>Ga0111538_10005899_pt1 | contig 16653 bp, 13 predicted proteins | sample SoiMethybrSBSTD1_FD_79669 | JGI IMG/M metagenome (GOLD analysis project Ga0111538, IMG submission 79669) | Bulk soil microbial communities from a Populus tree surrounding site in Tennessee, USA - Soil MetaG P. TD hybrid SBSTD1 (version 2)... | ecosystem: Environmental > Terrestrial > Soil >...
CGCCTGCCCAGCGCGCCGACCCTCACCAACCCGCCCGCGTCCGCGCTGCCGGACCTGGTGCCCCTCCCCTCCTTCGGGATCCGCACCTCGCACACGCGGGCGACGTCGGCGCACCCGGCGTCGGACCACCTGAACTTCGGGGCCAACGTGTGGATCGGCGGCAACGCCCAGCTCGACGTCCAGGGCTTCCGCTCCAACGGCTCGCCGGTCATGAAGGCCTATCAGTACTTCTGGCAGGACGGCCAGATCATCGGCCGGGCCCGGGCCGGAACGATGGGATTCGACAACAAGCACGGGCACAACCACTGGCACTTCGAGCAGTTCGCGCAGTACCGGCTGCTCAACGCCGGCAAGTCACTGGCCGTGCGGAGCCACAAGGTGGGGTTCTGCATCGCCCCGACGGACGCGATCAACCTGGTGCTGCCGAACGCGGTGTGGCAGCCGCAGTTCATCGGGTTCGGTACGTGCGGCTCGCAGACGGCCCTGTGGGTCCAGGAAGCGCTGCCACTGGGCTGGGGCGACACCTACTTCCAGTCCCGCGCCGGCCAGTCGTTCGACATCACCCACCTGCCCAACGGCACCTACTACGTCGAGGTCATCGCCAACCCGGAGCATCTGCTGTACGAGACGACGACGAGTAACAACGTCTCACTCCGGAAGGTGATCCTCGGCGGCACGCGCGGCCACAGGACCGTCCGCGTGCCGGCCTTCGACGGCATCGACCCGGAGCACTGACCGGAGGGAAGGGACGCGAGCAGGATCCCGGCCGGCCCTGCGTCCGCCCGGCGGCGGCTAACGGCGCAGGGCCGGAAACAGGATGAAGGCAGGCCCGCCCCTGTACCGTGTGCTGCGTGGATGCCGGGGACCGGTTGTCAGGAGTAAGGCTGGCGGAGCTGGTGGCCGCGCTGTCACTGGCAACGGATCTGGGTTTGGGCCTGCCGCAGGAGCATGTGCTGCGCCAGACGGTGATCGCCCGGCGGCTTGCCGCAGCGGCCCGGCTGCCGGACGAGCAGCAGACGGCGGTGTTCTACGTCTCGTTGCTGGCCTGGGTCGGATGCGTGGCCGACTCCCACGAGCTGGCCACCTGGTTCGGCGACGATCAGCGGCTGCGGGCGGACAGCTACCAGGTCGATAAGACCGGGATGCCGATGCTCCGGTTCGTGTTGGGGCACGTAGGCGACGGCTCGGGCCCGGTGCGGCGGCTCACGATGATCGGCCGGTTCCTGGCAGGCGGGCCCGAGCGCGCCACAAGTTCCATGCTGGGCCACTGCCAGGTCACCGGGGACATCGCCGACCGCCTGGGGCTGGCTGGCCAGGTCGGCGGGGCGTTGCAGCAGGCCTTCGAACGCTGGGACGGCAAGGGCGTCCCGGGCCACCGCGCGGGCGAGCAGATCGACCCGGCGATGAGGGTGGTGCAGATCGCCGACGACGTCGAGGTGTTCCACCGCCTCTACGGGGCCGATGCCGCGAGCGAGATGCTCCGCTCCCGGCGGGCAACCGAGTTCGACCCGGCGCTGGTGGACTTGTTCTGCGCTCGCGCGGGCGAACTGCTGGACGGCGTGAGCGAGATCGACGCGTGGGATGCGGTCATCACCGGTGACAGCGACCTGGGCCCGGAACTCAGCGAGGCCGATCTGACGCGGGTGCTGCGGGTGTTCGCCGACTACGCCGACCTCAAGTCACCGTCCTGGACCGGTCACTCGGCAGGCGTTGCCGCGCTGGCCGCCGGGGCGGCGGGCCGGCTCGGCCTGCCGGCCGGCGAGGTCACCCGGGTCGAACGGGCGGCCCTGGTGCATGACCTCGGCGCGATCGGCGTGTCCGCCGGGATCTGGGATAAGCCTGCCCCGTTGTCGGCCGCTGACCGGGAGCGGGTACGTACTCACCCCTATCTGACGGAACGGATATTGGCCCGCCCGGCCCGCCTGGCCGAGATCGGCGCACTGGCGGGACTGCATCACGAACGGATTGACGGCTCCGGGTATCCCCGTGGCGTGCACGGTGACGGCCTTTCCCTGTCGGCGCGGGTGGTGGCGACCGCGGATGCCTACCACGCCATGTGTGAGGGCAGACCCCATCGAGCCGCGCGCGGTGCCGCCGAGGCCGCCGCGGCGCTGCGGGACGAGGCGGTGGCAGGCCGCCTCGACGGCGAGGCCGTGAATGCGGTGCTGGCCGCCGCCGGGCACCGTGTCCGCCACCGGCCGGCGCTCCCGTGTGATCTCACCCCACGGGAGGCCGAGATCCTGGCGCTGCTGGCCCGTGGCCTTTCCAACAAGGAGATGGCTCAGCAGCTGTCGGTGTCGGCCCGCACGGTGAGCAGCCACGTCGAGCACGCCTACGCGAAGATCGGCGTTTCGACCCGCGGCGCGGCCGCCATGTTCGCCATGCGGCACGGCCTCGTCGATTCGCGCGCCGGCACCTGACAGGAATATCGGGCGAATAACCGATGCCCGGTGATCCCGGCCCGCGTACAACTCAAGCATGGACAGTGAGATGACAACAATGGCCGAGGTCACCAGCGAGCCGACGCCCCGGTGGTCGGTTGGCGGGCTGCTCATCGAGGCGCTCGCCCGCCAGGACTTCGCCGCGCTGGCCGACTGCCTCGATCCCGCCGTTCGGCTGCGGGCTCTGGTCCCACGTGGGCCCATCGACATGACCGGCCGCGACGACGTGGCCGGCTGGTTCCGGTCCTTGTTCGGCGGGCCAGACGATCTCGAACTTGCTGACGGGACGGTCGGCGAGATCGGGCCGCGCCTGTACATGCGCTGGCGAGTCAGCCTCACCCCCACCGGGACATCCGGACGGCGCCGCCTCGCCGAGCAGCACGTCTTTGCGATGACCGGCACCAGCGGGCACATCACCGCTTTGGACCTGCTCTGCTCGGGATTCGTCACCCAAGCCGAGCACGGCTAATCGCACAACGGCGGTGCCGTCGGCCGGCCATTCCCCGGCAGGGTCCATCCGCGGTCCGCGCATGTCCGTTCCGCCCGTGACTTGACGCCGCGAAGCATCTGGCGGGACGTGACGAAGTCGGCCGGGATAACCGCCAGCAGGTAGCCGGCTGCGACCCACGCCGGCCCAGCGCGCCCGCGGCTGCGGAACATGAACCGGGTCCTCCCGTCGCCGAGGTCGTCGAGGACGAACGCCCACGTCCAGTCGATCCAGGCGCCGTAGCGCTCCTTCCACCCGGCCGGCAGATGGTCTTCCGAATGCAGAACGAGGTGATGGTCCGGCTCAAGCCGGGCGACGATGAACTCGCAGCCGGCTTCCGGAGGCCCGTCGGGGACATGGTCGCCGACCGCAAGGTGCTGGAACTCGGGAATCCGCGCGGTGAACGGCTTCCCCGCCCAGGAACTCATCGAGGCCTCGCGCGATGCTGACCTGCTGGTGGTGGGCTCCCGGGGCGTTGGCGGGTTCGCGCGGCTGTTGCTGGGCTCCATCAGCGATCACGTGATGCACCACGCCCACTGCCCGATCGTCGTCGTGCCTGGACAAGGTCGCGGCTAAGAACGCTGACCGCGGGGGCGGCGGCAGCGGCCAGTGAGCGATGCCTTGACCGCGAAGGTACTCCCGCTGAGAACGAGGCCCAGCCGTGCCGATCATGCGGAGTTGGGCCTCACGAGGTGACGGATCCGGCCAGCCCGCCAGCCTCACAACGATGGGTTCGCACCACGTGAATCGTCTGGTCTACTGAGACCGACCGGACCGGCAAGGAGCTCAGATGGCAACCATCACCGCCAGCATGTTCATGGCGCTCGACGGCGTCGTCGACCCAGCCGTCGGCAACTGGCACTTCCCCTATTTCAACGACGAGATGGGCCGTGCCGTCGACCGCACGCACGATGCCGATGTGATGCTGTTCGGTCGCGTCACCTACGACAGCTTCGCCGGCGCCTGGCCCGGCCGGGAGGCTGCAGGCGAGGAGGACGCCGAGTTCGCCAAGAAGCTCGGCGACATGCGCAAGATCGTGGTCTCGCACCAGCCGCTCGAGTTCACGTGGCGCAACTCGGAACAGCTGCAGGGCAGCCTCGTCGAAGAAGTAGCCGCGCTCAAGGCCGACCCTTCGATCGACAGGATCGCCCTCAGCGGGTCCGTCTCCGTGGTCCGCCAGCTCCTGGCCGCCGGCTTGCTCGACGAGCTGCACCTCTTCGTCCACCCCGTGCTGGCAGGCTCAGGGCTGCGGCTCTTCCAGGAAGGTGTCCCCGAGCAGCCGCTTCGCCTGCTCTCGTCGCGGCCGTTCGCAACCGGAGTGATCTATCTCGTCTACGCGCCGGACCCGAACCCGCCGGCCGGCAACTACGAACAAGCCAAGGACAACCTCCCGCAGGAGTGACCTGGCCACGTGCGCTGGGTTACATCCTCCCGGACGCTGCCAGCCCATGACCGGCTGCCTGAAGCGGCGCACCGGCTTGCTGGAGAATCCGGGACGCGGGCGGCGGTACCGTTATCGCGCGAGAGACTCCGTCGCGCTTGGCGCCCCTCCGCCGTTCCCTGCGGATCTCCCGCAGGTACGCGAGGAAGTCGACCTGGATGGTGTCCCTGGCGGAGCGGGCGTACCGCCTGGAGGTCCTCGCGCGATACCTGGCGATCTCGGTGTTCATCCGCGGCTCGGGCGGCAGGGTCGCGCGGCCCTGGAGCAGATCTGCCACCCATTCCGACTGGATCTCGGCTACCGGCATGACCGCGCCGATCGGCTGAACGAGGCCGATGAAGTACAGCCCGGGCAGCTGCGGCGGGACGATGCGGTGGTACAGGGGAATCTGGCCGTCGTCGGCGCCGATCAGGGCTTCGTCGAGGAACGGAAAGCTGATCTTGTATCCAGTGCAATAGATCACCGCGTCGACCTGCTCGGCGCTGCCGTCGGTGAACCAGACGCGATCCCCGTCGAACCGGTCGATGTTGGGCCTGACGACGATGTCGCCGTGATCCAGCCTGCTGAGCAGGCTGTCCGACATCGTGGGAGGAGCGCACAGCAGCCGGCGGTCCGGCCTGGGCAACCCGTATTTCGTCACCGGGCCCTGGGCGATGCGCATCAGCAGCGTCACCGCGAACCCCTGCAACCGAAGCGGCACCCACGTGCCCAGGCGCATGAGCGTTAGATGATCGGTGGGCATGCCGAACAGGCGTTTCGGCACTATGTGGGCGCCCCGCCGCATGGCAAGCAGCGTCCCTGCGGCGACCCGAGAGCAATCGACCGCGACATCGCACGCGGAGTTGCCGATGCCGAGTACGAGAACGCGCTTGCCGGCGAATGGCTCGGGCGTCCGGTAATGGTGGGAATGGATCTGCTCACCGGCGAAGGTGCCAGCACCGGGAAAGGCCGGCTCGGGATACCGCGGATCCCAGTGGTGACCGTTGGCGACCAGCACGGCACCATACCGCTCGGTCCGTACCGCCCCGGTGTCCCGCTGCCGGACCGAGACGTCCCAGCCACCTTCGGTCGTCGGCACCAGCCTGGTCACCTCGGTCCGGAACTGAATCTTGCTGCGAAATCCGAAATGATCCACGAACTCATCGAGGTACTTCGCGATCAGCCTGTGGCTGGGATAGCTCGGGTAGCCATCCGGCATGGGGAACGCCGTGTACTGCATGCCCCGCCGGGATGACTCGGCGTGCAGTGAGCGGTACGCGGACGACATGCCGCTGTCATTGTCATACCGCCAGTTGCCACCAACTTCCGAGCCCGCCTCGAAGCAGTCGAAAGGAATGCCGCGCGCGTGCAGGACCTGGCACGATGCGATCCCCGACGATCCCGCCCCGATGACGCACGCACGGTCCATGAGTGGTGTCCCAGCGCATTAGGGGCGTGTCGGTGGCGTCGTTGGCGCGGAAGGCGTTCCCCCGCCAAGCGCCGTGGTCGAGCTGAAGCCGACGACCTCGTGGCCGCGCAACGCCTCCAGGAACGGCTGAAAGCTGCCGCAGACCAGGCACCGCAATATGGAACCGTCAACCTCGACGTCGCTGACACCGGAAGCGCTCTCTACCTGCCGGGCCGGCGCGGCGCCCACGAAACTGACCTCTACTCGATGTAGCGGCGGTCCGTCAGGCATGTTCGCCATGCTAGAAGCGCGTGTGCGGCGCCGGCATCGGCGGAATTACCGATGGGGTACCGATCCGGCGCCGGTGGCGGCACCGTATATATACCGTCATGGCCAGGCCCGCCCGGCGCCCGGGCAACCTTCCAGCCGAGGCGACCAGCTTCATTGGCCGCCGCCGCGAGGTTGCGGAGGTAAGGAAGAAGCTCGCCGCGGCCCGCCTGGTCAGCCTCGTCGGGCCGGGCGGCGTGGGCAAGACACGTCTGGCGATCCGCGCCGCGGCAGACCTCCGTCGTGGCTACCGCCACGGCGGATGGCTTGTCGAGCTCGCTGAAATCCGGGACCCGGCACTCGTGAGCAACACGGCCATGGCGGCGCTGGACCTGCGTGACCAGGCCGCAACCGAGCCCTTGAACCTGCTGCTCTCTTACCTGCAGGACAAGGAGCTGCTGCTGGTCGTGGACAACTGCGAGCATCTGCTCGGGGCGGTCGCTCAGGCCGTGACCGACGTGCTGAGAGCCGCGCCGGGCGTCCGTGTGATCGCCACCAGCCGCGAGCCGCTCTCGGTCGCCGGCGAGCACATAGTCCCGGTGCCGCCCCTCGAGCTGCCCTCCGCGCGGGCGGCCGAGCCTCTCGCCCGGCTGCGGCAGAACGAGGCAGTCGCGCTCTTCACGGAAAGAGCGGCGGCGGCGTCGGGCTCGTTCGAGCTGACCGCCGCCAACCAGGCGGCGGTCGTCGACCTGTGCCGGCGGCTCGATGGGCTCCCTCTGGCGATCGAGCTGGCGGCGGTCAGGACGCGCGTCCTGACCGTGGAGCAGATCCTCGATCGCCTCGCCGACAGGTTCGGTCTGCTGACGGGAGGAGGCCGCGCTGCCCTGCCGCGTCATCAAACGCTCCGGACCACCGTCGAGTGGAGCCACGACCTGCTGGCGGACGGCGAGCGCGCGATCCTGAGGCGGTCATGCACGTTCGCAGGCAGGTTCACGCTGGAAGACGTCGAGTCGGTTTGCACATCCGAGGACGTGCCGGCGGCACAGGCATTGGACGTGCTGTCATCGCTCGTCGACAAGTCCCTCGTGACAAAGGAGGATGCCAAGGGCGTCGCCTGCTATCGCCTGCACGAGACGATGCGCGAGTTCGCCGGTCTCAAGCTGCGAGAGTCCGGCGAGGAGGAAGCCGTCGAGCTGCGGTGCGCCGAGTATTACCGGTCGAGGTGCGCGCTGTCCGCACTGGAAGGCCGCTACCGGCTTCTCGAGTGGCTCCCGTGGGCGGACCTGGAGATCGACAACATCCGCGCGGTCCTTCAGCGATGCCTGGCTCGCGCTGACGCCCTGCGCGGAATCGATCTCGCCACGTCCCTGGGCTGGTACTGGATCACGCGCGCGGCCAGTGAGGGCATGCGCTGGCTGGACGGGCTCCTCGCCGTTGATGGTGGTAACCCGGAGACGCGTGCCTGGGCCTACTTCATACGCGGGTTCCTGGCCGTACTGAAGGCTGATCCGGCGGCCGCCAGGCCGGCGCTACAAGCAGCGGTGGCGGCGGCCCGGCAGACGGGCCAGCGGGATGCACTGTCGGAAGCGCTGTCCATGGCGTCGATCGCGGAGAACCTGGCCGGTGATCGCGCATCCGCGAGGCGCCTGCTCGATGAGGCTCAAGGCACGATAAGCGCCGCCTACCCTCCCGGCGCGCTCGCGGTTCTCCAGGCCCGCGCGCTCGACGGCTTCTTCGAGGCGGATCTCGGCGCGGTCAGATCCGCGGCCTCAGAGGGGGCGCGTCTCTCCAGGGAGACGGGCGACCTCTACGGCCTCGAGATGATGCTCCTTGACCTGGGGTCCGCGGCGCTGATCGCCGGCGCTCTCGATGAGGCAAAGCCACTCATCGCAGAATCGCTACAGATCGCTCACCAGATCGATGACCGGGTTGCCCAGTTCTATCTGCTCGGCGCATGTGGCTGCCACGCCGCTCTCTCCGGCCAGGCGCGGCACGCGGCGCATCTGCTCGGCGCCGCGGACACCGTGCGAACGGAAGCCGGCGCGAACATCATGCCGTTCCTTGCTCAACTGCTGGCCCAGGCCAGTGACTCGGCAATCGCGGCGCTCGGGGCAGCGAGGTACACGGCCGAGTTCGATGCCGGAAAACGACTGGACCGGGACACGGCGCTGGCGCTGGCGCTCGGCAAGCCCGTCCAGGACGCCGTCGCGGCTTCTGGCGACGCGGGCGCGGGGCTGCTCGGGAAGCGCGAGGCCGACGTCGCACGGCTGGTCGCCGACGGCCTGACCAACAAGCAGATCGGAACGCGCCTGTTCATATCCGAGCGCACCGTCGACAGCCACGTCCGCAGCATCCTGAACAAGCTCGGCTTCAACTCGCGGGCCCAGATCGCCGCCTGGATGGCCTCGCCGAACCCCCCAACCTAGGCATTCCTCCAGCCAACCTAGGTATCTTCCCCGCCAAGCCGGGCATTTCTCCCGATTCACCCGCTGACCTGGGCGGCTTACGGTCGTTGCGACATTCCCGACGACCGGAAAAGGGAGGCCGACAGTGCCGCTTTTCATGGATGTTCACGAGATCGCCGGCGGCGTGGCGATGGATGACGTGGCCAAGGCCCATCTCGCCGACCTGCGGACGCAGCCCGCCTACGACGTGCGGTACCTGCGGTACTGGGTCGATGAGCGAGAGGGACGGGTGTTCTGCCTGGTCGAGGCCCCGTCGGCGGGGGCCGCGGCCGACGTCCACCGGGAGGCTCACGGCCTGGTCGCCGAGCACATCTACCAGGTTCAAGAGGGATCCTAGGAGATGAGACGGCAGATGCGAACGATGCGCATGGCGCGGCTCGGCGCCATCGCCGCGGTGATCGTGGCGGTCACCATGTGGATGGCGCCGGCCTGGGGACAGTCCCAGCTGTTCCCCGTTCCGGGCGGAGTTACCAGCAGCCCCGTAGGTGCGGGCGACCCGAAAATGGGCGGCGATCCGAAAATGGCCGCCGACCCGGCAGGGACGGCGCTTGCCGGGCAGCTCGCGGCGGCGCGGCTGGCGACCGCGAAGTACGCCACGGACCTGGGCAAGGCCAAGGCCGACGGCTACCAGATCATCACCATGATGATGCCGAACATGGGGTTCCACTTCATGAACCCCCGCGTCCAGGGATTCGACGTGCGCAAGCCGCAGATCCTGGTCTACGAGCACCATGGGAACACGTGGCAGCTCGGTGCCCTGGAATGGGTGTTCCCGAAGATCCCGAAGACGCCACCGTTGCCGAACGCGACGTTCGGGCTCTTCCCCGCCGCCTGTCACTACGCCGACGGCACGTTCATCCCGGACAAGAACTCGAATACGTGCCCTAAGACGGCCCCGCGCACCGGAGCCAAGTTCACGTTCTGGCATCCCGACCTCACCACGATGCACGTGTGGGTCTGGTACCCGAACCCCGCTGGGCTGTACTCGAGCACCAACCCGCTGGTCGCCCCGTTCAACGCCGGCTGAGTATCCGGCTGCCGGGGAAGGGCGGGCCGCTCCTGCGGCCCGCCCTTGACGCCTGACGGCGCGCCTCGTGCGGGGTGTATCTGGATCGGCATGCCGCGCTCCGTAGTGACAAACCGGACACGCCGGACGGGGTCCGGATCGGGGGGCACGGGGGAAGCACATGCGGATTCTGCTGATATCGAGCGCCTACAACAGCATGACCCAGCGCGCACACGTCGAGCTTGCCGACCGCGGTCACGAGGTGTCGGTGGAGCTCGCGCTCGGGGACGACGTCATGCGGGACGCGGTCCGCCGCTGCGACCCGCACCTCGTCATCGCGCCGATGCTGACCACCGCGATTCCCGCCGACGTCTGGTCGGCCCGGCCATGTCTCATCGTCCACCCCGGGCCGAGGGGTGACCGTGGTCCCTCCTCGCTCGACTGGGCGATCATGGGCGGTGCCGGCCGCTGGGGGGTCACCGTGCTCCAGGCGAACGCGGAGATGGACGCCGGGGACATCTGGGCCAGCGTGGAGTTCCCGATGCCCCGCTGCTCGAAGAGCTCGCTGTACCGGACCGAGGTGGCGGACGCGGCGATGGACGCATTGCTGCTGGCGGTCACGCGGTTCGAGGGTGGCAACTACCGGCCTGAGCCGCTGGACTACAGCCATCCCGGAGTCATCGGCGGGCTGCTCCCGCCGTGCCGGCAGGAGCACCGCAGGATCAACTGGCGGGCCGAGCCCACATACTCGGTCCTGGCAAAGCTGCGGGCGGCCGACTCCAGGCCCGGTGTCCTCGACGTGATCGGCGGGACCGAGTACTTCCTGTTCGGCGGGCACGAGGAAGATCATCTGCACGGTGAGCCGGGGACGATTGTGGCGCGCCGGGGCGGCGCGATCTGCCGGGCTACCGTGGACGGCGCGGTCTGGATCCCGCAGTTGCGCCGCCGCCCGGCCCCCGGCGGGCCGCTCACCATCAAGCTGCCGGCGACGCTGGCGCTCGGCCAAGCAGCCGCCGGTGTGCCCGAAGTCGACGCGCCACTGGCGATGCCGCCGGGCCGGCACACGTACCAGGAGATCACCTACCGCGAGTCCGGCGGAGTCGGCTACCTGGAGTTCTCCTTCCCCGGCGGCGCCATGAGCACCGCCCAGTGCCGCCGGCTGCTCGCCACCTACCGGTACGCCCAGCGCCGCCCCGTCCGGGTGATCGTGCTCGGCGGGCCGCGAGATGTCTTCGGCAACGGCATCCATCTGAACGTGATCGAGGCCGCCGACGATCCGGCGGCGGAGTCCTGGCGAAACATCAACGCGATCAACGACCTGGTGGAGGCGATCTTGACCACCACCGACCGGCTCACGGTCGCCGCGCTCGCGGGGAACGCCGCGGCCGGGGGCCTCATGCTCGCGCTCGCCGCCGATGAGGTCTGGTGCCGTGCGGGCGCGGTCCTCAACCCCCACTACCGCCTGATGGGTCTGCACGGTTCCGAGTACTGGACCTACACCCTGCCCCGCCGGGTCGGCGCGGAACAGGCGGCCCGGCTCACCGATGCGTGCCTGCCGGTCAGTCCCGCGTCAGCGTTGCGGTGCGGCCTGGTCGACCAGGTGATCGGCGGCGGGGCTGCCGCCTACCGCGCTCAGGTGGCCGCCACAGCCGAGCAGCTGGCCAGCAGCCCGGACTATCCATCGCGGCTGGCCGCCAAGGCGCAGCAGCTGGCCGTGGCCGCCGCGGTTCAGCCGCTCGACGTCTACCGCCAGACGGAGCTGGCCGAGATGTACCGGAACTTCTACGATCCGCGCGAGCCATACGCCGAGCTGCGCCACGCCTTCGTTCACAAGCAGCGGCCAACGCGGACGCCGCCGCACCTTTCCCGCCACCACGCCCAGACCGGCCCCTTCCGTTCGGGGCGGTCCCGCGAGCAAGGAACGCTCGTGGCCACCGCGCGGTGACGGGCCGAGATCGGCTCCGGCGCCCGACGGCTCACGACGGGAGCTCGCGCCGGCGGTCCTCGAGCTGGCGGAAGATGTCGCTGTAGCTGCTGCCCTGCATGTCGTGCGGCACCCGCCAGACATCGACGGTCCCGGCCAAGCCGAGCACGCGAACATGCACGGTCGGGGCGTCCGGGCGGCCGGCGTCGCGGCCCCAGTCCCGGTGGTGCCCGAAGACCGTGATCCCGCCGACGTCGACGTTGACGCCTTCCGGCACGTAGACATCGGCGTTGCCGAACGCCGCGAGGACGGTCACCGCCGTCTCCCGGTGGTCGATCGTGGCTTCCCGCAGGTCGAAGTCAAGATCGCCGAAGACGCTCGCGGCGACGGCCCGCCCGCGCAGCCTCAGCCGCCCGCGCCGCACGGCACGGCCGAACAGGGCCGCCGTGAACCGGGCCGGCTTGCGGCGCGAACCGGCCGCCGGGACAACTGCGGGCAGATCCTCCTGGACGCGCGCCAGCTCCGCGCCCACCCGGGCGGTCAGGGCGGCCTCAACCCGCTCGGAGAACTCCGCGAGCGTCAGGCGCCCTGCGAGCAGGTGCTCGCGAAGCGCGGCGACGGCGTGCTCGCGGTCGGCGTCCGAGACGCGCAGCGACGGATCGTCCATGGTGATCACGCTAAGGGACAGGTGAGTTCCGCGGCTAGCGTCCGCCGGCACGGCCACCAGCGGCTTCGCGGTGCCGTACGTTGTGAGGATGACAGCGGGCGAACCGGGCGCGGCGGCGCCGCGCACAAGCTCGGCCATCGCGGCCGGTGTCATCGGTGGCGTGGCCGGGGCCGCCCTCGCCGGTCACCGGGGTGCGCGGGCCGCCGCCCTGGGTGCAGCCGCCGGTGCGGCCGGGCTGGCGGCGGCCGATGCGGTGGCCCGCGCCCGGCAGCGGCCCGGTGAGATCCCGCCGCTGTGGTCGCGGATCGCGGCCAGCGCCGCGCTCGTCGCCCCGCTCGGATGGGCGGCCGGGCGCCTGACCGGCGCCGGGCCGGTCGCGGTCGGATCGGCGACCGGCGCCCTCGGGGGCCTGCTCGGGATCCGCCCGCAGAAGGTGCTGCTCGGGCCCCTGTTCGGGGCCGGGGTGGGCTGGGGGCTCGCGGCGCTGCCGCGCCCGGTGCCGGCGTCGGTGGTCGCCAGCACCACGATGGCGGCGTACCGGGTGACGTCGGCGCTGGTTTTCCGCGACGCGCAGGTGAGCCTGCTCGCCGAGCGGGTCCGGGCGGAGGACCTGCCGTTCGTCGTGCCGCGGGAAGCCCGGTCCCGGTACGTCGGCACCGGCTACGTCCGCGAGCTGGCCGGCGTGCTCGGCGGCCGCTATGTCGCCGACGCGCCCGACGTCGGCATCGTCGCCTCGGTAGACGAGCTGGCCGGCCCGGAGTTTGACCCGGCGGGCATCGACCCGCTGGTCCGCGAGTTCTACGAGCACACCACCCGGTTCACCCTCGACATCGTGCCGCAGTGGCGGCTGTGGGTGCGCCCCGGCTACCTGCTCTACCGGAACGTGGTCGCCCGCCCCCTGGGCCAGGCGAACGTGCCCATGAACCAGCGCGAGACACAGCGGGGTATCCGCAGCCGGATCGACACCATCACGCCGCCCGATAGCGGAGTTGTGGCGATCCGCGGCTGGATCCGGTCGTTCACCGATACCGACGAGCCGATCTACGTCGGCATATACACCACCTACCGGCGCGGTGGCCGCGGGTACGTGAGTGTCGGCTTCCCGCTGCCGCAGGCCAGCTTCACCGCGACCCTGCTGCCGCGTGCCCGCGCCGGAGGCGGCCTCATCCTGACCAGCCGCGGCGAGGACGACCAGCCCGGCCACTACCTCGCCTACATCGACCCGGGCACCAGGGACCTCACGGTGCTGGCGGTTCAGGGCTTCGCCGAACAGCTCGACGTCTACACGCGCGACGGCGAACTGCGGGCCGAGCACGCGTTCTCCGTCTTCGGGTTCCCCTTCCTGGTCCTGCACTACCGCATGCACCGCAAGCCCGCCAATCCAGCGGCATAACGATTCGGGCAGCCTCGGGCCGTGGCCACCGCCGGGCGCAACGCAACGAAAGGGGCGGCTGCTCAGGCAGCCGCCCCTTTCATGTAACCCGGATTCTAGTGGAACCCCCGCACCCGGCACGGATTCTTCATGTCGCCGCTGTTGAAGTTGTTGAACCGCGTCACGGTCGTGGGACCCGAGGGGCCCACGGTCGGGTAGACGGTCGCCAGGAGCGGACCGTACTCGGTGGTCGAGCTCCCTCCGAAATCGTTGATGGTCCCCGGAATGAAGTCGCCACCCTCCTGCCACGTACATGTGCCGTTGGCCCTCGTGGTCGAGTAGAACGGGTAGAAATTCGCGCCGTTCGGCGGGTTGACGCAGTTCGCCCCAGTGGTCCGGTCGCAGAACGGGGGGTTGTCCTGCGCGCCCGCAACTTCGATCCTGGGCAGGTCGGCCTCGAAGGCAATCGTCGAATAGTTCCTTGTCCCGTGCCTGGTCAGCGGGCTGGTGAACAGGACGGGGGTGGGGTGCAGCTTCCGGTCCTTGGCGGAGTTGGGGTTGGTGCCCGGCCAGTCCTTCTGGTACGACTGGCCGTCCCAGTCGCCGTCCGCCGAGAGGCAGCCGTTGATGTGGACAAGGGTGGAGTCGGACGCCGGCACGCAGAAGCCGTTGTCGTCATCCGGGTCGAGCCCACTGCCCGCGTCCTGCGCGCCGGGCACGGCGCAGTTGAAGTTCGCGTCGATCTGAATGCAGTTCTCGAAGTGGCCGATCTCGTCGGAGAAGGCCACGTTGGAGGTGTGCGCGGACCAGGTGTTGCCCCGCGGGTTCGCGGTGCTGTACGCGGGGTGGAACGCGTACGGCGCCAGGTTGCAGGCCGCCGAGTTGGGCTGGTACAGGATGTGCCCGAACCCATTGGCCTTCGACGCTGTCATCGAGCCGTGCTGGCCCGTGGTGCGGTCGAAGATGTCGATGCGGAAGCCGGCCCTGGTGTCGTGCATGTGGATTCGGACGCGGTCGCCGGGACTCATCAGCAGGTCCTTGGCGAGGTCCGGGTTGACCGCGGCGAAGTTCGGCGCCGAGAAGGTCCCCGTGAACAGGGGGTTCGCCGGGGCCTGGGAGTGGCCGCTCTTTGTGATGTAGGCCCAGCTGATCGGTTCAGCGCCGCCGAGGATGTAGTCGTTGCAGGCCGCGTTGTTCGCGATCCCGGTGTTCTGGTCGAGCGTCAGGCTGTCGATGGTCATCGCGGCGCAGTACTGGTGCGCGGTGCAGCCGAACCCCTCGAACTGGGGAACATATCCCGGGCCGTAGAACTGGAGTTCCATGAACGCGGTCCCCGGGTGCTTCCCGATGTAGTCCCGCGCGGCCGGGTTCGTCCCGACGAGGTTGTTGCGGTCGGAGTCCGGCTTACATTTCTTGGTGAACTCCGGCGCGGACTCGGTGTCGCAGAGGGTGAGCCCGAACCAGAACGTCGGCCGCAGCTGGAAGTTCCAGGTGGTGCCGCCGGCGCCGCTGTTGTTGGGCTGCTTCTTCGGGTCCTTCGGCAGGGTGAGGTTGTACGTGATGTCGTTGCCGGACCCCGGTATCCCGGACTTGAAGAGGACCGACGGCTCGTCGTGCCCCACATACGACCCACTCGGGTTGTCGTACGGGTCGGCGCAGAGCGAGGCGTGGCTCGAGCAGAGGGGGTCCTGGTCGCCGTGCGGCATCGCCGCCGGCCGCATGTGTGCCGCGCCCTGCGCGACCGCGTGCGTCTGCGCGCTCACCGACGGCGCGAACCCGGCAATCACCACAAATGCGGCGAATGCTGCGGTGCCGATAAAGGGTCGCTTCACGGCATCATCCTTTCGTAACCGAAACGGACCGACTCTATGGAGTCGTTGGCCTGAGGCCCCATCCCCGAGAGGCAACACGCCCTCACCGGCCCAACCAGCGCCGACGGCTCCCCTGGGCGCCATTCACTCCAGGGCTCGCGATCAGCACGCGTATATAGAAGCAGGAGTACTTCGCATCCGCAAAGACATATGGCATAGAAAACTGAATGGTTAGCGGGCCGTGACCGCCCTAGCGCGGTCCGGCGGTCAGGGCGTCGGCACGCTGCTCGGGTGCCTGCCGGGGATCAGCCGGCCTGTGCCGCCGACCGTGCGGCTCAGCAGCCGCCCGAACCGGGGCGACCGCGCCCACGACCGGGCCGGCCCCACCCCGGTGACGCTGCGGCAACCCGACAGCTGGATGTGGACCGGCTGGAAGCCTCGCGTTCCGGCGGCGAACACCAGCCGGACCGACCCACCGGCCGCTGCCGGGCAGTGCAGTCCCTGTGGCATGGGCGGGAGCGCGCAGAGCGCGGCCGCCAGGGCACGAACGCTCGGCGCGTCCCTGATCGTGATGCCGCGCGGGAGGAGCTCACGGAAGCGGCTGGCCGACGGGCTGGCCACGACCCGGTCCACCGTCCGGGCGGCCGCGCAGAGCGGCACGCCTGCCGACGCGCTGGCGGCGGCCGACGCCGCGGAGCGGCCTGCGCTCGCTGCCGCCTGGTGCCCGGCACCGCCGGCGGCGCCGCTACCGCACGCCGCCAGCCCGGTCAGAGCGCCGGCAGCGATCACTGCCCGTGCCCATCGCATGGCCACAGATCTTGGACGGGCCGGGGCCCGTCACGGTTCCCTTCGCGCGCCAGCCCGCCGGCGTCACCTCTTGGCGGGAACGCTCGGTCATCGCCGCCCCCCGGGTCTCAGTGGCCGTCGCGCGGGTACCGGCGCTCCCAGCCGCGCTCACGGATGAGTATCCCGTCGCGGCGCAGTTCCCGGCGGTAGGAGTAGCGCAGCGACTCCTCGTCGCCGCCGAGGTCGAGGACCGACGTTGCGATCAGCAGTTGGCCGCCGGCGTGGATCTCGGTGCGGGCCTCGCCGTGCGCGGAGGCGCCGGCGGGCTGCGCGTCGTGCACCGAATAGCGCAGGTATTCCTCGTCCACCACCCGGCCCCAGGGGAACTCGGTGCCTGTGCTGCCCCGCCACCAGATCGTCGTGGCCCCGGTGTCGTCACGCCGAAGGGTCCAGCGCACCGGGAGCATCTCGCCCCAGGCCCGGACGCCCGGCGGCTGCTCCGCCGGGCCGGGCTTGCTGGAGGCCGGCTCCGGCCGGCGGGCCGCCGGGTCCGCCGGCACCACCGGCAGTACGAGCCGGGTCCCGTCCGGCCCGAGCCG
>Ga0111538_10005903_pt1 | contig 16650 bp, 9 predicted proteins | sample SoiMethybrSBSTD1_FD_79669 | JGI IMG/M metagenome (GOLD analysis project Ga0111538, IMG submission 79669) | Bulk soil microbial communities from a Populus tree surrounding site in Tennessee, USA - Soil MetaG P. TD hybrid SBSTD1 (version 2)... | ecosystem: Environmental > Terrestrial > Soil > Tree...
GCGCGCGCGACGGCGCAGCTGAAGGCGCTGGGCGTGTCGCCGTCCGATCCGGCGGTGAACGCGGCGCTGCGCGCGCAGATCGCGGGCGTCGTCGTCGAGCGCAACGTGCTGGTCGGGCAGGAGGTGCGCGCCGATCAGGCGACGCCACTGCTCACGATCTCCAGCCTGGACGTGGTCTGGGTGCTGGCCGACGTCTACGAACAGGATCTGGGCCTGGTGGCGGAGGGCGACGCGGTGACGATCCAGGTTCCGGCGTATCCGGGCGAGAAGTTCGCCGGCCGGGTCGGGCACATCGGCGACGTCGTCGATCCCGCCACCCGTACGGTCAAGATCCGCTGCGTCGTCCCGAACAAGGATCACCGGCTGAAGCCCGAGATGTTTGCGAAGGTCGACGTCGCCGACAACGGGCGGCACAAGGTCATCGGCATCGCCACCAAGGCGGTCCTGACCGACGGCGACAAGACCTACGTGATCGTCGCCACCGAGGGCAACGTGTTCCGCCTCCACCGCGTCGACGTCGGCCCCGAGAGCGAGGGCCGCATCCGCGTCCTCGGCGGCCTGACCCCCGGCGAGAAGATCGTCACCGAGGGCGCGATCTTCATGAAGCGCGAAATCGAGAACCAGTAGCGCCTCGTCGGGGGCGATCCAGTCGTCGGCTCCCGGTGGGTGGGGGCTTCCCTTGCGGGGACCGCTCCTGACGTGGCCGCTGCGCGGCCACCGTCGCTCCTATTCGGGCTGGCATCCTCGCCGCAGACGGCGAGGAGCGCCCTCATAGGTCCCCCCAAGGGAAGCCCCCACCCACCTCGCGCCGACTCCCCGATTCTTTTGCGACGTCGCATCGAAGAGTTGGAGCCCCCGGGAGCCGGCGACTGGATCGCCGGCGAACATGAAGAGGGGCGCGACGAGCCCTACGGGGCGATGGTGTAGGTGGTCAGCTCTTCGAAGTGGCCGGCGCCGGTGCGCTCGCGGACCTTGCCGACGCCGCGGACGAACCACTGGGTCTTGGTCGAACCGTCGGACGTGTCGGTGCGCGTGACCTTCAGCGCGTTGAACGTTCCCGCCGGCACGGCGGTGACGAGGTCGACGCCGTCGACGGTCCAGGTCTCGGACTGGTTGGTCGTCGCGGTCGGCTTGCTGCTGGTGGTCTTGGTATGCGCGTAGTTGATCGTCCAGGTCGCGCCCTTTACCAGGTGTTCGGGCGCCTCGTCGACACGCAGCAGGTACGGGTCATACCACTCGTCGGACAGCATGCGGCCGGTGTCGTCGGTGAGCTGATCGTGGTGGCGCCGGACGTCGGTGCCCGTCTGCTCGTACCAGGTCAGCTGGATCGCCGCCTTGACCGTCTCCCGCACCTTGAAGCCCATGGTGCCCGCGATCGCGCCGCCCATGTCCTCGAACGCCTCGACCGCGCTCTGCTTGTCGTAGACCACCCCCTGATCGTCTACGTGGTAGGCCCACGTCGTTCCGACGGTGAGCGGTTGATACGGTCCGGTCGTGACGGTGGGCGTGCCGACGTCCTGGTCATCGACGATCGGCGGTGCCGTGTCGGAACCGCCCCCGCAACCGCCGGCCCCGACCGCGAGCAGCGCGAGCAGAGCGGTAGCCGTTGCCAATCCAGCGATGGTCGCGCGTGCGCGCGTTTCGGTGCTCATGTGACTCCTCCCTTGCCGTTTTCGTCGATCGAAACACTGTTGATCCCAGGCACCTGCTTGTCCTGCAGCAGCCGCATGACGCCGGCGGCGTCCATGTCGTCGGCGAGCGCCGTCTCCATCACCAGCTTGCCGGCTTGAGTCGATGCAGGGCCGGGCAGCTCGAGGACGCGGGCGCCGGGGAACGCGAGGTGGATGCGCTCCCAGGCGGCGCCGGGCTCGGTCGCGTTGATCGAGACCTTGGTCATGCGCAGGCGGGCCCGGCGGCCGGCGTCGAAGATCGTCAGCACGACGCTCGCGAACAGGGTCGCCACCATCGCCAGCGGCACCGCGCCGACGCCGCAGGCCATCCCGATGCCGATCATCACGAACATCACCGCGGCGTCGCGCGTGTCCTTGATGCCCGATCGAAAACGGATGAAGCCGCCCAGCCCGACCAGGCCGAAGGCGCGCGCCGCGTTGTTGCCGATGACCACGACCATCAGCGCCCCGGCGATGGCGATCAGCGTCTGCGCCTGCGCGGTCTCGCGCGACGGGGGCAGGGTGCTGGGCAGCAGACGCCGCCACAGGCGGTAGCCGAGGAACGCGCCGAGCAGGCCCGCCATGACCATGCGAAACAGGATCAGCTCGAAGCGCGCCAGGTCCATGCTCTCGATGCCGAGGTCGGCGACGATAGGAGGCATCGCTCAGGCCGCCATGATCGTCGGGTTGAGGTTGCTGCCGGTGGCGACGCCCGCCGCCTGCTTCAGCAGCGAGATGCTGTTCGGGTACATCGTCAGCGCGCGCTGCAGCAGTTCCTTCCCGCGCGCCCCGCTCACCAGCACCCCCAGGCTCTTGACCGCGCACGCGGGCCACAGATCGAGACAGCTTTCCCGCAGCTGCCAGGCGGTCGGGTGGTCGAGGCCGATCAGCGAATCGAGCGCCTCGCGGCAGTTGGACGCCATCGCCACGCGCATCGCCCACGCGCGTCCGTCGTCGAGGCCGGCGATCGTCGACAGCACGGTCTTTGGCGCGCGGCCGAGCATGCGGTCGCGCCAGCGCCAGGCCCGGTCGCTCGACAGGCCGACCAGCGACGCGATGGCCGGGACCGGCGCGGCGATGCGGGCGGCACGCCGGAACTCCCAGGCGCGCTCGTCATCCAGCCCGGTGACCGAGCGCGCCGCGGCGCGCGCGCTCAGGTAGGCGGCGACGGCGGCATCCAGCGTGCTGCGTTCGCGCGTCCAGCGCTCGCGCCAGTGCCAGGCGCGCGGGCTTTCGAGCAGCCCCAGCGACGCCAGCACGGCGTCGGGGACGCGGTCGTACAGCTGGTCGCGCAGCGCCCAGGCGGTCTCGTCGTCGAGCCCCCGCAGGCTCGACGCCACCTCGGCCGGCGCGGCCTCCGCCAGCAGCTCGCGCAGCGTCCAGGCCGACGGCGCCTCCGCGGCCTGATCGGTGAGAGACATCGCGACCTCGTTGGGTGCCGCCTCGATGAGCGACCGCCGCAGCCGCCACGAGACGCCGTCGGACAGCCCGCGCAGGCCGCGCGCGATCACGCGTGGAACCCGGGCCGCGAGCGCGGTCCGGCGCTCGTCGATACCCTGACCCGACAATCCCGCAAGGACGTAGGCCGCCAGCGTCGGCTCGCGTTCGGCGCGGTCGTCGACCCAGCGGAGGAACGCGGCCAGCGCCGCCTCGGCGGTCGTGATCGGGCCCGCGTTGTCGTTCCGCGGCGGGCGGGCGCCGTTCCCGGCGTGCGCGGTGCGCTCACTCGCGACCGCCGCCTGCACACCCTGCGCGCGCGCCTTCAAGATGGCGTCGCAGGTGTGGGCCACCAGCTCGTCCAGATCGGCGTCGGTGTTGTCGACGACGATCCAGCGGTCGGGGTCGCCGGCCGCCAGCGAGAGGTAGCCCTCCCGCAGGCGCTGCCCGAGGCCGCTTCCCGCCAGCCCCTTGCGCGACGACGGCCGCTGCTCGCGGGCCATCAGCTTGGCGACCTTGCGGCGGCCGCGCGCGACCGACGGGTCGACGTCGACGAGGACCACCATCTCCGGCCACACGCCGCCCGCCGCATCGTCGATGATCGCGCGGATCGTCGCGTCGGGCAGGTGGCGAATCTGCCGCGCCAGCACCTCCGCCGTGTACAGGTATCGATCGGTGATGACGACGTCGGCGCGCGTGAGGCTGGGGATCACGACCTCCTCCGCGAGCTGAATCTCTCGCGCGACGTACAGCAGCAGCTCCGCGCGCGGCACCAGCGCCAGGTTGCGGGCGTCGCGGCAGAGATCGCGGATCGCCTGCGTCACGCGCGACGCGAACAACCCACCCTCGCGCGCGTGTTCGACCCTCAGGCCCCGTTCGCGCAGCGCGGACGCGACCCGGTTCGACAGCGTCGTCTTTCCACTCCCATCGATTCCTTCGAACGCGATGAACATGCCGGTCTGCATCGCGCTCATGCGGTTCCCGGGTTGGGCGAAAAGTAGGTGTTCACGGCGGCGTCCGCCTCTGGCTCGACGTCGACGTCCACGTCGACACCGACATCGACACCGGCCGCGACCGTGGCGTCCACGGCAACGGTCGGGCGGACCAACGACTCCAGCCTCCGGTTCAGGGCCGCCATTCCCATCTTGAACTTGGAGAAGCTGCGGGCCGGTTCCAGCCCGTCGAGCGCCCGGGCCAGCCACGCGGGCCGTTCGCCCCAGTGCTTGATCTCCAGGATCCGCGCCGGTCCCGGGGCGATGACGTCCGCCGGGCTGGGCGCGACCTCGGCGCCGACCACGCCCACGATCTGGGCGCGACAGAAGGTCAGGCGCTCGTCGAGCGTGATGCGCAGCCGGCCCGATTCCGCGGTCATGGACGCGCGGCGGTACCAGGTCGTCAGGCGCGGCGCCATGCCCGGCAGCGCGAGCTCATTCTCCAGGGCCGCGAGCGCCGACAGCGGCTCGAGCGCGGCGAAGGCGGGATCGCGCTGGCCGCGGTGTTCGATCAGCTGGCGCAGCAACGTGGGCGACGCCTGTAGCCGCACCTTCGAACGGGCCGTGCCCGCGTTCTGCTTGAGCTCCAGGCATGCAAGCGCCGACAGCACAGGCGCGTCCTCCATCGAAGCGGCCATCGCGTATTCGCGCAGCCGCAGCCGGCGCGCGATCGCGCCGTCGCACGACCGCAAGTAGACCGAATCGTCGGTGTCGAAATAGGTCGTGCGTGTATAGGCGATGGGCCGGGCCCGATCATAGGTTTCGACGGTCGCGCGGGCGCCGATCGCGGTCAGGAACCGCATCACCTGCGCGCGTGTCAGGACAAAACGTTCTTCGTGCTCGATGGACTCGACGGATTCGGCGACGCCACCCATGTCATCCCCCCCCGCGTTCGAATGCTCGGGTCCGGACAATTGCAAACAGAGTGCCGCCCCCGATGAGGGCGTATGCGACGTTTGATGGCCTTCCTGTACGTAGCTGTTACCAGCGCGTAATCAGGGGGGCAAACCCGGGTTACCGCGCCCGCAAACGGTCGCTGGCCAAGACGACGGCGATCCGTTCGGCCAGGCCGGACGAACGTTCGAGTGGGCGCGCGACCGCCCGCTCGAGCAGCTCGCGCCGGCCGACCACGGTGATCGACCGGCGGACGCGCGTAACCGCCGTGTAAACGAGCTCCCGGGACAGCAGCGGCATGTCGGCGTCGGGGAGGATCAACGCGGCGGTATCGAGCTCGCTGCCCTGGGCCTTGTGCACCGTCGAGGCGTAGGCGATCGCGAGCGCGCCGTGCAAGGCGGTGAGCGGGAACGGAACGAGCGCGCCGCCACGCTGGAAGACGGCGGCGGGTGTCGGCCGGCCGCCGTTGCCGCCAACGACCGTCAGGACCAACCCTTGGTCGCCGTTGTACAAACCCAGGTCGTAGTCGTTGCGCGTGATCATGACGGGGGTACCAGGGAGGATGTCGTCGGCCGCCGGGACAGGCAGGCCCGCGTCAGCGGCCGCGCGTCGCGCGAGATCGGTGTTGATCCGGTCGGCGCCCGCGAAGCCGGCCCGCGTCACGGTCAGCAAGCGCGACCGTTGCTGCCGGGCCAGCGCGGCCATGGCGGCGGCGGCGGCATCGGGGGCGAGCTCGCCGTCGTTGTCGGCGCGCAGCGCGTAGCTCTGCCGGGCCGCGTCGGCGCCGGGGCGGATCCAGGTCGCGTACCAGTGATCGATGAAGGCGGACAGCGATCGACGGGCGGCCTGCGGGGTCTCCCCGTCCGGCTCGAGGCAGAGGAGGCCGGCGGTGCCGAGCTCGGCCGGGGTGTGGGCCGCAGGCGTGCCGCGTCCCGCGAGATCGCCCGCCGCGATCGCGCGCGCGGCCTCCAGCACGGCCGCGCCTGCCGGATCGGCTGGGTTCATGCGATGGCTTTCGGTCAGTCGAAGGGTCGGGCCGGTCGCGACGAGATCGCGGAACACGCTACCGACGTCGACGGCGGGAAGCTGATCGCCGTCGCCGATCAGCACCAGGCGCGCGCCCGGCGCCAGCGCCCGTGACAGCTGCTCCATCAGCGAGAGCCCGACCATCGAGGCTTCGTCGACGATGACGCCGGCGTGGGGGAGGGGGCGATTTTCATGGTGGCGAAACTCGCCGCCCAGCCTGACCGCGCCGCCGGTCGAAGCCACACTGCCGAGCAGGCGGTGCAGCGTGGCGGGAACGGGCGCATCGGGGGCGTCGATTTGAAGAAGCTCGGCGATGCGGTTGGCCGCCTTGCCCGTGGGCGCGGCGATCGCGATGGCGTCGCGCTCGATGCCGGCCGCGAGCCAGGCGCGGACGATTCCGCCAATCAGCGCGGTCTTGCCGGTGCCGGGCCCGCCGGAGATGACCGTGAGCGATCGCCGGCGCGCGGCGTCGATCGCCGCGATCTGCTCCTGGGTCCACCTTCCCTCGATCCCCTTCGACGCGGCGGGCGCCGGGTCGACGCCAGCCAGGCGCGCGGCGATCGCGCCGGCGAGGCGCTGTTCCAGCCGGAGGTCGCGCTCGTGGTACAGGAAGCCGCCGTCGACGATGAACGGCCGGTAGTCGCCGGGCTGCCCGACGAAGGCCGCGAGGGGCGAGAGGGCGAGCCGCGACTCGGCCAGCCGCGCGGCGGCCGCGCGGTCGTCGCCTGCGACGCCGAGCCGCGCGAGGCGGTCGCCGACCGTCGCGAGATCGAGGCGTGTCGCCCCGCCGCCGCGAGAATCGAGCGACGCGAGCACGACCAGCGCGAACGCGCGGCGCTCGGCGGGCGCCAGTGTGGACGAAGGCCAGCTTGCCGCCTCGATCGCGAGGTAGAGCGACGCCCGGTCGATGTCGGCGGTGGCGGGAACCAGGTCGCGCGCCCAGACGGGGGGCCAGGCGTACGCGTCGGCCGCGGCGGTCATGATGGGCCTCCCTGTTCCAGCGTGACGGCCAGGTCGTGTTGCCAGTGGACGATCTCGTCGAAGCTCGGGCGGCGGCTGTGGATCGCGTGGGGGAGCGCGGGCTTTGCCCGCGCGAGCCCGTCGCGGGGGGGGTGGGACCCTTCGAGGGTCCCACTGTCAGCGTCGGCTTCGGCCGAATGCCCGAGGCCGCGCACGAAGATGTAGAGCGCGCCGCCGAAGCGGGCCTCGTAGGTCGCCGCGTCGGTGATCCCGAGCATCCGTACCAGCGCCAGCGAATACAGCTGCTCCTGCACCGCGTAGTTGTCGCCCATGTGCGCCGCGACGGCGGCGGCGTCCCACGCCGGGAGACGATCGGTCTTCCAGTCGCCGAAGTACGAGCGCCCTTCGTGTTCGAAGATGAAGTCGACGAAGCCCTTTACGAAGCCGCGCGCGGGCCCGCCCGCCTCGGGCGGAAACGGGAACAGGAACTCCATCTCACGCACGGTCTTCGCCGCGTGCGGCAGCCCGGGGAGCCGACCGCCCACGACCGGGAGCGGCGCCGTCAGCGCGGCGTGGGCGAGACGCAGGGCGGGGCGGAGCTCGTCCGCATCGCGTCCGTAGCGCCGCAACAGCGGCTCGATGACGGCGCGGATGTCGGCGCGTGCGCCCCAGTCGTCGAGGACCGGCGTCTCGCGCAGCGATGCGAGCGGCAGCTCCTCCAGCAGCGCATGCAGGAAGACGCCGGTGGCCTGGCCGCCCGGCAGCTCGCCGTCGCCCGCGTCGACGTGGGCGTCGGCCGGCGCGGCGATCTCGTCCAGCATCTCCTTCGGCGGCCGGTAGCCACCATGTGCCTGCTTGATGCGGCTGTACGACGTCGTCACCGCGCCGGCGCGCGCGCGCCGCAGCCCGGCGAGGGTCGGGTCGGGTTCGATCGGCGCGACGGCGCCGGCATCGGGCTGCCAGGCCGCATAGGCCGCGGTGGACACCGTCGGCCGGGCCTCATCGGCGCGCGCGTCGATCTCGATCTCGTGACGATCGCGGAGGCGGCGCGGGTCCGGCTCATTCATCAGCTCGCGCAGCCGGCGGTTGACGTGCCGATAGCCGCCGACCAGCCTCCAGTACTCCTCCTTGGGCGGAGGGTCGAACGGGGACGCGTCTCCCACCGGGACCCGGCCCGAATACGGCAGATACAACCGCTTGCGCGCCCGCGTGAGCGCCACGTAATAGAGGCGCTGGTCCTCGCCGTCGCGATCGTTCTTGACCAGCTCGGCGGTCGTCTGCAGGCGCGGCCGGCCGGCGAGGCGCCGTCGCCGGCCGTCGACGACATAGCTGCGCACCTTGTCGTTGGGCGCGGGACCGAAGCCGCCGTACACGAAGACGAAATCGGCTTCCAGACCCTTGGCCCGGTGCATGGTCATGATCTGCACGGCGTCGCGGTCACCCTCGGCGCGCAGGGTGTTTCCCTCCTCGGGCTCGGGGACGATCAGCTTCGCCACCAGACCGGCCAGCCGGCGCCCGATGTCGCCCAGCGGGCGTCTGGCGCGGGCGGCCTCGACGGCGAGGATCTCGAACAGCTGCTGGAAGTTGGTCAGCCGGCGCATGGCGTCGCCGGCGAACAGCTCACGCCGGGCGACGCCGCTTTCGTCGAGGATGCGGCCGAACAAACCGGGCAGGTCGCCGCTCTCGGCGGCGGCGTGCCAGGCGAGCAGCCGGTCGAGCAGCGGTTGATCGGCGCCGGCCGCGGCCGCCGGCAGCTGCGCCAGCGACAGCGCAAAGAACGGCGTCAGCCACGCGCGCAGCCGCTTGGCGGGATCGTGAGGGTCGGCGATGGCGCGCAGCAGGTCGCGCACCTGTCGCGCTTCCTCGGTCTCGTAGAGGCCTTCCTGCGCGGCGAGAACGGCGGGGATGCCGCGCGCCGCCAGCGCGTCGGCCACGCTCTGCGATTCCCTGCGAATGCGCGTGAGGACGAAGATCTCGCGCGCATCGCTCACCTCGGCTCGGGCACGCAGCTCGCGGATCTCATCGGCGATCGAGATCGCGAGCCGCGCCCGCACGACCCGCATCGGCAACTGCTCCTCGTTGTCGGCCTTGACGGTCAGCAACGTCAGCGGTCGCACGCGGTCGACGGTCTCGCTCTCCGTCCCACCGTAGGAGACGGGGTGGTGGTACCCGATTCCGCCTCCGTTCGGGAAGAACGGCTCCGGGGCCTGCTGGTCGAAGATCGCGTTGTAGGTGTCGATCACCGCAGGGGTGGACCGGAAGTTGCGGCCGAGCGGATGGATGCCGCCCAGCGGGCCGACCGCGTTGCGCGCGTCCTCGTAGGTGTTGACGTCCGCGCCGCGGAAACCGTAGATCGCTTGCTTCGGATCGCCGACCAGATAGAGCGGCCGCGGATCGCTAGCATCCAGGAAGATCGCGCGGAAGATCCGCCACTGCACGGGATCGGTGTCCTGGAACTCGTCGATGACGGCGAGGCGATAGCGCCGGCGCAGCGCCGCCGCCAGCTCCGCGCCGCGCGGCCCGCCCAGCGCCTCGTCGACCAGCAACAGCATGTCGTCGAAGTCGTACAGACCGGCGGCGCGCTTGCGCGCGCGCAACCGCTCCTCGACGGGCGGGCCGAAACGCTGGGCGACCGCCATCGCGAGCGGAACGGCAGCCGCGACCAGCTCCTCCACGGCGGCGAGCAAGGGTCCGATGCCGGGCTTGTCGCTGACGCCGGCCAGACGATCGGGCCTGAACAGGTACGCGAACGTGTCTTTCCTGGCCTTCACCATGGCATCGAGGTCGGCGAGCAGCCGCGTGGGGTCCGCGTGCGCGACGCAAGCGGTGGCCGCGGCATGGATGTCGTCGATGCGCGCCAGGATCGATTTCTGCGACGCCTTGTTGCTGATCGCGCGCACGACCGCGGCGCGCGCGTCCTGGAGCGGCATCGCCGCGAAGGCCTGGGCGGCCCGCGCGACGCGTTCGGGATCGTAGACGTCGGCCCACTCGCAGCGCAGGCGCCGCGCCTGAAAGAGCAGCTTCTCCATCTCGGCGGCGTCGTTCCCGGCGGCCAGCCAGGTCACCAGCAAGGACGCCAGCTCGCCGTCGAGGCGGCTGCGGATCACGTCATCGAACGCGGCCGCGAACGCGGTCCGGCTCTCGACCCGGCTCTGGGCCAGCAGGCGGCCGCTCGCGAACGCGTGCTCGGTCAGCACGCGCTGGCAAAAGGCGTGGATCGTCGAGATCGGCGCGACGTCGAGGCCGCGCAGCGCCGCCTCGAGGCGGTCGCGCGCACCGCTGTCGATCGTCCAGGTGTGCGGAGCGAGAGCGTCGTCCGTCGATGATTCGTGTCGCAACACGCGGGTGATCAGCGCGCGGATCCGCCGGACCAGCTCCGCCGCCGCGCGCTCGGTGAAGGTGACGACCAGCATCTCATCGATCCGCGCGTCGCCGCGGACCAGCCGGTCGACGACCAGGTGTTCGATGAGGTACGTCTTGCCCGTGCCGGCCGATGCCTCGATGACGGCCGGACGATCGCGCGGAAGGGCCGCGAGCTCCGCCGGGAACGGATAGGTGCTGGGGCCGTTCACGTCACCAGGTCCTGGTAGGCATCGAAGTAGGGCTGGAAGCGGCGCGCCACGATCGACTCCGCGTCGCGGGCGGCCGGCACCGGGTAGCGGAGGGCGTCGGCGACCGGCCCGTACCGCGAGGTGAGGCGGGTGACGCCGTCGTCACGCAGCAGCAGCACCGCGTCGCTCACCGTCATCGCCTGACCCTTCCGCTGGCGCCGCTTCCACGTGAAGACGCCCTCGCAGGGGAGGAGGTACGGGTGCACGTCGGCGAGCAGCTCGGCGGCAAGTCCGACGAGCAGTGCGCGGGCGTCGTCCGCCCCGACCGGCGCGAACCCGCCTCCGTCCCACGCCGCCGGCTCGCCATCCGCCGTGCCGGCCAGCACCGCCGTCGCGAGCGGGCGATCGGCGCCTCGGCCCGACGCGGCGAGCGCCAGGTGGGTCAGCCAGGCACCCAGGCGATCGCGTTCGAGGTACGGGCGCGTGCCGATCACCAGCACCACCGCCATCCGCTCTCCGCCCACGAGTGCGAGCGCCTCGGTCTGACCGTACAGCGAGACCTCTCGCGCGCCGTCGGGAAGTGGAACCGACAGCGGGATGACGGGATCGATCTTGACGTCGCGGCGGTGCTCAGGCGCGGCGCCGTACCAGATCCGCGTGAGGGCGGTCGGGAGAGATCCCGCGCAGGCCTGACGGAGGCCGTCCCGCCACGAGCGCAGCAATCCGACGTGGCGGGCGCGCATGACCCTGCCGAAGACGCCGGAGGGCAGCGTGCCGTCGAGCCGCAGGCCCGCGATCGCGGCGTCGTAGCGTTCGGCCAGCGCGGCGTCGTCGCTGGCGCCGGCGTCGATCGCGCGCGCGAACAGATCGCGCAGCAGGGGCAACGTCTGGACGCGCGCGTCGCCCAGACTCTCGCGATCGCGCAGCGCCGCTTCGGCCTCGTCCTCGGCGTCGTCGTCGTCGCGCATCGGCAACAGCACGCGCACCGATCCCTGCAGCGGGCACTCGAGAAAGCGGCGCAGATCGGCGAGGGTCAGCGTGGTGACCGGACGGCGAGGCGCATCGGCCTTCGCAGCCAGCCCCAGTTGCCCGAGCGGCGGCGCGATCGCGGTCCAGGCCGCGGCAGGGAGCGCCGCGCGCAACGCGCCCGCGTCGGGAAGCTGGATGACGCCCGCCGCCTGGCGCAGCGACTGACCGAGCGCGACGGCCTGGCGCTCGCGGGCCGCTGCCGGCATCACCGCGCAGAGGGCGTCGTCTCGATGCCGCGCCAGCGGTGGGTGGGCGCGCGTGACGTGCTGGAGGAGCTCCTCGCCACCGGTGCCCCGTCCCAGCACGTCGCGAAGCGCCAGCAACGTCGACGACGGGTCCTTGCGCTCTCCCGTCTCCGCGTCGCGGCCGATGTACGACAGGTACAGCCGCTCGCGCGCGGATAGCAGGGTCTCGAGGAACACGTATTCGTCCTGCTCGCGCGGGGTGACGTCCCCGGGCTGCGGCGCCGCCGCGCGCAGATCCAGCGCGCCGAACCCCGCGGCCGACGGGAACACCCGCTCGTCGAGGCCGAGCATGAACACGATCCGGAACGGCAGCGCGCGCAGCGGCGCGAACGTGGCGACCGCGACGCCCTCGGGCGTACGCGACCGGCGCTGCGCGGCCCCCAGACGCGCGCGCACCAGCTCGGCGGCGACGCCGTAGCCGACCTCGAGATCGGGGGGCGCGGCCGCCGCGATCCGTTCCAGCAGCGCGAAGCAGTCGCCCAGCGCCGCCTGCTCTTCCGGGCTGGCCGGGCGGATGGTCGCGGCGAGCGTGCGCCGCAGCAGCGCCATGAACCTCGCGACCGGCGCGATCAGCGCCCGCGCCGTGCGCGCGAAGTCGATCAGCTCGCGGGCGATGATGCCCAGCGCGCGGGCCGCCGGCTCCGCGCCCGCGGGCAGCTCGGCGGCGAGCATCGCCTGACCGTCAAACGAGAACGGCCGCTCCTCGCCGCTGCGCCGCCCCGAAAGGAACGCGCCCAGCGCGAGCCGCTTCAGCCCCTGGTCCCAGCTCACCCGGTCGTCGTCCGCATAGCTGTCGGCGAGGTCGCCACCGTCGGCGCCGCGCACGATGCCGAGCTGCTCGCACAGCGCGAGGAACGCCTCGGGGTCGACGTCGGGAAAACGGCGGGCGACCGTCGGATGCATCGCCAGCTGCAGCAATTCGGGGCGGCCGAGCGGCCCGGCCGGCAAGGCGAGCAGCAGCTCGACCGCAGCCAGCACGTGGCCCTCTGCGGCCGACGGCAAGTCGAGCACGGTGTGGGGCAGCTCGGACGCGGCCGCGAACACCTCGCGGGCCAGCGGCAGGTAGGTCGCCGACGACGACGCGGGGACCACCACCGCGAAGTCGTCGAATCGCAGCGTGCCGTCGCGCCGCACGAGCGACCAGATCTCGGCGGCGACGGTCTCCAGCTCGCGGCGCGGATCGGGCGCGCCGAACATCACCAGGCTCTCGTCGCGCGGCGCGGGGCTGCGGCTGCGCGGCGCCCGGTCCAGGACCTCCCGCTGCAGCGTTGCCAGCAACGTGGGCGACGCCATGCCCGCGGCCGGATCCTCGAAACGTTCGTGAAAGTTGCAGTCGGACAGCTCGTTGTAGAGGCGAATGCTGTCGCGCCCGGGCCGGCCCCACAGCGCCAGCAGTGGATTCTCGTCGACAGCCGCCGCGGCCGCCGCCGCCCCCGCCGCGGCGTCGTCGCCGAGCGCGAGCGCCAGCTGGCGCGCCGACGCGCCCCGCCTGGGGCTCGATCGGCGCACCGGCTGCACGTCCTCCCACAGCTCGCGGCAGGGATTCAGCGTGTAGACGAACAGCGACGTCGTACGCGCCAGCGACGCGAAGATGGTGCGATACAGCCGGGCGACGAACGAGATCCCGAACACATGCGCCGGCTCCCGTACGACCAGCGACGTGGGCGGCGTGCGCTCGAAGAAGTCGGGCAGGGTGGTCGTGTCGCGGCCGGACAGCGGCCCCGCCCGGCCGAACAGCGCCAGCCACAGCTCGCGCTGCCACCTTTGCAGCGGCTCGTCCCAGCCCGCGATGAGCGCCCCCTTCTTCCAGGCGGCCAGCATCTCCGGGCGCGAGTACGCGTATTCGTCGAACAGCTCGGCGATCTGGGCGGCCAGCTGGGTGCGCCGCCGATCAAGGGCGGTGCGGTCGCCGTCCTCGGGGTCGAGGTACCCACGCACCGCCGCCAGCTCCGCCAGCGCCAGGCGCTTGCCGTCGTGGAACAGCGCCAGCAGCTCGCCTTCGATGACCTCGCGATCGACGATGCGCAGCCCGGGCGCGCTGGCCTCGGCGACCTCGCGGAGGAACCTCTTGAGGAAGCGGGCCTCGACGTGGGCGGCGATGCCGCGCCGGCGCGCCAGCCCCTGCTTCACGTAGTGGGCGACGTGTCCGTTGGGAACCAGCAGGCAGACGGGGTCGTACAGCGTCGCCTGTCCGGCCGCCACGTTCTCGGCCAGCGCATCGAGCAGCGGCTCTGACCTGTTGGAGTATGAGAGGTCAATCACAGTTGCACGGTTGCACGGGCGGTCCCCAGCTTGCCTCAAACTTTCCTCGCGCGTGTATTCTCTTCGCCATGACGTGGGCAAAAAGGTTGGTGCTCAGTGTGGCGTTGCTGGGAAGCGCGGGATTCGGCTGCAAGGACGACAAGGACGATCTCGTCGGACCCGGACAGGCGATGACCGTCTACACGCGCAATCTCTATCTCGGCAGCGAGATCAATCCGCTGGCCACCATCCCGTCGCCGACAGCGATCCCCGGCGTCGCGGCGACGTTGTGGGCGGCCATCCAGGCTTCAGATTTTCCGGAGCGCGCCAAGGTGCTGGCCGACGAGATCGTCTCGCTGTCTCCCGATCTCGTCGCGCTGCAGGAGGTGACCCTGTTCCGCCGTCAGATGCCCGGCGACTTTCAACCGGGTGACGACGTGCCGAACGCGACCGAGGTCGTCCTCGACTTCCTCGCGACCCTGATGGCGGAGATCGACGCGCGCGGCGGCGGCTACCGTGTCGTCGGTGAGGCGTTGAACGTGGACGTCGAGGTGCCGGTCGATGGCGGGCAGGCGGGCCCCTTCGATCTGCGCCTGACCGATCGGGACGTGTTCCTCGCGCGCGACACCGTCCAGACGTCGAACTTCGTCGTGCTGCCGTTCGCCACGAAGTTCGAGTTCGTCGCGGGCGGCAGCGGCGGTATCCCGATCGCGGTCACGCGCAGCACCAGCCGCGTCGACGCCGTCATCGGAGACGCGCACTTCACGTTCGGCAACGCACACCTCGAGATCCAGTCCCTGCAGGTATTCCAGACCGGGCAGGCGACCGAGCTGCTGTCGGGCATCGCGTCGGTGCCGGATCCGGTGCTGTTGCTCGGCGACTTCAACAGCGCGCCCGGGATGAATTCGTACCCCCTGCTGACCGCGCAGTTCTATGACGCCTGGGACGACGCCGGGGGCGGGGCGCCCGGTTTCACCTGCTGCCAGGCCCCCAACCTGATGAACCCGGAATCGACGGCCGGAGGGCGCATCGACCTGGTGCTCTACCGTGGGCGCTTCCGCGTCAACGATATGACGGTCACCGGGACGGATCCCGCCACGGGCCGCACGCCGGGCGGGCTCTGGGCATCCGACCACTTCGGCGTGCTCGCCCACGTCGAGCTTGTGCCCTGACGGCCGGCCTGGCCGACGGGGCAAAGGCCCGCACCGTCGGGTACAATGCTGCCTGTGGGGTCGTTTACGATTCTCCTCGTCGAAGATGACTTCGACGTGAGAGAGGCCCTTGCCGAGACGCTGCGCGACGAGGGCTACGCGGTCGAATGCGCCGTTGACGGCGTGCAGGCGCTGGACTACCTGCGCGCCGGCGGGCGGCCGGGACTGATCCTGCTCGATCTCATGATGCCGCGCATGAGCGGCTCCGAGTTCCGCATGGTCCAGAAGGTCGATCCGCAGCTGGCCGATCTGCCGGTGGTGCTGATCAGCGCGGACGGCCGGATGGAGGAGAAGGCGCTCACGCTCGAAACCGACGGCGCGATCAAGAAGCCGATCGATGTCGACGAGCTGCTGTCGACGGTCGAGCGCTTCAATAGAAAAGCTTCATGAACCGGCGCAGCAGCTGCAGCGTGCGCGGCTTGTAAGGGAACGTCAGCTCGCGGCCGAGCAACGGCGACAGCCAACCGAGCAGCGGGTGGTCCTCGATGATGGTCTCCACGCGGCAGAACTGCTGCAAGCCCTCGCGGCCGTGCCGGAAGCCGGTGCCGCTGCCCTTGATGCCGCCGAGCGGCGCCTCGACGCAGAAGTAGTTCACCAGCACGTCGTTGACGCAGACGCTGCCGGCCTGCAGCCGGCGCGCGAGCGCGCGGGCGCGCCGGGCGTCGCCCGACCAGATGCTGCCCGAGAGGCCCATCGACGAGTCGTTCGCGGCGCGCAGCGCCGCCTCCGCGTCGGGGACGCGCATCACCGGCAGGACGGGGCCGAAGGTCTCCTCGCGCATCACCGCCATCTCCGGGGTCGCGTCGGCGATCAGCGTCGGGGCGAAGAACTGCCCCGGTAGATCGGCGCGGCGCGCGCCGCCCGTGACGATGCGGCCGCCGCGCGCGCGCGCATCGGCGATGTGCTGCTGCGCCCGTTCGATCTGCGGGGCAAACGCGATGGCGCCGACGTCGATGTCGCTGGCGTCCGGCTTGCCGAGCGGGGGGGGCCCTTGGCGCAGCTGCGCGATCTCGGCGGCCGCCAGCTCGACGAAGCGGTCGGCGACCGCGTCCTCGACGATCACCCGTTCGGTGCGGATGCAGACCTGGCCGCTGTTCGCGAAGCTGCTCCAGACGGCGGCCTTCGCGGCGCGCCGCAGGTCGGCGTCGGCCAGCACGATCATCGGAGACTTGCCGCCCAGCTCCAGCACGGCCGGCACCAGGCGCACGGCGGCGGCCTGGGCCACGCGCTTGCCGGTCTCGGCGCTGCCGGTGAAGAAGATCATGTCGGCCGTCGCGGTCAGCGCCGCGCCCGCGTCGCCGCGTCCCGCCACCACCTGGAACACGCCGTCGGGCACACCGGAGGCGCGCGCGATGTCAGCGACCCGCAGCGACGTCATCGGCGTGTGCTCGGAC
>Ga0111538_10005904_pt1 | contig 16650 bp, 18 predicted proteins | sample SoiMethybrSBSTD1_FD_79669 | JGI IMG/M metagenome (GOLD analysis project Ga0111538, IMG submission 79669) | Bulk soil microbial communities from a Populus tree surrounding site in Tennessee, USA - Soil MetaG P. TD hybrid SBSTD1 (version 2)... | ecosystem: Environmental > Terrestrial > Soil >...
AGCGACCGGTTGGCCGGTCCGGTCGAGCAGATATTTATGAAAGTTCCAGCGCGGTGGTTTGCCGGTCTTCGCGGTGAGCTCTTTAAAAAGCGGGTTGGCGTTTGCGCCGACGACGGCCGTCTTCGCGAACACCGGAAACGTGATGCCGTAGTTCACCCGGCAGAATTGCGCGATCTCTTTGTTCGACCCCGGCTCCTGGGCGCCGAAATCGTTCGCCGGAAATCCCAGGACCGCGAAGCCTTTGTCGCGATATCGGCGATATAACTTTTCCAAGCCGTCGTACTGCGGCGTGTAGCCGCACTCGCTCGCCGTATTGACGATCAGCAGCACCTTGCCACTGAACTGACAGAGCGACACCGGCTCATCCATCAGGTTGGTGAATTTGTGATTAAGGACAGTGGGGCAAGAGGACTCCGCTGCGATGCTTCGCGGCGGAGTGGCGAATATCGCGAGCGCTGCGATGAGAAATACACAGGTCGCTTGGGCGCGCATATTTTCCTCCCTTCCGTCTTTTGTACCACAGTTTCTACTCAAAGAACGAGCCCGTCTCACGAACGCTGATTCAAAGCTGCGCCGTATCGCGATCGCGATTGGTGGCCCGGTGCGCGATTCTCGTGCTCTATATTCAGACCAAAACGAGCGCTTGCGTTTAGTCCTGATTCGTCTCGGACAAAGATTAAGTTGCGCTCGCCGATGACTCAGCGAAGAATCATCATGACGACGACGGATTTCGGACCAGACGACCTTACGCAACCTCCTCCGGCACTTTCCTATGATATCGTCGCTTGGCTGCTCAGGAGTTCTAGCGGTATCTTATTACAAATCGAGGTGGTATACTCATGGCACATCGAAGATCGTAGTTTCCTTCTCCTACTTCTTGCCTTAGCATCTCACGCGCTTCTCCGATGACCCGCAAACGCTGGATCAGCTTGAGTTCAACTTGCCGGGTGTCTTTTAAGTGGAACATGTAAAATCCGCTGTGGACGGATTCTACTTTGGAGTCCGGAAATATGGGAACCACAAGATGGATTCGCTTCGCCCAAGTTTCAGAGAAATGGAGACTCTCAATGACGCTTATGGTTGGCGGTAAAGTTGTCTATCCGGGTCGGGGACCCTGTCTGATCGGTGGGATCGTCCAGAAAGTGGTTTGCGGAAGGTCGGCGAGTTTTTACCGATTATCCTTATTGGATGATAGTAACGCCGAGTTGTTCGTGCCGGTCGACAACTCCCACGATCTCCCTGTGCGGGCCTTGCTGGACCGCTCTGAGATTCCCAAGCTACTAGGCCACCTCAAACCCCGTGCCGGAGTAAGTAAGGGTCCTGGAACCGCCAAAAACTGGCGCCAGCGCGAGCTGGACGATTTAAAATTGTTCAGCTCAGGATCCATATTCGAACTGGCGAACATGGTCGAGGCACTGACTCAGTTGAGCGGCACCAAGAACCTGGCCGCGCACGAGCGGGAAACGCTGCATCGCGCGAGAAAACTGTTGATCTGCGAGATCTCGGAAGTGATGAACGAAAGCAAGAATGCCGCAACGGCACGGATTGACCGCGCGCTCGCACCCGGTAAGAACAACTTGGACCAGTTGCGAAACTGAGAACCAAAACTGGCCGCGCTTAAGCGACAGAACAAGGGAAGGACTTTTCGCTGATCGAGCAATGGTCAAGGCGCAATCGAAAAAAACCAACCCAACTGTCAACCACAGAGTTCTCAAAGCAACGGACAATGTCGAATTAAGAACGGAGGCCGTCAATGCAACTAGATCGTACGATGGGAAGCGCAGTCCACTCTACTGCGAAGAATTCACAAACCCTGTACGCGGTATTCGTTTCTTGCAACCGATGCAGCGGAGTTCACGAGATGGGGATTTCCGTTGCTTTGGAGGGCGGCCCCTTCGTCAAACAAAGCCTCAGTACCCTGTGCAAAGAGAAATCCGTTCCAAAAAACCTCGCAGACCTTGTCAACCATGGCATCACCTGCCCCCAGACAGGCAGGCAATCCACGCAGAAAAGCCTTCAGCATATCTTTCTAGTGCCGCCTAAGAGTTGATTAACCCAACTGGTTGTATGGTGGGAGAGCGATTTTGGATTGCGCCTCTTAGTTTGGTTGAGGCAAACAAAGCGAATTTAAAACCATTGCTCTAACGTCACAACACGTCGCTATCTTTCTTTAACCTCGAAGTACCGGACTACTCACGCGTGATTGCGCACCCACTGCAAAATCCACTCGTTAGTTTCTTCGGGCGCCTGCCAGAAGAAACCGTGCGATTGTCCTTTAAGGACTTTGTATTCAGCGTTGGGAATGCGTTTGGCTAGGACTTGCGCTTGTGCCACATGATTGCTTCCCACTACGTCATTGTCTCCGACCACGACCAACGTCGGCACCGTGACATCGCCTAGACGATGCGTTGCCTCCCAGTTGTGCCGCGCGATGCAGAGCTGAAGATACTCGGGGAGTTTGGCGTGATAATCCCATACCATTTCGTAAAAGGCCTGCACCTTATCGTGCTCTTCGTTTCGATACGCCGGAGTGAAGTAGGTGTCCGTATCGCAGATCTCGTGCTTTAAATATTTCTCAAAGCCCATCTCAATGAGATCGAAAGCCAGACGATACGGCAGCCCGGGAATAGTCTCGGCTCCCTCACGAGCGGCCGGGCCGGAACCGGCAGCGGCAAGGATCAGGCTTTTGACTTTCCCCGAAAAATTTAGCGCGAGCGAAAGACCGATGCGGCCGCCCATGGAATGGCCGATGATGTGTGCCGAGCGCACGTTTAGGTGCTCGAGCAGCGCAGCGACGTCATTGGCCATCTGATCGATGGTGCAGACGCTCTTGTAATGAGTGGAACGCCCGCAGCCGCGCGGGTCGTGCACAATCACGTTTAGCGAGCGCGACAGCGGTTCCACTTGTGTTTCCATCCATACGTTGCCGGAAAAACCGGTGCCCGGTATGAATACAAACGCTTCGCCGCGACCGTGGGACTCATAGTAAAGATCGATTCCCGTTGATAATTTTTCTAAAGGCATAGCCGAATCCTCCGCGTATGAATAGATTGACGAGCACTTCTTCTTAACAAAGCGACGATCTTGGTTGCAAGGCGGGACGCGCGATACTATAGAGTCAAGCTGTCATCAAGATCTTCAAGGAACCGATCATGTGTAACGCCATCAAACATCTCCTCGCTATCGTTTGCGCGAGCTTCTTCGTTTTTCCGACTTTCTCTGCGCGCGGGCAGGAAAAAACCAGAATCGCGTGGGCCGCGCTCAACCCCGCGGCAAGTCCGATGTGGGTGGTCCAAGAGAAAGGACTGCTAAGAAAACTCGGCATTGATGCGGAAATCATCGGCATCAATTCCAGTCCCATCGCCATGCAAGCCCTTCTAGCCGGTGATTTGGATGTTATTGTGACTTCGGTGACGACGTTGGTGGGCACTCGCTTGGCCGGCGCCGACACGATCATGGTGCAAACATTGGTGCCGACCTTCGTCGATCACATCGTGAGCGTGCCGTCGATCACTGAACTGCAACATCTCAAAGGCAAGACCGGCGGAGTGAATCGAGTGGGATCGACCTCGGATCTGGGGTTGCGTCTCGCACTGCGGCGCCTCGGTATCAATCCGGAGTCGGATACCAAGATCATTACCGCCGGCGGCAATCCGGAACGGCTCGTCGCTTTGTCGCGCGGCTTGATTCAATTTACGATCATGCCGGAGCCGTGGATACGCGAGGCGGAGAAGTTAGGGTTTCGCGATTTATTGGATACCGGTTCTTTGGCTCTGCCTTTTCATTGGAATGCGGTTCTGACTCGGGAGAGCCTCATAAAAAGTAAGCGCAACCTGATCGCCAAGGTGGTGCGCGCGAACGCCGACGCCATTCATTTCATCAAGACCGATAAAGAAGGCACGAAAGCGATCTTCAGCAAGTTTCTGAAACTCAACGACCCCGAGGGTCTGGAACGAGCGGCGAAGGCATATGCGACGATCTTCCCGGTAAATACACTGCCGACACCGGAAGGGGTGAAGACTTTGTTGGACGATATGGCGCCGCGCAATCCGAAAGCCAAAGCGGCAGACCCAAGACAATATGTCGACACGAGTTTTGTTCAGGAACTGGAATCGTCTGGTTATCTCAAACAACTTTACAAACGCTGATTTGGCACATCGCCTTAAGACGGTACGTTAAAGAAACGCCGCAGCACGAAGTGAGTTGGCGGATAGATCGCGATCACGTTGATGGCCATCATCAAAAGCAACCACAGCCAGGGAGCCATCAGGGTCTGGGGATGTCTGTCATCGAGTCCGTAGACGTAATTGATGTTGACTGCCCAGTTAGGATGGCGGGCAGAGGGTGGCGGAGCCGGAGCGAACAGATAGGAAACGAGCAAGACCACGATCGCGACCACAGATTGCATGCCAAGCGCGCGTGGGTCGTAACCTAAGCGCGAGAGCAACCACAACTGAACAAAGGGTAGCCAACCATGAAATAACGAGAGCGCGCGCAGAAACAGCGGGATGCTCGAATCGAGCATGTAGCTGGTCACGCCGGTTATGTTTACGCTTGCAATCAGCCGGCACAACAAATCGACCACCCACAATATTTGCGGTAACGTGATGGCCACGGCCTGCATACTGACAAGAAGCGGGCTTTCGATCCAGATCGCCACGCCGGTGACGAGTAACGCGATGTCACAAAAATAAAGAAAGTTCCACGGGCTGTAGGTGACCCAGTAAGACGGTACAACGACAGCCACGAAGGTGGAGTACGCCACCTTCACCCAGATCGGAATTCGTCGGTTCATTTGCGGTACGGCGCAAATAACCCGGAGCGCCGGCAAATGCAAGTCATAGCGCAATCACCAGGTCAGGTTACACTTTTGCTGTTTTTCGACGGTTTGTTTTGTAGATTCATGCTCATATTCCGTACGGGAATAAACTTTACTGCGACAGCGTTACCCGATTTTTTTCATCAACGCTGCACCTCGATTTCCCTTGCGCGTGGATCATCCAAGCGCGCTGCGTTGTCCGTATCTAGAGACAGCTTGGCAGGTTACATCCAGAAGCAAAGGTGTGTCTACCGCGCTTGAACGAAGCGCTCGCTGTCGCGGCATTTGCAAACGTGGAAGATGATGACATAGCATTCAATAAAAATAATTCGTAGGGAGACGGCGATATGGCGAAATTCATTATTCAACCGCATGCCAGGCTCAACGATTGGGTCGCTGAAGAAAAAGGGTATTTCACTGCGGAAGGTCTCGAGTACGAGCTCAATGTCGAAGGAAGCCGCAAGAACACACCGCGTCTAGCCGCGGTCGATTCGCCGATTCCACTCGAGGATAACCGTTTCGGCGCTTTCGAACGTTATGCCGAAGGACATGGACGCAAAGGTGAAGGCGCCGGCGATGTCAGCTGCGCTTGCCATTGGACCGTAAACCAGGCGGCGCGAAGATTGAAGAAGGCGTCATGTGGGGGAAGGCTTACAGTGTTTGTGAGGCGGCTATCGTGGTTCCGGGAGATTCCAGAGTTTCCGAACCGGGGGACCTGGCGCGCACGGATATTGCGGTCGGCTACCATTCCGGAAGTCATTATTCCGCGCTGCAGGCTCTCGAAGTATTTCTTGCGCCCGAAGACATCGCGCTCAAATTCGTCGGATCGTCTTGGTCCCGCGTCGATGCCGCACTGGCGCGAAAAATATCCGCGGTGAACGTCTGGGGAGCGCAATTGTATCTGTTGGAGCAGCACGGCTTTCGGAGAATCGTCTCCACCACTTTCATGATGGCCTTCATGTTTCACCGCGATGTGGAGTCGGCAAGCGTCGAAGGTTATATGCGCGCCCTGATCAGGGCGCAAGCCGACATCGACGTTGAACCGGAGCGCTACAAGCACTATTTCATCAACGAGATTCCCGAGCGCTTTCGCGACAAAGTCGACGTTCGCCGTTTTGGCGTCGGCGAACGCGTCGTGCCGCAGCCCTATACTCAGGCAATGTTTGAAAGGACCCAGGCCTGGATGCAAGCGCGAAAACTTTTTGACGCTCTCTCGGATGGCGGAGTGTCCTCCGAACTGGTGTCGTGACGGCGCCAATGCGCGGCGCCGTCGCAAACCCCTGGACCGCCAAAAGGTCCTCGACAACGGTTTCAATCGAGCCCATTGGCTCCTTTAGCTTTCAAGTACTCTATGGTTGGAGGCGTCAATCCCGTTGCGCCTTCAAAGGAAGCGCCATCGGCAACGACGTTTGTGAGAATGGCGCCCGTCAATTTTGCTCTATTGAGACTTGCATGACTCAATTTTGCATTGGTTAAGTTTGCATCGGTCAGGTCGCAGTCATCCATCACGGCGTGGCTTAAACAACAACCCTCTAGATCCGTCCTGCGAAGCTCTAAGCCGGTAAAATTCATAAACGAGAGATAGAGGTTGCGCAGATCGATACCAACCAAACTTTCATGATTGTTATCCTCTCCAAGATATGTTTTAGATCTCTTCCGTTCGACATTTTTTTCTCTCTCCTTAAGTTAGCCCGTTTAACGCGCATCCAAAGCGCGGTTATTGCCTCATCGTCGAGGGCTCTAGGTGATGAAGCATTTTTGTAACGCTTCCGGCGTCGACGAAGGCGCAAAAACGACCGCCGCTCTATGCGTGGTTTTGCTGAGGACCTGATTTATCTTGGCCGGGCCCGCTAAAATAATCGGCACGCCTTCCGCCAAAGCCTGACATTCCTGAAGATCCGATAAACCCGCTCCATTATTAAAGTCATACAGGTGAAGGACGATGAGATGAGGGCGGTGCGGATAAATTAAATCCCACGCTTTTTGAACAGAATCACAATGAATCAGATGGTAACCTTCCTGCTGCAGAGCGGTGGACAGAGGGCTAGCTTTGTTTTTATCGATCAGCAGGATTTTTTTAATTTCATTTGTTTGTGTCTTTTCAGTGAGTGCTTTCTTGATCCGCATGTGTAGGGACTCCATCTCGAATCTCCTTCTTGCTCGTTCTTGGGTGTGTGTCGGACACACCAGCTTTGCCGATTGTTTCGCGCTGCCCGTAAGCGTCGCTGTCCTGAAAATCCAGCGCGGCTGCGCTGCAATACCGGCGGATTTTTAGACTCTGGATCGACGACGTGACGAAGAGATCAGAGATTCAGAGAGGACTGGAGAATATAAGTAGGCGGTCTTGACACGAGATCAGTTTGAAACTTAAACAGAACCCGAAAGTTTCGCTGCGCGCCTCCCGGCACCGTTTTGATTCCGATGGCGTCCCGCGGAAGTTGTTGCAGATCGTAAGCGTCTTCGTTCAGTGTCGCTAGGAAGAACGTTCCTTTGCCTGTTTGAGGCGGTGTAGTGTTATGGCTCGCCAGGTGAAAGGTCGCATTTTGATTAAACCGAACCGTAAACTGTCGCAACACAAAAAATCGGTTGGACAGAATGGCAAGACCAAGAAGACAGAGGATGAGAGGTGTTAACCTTTTATTCAATTTAGCTACGACAATTTAACCACGCTGCTCGCAAAAACTCAACTTTGACTTCGTCGCCGTCACTGATTTCTGCTGAAGCCTCCGCCGCGGCAACGCGAAGCGTTAGGTGCGATCCGCGAAAAAATTGTAAAGGCAGGCGAAAAGAACTCCTGCGAGCGCGCCGGCGAGCAATGAATAGATTGTGCCGACGATCACGGCAATCGGCACGTTGACCGGGTCATAACCCGGGTAGAGCGAGCTTAGCATCGCCAGGTAAGCTCCGCCGTAAGGGCGCAAGACAAGATTCATCAGCGAAATAAAAAGAAAGACGATGGCTTTGAACAGGGCGCCGGCGATGATCATGGCGTTGAGCGACAGTTTCACGGGATACCATCCAGAATTGACAGTTAGTCAGATGTGCTGTGATGTTTTTCCCTTGGACTCCACGGTTGCGGGCGCGGAGAATGCAGATGGGCAAGTATGGCCAGCGGCGTTGAGGCCGAGGTCAGCGCCGCTGGCACGATAAAGATCGTACGGGCTATTTACCGGTCAGGGATGATTGCACGTTCTTAAAAGTATCGAGATTTTTCTGTAGGCCGGTGATATGGTCCTGCATCTCGACGATCGAAGAACCAAATTGTGCTACTGACCCGACCGGGCCGCCCGCCTTCCCGGCTTTTTCCAATAGTCCGCCAATCTGGGCCTCGGCCTGGCGCTGCGTCATCGAGCCGCAAACATAACCCAGCCCGAAGACCCCAACGATAACAGCCGTCATCAAACCCCGCGAAAGTTTTTTCTTTGTCATAACTAGCTCCTTAAATTTAGATAAAAACACATAAAAACAATCAGGTAAATCTTGCGCCGTTCAAACACCTTCGTACGGCACGGCCACGAGTTGATCCTGGGCCGATGTCGCGTCCTCGTTCCACATTTCCAGCAGCTTCGCGGTGATCGGCCCCGGCTTGCCGTCGCCGATTTTTTGTCCATCCCATTCGACCACGGGCGCGACCTTGATCGAGCTGCCGATGAGCAGTATTTCCGCCGCGCCGCGAGCCTCTTCTAGTGAAATGCCGGCGAGGCGGGCGGCGGTTAGCACACCTTGTTGCACGAGAGTCTGGGCGAAATCGAGAACTCTTTGGATCGTGATGCCAGACAGGATCGCGTCGAAGGGCGGATGGCGGAACACGCGATCTTTGGTCACGAACGCTACGTTCATGTTGGAGCTTTCCGCGACCATGCCGTGCTCATCGATAAAAACGCCGTTGTCGGCGCTGCGGTCTTTAGCTTCCAACACCACGAGCACGTTGGGTAAATAATTGGTCGATTTGATGCGAGCGAAGAGCGGTGGCTTGATCGGCACCTGGCTGGTGATGAGCTTGATGCCCTCTCGATAGTAACTCTCCGGGTAAGCTTCCTGTTTGAAGACGATCACATAGAAGCTGCTGCCGACACATTCCGCCGGACCGAGGCCGTAGCCGCCGGGACCGGCGGAAAGCCAGTAGCGCACCGATCCTTCGCGCTGGCGGCTCGCCGCCGCGGTTTCCAAAATAATTTGGCGCAAGCGCTCGCGCGGAAACGGCGGCGGAATGCGCGCACCGTCGGCCGATTTAATCAGCCGATCCAAGTGCGGGTCGAGCTGATAGAGCATGCCATGAGTCAACGTCGCCGTGTCGAAGACCGCGTGGCCGCGGTGCACCATGTGATCGTCGAGGGGCAGCACCATGAGCGCGGGATCGGTGACGATGCCGCCGAGCACGCTCGAATACATTGCGTAGAAATTCGAAGCTTTGGCGTGGACGGACTCGCGCAGGCGCGTGAGCGCTGTCTCAGTGGAGAAAATGTCGGTTGTTTTAGAGTCGGCCATGGCGATTGAACTCGCGGGATTTAAGGAAGAAAACTCAAATCGAAAAGTTGCTGGGGCGTGAGCGACTTTGCCTTGGGGTCATCCTCGGCAGCGGCGTCGATCACCAACTGCATGCCTTTTATGGAGAGTTTGCCGTCGGTGGGCAAGGTCTTTAGCCGATAGTCGTAGCCGACCTCGGCCGCTTGCCGGTCGTCTATTTTTAATAACTGCATGGATTTTTTTATCGCTTCTTCGCGGTGGCTCACGTAATAACGAATCGACTCCAGGTACGCTCGCGTGAGCCGCCGCGCCGTGTCGTTCTGCGATTTTAGATAATCGGTCCTGGCGGCGACGCCGATCTGCAAGTACTCGATGCCTTTTTCGACTAGATCGTACAGTGTGTGATAACCCAGTTTCCGACCCACCAAGGCAAGCTCCGGGGTGAGCACCGTGGCATCGACGACACCAGTCTTGAGGGCAACCACGCGCGCGTCTTGACCGCCCACTTGCATGATTTGCATATCGCGCTTGGGATTGAGCCCCATCTGGGTCGCGGCGAGTTTGACGACGAAGTCGGTGTTGCTGCCGAAGCGGCTGATGCCGATTTTTTTGCCGCGCAATTGCTCCGGTGTATTGATGCCTTCGCGAGCGACGAGCACGTAGGGCATGCGGTTGTTGAGCCCGGCGATATATTTGAGGTCCGCGCCTTTCAACACCGCGTAAACGAGCGGCGTGCCGCCGGCCAGCAACATGTCTAAACTGTTGCCGATCAGCGCTTGCACGGAGAGCGAGCCGCCGGGGATGTAGATCGGCTCGAGATGGATGCCGTGCTTCTTGAAGATGCCGACGTCTCGGCCGAGATAAAAGACGGTCTCGTCGGTAAAGGCATTATGGCCGATCTTGACCGGCGTGAGTTGGGCCGCGGCGTGACTCGTCGCGAGAAAAAGCACAGCGAAGAAAAGAAGCGTAAAAATTCGTTTTCTCATGGGCTCCGCATCCGGCTTTTTTAATCCCTGATATCCTGCAAAAACCAGTCAGTGGGGATTTGTTGCCCCAGGCCGCGGCGCTTGGCTTCGCGCACGACGTAGCCGGCGGTCGAGGCGAATTGCAGGCCTTGAGTGCCGCTGTTGGCAAAGAAGGTCACCTGGTTTTTATCGGTGCGGCCTTTGAGTTTGCCGGACATAATATCGGTGAGGAGGGGGAAGTCTCGGGAGAAAATGTCGACCTTCGGATTGGCGATTCTGGTGATTTCCTCCGCGTTGCCGGCGACCACCGCGGCTTCGCCGCCGATCCGTATCTGGCCTTCGTCAAGATTCTTCGTCGCGCGTCCCATCTTAGCTACTAAATCGGAGCGCTTGACGATTTCCGGATTCCATTCGTTCGATTTGACGCAGGTGAGATGCATGCCCGGTTCGATCAAGACGGGGTCATCGACCACGACTTGGATGGAGTCGGTGCACGTAGCGACGATATCCGAGCCGCGCGCGGCGTCTTCGGTGCTATCGACCGGCCTGACTTTGATGCCGAGCTTTTCGCTCATCTCGGCGGCGTAGGCTTCCCGATTTTTTCTCGTCGGACTGAAAACTTTTACTTCGCGGAGTTTTCTGACTGCATTGAACGCGAGCAGATAGGTGCGCGCCATGCCGCCCGAGCCGAAGATGCCGACGACGCTCGAATCTTCGCGTGCAAGATATTTCGCGCCGAGTCCGGCGCAGCCGCCGACGCGCATATGCTGAAGGATGCCGTCGTTGATGATCGCGAGCGGCTCGCCGTTACGAGTCGAAAAGACCATGACGAAACCGCAAAAAGTCCCGGGCTCGACACAATACTTTTCGACGGTCTTGCCTTCGGGCCATTCGAGCATGTCCGACTTCATCCGGATCGCGAAGGTCTCGAAGGTGCGCGAGGCGCCTTCCATCGTGCCCCAGCGATACATCAGCTTCGGGTCATCGTTGGGCACGAACAGATCGTAGCGGCCGCGATAGACGGCACGCTCGTTGATCAAATCGTGGTAGCCGGTTTCCAGCGCTTCCATGCAGCCCCGGATATCGAGAATTTTTCCGACGATTTGGTTGTTGATGAGCAGCATGCCGCCTCCGCTTGCGGATCCATGACGCATCTATTTCGTAGTCGTGGGTCGATTGCAAGAGTGGAGAAATAAAAACGCCGCCTGGCGGCGGCGTGAAACAGATGGATCGATTGCGGCAAAGCGCTGTTAACTGTCGAGCTCGGGTTTCGGCAGGGCGACAAAAGGAACGCCTTCTTCGGCGAGCTCTTTGGTTTCTTCGCGGGTCGCAATGCCATGAATGGGGCGTTCCTCCGCCGTGCCCTTGTGAATCTGACGGGCTTCTTCAGCGAAGCGGGGGCCCACGTCTTCGAAGTTTTCTTTGACGTAGTGGTGCACTTTGAGCAGCATTTCCTTAAATTCCGCCGCTGACGGCGGGGCCGGGGGGGACTGTTCCGGCTTTTTAGCTGGCGGCGCCGGTCGTTCTTTTTTCACGTGCACCGCGCAAGCATGGGGAACTTTCTCGACTTTGGTCGTGCCGCAGGTCGGACAAGAGATGAGCTTTTTGTCCGCCTGCTTCTGAAAATCTTCGAAACTGGGAAACCAACCTTCGAAGCTGTGTTTCTTTTTGCAGAGGAGGTTGTAGATGACCATAAGAGTTCGTGTGTAGATAACCAATAAGATTGCTGAACCATCTTGTCAAGAGCGTACCCCGGCAGCGGCGCGCTCGTGACTGTGACTTTTGAAAGGAGGCCAGTGACCTAAAGTACGCAAATTCCGCCAAAAGTTTGATCAAATAGACGCTCGTGCTAAGATCAGTTGTCATGAACGACGGAGTTAACCTCACAGTTGTTCGAAAGATCGCCGGAGTGGCGCGAGAAGATTGGGACGGGCTAGCGGAGGGTCTGTCACCGTTTTTAAAATGGGATTGGCTCGACAGTCTGGAGCAAGCGGGCTGCGTCAACGAAAAGACCGGCTGGCTGCCGCACCACATCGTCGTCGAAAAGGCCGGACAGCTTATCGGCGCCTGTCCGATGTATTTGAAGCTTCACAGCATGGGGGAGTTTGTTTTCGACTACGAATGGGCCGAAGCGGCGCATCATGCGGGCATTCAATATTACCCGAAGATGCTGGTCGGCGTGCCTTTCACTCCGGTCACCGGTCACCGGTTTTTGACAGCCGCCGGCGAAGACCGCGATCAGTTGATCCGTTTCATGGGGCAGGCGCTGGCGAAGATCGCCGCCGACAACAAAATCTCATCGGTTCACGTAAATTTCTGTCTCGCCGACGAACGCGAAGCGCTCGAACAAGTCGGTTTCTTTCCACGCGCGGGAATTCAATTCCAGTGGCAAAACCGTAATTTCAATTCCTTCGACGACTACCTTGGCAGCTTTCGCAGCGACCGGCGCAATAAAGTCAAACGCGAGCGGCGCGAGGTGGCGGAGCGGGGCATTACGATTCACGCTTACGAGGGCAACGAGCTTACGCAAAACCACGTGCGCACCATGTTTCGCCTGTACAAAGAGCACGTCGACCGGCTCTATTACGGCCGGCAATATCTCACGCAACAATTTTTCGATGAATTGCACCGGCGCTTCGCCGCGCATCTATGTCTGATGCTCGCCGAGCGCAACGGCAAGATCATCGCCGGCACGTTCAACGTCCGCGATAATACCGCCATGTACGGGCGCTACTGGGGCTGCTTCGAGGAACATCCGTTTCTCCATTTCAATGTTTGCTACTATTCGGCCATCGAGCACTCGATCCGCGTGGGATTAGCGCGCTTCGAAGCGGGCGCCGGCGGGAGCTTCAAGCAGTTGCGCGGTCTGGAGCCCGAGCATACGACCAGCGTGCACTACATTGTCGATGGCAAGTTTCGCCGCGCGGTGCAGCGCTTCCTCGATCAAGAGCGCGAAATGATCCGGCGCAAGCGCGATATGCTGCTCGATCACAGCCAGCTGAAACGAGAACAGCAGGAGCCGTAAGGCCAGCGCCGATTGTTTTTTCCGGGCGGACACGTAGGTCCGCCCCTACCCGGACGTGCCGTCGAAATTGAATCGCTGCGGTTACGGCGGTTTTCTTGACACCACCAGCGCTTTCCTTTAACTTCGGCGCGGAGCGAAATTGTGAAATCTTCCTGGCAGAACGTCGCGGAGCCCATTCTATTTTTTGTCGCGCTCTTGGTGCTGTGGGAAATTCTAGTCGAAGTGATCAAGGTTCCCGCCTTTATCCTGCCGCCGCCGGGCGATCTTGTGACGGCGTTTATCAAGAAGATGCCGATTCTCGGCAATCACGCGTTGATCACTTTCGTTGAAGCTTTTGGCGGTTTCGTTTTGTCTTTGGTCCTTGGCGTTGGCTTTGCGATCGCGGTGGTTTACTCGCGTCATCTGCAGAATACCATCTATCCCTTGATCGTCATTCTCTACGCCATGCCCAAGAGCGCCTTCGCGCCCTTGATGGTGATCTGGGTTGGTTATGGCTTGTTCTCGAAGATCGCCATTGCTTTTCTCGTTGCGTTTTTCCCAATCGTGGTCAATACGGTCGTCGGTTTAAAAGAGGTCGAGCCGGAGCTGCTCGAGCTGGCGCGCGTAAACCGCGCCTCGGAAAGCGACGTTTTCAAAAAGATTCGCTTGCCGAACTCGCTGCCGTATATGTTCGCCGGCATCAAAGTGGCCATCGTGCTTTCCGTCACCGGGGCCATCGTCGCCGAGTTTGTCGCCGCGAACGAAGGCCTCGGCTATTTGGTGTTACAGGCAAATTATAGTTTAGACACCGCCTTCGCCCTCGTGATTTTGCTCATTTTGGCGGTCTTGTCACTAGGGTTGTTTTGGCTGGCGGAGCTTTTACAAAGAAAGCTCGCGCCGTGGAGCGCTGCGGTGCGCGAGGTCGAAGGTTCGTTTTGATTCTGGGTTCGCGGAGGTTGCATGATGTTTCCGACTAAGCAAATGGCACGAATTAGCGGATTTGCGTTGGCACTCGTCATTCTTGGCTTTGGCGGGGCCGTGCACACAGCCGAACTGAAGCCAGCGAACGTGCGCATGGACTTCATCATCGGCGGCAAGCATGCGCCTTGGTTTGTGGCGTTGGAAAGGGGTTTCTATACCACGCGCGGTTTAAACGTGACGATTCAATCGAGCACGGGCTCGGCGGACACGGTGCGAACCATCGGCTCGGGGGGCGCCGACTTCGGTTTTGCTGATATCTCGACCACGATCGTCGCACGCTCGCGGGGAACGCCGATTCAGACGGTAGCGCAGTTCGGGTACGTTCCCGCGACCATCATGTGGCGCGAAGACACGAACATAAAACAATTGAAGGACCTGGAAGGAAAGACCTATGCGATCAGCCCCGGGCAGGCCCAATGGTATTTGATGCCTGCGTATTGCCGGATCAATAAGGTCGACTACAAAGCCATTCGCATTCAGGAGACGGCGGCGCCGCTTCAGCCAGCCGCGCTGGCGACGAAGAAGGCGGACTTCATCATTATGTACCGAGGCTCAAACGATGAGATTGCGGAATTGGCGGCAAGCAAGGTGGGAGTTAAGCTCAATCGAATTTTCATGAAAGACACCGGCCTCGATATCTACGGGACTGGCCTTGTCGTGAAGGAGGATGACGTCAAGAAGCGTCCGGAATTCGTGCGCGCCTACGTCGAGGGGACTTTGGAGGGTTTGCGCTATGCGCGCGATCATCAAGAAGAGGCGCTCAAGATTCTGCTCAAACACAAGCCGGAGTTGGACCCGTACTTGGCGACCGTGCAATTGAAGAACGCTCTCACCGAGGTCTTTCTGCCGCCGGAATCTGTTCAGTCGGGTTTAGGTTACATGAGGCCGGAGATCACGGAAAAAACCGTAAAGATCGTCAACGAGTTTTTCGATGTCGGCCGGAAAGTGACGGCGAAAGAAGCATTCATCAATCAGTTTATCAAGCGATAAACAATATTAATCGTTTGCGCAGGTTCCGAAGTGCCGCCTCTGATCACGGTAGCAGAAGTCTCCCGAGTTTTTACCGGCGGCGCGAGGACCGTTACAGCGCTGGATAGGGTTTCGTTCGAGATTCAATCCGGCAACTTCGTTTCCATCGTCGGCCCAAGCGGCTGCGGTAAGAGCACGCTGCTGAAAATCATTTCCGGTCTGCTGCCGGCATCCTCGGGGATAATCTCCGTAAGCGGCAAATCCGTCACCGGGCCGCTCGAGAACGTCGGCATGGTGTTTCAAGCGCCGGTGCTGCTCAAGTGGCGCTCGGTGCTCGGCAATATTCTGTTGCCGGTGGAATTCGCCAAGTTGGACATACCGAGCCATATGGATAGAGCGCAGGCGCTGATCAACCTCGTTGGCTTGGAAGGTTTCGAGGAAATGTATCCGCACGAACTGTCCGGCGGCATGCAGCAGCGAGCCTCGCTGTGCCGCGCCTTGGTGACCGATCCGCAGCTTCTGCTGATGGATGAACCGTTCGGCGCGCTCGACGCGATGACGCGCGACGAGTTGGATATGGAGCTCCTGCGCATTTGGGAAGAGCGGAAAAAAACCGTGTTGTTCGTTACTCACAGTATTCAAGAGGCGATATTTCTTTCGGATATCGTTTTTGTCATGTCGGCACGGCCGGGGCGGTTGCTGGAAAAAATTGCCGTCGATTTACCGCGTCCGAGAACCATGGAAATGATGACCTATCCGAAATTCGGTGAATATACGCTGAGAATTCGCGCCCTACTCGCCGGCGCCGGCGGCACATCAGCCTCTAAAATGGGCTCAACCATGTGAATTTCGTTTAACGGTGCGCTATCATAGCGCCCAATAGAACTCTTCTTGCCGAGAGTTTTCCACGCAGCTAAATGACGACTCAAGGATTGACATACGCCAAAGCCGGCGTGAGCATCGAAGCCGGCGACGAGCTCGTCCGTCGTATCGGTCCCATTGCCCAGAAAACCAAACTGCCGGGAGTCTTGGCCGGCGTCGGCGGGTTCAGCGCGCTGTTCGACCTTAAGAGCCGGGCCTATCGTCATCCTGTTTTGGTCGCTTCCACCGACGGCGTCGGCACAAAGCTCAAAATCGCGTTTATGAGCGGTGTTCACGACACCATCGGCATCGATCTCGTCGCCATGGGGGTGAACGATATCTTGACTCAAGGCGCTCAGCCGCTTTTTTTCTTGGATTATTTTGTCTGCGGCAAGTTGGATGTCACAATCGCCGAGGCGGTGGTGCGCGGCGTCGCGGCCGGTTGCCGTGAAGCGGGCTGCGCGCTCATCGGCGGCGAAACCGCGGAGCATCCGGGCGATTTTCCCAAGGGCGAATACGACCTCGCCGGATTTGTCGTCGGCGTCTTGGAGAAGAAGAAAATGATCGATCCAGCCAAGATCGTG
>Ga0111538_10005909_pt1 | contig 16648 bp, 17 predicted proteins | sample SoiMethybrSBSTD1_FD_79669 | JGI IMG/M metagenome (GOLD analysis project Ga0111538, IMG submission 79669) | Bulk soil microbial communities from a Populus tree surrounding site in Tennessee, USA - Soil MetaG P. TD hybrid SBSTD1 (version 2)... | ecosystem: Environmental > Terrestrial > Soil >...
GCTACGCCTCCAAGCGCAAGGCGCTCGAAGCCGCAGGTGTCACCGTCGTCGATACGCCTTCGCAAATCGCCGCAGCCGTTGCGGCAGGTCTTCAATCCGGCCGTCCCAAAGTCGCCGCAAGCCAGTAAGGATTTCGTGTGAGCGCAGAAGATCTGCAACCCCTGCGGCCGTCGGCGGCGATGGTGGCGGCCCTTGCGCCGGGCATTCTTCTGTCGGCCCTGGTGGCTGCCATCGGGTACATCGCCGCGCCCTTCGTGGCGAAGGCCGTCCCCATTCCCAACATGGTGATCGCACTCGTCGTCGGCATTGCGCTCAATCCGCTGGCAGCGCGGCCGGCGGTGCAACCGGGCATGAATTTCTGCGTGAAGACGCTGCTGCGCTGGGCCGTCGCGTTGCTCGGCTTGCGCGTGGGGCTGGGCGATATCGCGGCGCTCGGCCTGCAAACCGCCGCGCTGATCGTCATAGCGATGGCGGCCACGGTCGTGTCGGGGTTCGTCTTTGCGCGCTGGTACGGCCGCAGCGCCGGATTCGGTGCGCTGGTCGGTGTCGGCACGGCGGTATGCGGGGCTTCGGCGACGCTTGCGACCTCGACGGTCGTGCCCGAGTACAAGGGCAAGACGGCCGACATCGCCTTTGTCGTGGTGGCGGTGAATGCGCTCGCCACGCTGGCGATGCTGGTCTACCCGCCGCTCTGCATCGTGCTCGGCTTCGATGCGCAGACGACAGGCGTGATGCTGGGCGGCACGATTCACGACGTCGCGCAGGTCGTCGGCGCCGGTTATGCCGTGTCGGAGCCGGTCGGCAACACGGCCGTGATCGTGAAGCTCTTTCGCGTGTTCCTGCTGCTGCCGGTGGTGCTCGGCGTCGGCTGGTACTTCACGCGCATGGGTATGCGTCACGGCGAGGCGCACGTGCCGGTGCCGGTCTTCGCCATTGTCTTCCTGCTGCTGTGCGTCCTGAACAGCGCGATGCCTCTGGTTCCGTCCTGGATGCCGGTCTACGCGCCGGTCAAGAGTGTGCTGGTGGAGATCTCGACCTGGGGCCTGCTGCTCGCCATCGGTGCGCTCGGGCTCGGAACGTCGGTGAAAACGATCATCGGCCTCGGCTGGCGGCACATCACGACCGTGCTGGGCGCCACCGCAGTCATATTTATGATGGTGACCGGCGGCCTGATGCTGCTGCGGTTTATGTGACGTGAGCCGCAAGGCACCTGCAATGACAGCTATCCAAGATACGATCGGGATCCAGGGCTACGTCAGCAAAGGCTTTGAAGCCGTTCGGGCCGCTTTTCTCGATAATTTCCTGCTTCGAAAAGAGTTGGGCGCAGCGTGCTGCGTGTACCGGGAAGGGAAAAAGGTCGTCGACCTGTGGGGTGGGATTAGGAACAAGGCAACCGGCGAACCGTGGCAGGAAGACACCATGGTCATCGTGCGCTCGGCGACCAAAGGCCTTGCGGCGATGACGCTTGCATTGGCGCATTCCCGTGGCTGGCTCGATTATGATGAACGCGTGTGCACGTACTGGCCGGAGTTTGGACAGCTGGGCAAGGACAAGATCACGGTCCGCCAGCTGCTTGCCCACCAGGCCGGTTTGTTTGCATTCGACGAGCCGGTCGACCGAAGCGTTGTCGCTGACCTCGACAGATTGGCAGAGGTTATGGCCCGTCAATCCCCGGCGTGGGAGCCAGGCATGCGACAGGCCTATCACGCCGTCAGTATTGGATTTTACGAAGGAGAATTGCTGCGTCGGGTCGATCCGCAGCACCGCAGTCTGGGACGGTTCTTCCAGGAAGAAATAGCCACCCCGTTGGAATTGGACTTCCACATCCGGGTGCCTGAGGAGATTCCAAATTCACGGCTTGCCATCATTGAAAATGCCACCAGAGTCGAGACGATCTTGGGGTCGCCGATACGGTTGACGTTGGCAACTCTCAATCGGCGCTCAAACACGTTCAGAGCGCTCTTCAGAAATCCTGGCGTCGCAATATGGCGCGATAAGAAACATATTTGTGCGCGCAACCTCGAAGTCCCTGCGGCCGGCGGCGTCGGCACCGCGCGCGCAATGGCGCGGGCGTATGGGGTTTTCGCTACCGGCGGTCGAGAACTGAAACTGCGTGCGGAAACATTGGAAGCGCTGAAGGCCCCGGCAATTCCACCCGCATTTGGATTTTACGACGAGATCATGAAAGGCGAGATCCAGTTCTCACTCGGCTACTGCAAGCCTGGGCCCAGTGCGCGCTTCGGTCACCCCACCTCGTTCGGACATCCGGGGGCGGGCGGGTCTTTCGCCTTTGCCGATCCGGAAACCGGGACCGGATACGCATATGTGACCAATCGAATGGGTACCAGACTGCCGTTTGATCCACGAGACGTGGCGCTAAGAACTGCGATACCTTGATATTTGAATATTGGCTTGTGGCCAGTGCCATAGCGCTATGCTGAGCCAACTACGGAGATACAAGGCAAAGACGAATTCGTCATGTGGTCTCACCTACTCGTCCTCGCCTGCGCCCTGCTCGCGCTGCCCGCGCAAGCCATGGCCGGTGCCAAGGAGAAGGTCGCGGCGCTCGCTCCGTCGGGGCTGGTGCTCGCGATCGACGAAAAGGGCAACGAGTTGGTGGTCCAGAACGCTGACAAGCCCTTCGTCCCTGCCTCCGTCACCAAGATCGTGACCGCGTGGCTGGCGATGGAGGTCTTGGGCGGCGACTAACGCTTCGAGACCCGCTTCTACCTGGACGGCAAGCGGGTGCTCTACATTCGCGGGGGCGGCGATCCGTTTCTGATCTCCGAAGAGCTGGCTCAGCTCGCGACGGCGCTGGTCGCCGCAATCGGCAAGCAGCCGCTCAGCGGCATCGTGCTCGACGCAAGCTACTACCCCTCCGACATCCGCATCCCGGGCATCGAGGACACCAAGGAGGCCTATGACGCCCTGAACTCCGCGCTCGCGGTGAACTTCAACACGATCAACGCCGTGCGCAAGGGCAAGACGGTGTCCTCCGCCGAGCCGCAGACCCCGATCACGCCGCTCGCGATCAGCCTGTTCCGGGCGCGTGGCCCTCAGGGTCGCGGTCGCATCAGCCTGACCCAGGACCCCGCGGTGGGGCTGCAATATGCCGGGGAGCTGATCGCCGCATTCATCGAGCGGGCCGGCGGCAGCGTCAAAGGCAAGATCTCGACCGGAGCGGTGCCAAAGGGCCTGGAGCCGGTCTACGTTCATCGCCAGTCGCGCACCCTTTCCAGGATCCTTCTCGAGTTGCTCGTCGGCTCGAACAACTACATCGCCAACCAGGTCTTCCTGGAGATCGGCGGGCATCGCCTGGGCGGGCCGGTCAGCCTCAAGAAGTCGCTCCAGGTCGCGAACGAAATGCTCGCCAAGCAGGGCCTCGCCGAGTCCATCCATCTCGAGGAAGGCTCGGGCATCAGCCGCGGCAACCGCTTCACAGCCCGCGGCCTTGCCCAGTTGCTGCATCTCTTCGAGCCCAATGCCAGCCTGCTACGGCGCGGCGAGGGTGCCCGCTTCAAGACCGGCACCTTTTCCGGCGTCCGCACCCTGGCGGGCTATGCCGACACCTCCAAGCATGGGCGCGTGCGCTTCGTGATCGCGCTCACAAGCAACGACAGCACGATGCGCTTCCAGCTGCTCAAAGCCATCCAGTCAGAGCTGTAGATCGAAGGCGCGCGGGGCGCTCACGAAAAGAAAACCCCGGCTCTGCGCCGGGGCTTGGACACATCGTCTGGAATTTTCCTAGAAGCGATAGCTCAACCCTGCGCGCGCCACGTTAAAGTTGGTGCGGCCGAAATTGGCATTAAAGGACGTGGGCGTGAAGCCGCCCCCGTTCAACGCAGTTTCCGTGACTGATCGGCTTTCCAAACTGACATACAAGTACTCGGCCCTCACCGTCCACCGTTGCCAGATTGCATATTCAAGTCCGCCGCCTGCCGTCCAACCCGTTGCGACCCCACTCGAAGATCCGGCAAAGCAAACCGTAGGTCCTGAGTTGCAACTAAAACCGAAGCCCCCGATCGGAAAACTAATAAGGCCAACGCCGGGATTGTTATTGATGTAATTTCCCGTGTGCTCGACCTTGCCGTAGGCGAAGCCACCCGTCACGTAAACCAGGAGACTGTCAACGGGCAGGTAACCAAAGCGGGCTCTGACCGTGCCGAACCATTTGGTGTGTTCATCGACGTTTGTTGTGATTCCGGATCCGAGGTTGTTTATGGTCGTGGCCGAGCCCCTCATGCCCGACCAGTCAAAATCGGTTTCGAGTCCGAAGAGCCAGTTCCGGTTAAACTGCCAATTGTAGCCGACGTGGAGTCCGCCGATTAATCCGCTTGTGTCGAAAGATGCCGGCAGTGGCACAAAGCCAGGGTCAAAGGTAGGGTCGGTGAGAATCGCCCTAGATAATGGATCATTCCCGCTGTAGCTGATGTCGCGGCTGCCCCAACCACCTCCGATATTTCCGCCGACGTAAAAGCCGGTCCAACTATAGACGGGAGGCGGCGGCGCGGGAGGCGCCTTGCGCGGCAGATCAGCCGCCGCTGCCAGGTGCGTGAGTGCGATCGTGGAAACGGCGGCGAGAGCTGCAATCGGCAAGCAACGCATAGGAGCGCCCCCAGATTCTGCAATTGAAGGTAGAATAGCCGAGACGGGCCGAGCGCACATGAGGTCCGACAGAAACTCCCATAAATTTCGAGGCTTGTGGCAAACCCGCAACTACCCGCCGGTCAGGTTGGCGGTATTATTTTCCGGCAAAACTAGCTCAGCGAGTCGAGCCGAGGTCGCAATCAATTCGAGAAGTGGTCCATGTGCGCAGCGGCGGGCCGGTATAACCGGCCCGCCGCCATTCGTCGTCTGCCGTCCGATAAGGCCTCACTGACCCGGACGGTTCTTGATCATCTCCTCGACCTTGGCCTTTACAGCTTCAAGGTTGAACGAAGCCGGAGCCTGCATCGGCGGATAGTTGATCGCGGTCTCCGCCAGCTTTCCGACGTACTGCTGCACCTGGACGAAGCGCCAGAACTCCCTGCCAAAGAAGTCATTGCCGTAGCCGAAGGCGCCGGTGTTAGTCGACTCGCCGCGAATAGACGGCGTGCGCTCGAACGGATCCTGGCGGATGTTGACTATCGAGGGCATGTCGGTCGTGGTCTTTTCACCCGGCCAGCCATAGGGCTGCTGGTAGAACACGAACTTGAAGTCATCGACACGCAGCGCGCCCAAATTTGCGCCGCCGAAGTAGAAGATCTCGCGACGCTTGGTTGGGCCTTTCCCGGTGAGTAGATCCATCTGATTGTAGCCGTCCAGATGGTTCTTGTAAGTGCGGTCGCCGAGCTGGACGCCCTTGAGCAGCTGATCAGTAATGTTCGGGTTTCCAGCGGCGGCGGCGAGTGTCGGCAGCCAATCAAGGCCAGAGAAGATGCCGTTCTCAACGGTGCCCGGCTTCACCTGGCCCGGCCAGCGGATGATGGCCGGCACGCGGAAGCCGCCTTCACCAACTGTGCCCTTGGTGTTCTTGAACGGCGTCATGCCGCCGTCCGGCCATGTGAATACCTCGGCCCCGTTGTCGGTCGTGAAGATCACGATGGTGTTGTTGGTCTCGCCGATGTCATCGATTTTCTTGAGCAATGCGCCGACGCTGTCGTCGAGCTGCGCCATGCCGGCTTCCTCCAGGCCATAGTTCGTCTGGCTGTTCTGCATCGCCTTGTATTTTTGCGACAGGAACGTCCAGACGTGCATGCGGGTGGTGTTATGCCAGACGAAGAACGGCTTGTTGTCTCGCTTCGCCTTGTCCATGAAGTCGCCCGACGCCTTGACCAGCACCTCGTCGAAGGTCGTCATGTCGTACTTTGCCTTCAGGAAAGGCAGGTCGTGCATGTTCTGCACGTTGGACATGTCCGGGAACGGCGGCAGCGGGCCTTCATCCACGATCCTCTGCTTGCCGATCTTGCCCCAGCGCGGCATCTCGGTCGGATCGTCCCGGTCGGTCGCAAAGCTGCGCACAAGGCTGCGCGGGCCGTAAGTTTCGTAGTACTTCTGGTCTATCGGGAAGGAGTACCAGTACGGATCCGACATCGCGTCGAGGTGGTACAGGTATCCGAAGAACTCATCGAACCCGTGCAACGTCGGGAGAAACTTGTTCAAGTCACCGAGGTGGTTCTTGCCGAACTGCCCGGTGGCATAACCTTGTGCCTTCAGAACGGCAGCAAGCGTCACGGCTTGCGCCGGGATGCCAACGTCCGCGCCAGCCTGCCCCACCGTCGTCAAGCCCGTGCGGATCGGCAACTCGCCGGTGATGAAATTGGCCCGACCGGCCGTGCAGCTTGCTTCGGCATAGTAATCGGTGAATCGCATACCTTCGGCGGCGAGCCTGTCTAGGTTCGGCGTCTTTCCGGACATCATCCCTTGGTGATACGCGCCGATGTTGAACCAGCCGACATCGTCGCCCATGATGACAAGGATGTTGGGTCTGCGCTGCTGCTGTTGCTGGGCGGCGACTGGCGCGCTCGCTACCAAAATCGCGAGGAACGATCCGATCACACTGACCCACAGCTTTCTGCTGACAGTCATGATGCACTCCAATACTTGTGACGAAAATTGCTGTGTGTGTCCGCGTCTCGTGCGCGGTTGTGCGCTGGCCGTTAGCCTATGGGGCAGAGGGGCGGCGGGAGAATTGGCCTTAGGGCCAACAATCGCAGAAGCTGCGAGCGTAACCGTGGCGTAAAATGCGTTTGATGTCCGCTCTAGCCCCGAAAGCGGACATATACAGTTACAGCACAAAACGAAATGTCCGCGAAGGGCCTGAAGCGGATATGGAACGGCACTATGCCAAGCGCAGCCTCAGCTCGGTGCCGCTGCAAGTTCAGGGGATTGCCGCTTGCCGGACAGGCGATGAAGCCCGAGTAAGTTCGCCGGCGTATTTGTCAGCGTGTAGGCGACACAGTCCATGATGTGCGTCGTGAGGATGGCCTGCGCGGCCTTCGCGTCGCGCCGCAAGGCGCATTCAAGCAGCTTCTGATGCTCCGGTGGCGCCGCTTCGCGGAAGATCACGGCAATCATCAGATAGCGGACGTATTTATCGAAAACCGCGGCGTGCGCATCGAGCAGCACGCGGGAGCCGCACGCGGACAATAACGCCTGATGAAACTCGGAGTCATATCGTTTCAGCACCTCAAGTCCGCGCTTGTCGCCGGCCAGCGTCCGTTTCTCCAACGTCGACAGCTTGTGGTGCGCCGCGACCACGCGCCCTTCCCAATCCATGTCGCCGAGCGCAAATGAGCGCTGCAAGGCGTGGCATTCGAGCAGAAGCCGCAGGTTCGCAAGCTCCTTAAAGTTGTCGACCGATACCGGCGCGACTTCGAACCCGCGCGCGCTCTCGGCGATGACGAGGCCTTCCGATGTCAGGCGATTCAACAGCTCTCGCAGCGTGCTGACGCTGATGCCGTACGCATCCTTGAGCGCTTCGAGCCGGAGCTTCTGCGAAGGGGCCAGGCGGCCGAAGATGATGTCGTTGCGCAGGCGGCGGTAGGCCTTTTCACCCGCCGTCTCGACATGAGCGTTTACGCCACCCAACGCACCACTCCTCAGACGATCCTTCAATCATATGATGATCGCAGTTTTGCCTATTGAGAGGGACCAGGCAAGGGCCAATAACCAAAGCAACCACAACACCCTGGAGGAAACCCATGACCAGCCTTACGCGCCGTTCCGTGGTCGCCGGTGGCGCCACCATTCTTGCGCTCGCCGCCGCCGGGAGCGCCGGCGCTCAGACCAGGCAAAAGCTCCGCTTCAGCGCTGCCTTCACCGAGACCGATCTGCGCGCCGATGCCTACAAGTCGTTCGCCGCTGCGATCAAGGACGATTTCGACTTCGAACCCTACTGGGGCAACACCTTGTTCAAGCAGGGCACTGAGCTGGTCGCTCTCCAGCGCGACAATCTCGACCTCTGCAACCTCGCGCCGGCCGACATCTCCAAGCAGATTCCGGCTTGGTCGCTACTGACGTCGGCCTTCCTGTTCCGCGACGCCGATCACATGGTCAAGACGTTCAAGAGCGACGTCGGCAAAGAGTTCATCAAGACGGCCAAGGATCAGCTTGGCATCCAGATCATCACGCCGGTTTACTTCGGCTCGCGCAGTATCAACCTCAAGCCCGACAAGCAAATCAAGACGCCGGCCGACATGGCCGGCATCAAGCTGCGCATGCCGCCGGGCGAGTTCTGGCAATTCCTCGGTGAATCGCTCGGCGCCAATCCGACGCCGGTCGCCTATGCCGAACTCTACACCGCGCTGCAGAGTGGCACGGTCGACGGCCAGGACAATCCGGTCGTCGCCAGCAGGCTGATGAAATTCGACGAGGTGACGACGCAGTTCGTGCTCACCAAGCACGTCATCGCCTACGACGTGATGGCGATCCGCTCGAAGATCTGGGACGGTTTGAAGCCCGCACAACAGGCTAAATTCCAGGCCGAAGCCGACAAGATGGCGGCGGCGAACATCAAGCGGTTCGACGCGCAGGAGGTTGAAACCCTCGAGTACTTCAAGAAGGAAGGCAAGAAGGTCTATCAGCCGGACGTCGCCGCGTTCCGCAGCTTTGCGCAGAAGAAGTACGTCGACAAATACGGCAAGGACTGGCCGAAGGGCGCTATCGAGAAAATCAACGCCATCAAGTAACCAAAAGGCGGCGGTGCATTTCTCCGAAATACGTGGTCGGTTGCGGCTGACGCAACCGGCCACGGTTAACGTGCTCGACGGTTTCCTACGATGACAAAAAAAACGAACCTGAGCGAAGCTGTGCGTTTGCTGCGGCACGCGGCCGAGGGCTTCTGCGGGCTGCTGCTGGTTCTGATGTTTCTGTGCTTCATGGTGCAGATCATCTCTCGTTACGTTTTCAACTATCCATTTGGCTGGACCGATGAAGCGAGCGTCTTCTTTTGGGTTTGGGGGACGTTCTGGGGGGCGGCGTTCGTCATTCGCGAAAGAAACGAGATCCGCTTTGACATTTTCTACAGTTCGTTGAGCGAAAAAACACGCGCGCGAGCGGCGGTCATTACAGGCATTTGTTGCATCGTTCTGTTCGCGGTTTCGCTGCCGGCCACCTACTCGTATGTCAGATTTCTGAAAGTCGAAAGAGCAGCCTATCTCCCTATCCGGCTCGACTATCTGTATTCCATCTACGTCATCTTCGTCGTTGCCGCGATCGTGCGCTACTCGCTGGTCGTTTACAAAGCGCTCCGCGGTGCACCTCCCGACATCCAGATCGGCGGCGGATCGACGCTGTGAATTTCCTCAGTCCGTTTTCCCTTTCGATCTACGCCATCGTTGCATTGGCGCTGTTCGGGCTGCCGATCGGCTACTCAATGATCGTGGCCACGATCCTGTACCTCCTGTTGATGGGAGTGGATCTGGCCACCGCCGCCGAGCAGATCATGAACGGCATGCTGAACAGCTACGTGCTGCTCGCGGTGCCCTTGTTCCTGTTCTCGGCCGAGCTGATGAACCTGAGCAGGATGACGGACCATTTGCTCGACTTCTGCAACATGCTGGTCGGCCGATTGAGAGGAGGCCTCGGTCACATCAACGTCGTGCAGAGCATCATCTTCTCGGGCATGTCGGGCTCGGCGATCGCTGACCTTGCCGGGACCGGTAAGGTCCAGATCGAAATGATGACGAAGAACGACCGTTATCCGGTGAGCTACGCCGCCGCGATTACCGCTGCGTCGGCAGTGATCGGTCCGATTATTCCGCCTTCGATCCCGATGGTTGTCTTTGCGCTGATCTCCGACTCGTCCGTCGGGTATCTCTTCCTGGGCGGTGTCATCCCGGGACTGATCATGGCCGCCGGGCAAATGGTCGTGAACACGTACATGGCGCACAAACACGACTTCCCGGTGGAAAAACCCATCCCGGTCCGCGAGTGGCCCGCCATCACCGGGCGCGCTTTCCCCGCGCTGATGATGCCGGTCGTGCTGCTGTGGGGCATCTACGGCGGCGTGATGACGCCGACCGAGGCGGCTGCGGTCGCGGCGGCTTACGCCTACATCGTCGGAATTCTCTGGTATCGCAACTTCGGTTTTCGCCAGACGTACGGCGCCGTGATCAACAGCGCCCGAGCGACCGCATCGATCGGCATGCTGATCGCCAGCGCGCTGGCCTTCAACTATGTGGTGACCGTCGAGCAGATTCCGGAAGTCGTGAAATCGCTGATGGCAGGCTACGATTTGTCAGCCAACTGGTTTCTATTTTGGGTCAACATCATTCTGTTGGTGCTTGGCTGCGTGCTTGAAGGCACGACGATCATTCTGGTGATCCTGCCGATTTTCATCCCGACCGCCAAAGCGTTGGGTATCGATCTCGTGCACTTCGGCGTTGTCACGATATTCAACATTATGATCGGGCTCGTCCTGCCGCCTCACGGGCTCCTGCTGTTCATCGCCCAGGCGATCTCGGGCGCGTCTCTGCGTCACATTATTCGCGACATGATGCCTTTCGTTTATTCGATGATCGTCGCGCTGTTCATCATCACATACTTCCCTGAGACGGTGCTCTGGCTGCCGCGGCTGATGGGATACAAGGGCTGATCTGACGACATGAAACCGATCTATATTCTCAACGGACCCAACCTGAACCGCCTCGGCAAGCGCGAGCCGGAGATCTACGGCAAGGCGACCCTGGCCGATGTCGAGCGCTATTGCCGCGAGGCGGCGGGCGCCCACCCGGTCGAATTCCGGCAATCGAACAGCGAGGCCGAGATCATCGGCTGGATCCATGAGGCGATCGACAGCGCGGCCGGCATCGTCATCAATCCGGCCGCCTTCACCTTCACGTCGCTGGCGATCCTCGACGCCCTGAAGATGTTCGACGGCCCGATCATCGAGCTGCACATTACGAACATTCACAAGCGCGAGCCGTACTACCATCACTCATATATTTCGAAGGTCGCGACGGCGGTGATCGCGGGCCTTGGTGCGGAGGGCTACCGCGCGGCAACCGTGTCGCTGCTCAAACTCATTAAATAACAAGCGATGTCCGCTTCGGGTTACGCGCCGCCAGTCCGGTCAGCACGACGACCTATAGCCAGGGTCAGGATTGGGAGGACACGGAAGGCCTTTCAGATCAGGGTGCCTCTTCAGCACCTCCTGCACGTTTACTTGGGGACGGTCCTTAAGAGCCTGGACGCAATCGACGACGAATTGCCGTCGCGACAGCAATTTGATCTTTTTCGCCCGAGCCTCCGACTTGCAGGAATGGATCGCTGCCCTGAGCAAACGCTGGTCCGCTTTTGACAATTTCGTTGCTTGAGCAAAGGCAGGCGTCGTTGCAACGCCCGCGAGGAACGCTGTCGCGACGATGCCTACGAACGACGGCCTGACGAAACGAGACGTGGCACGAAACATGGCTACCCCCAGTGGCAGTGAGGTTTCTTCTGTCTGCCAGCATGAGCAAGAGCTTAGAAAGAGGATCGTACCAATTTACTAGGGCTCTCCGGAAGGAGCATGTGTCCGCTTTGGGTCACAAGCGGGTGCTGCTTTACCCCCGGAGGGCCCTTACGATTCAAGGAGCGGGGATTGATCGGTTGCCGAGCGCGTACAGCACAAGCGGACTTAGCGGTCCAACGATTGCAGCGATCCACACCCAAACCTTTGCGGAACGCCCGCGGGCGCGAGCCATGCTCTCGGCCATCACCATCGACGCGACGGTTGCAAAAATTATCAACGTCCAAATCGCCATTGGCCGGTTCCCTGCCATTATCCGCCTAGCATGGCATTGTGGCCAAATTTGTTGGTCCTAGCGTGGCCGGTCTCCCGCCAACGTTATGCGGTGCATCACGCGGCGGAAGCCGTGATAGTCGTTGACGGGATTGTGCAACGTGCAGCGATTGTCCCAGAACGCCAGCGAACCGACGCGCCAATTGAAGCGGCAGGTGAATTCCGGCCTGGTCTGGTGCTCAAACAGGAATTTCAGCAGCGGCGCGCTCTCGGCTTCGGTCATATCCTTGAAACGCACCGTGTGGCCGAAATTGACGTAAAGCGCCTTTCGTCCGGTTTCCGGATGCGTACGGACGACTGGATGCTCGCTGATATATTCTTTCTTCGCTTCGGCCTTGCCACCGTCGCGCAAGCGGTCCTCGCGCGTGCGAGTCACGTCCGCCTTGGCCGAGTAATTGACCGCGATCAGCCCATCGAGCATGCGCTTGAGGCCTTCGGACAACGTCTCATATGCGAGATAGGTGTTGGCGAATAACGTGTCGCCGCCGCACGGCGGCACCTCACGCGCAATCAGCATGGTGCCCATCGGCGGTATTTCGAGATAGGCTGTGTCAGTGTGCCAGATACCGCCGAAATTCTTTGTCTCATGCTCAAGCTTGATGACTGGGATGATCTCCGGAAAACCTTCAATACCTTTGACGAAGGGATATTCGACGACTTCGCCGAAGCGTTTGGCGAATGCCAGAAACCTGGCGGGCGGCAGGTCCTGATCGCGGAAGAAAATCACGTTGTGCTCGAGCCACGCTTGACGGATCTGACCGATGACATTGTCGCCCGGCTCGGACGCAAGATCGATCCCCAGGATTTCGGCGCCGATCGAACCCGACAGACGCCGCACTTCAAAACCGTTTCCTGCCATGACCATTTGACTACCTGAGCGTCACGGTCTCGAAATCCGCCGGCAACACGATTTCGAGAAGCTCGCAATCGTCGGAATAGCCGAGCACGGTGTGTTTGATCTTGGGCGGCTGAATCCAGCATGAGCCGGCGTGAAACGTGTGCGCGCCCTGGCCTTCGAATTCGCTTCGGAACCACCCCTTCAGCACGTAGACCATCTGGAAGTCGACGTCGTGGTAGTGCGGGATCGCCACTTCCTCCGCTGTGAAAGGTTTGGTCATCCGGATCACATGCGCCTGCACCATGCCGCTCGTCGCCGGTGCGATTCCGAGATCGCGATAGGCGGAATAGGGGCGCAGGCCCTGATCGAAATCTTGCTCGCGATGATGACTGAAGACAAAGCGCTGCGGCTTGCGTGCCTTCGTGCGTGCCGCGGATTTGGCGGCGGTTTTCTTTTTGGTTTTCCTTGATCTTGCTCCGGTTGCCTTGGTCTTGCGTTTTGTTTTCGCCATGACAGGCCTCCCACGCGTGAACTCTACTCCGCCGCTTCGTCGGCGCCGCCGTGCGCTTTTGACCAGCCGGCCGGGTCACCGATGAACTTCTCCACCTCGGCCAGCATCTTTGGCTCGAACTGCCCGCTGGTGCGGGCGACTGCGAGGACGTCCTTCCAGGTCGTGAGCGCATGCAGGGTCACGCCGAGATCGCCCATGATTTTTTTGCTCTGCGGATAGATGTCATAGAAGAAGATCACGAAGCAGTGTTCGCAAATCCCGCCGGCTTCGCGCAGCGCGTTGATGAAATTGACCTTGCTCTTGCCGTCGGTGGCGAGATCTTCCACCAGCAGCACGCGCTGACCCGGTACCAACAGGCCCTCGATTTGCGCGCCGCGTCCGAACCCTTTTGCTTTCTTGCGTACATATTGCATTGGCAGATGCATGCGGTCGGCCACCCAGGCCGCAAACGGTATGCCGGCGGTTTCGCCGCCCGCCACTGCGTTGATCTTATCGCGGCCGATGTCGCGTTCGATAGTGTGAACCGCGAAATCCATCAGGGCCGAACGCACATCAGGGAATGACATCAGCCAGCGCGAGTCGTTGTAGACCGGGCTGGCCCAGCCGCTTGTGAAAATGAACGGCTTGTCGGTCATAAAGCGCACCGCCCCGGTGTCGAGATACATCCGGGCGGTCAGTTCGGCGATCGTTTTGTTGTCGAGAAACTGGCTGGCCGACATTTGCAAGCAGTCCGGGAACGCGTTGCGTCACCCTGTTCAAAGCACAAAATGTTTCATGCCGCCATGCCGCAGTGGCGCGACAATTCACAGGCAAGGTTGAGCAGGGCCTCGTCGCCGCCCGCCCAGCCAATGAAAGAAAGCCCTATGGGGCAGCCATTGATCGTCGCAGCCGGGATGCTCATTTGCGGCAGGCCCGAAATGCCCGAGGTGCAGGTGAGGCGCATGACCCGCGTGCGGAATTCCTCGAGCTCCGGGCCGGTTGTCTCAATCTTTGGCGCAATGCTGGGCGCGGTCGGTAGCGCCAGGACCGTACCTGGCACGACGATTTGGCGGATATGATCGCGAGCCTTGTTAACGACTTCGCGGGATGCATCGGCCTGCGCCCGGGTGACGGTGGAGGCAAATTGCATGCGCTCCTTAACCCCGGGGCCGATATCCGGCTTGTGCTTGGTGACGAACGCTCCGAACGTCTGCCAGGTCTCGTAGGCTTGCACGATTCGGAACGCTTCGCGCCAGGGGTCGAATCCCTCCGGCGCGATCCTGCCGTGCGCCATCCCGGGCAGGTCGTCGCTCATGAACTCGAGCAGCGTGCGGAGCAGGTCGGCGACCGGCTCCTCGGCCTGCGCGAAGGCATCCTCGAGCACGACCACGCGATCGATGTTCCCGGCGACGCGCTGGTTGTCGAGCAGCACCGAGCCGACCTTGCGGAAGACGCCGGGCGTGGCCGCGAACCAGCCCGGGACGTCGAAGCTCGGGGCCATGTCGGCGACGCCGCTGTGCTCGATGCGTTCATGCGTCGGCCGCAGGCCATAAATTCCATTGAAGGACGCCGGCACGCGAACCGATCCGCCGGTGTCGCTGCCCAGTGCAAAATCGCAGAGATTTGCGCCGCAGGCCGCGGCCGAGCCTGCCGATGACCCGCCCGGCAGGCGGCCCGGCGCACGTACATTCACCGGAGTGCCATAATGCGCGTTGGCACCGCTCACGCTGTAGAAGTATTCATCGCAGACGGTTTTACCGGTGATGGTCGCACCGGCATCGAGGATCTTCTGGACCGGCGGACAATTCCGCGCGGCGGGCGGATGGGTGGCAAGCCACTCCGGACTGCCGCAGCCGGTGCGCTCGCCGGCGATGTCGTACATGTCCTTGACGACCGCGCTCAATCCGGCGAGCGGCCCCGACGCCGCTCCCTTGAGCGCCGCCGCAAGATCATGGGGGACAAAGCAACTGCGATAGGCCTGTGGCGGCATTTATGCGGCGTCCCGCATTCTGCCCTCGGTCAGGTACCAATCCAGGATCTTGCTGCCGTCCCAGGCCACCACGCCGTCATGTGACAGGATCTCGGCGAAGGTGCGCTCGACATGGGCGATGCGATGCGGCACGCCCGAAAGATACGGGTGGCATGCGACGGCCATGAATTTCGGGCGCTCGGCCGACTCGGCGTACAGGACGTCGAAATGATCCATCGCCCGTCCGTGCCACTCGTCTGACGGATGGTGCTGCAGCGCCATCATGACAATGTCGTGGATCTCGAAATTGTAGGGCAGCGCCACGATCGGCTTGTGACGCGTTTCGATTGTTACGGGCTCGTCGTCGAGCACCCAGTCGCCGATATATTCGACGCCCGCTTCCGACAGGTAGTCGAGCGTGTCGAAGGTCTGCGTCAGGCCGGGGCCGAACCAGCCGCGCGGCCGCCTGCCGGAGAATTTCTCGATGATGTCCATCGACTTGTCGATCACCGCCCGCTCGTCGTCGAGCTTGTGCATCGGCACCTGATCGTAGCTGTGGGCATTGAGCTCCCAGCCACTGTCAATGCACGCCTTCACCACCGACGGATAGGTCTCGCACACGCGTGCATTGAGCGTGACCGTCGGATTGATATTGAGCTTCTGCATCACCTTGCGCAGTCGCCAGAAGCCGACGCGCATGCCGTATTCGTGCCAGCTCCAGTTCGGGTGGTCGGGAAGCATCGGCTGGCCTTGCGGCGGCGATATCACCATGCGCGCCATCGGGCGGCCCATGTCCCATTCCTCGAGCGCCAGCACCGGCCAGACCACCAGCCGCACGCCCTTCGGCAACCTGAGGGGCGCGCGCCCCTCGATCGGTGAATAGGGCAGTCGTTCGCGTGGATGCATGATCAAAACTCCCCGTCCCCAGTTACGCTACACCTGCCGTCATTATTGCGGCTTCGGTCCGACCTTCATGTACCAGTCCGCGATCTGCGAGCCGGTCCAGAACAGGACGTCGCGCTTCTTGCGGATCTTCTCGAAGATCTTGCGGAAATATTTGGCGCGGTGCGGCGCACCCATGATGTAGGGGTGCACCGAGATCGCCATCACGCGCGCCGAGCCTTTGGCGTCCTTGTAGATCTGCTCGAACTGGTCCATGGCGCGCTCGTAGAACTCGCTCGCCTTGTGGTGCTGGATCAGCATCATTGCGACGTCGTTGCATTCCTGCGTGTAGGGAATGTTGAGGATCGGCTTGCCGCGTGTCTTCATCCACACCGGCTGGTCGTCGAGCACCCAGTCGGCGACGTAATCGTAGCCTTCCTCGGCAAGAATATCCGGCGTTTCCCACGTTTCGGTGAGGCCCGGTCCGAGCCAGCCGCGCGGGCGTTGCCCGGTTGCTTTCTCCAGCACCTCGGCACTTTTGCGAATGTCGGCGCGCTCGTTTTCAACCTTCTGCATGTTGCGCTGGGTGAAGCCATGGCCGACGAATTCCCATTTGCGATCGACACAGGCCTGCACGATGTCGGGGAAGGCATTCACCGCGGAACCATTAACGTTCATCACGCCGGGAATCTTGAAGTCGTCGTA
>Ga0111538_10005910_pt1 | contig 16646 bp, 13 predicted proteins | sample SoiMethybrSBSTD1_FD_79669 | JGI IMG/M metagenome (GOLD analysis project Ga0111538, IMG submission 79669) | Bulk soil microbial communities from a Populus tree surrounding site in Tennessee, USA - Soil MetaG P. TD hybrid SBSTD1 (version 2)... | ecosystem: Environmental > Terrestrial > Soil >...
AAGCGAAGAGGGCCGGCCTGCGCGTGGTCGTGGCTCCCGGCGTGGTGCTGCTGAACGGGCGGCCCGCCAACTACCAGCGCTTCGAGGCCGCCAACGGCGTGGGCGCCGAGATCTGGGCCCTGATCGAGCCGGACGGGCGCGCCCTGCGCGTCACCGTGCTGCGGCGCCCCGACCTGCCCGCGGACTGGAAGGCGCTGCCGGAGCGGATCGCGGCCAGCGTCGTCTTCCCTCCGGCGTCAGCTCACTGAGCGCCGGCACGCCACAGGGCCTGGCCCATCTTCACCAGGCCGCCCGGTGCGCCTCCCGCGCGCAGCGCGGAGCGGGCCATCAGCAGCACCACGGTGGAGCCCAGGTTGAACGCGCCCAGCTCCTCGCCACGTGCGATCGGGTGGGGCACCGCCGGGCGCACGGCGGTGGCGGGCAGGCCGGCGTTGGTGGTGAGGGAGTCGAAGGCCAGCGTGATGCGGCCGACGTTGGTGGCGCCCACCATCACCACCGCCACCGGCCCGAACTGAGGGCTGTCGATGACCATGACCACGCGCTCGTTGAGCACGAAGAGCCCGTCCACCATGCGCACGGCCAGCTCGTTCACGGGATACAGCTTGCCCGGCAGGTAGCGCCACGAGCGCAGGGTGCCCGACACCGGCGCGTGCACGCGGTGGTACATGGCCGGGCTGAGGTACAGCGTGGCCTGGGTCCCGTGCGCGAACTCCTCGGCCTCGGGCCCGCCCAGGAGCGCGTCCAGCGCGTAGGTGCGGCCCTTGATCTGCTCCAGCCGCCCGTCGGCGGGGACGGGACCGATGGTGTTCACGCGCGCGTCGCAGGGGCTCAGGACGGCCAGGGGATCGGGGTCGAGGGGCCGCGCTCCTTCCCGCAAGTGCCTGGTGAAGAAGGCGTTGAACGAAGGATAGGACTCGAGGGGCTGGGCGGCCTCGGCCAGGTCGACGCCGTAGGCGCGCACGTAGAGCCGCATGAGCGGGCGCAGCAGGGCGCCCGGGGGACGGCGGTCGGCCAGCGACGCAGCGACGCGGCTCACGCGCGGCCGCGACAGTGCGCGCAGCCACACCCGGCGGAAGGGATCTCCCAGTCTCAAGTGCACGACCTCCGCAATCATGGTATTCCAGTGTCAGCGATGACGACCGCGAGGGGTGGCCGGGCACGTTGGTCGCGCGGAGCCTGCCTGCTCGCGCTGCTCACCGCGGCCTGCGGCGGCGGTGGCGGCGGGCCCACCACTCCCGGCACGCCCCCGCCCACCACCGAGCCCGGATTCACCGTGCAGGCCGTCGTCTTCTACGACGAAAACGGCAACGGCGTCCTCGACGGGGGCGAGGTCATCCGCATCGCCGGGGCCGAGGTCACGGTGGCCGGCCATTCCGCGCGCTCGCAGTCCTCGAGCGGACAGGCCGCGGTGGCCGGTGTGCCGGCCGGCAACTACACGGTCACGGTGCGCGGCGACACGCTGCCGCCCTACTACCGTCCCCAGGCGGCGGCGCCGGTGACGGTGCCCACCGCGCCGGGCACGGTGGTGCAGCTGGGCCTGACGCTGCCCATCGGCTCCAACCATCCGAACGTGTACATGGCCTTCGGCGACAGCATCACCGCCGGCGACACGGTCAGCCTGGCCCAGGCCTACCCCGCGCTGCTGGAGGGACTGCTGCAGCGCGAGCTGGGCGGCGCGCTGGTGCGCAACCGGGGAGCCAGCGGGACCAACAGCTTCGAGGCCCTGGAGCGGCTGCAGCGCAACCTGGCCGGCAACGAGCCCGCCTACACGCTCATCCTCTACGGCACCAACGACTGGAACGCGCCCGAGTGCCAGGACGATCCCCATTGCCCCACCGTCCCCAACCTGCGCACGGTGGTGCGGCGGGTGAAGGCCTTCAACAGCCTGCCCCTCCTGGCCACGCTGCCGCCGGTGAACCCGGCCCTCTCCCCCGCCGGCCGCAACGACTGGAACGCGGCCGTCAACGAGCAGATCCGGGCCGTAGCCAGCGAAGAAGGGGCGGTGCTGGTGGACCTGGACCGGGCGTTCCGGGCCCAGGGCGACCTCACGAAGCTCTTCAACGACCACGTGCACCCCAACGCCACCGGACACCAGGTGATGGCCGCCGCGTTCCTCGAGGCGATCCTTCACGGCCGCTAGCCGGGCGCTGGCTGGGCCGGGAATAGCCGGGCCCTCCACTCCGTACTGAAGGCGGGCAGCCCCTCGGCCGAACCTTCGGCCGCGCGCGGTGTCCAAGTGCAGGAAGGAGCTGACGCCATGCCGCCACTCACCGGTCCGGCCGTGCCACGCCCGCGCGCGGGGGCGCGCCTGCGCACGCTGCTGCTGCTGGCGGCGGTGGGCGCGGGCCTGCTGTCGCTCTCGAGCGGCGCCCGCCCCCTGGGCTCGCCGCCGCTCCTGTCGCTGCCGCCGCTGCACGCGGCCGCTCCCGACCACGGGGACGTGACGCAGGGCGCGCTGCGCGTGACCCGGGGCGACCAGGTGGTGGAGTGCCCGCTGCGCCACACCGACGTCCGGGCCGAGGTGTCCGGCTTCATCGCCCGCGTGCGGGTGACGCAGACGTTCGTCAATCCCTACGACGAGGCCATCGAGGCCGTCTACGTCTTCCCGCTCTCCAACACCGGGGCCGTGGACGAGATGACGATGGTGGTGGCCGACCGGCGCGTCACGGGCGTGGTCAAGCGCCGGGCCGCGGCCCGCGAGGCCTACGAGCAGGCCCTGGCCCAGGGCTACACGGCCAGCCTGCTGGAGCAGGAGCGGCCCAACATCTTCACGCAGTCGGTGGGCAACATCCCGCCCGGCCAGGCGGTGAAGATCGAGATCGCCTACGTGGACGTGTTGCCCTACGAGGGCGGCCGCTACGAGTTCAGCTTCCCCATGGTGGTGGGGCCGCGCTACATCCCGGGCACACCCGTGGCCGCGCCCGGCGACGGCTGGGCGCCCGACACCGACCAGGTGCCGGACGCCTCGCGCATCACTCCGCCCGTGCTGAAGCCGGGCTTCCGCAACGGCCACGACGTGAGCCTCGCGGTGACGGTTGACGCCGGCGTGCCCATCCGCGCCCTGGACGTGGCCGCCCACGAGGCGGCCGTGCAGCGCCCCTCGGCCTCGCGGGCGGCGGTGACCCTCTCCCCCCGCGACCGGGTGCCCAACAAGGACTTCGTGCTGAGCTACCAGGTGGCCGGCGAGCGCCCGCAGACGGCGGTGCTCACGCACACCGTGCCCGGCGCCCCCGGGTACTTCCTGCTCATGCTGCAGCCGCGCGACGTGGAGGAGGCGCTGCGCAACAGCCCGCCCCGCGACGTGTGCTTCCTGGTGGACGTCTCCGGCTCCATGTCCGGCCAGCCCATCGCCAAGGTGAGCGAGGCCATGGAGCGCTTCTTCGAGCGCATGCGGCCGCAGGACCGGCTGCAGCTGGTGACCTTCGCCGGCGACGCCAAGCCGCTCTTCACGCGCTACCGTGCGGCCGACGGGGCCGCCATCGCCGAGGCCCTGCGCGCCACGCGGGCCATGCAGGGCGGCGGCGGCACCGAGATGCTGAAGGGCATCCAGGCCGTGATGCAGGAGCCGGTGGACCCCGAGCGCGTGCGCATCGTGGTCATGCTGACGGACGGCTACATCGGCAACGAAGACGCGATCATCGGCGAGGTGGGTCGCCGGGCCGGCGACCAGATGCGCTTCTGGACGGTGGGCATCGGCTCCTCGCCCAACCGCCACCTCATCGACGGCGTGGCCCGCCAGGGCGGCGGCATGTCGGCCGTGCTGGGCCTGGACCAGGACCCCACCGAGCTGGTGGGAAGGATCATGGACCGGGTGCAGCGGGCGCAGCTCACGCACGTGAGCGTGGACTGGGGCGGCATGGACGTGGTGGAGACGTACCCGGCCCGCATCGGCGAGCTGTGGGCGGGCCGGCCGGTCTTCCTGCTCGGCCGCTACCGCGGCGCGGGCGCGGCCACCCTCACCCTCTCCGGCCTGGCCGAGGGCGATCCGGTCTCGTTTGCGGTGCCGGTCGACCTCGAGCCGGCGGGCGCCGCGCCCAGTGGCCACGCCGTGCTGGCCAAGGCGTGGGCGCGCAAGAAGATCGAGCACCTCGAAGACCAGATGGCGGTGGCCGGGGCGTCCCTTGACCTGGTGGAGGAGGTCACGGGCGTGGCCCTCGAGTACCGGCTGATGAGCAGCTACACGAGCTTCGTGGCCGTGGACGACCGCGCGCCATCGGTGGACCCGGCCGCGCCGCCGCGGCGCATGCTGGTGCCGGTGCCGCTCCCGCTGGGCGTTTCGTACGAAGGCGCGTTCGGCGGCGACGGCTTCGAGTCGAAGGACGAGGACGCGTCCGCGCGCATGATGCTCTACAGCCAGCTCCCGAAGGGACGCCTGGCGACACCGCACGGCAACCGCGTCAAGCGCATCGGCGGGTCCTTGGGCGTGGAGGGCGGCGTCGCCGGCGGTGTCCCCGGTGGCATCGTCGGCGGCGTGGTCGCCGGCATGGCCGAGGGCAAGCCGCAGCCGCTCTTCCCGCCGGTGGCCGTGCCTGCTCCGACCCCGGTGCCCGCCGCGCCGCCGCCGCCGTTGCGGCGCGAGCCGGCCGGCGCGTCCACGCGCGCGGTGGGGCAGAAGATGGCCGTCCTGGGCGACGCGCGGGTGGTCCCTTCGGACGAGGAGGCCGCGGCCGGACCGCGCGCGGCGCGGGAGGATCAGCAGGCGGCGGCGCGCCTGCAGGAGGCCGGCGATCTCGACGGGGCCGCCCTGGCCCTCACCCGCGCCGCCACGCTGGCGCGGATGCAGGTCCGCCTGGGTGGAGGAGACGACGGCAGCCTGGCCGCCGCGCTGGCCGCGCTGGAGAAGGTGACGGCGGCCCGCGAGGAAAAGGCCGGCCGCGCGCTGCCGGCGCTGCAGAGGCCGCTGGCCATGATCCTGCGCAACACGGATCTGGCCTCCGCGCTGTCCGCGGTTGCGGCCGCGGCCGGCGTGCCGCTGGAGGTGGCGCCGGGCAGCCTCGACGACGTGGGCGGCACCTACGGCGCGTCCGCGCTGCGCGTGGCCGTGCTCGACCTGCGCGGCGTGAGCGCGGCCCGCGCCTTCACCTGGCTGACGCAGCCGGCCGGCCTGCAGTGGTCGCTGCGCGACGGACGGGTGGTGGTGCGGTCGGGCCGCCGCGCCGCCGGCGGCGACTGGATCTATCCGCGCTCCACCGACACCGCCGCCGCGCTGCGACGTGCGCTGGTGGCGGTCGACGCGAAAGCGCAGGTGATCCCGCTGGGCAACGCCTACGTGCTGGTGCACGCATCGGCGGCCGGGCACGCCAGGGCCGAGCGCCTGCTGGCGCCCGCCGCCGGAGCGCCGGCCCCGAACGCGGCCGCCCTGAGCGAGTCGCTCCGGGCGCGGGCGGCCGTGGACACGTTCACCTGGCCCCTGCTGGCCGCGACGCTGCGCGGCGAATCGGCGGACGACGCCGTGTCGGAGCTGCTGGAGGCGTGGCAGGTGCCGGGGGTGGCCGCCCTCGAGTCAACCCCGCTGCTGCGCTCGCTCTGGGTCATCCGTACCGCGCAGGCGGCGCGGCCGTCCGATGCGGCCCTGGCCCGCCTGGGCGAGGCGGCGCACGAAGCCATGCGGCGCGGCGGACAGCCGGTCCCCGTGCCGGTGGTGACGGGAGACGGCGCCGTCTACGTGGCCCTGCTCCAGGGCGCGGACACGGCACCCATGCTCCCGCCCACCGACCTCTCCGGCTCGGCCCCCCACGCCGCCCTGGCGCGGCTGCTGAAGCCGGGCGGCGTCGCGCAGTCCGCCGACGCGGCCCTGCTTCTCGAGGCGCTGGCCGGCGGCGCGCTGCGCGGCGACGACGCGCTCCTGCTCAGCGGCCTGGCCCTGCACCGCGCCGGCGGCGCGCCGTGGCGCCGCTTCCGCGAGACCACGGCCGAGCTGGCCCGCACGGCCGGCGCCGGCGGCGGCGCACTGCGCGCGGTCAACCGCCTTGAAGGAAGCAGGCTCTAGAAGAAGGAAGGCTCTACAACAACCGGCCGACGTAGAAGTCCATCTGGCGCTTCCAGAAGGGCCAGTCGTGGCCGCCGTCCGCGCCCCAGTCGTCCACCGCACAGTGCAGGCCGCGGCCGCGGATCACGTCGGCCAGGCGGTAGCTGGGCGCGCTGTCCTCGTAGGGCCCGCTGCCCGTGATGAGGCGGATGTCACACCCCTGGAGCTGCTCCAGGTACCAGGGGTCGGAGAGCGCGCCCACGTAGTCGACCGGGTTGTTGAAGTAGAAGTTGTCGTCGTAGTGGCCGTCCATGAAGCGGCGCAGGTCGAAGACGCCCGACATGGCCAGGCAGCGGCGGAAGAGGTCGGGGTGCTTGAGCAGCGTGTTGGCCGCGTGGTAGGCGCCGAAGGAGCTGCCGCTGGTGGTGATGCTGATGCGCGGCGTGCGGCAGTGGTCGTGGATGAAGGGCGCCACCTCGAAGGCCAGGTAGGCGTCGTACATGGCCTGCAGGTAGCTGCGGTGGCCGGGGTGGGCCTGCTTGTTGTACCAGCTCTCGTTGTTGACGGAGTTGACGCAGAAGACCTTCACCCGTCCGCCGTCGATGTGGTGGGCCAGCGCGTCCACCATTCCCTGGCCCTCGTATTCGTTCTCGTCGCCGCCGCTGGTCGGGAACACCATGAGCGGGGAGCCGTAGTGGCCGTACACGTTGATGCCCATGTCGCGGCCCAGGCGGTGGGTGTACCAGCGGTGTTGCTCTCGGTGCATGAAAGAGGCCTCCTTCCGCGCGCGGGCGGCGGAGGCCGATTGTACCGTCGCCCGACGTGCGGGTCCGGGCCCGGCGCTCCGCCTAGCGGAAGCGGCGCACCGGGGCCGGGGCGGCCAGCGTGCCCAGGAAGGCGGCGTTGGACGGCGTCTTCGAGAGCTTGTCGATGAGGAACTGCGCCGCCTCCACGGGCGAGAGGTCGGCCAGGGCCCGGCGCAGCAGGTGGCGCTTGGCCAGCTCCTCCGGCGGGCACAGGAGCTCCTCGCGCCGCGTGCCCGACTTCAGCACGTCCACGGCCGGGAAGATGCGGCGGTCGGCGATGCCGCGGTCCAGGATCAGCTCCATGTTCCCGGTGCCCTTGAACTCCTGGAAGATGACCTCGTCCATGCGGCTGCCGGTCTCGATGAGCGCGGTGGCCAGGATGGTGAGGCTGCCCGCGCCTTCGCAGTTGCGGGCGGCGCCGAAGAACTGGCGGGGGAACTGGAGGGCGCGGTTGTCCACGCCGCCCGACATGGTGCGGCCGCCGGGGCCCATCTCGCGGTTGGACGCGCGGCCCAGCCGGGTGAGGCTGTCGAGCAGGATCACCACGTGGCGTCCGGCCTCGACCATCCGCTTGGCCTTCTCGATGGCCAGCCGGGCCAGCTTGATGTGGGCGTCGGCGGCGGCGTCGGCCGAGCTGGCCAGCACCTCCGCCGGCACCGCGCGCCGGAAGTGCGTCACCTCCTCCGGCCGCTCGTCGATGAGCAGCAGGATGAGGTGCACCTCGGGGTGGTGTTTGGTGATGGCCTTGCCCAGGTGCTCGAGCAGGGTCGTCTTGCCGGCCTTGGGCGGAGAGACGATGAGCCCACGCTGGCCGCGCCCGATGGGCGCGATCAGGTCGATGATGCGCAGGCTGATCTCCGGACCGTCGCCGGCCAGCTTGAACGACTCGTTCGGGTTGATGGAGACCAGGTCCTGGAAATGCGGCAGGGCCCGATACTCCTCCGGCGTCAAGCCGGAGAGCTTGTGCAGCTCGACGAGCGCGCGGCGCCCCCCACCAGCGTCACGTGCGAGGCCCTCGATCTCCGTCCCGTCACGCAATGCGTAGTCACGGGCAATCTGCGCCGGGACCACAACATCGTCGCGTGACGGGAGGTAGTTCAGGGCTGTCTGTCGCACGAACCCGCCGCCACCTTCGCTGAGGTCGACCACACCGGCGACCGGAGACGTCGGTCCTGTGGTCGGGATCGGAGCCTGGCGGGGGTCCCTCGGCCCGCGTTGACCCTGATGCTGCTGCTGATCGGGTCCGCCGGGCCGGCCGTGTCTGTGGTGTCGATGGCGCCGCGGGTGCCGCGGGCCTTGCCTCATGGGCGGCCCGCCATCCGCGGTACCAACATCAACTTCCTCCGAGAGGGACTATAACACGAAAGTTCGGGCCGCTCGTCAAGGCTGCGCGCTCCGTTCACGGCGTTTCCCCAGGAAGCAGGGGCCTCAGCGCCACCACGAACCGCTGGTCACCCGCACAGGCCGAGGCCGGCGTGGCTCCCACCGGCCAGCCCTTCACGCTCTCGGCGGAGACCACGCGGGCGGCGAAGCCGGTGCTCTCGGGCGGATCGGGAAAGGGCCAGGCACGGCAGCCGCCGGCCAGCGTGCCCGCCCGCGCGGTGAGCGCGTACTGCGCGGGCTGGTAGGGCTGGAGCGCGGGCGCGTCGAAGTGGTCCAGGTCGCGCACCAGGTCGGCCAGCGGGCGCAGGGCCAGGGGGGCCTGGGCGGGGTCGCCGCTGATCTTCATGTCGATGGGGCGGCCCTTGCGCAGCAGCATGCGGAAGCTGGCGGAGCCGGGGCCCAGGGTGACGGCCCCGGCCAGGCCGGGCAGCTTGCGCACCTCGGCCAGCCGCCGGTCGAGCGCCTTCAGCTCGCCGCCGTCCAGCTTGCCGGTGAAGACGCGGCTGCTGCCGCCCACGAAGACCGTGCCGTCCTCCATGAGCACGAAGCGCGGCGGCGCGGCCTCGGCCACGTCGCCGGGCAGCGTCTCCACCTGCGCCTCCAGGATCACCACCGCCTTGGCGATGTCGCCGGCCCCCGCGACATCGGCCAGGGCGCAGGAGGCGGCCAGCAGCAGCGCGGCCAGGCCCGGGCGCCGCATCAGTCGCACACCACGCGGTTGCGCCCGCCTTCCTTGGCCCGGTAGAGGCGCTTGTCCGCCTCCTCCAGCAGCTGCGCGGCGTCGCGCGCGTCGCCGGGGTAGGTGGCCACTCCCGCGCTGATGGTGACCATCCCCTTCGGCTGCTTCTCCCCGCCCGGGAACGGCTCCTTGGCGATGGCCTCGCGCACCATCTCCGCGAACTTGGCCGCCTCGTCGACGGCCGCGCCGTAGAGCATGCACACGAACTCCTCGCCCCCGTAGCGGGCCAGGATGTCGCCGCGCCGGCCGGTGCGCTTCATGATGGCGGCCACGCCGCTCAGCACCTCGTTGCCCTCCTGGTGCCCGTTGGTGTCGTTGAAGTGCTTGAAGTGGTCGATGTCGAAGAGGACCAGCGACACCAGGTCCTCCGTCTCCTCCGCCCGCTGCAGCTCGTCCTCCAGCCGCTGGCGGAAGAAGCCGAAGTTGTAGAGGCGGGTGAGGGGATCGGTGATGGCCTGGCGCTGGGTGCCGGTCAGGCGGCGGGTGAGGGTGCGCACCCGCGCCACCTCCTGGGTGTACTGCCACCAGAGCACGTCGGACCGCCGGTTCAGCACCCCGCGGAAGCGGGCCGCGCTCACGCGCAGCACCCGGCAGGCCGTGAGCGTGCGCACGGCGGCCGAGCGCCCGCGCCCGTCGGTGGCCGCGATCTCGCCCACCACCTCCACCGGCTCCACCGTGCGCAGGACCACGTGTTCGCCCTCCACCGGCTCGTTGACCACCTCCAGGAGGCCCTCCAGCAGGAGCACCACGCTGTCGCCGGGGTCGCCCTGCTTCCAGAGGTAGACGCCCTCCGGCAGGTCCTCCTCACGTCCCTCGGCGGCCAGCTCGTCGTAGAGCTGCTCCACGATGGGCGCGGTGTTCGGCGGAAGCGCGGGGTTGGGCATGGGGCGACGCGACACCATCATAATGTTTGACAGCCCCCAGCCGCGCGCATAGCCTGCGGATCTCCATGGCTTCGCGCCGCATCGCCCTGGCCCTCCTGGCCGCCCTGGCCCTGGCCCCGCGCCCGGCGGCGCCCGCCCGGCTGCAGCCCGTGCGCGGGCGCCTGGGCATGGTGTCGACGCAGAACGGCATCGCCAGCCAGGTGGGCGTGGAGGTGCTGAGCGCCGGCGGCAACGCGGTCGACGCCGCCGTGGCCGCCGCCTTCGCCCTGGCCGTGGTGCACCCCACGGCCGGCAACATCGGCGGCGGCGGCTTCCTGGTGTACCGGCCCGCCTCCGGCGCCGCCGTCACCTACGACTTCCGCGAGACGGCGCCGGCCGCGGCCAGCGCCACCATGTTCCTCACCGACGGCAGATACGACGCCGTCAAGCACCACGAGAGCCACCTCTCGGTGGGCGTGCCCGGCAGCGTGGCCGGGCTGGCCCTGGCCTGGAGGTCGCACGGCCTGTTGCCGTGGAAGAAGCTCCTGGAGCCGTCCATCCACCTGGCCCGGGAGGGCTTCCCCCTCAGCGAGGGCCTGGCGCGCTCGCTGGCCGGCGCGGTGGAGAAGATGAAGAAGCGCGGCCTGGACGCCTCGGTGGGCCAGTTCAGCCGCGCGGGCGTGCCCTACCAGATGGGCGACGTCTTCCGCCAGCCCGACCTGGCCCGCACGCTGGAGCGCATCGCCAGCCAGGGCCCGGCCGGCTTCTACGAGGGCGAGACCGCCGAGCTCATCGAGCGCGAGATGAAGCGGGGCGGCGGGCTGGTGACGCGCGAGGACCTGCGCGCCTACGCCGCGCGCCGCCGCGAGCCCCTGGTGGGCCGCTACCGCGGCTTCGAGGTGGTCACCATGGGCCCGCCCAGCTCCGGCGGCGTGGCCCTGCTGGAGATGCTGAACGTGCTGGAGGGCTACGACCTCGGCTCCAAGGGGGTGGGCAGCGCGGCCACCGTGCACCTGATGGCGGAGTCGATGCGCCGCGCCTTCGCCGACCGCGCCCGCTTCCTGGGCGACCCCGAGGCCAATCCCGACCTGCCCGTGGAGCGGCTCATCTCCAAGGCCTACGCCGACGGGCTGCGCCAGGGCATCCGCGAGGACAAGGCGTCCGTCTCGGCGCCCGACCGCTTCGAGTGGCCGGCCGAGCCGACGCAGACCACGCACCTGAGCGTGGTGGACGCGCAGCGCAACGCGGTGTCCCTCACCACCACGCTGGAGGACGAATACGGCTCCAAGATCGTGGTCCCGGGGGCCGGGTTCCTGCTCAACAACGAGATGGGCGACTTCAACGCCGGGCCGGACCTGACCGACGCCAGCGGGCTGATCGGCACCCGGCCCAACCTGGCCGCGCCGGGACGGCGCATGCTGTCCAGCATGACGCCCACCATCCTGGCCCGGAACGGCACGGTCTTCCTGGTGGTGGGCTCGCCCGGCGGGCGCACCATCATCAACACCGTGCTGCAGGTGGTGACCAACGTGGTCGACTTCGGCCTGGGCGTGCAGGACGCCGTCGACGCGCCCCGCTTCCACCACCAGTGGCTGCCCGACCGCGTCCAGCACGAGAGGAACGGCCTCTCCCCCGACACCCTGGCCCTGCTGAGGGCGCGCGGGCACGAGCTGAAGGAGGTCGAGGTGCAGGGTGTCGTGCAGGCCATCGTCTACGACGCGGCCCGCGACATCCTGGAAGGCGCCTCCGACCGCCGCGCCTCCGACGGCGCGGCGGTCGGCCGCTAGCGTCAGACCGCGGCCGCCTGCAACGGCAGGGCGCCCGGGATCTCCAGGCGCACCATCTGGTCGAGGCGGTGGCAGATCTCCAGCAGCAGCCAGTCGAAGGGCCCGGCCACGGCCGGGCCATGGATGGGCTCCCCGGAGTAGAACTCGAAGCGCCCGTCGCTCCAGCGCGCGAACTCGACCAGGGCGTCCAGGCCCTCGGCGTCGAGGGCGTCGGCGGCGATCACCTCGCCGCCCAGGAAGGAGACGCTCGTCACGCGGGGTCCGCTACGGGCCCGCAGGGTACCCGTCAGCTCCGCCATGTGACAGGTTTGCAAAGTCAGGAGGGGGGTGAAGCGACGCCCCAAACGGCCGGAAAGCTCAGGAGATTCGAAGTCTGCCGCGCGCCAGTGAGCCATGGTCCACTCCGCTGAAATGGAAGACGCGAGGGGATGAAGCAAAGCCCATGCCGGACCTGGGGGTCTGGGGGCGAAGCCGCGAAGCGGCGGTGAGCCCCCAGTGCGGCAAACGAACCGGGCTAGCCGAGACGGATGGGGTCCCAGCTGAGGCCGAGGTCCAGGAGGCGCTGGATCATGGCCTGGTACCCGAGGCCGGCGCTGCGGGCGGACTGGGCGAAGTCCTCGTCGCGGGAGAGCTGGGGATTGGGGTTGGCCTCCAGGATCCAGGGCCGGCCCTCGTGGTCGAGGCGCAGGTCCACGCGCGCGCAGCCGTTCAGCATCAGCGCCCGGTAGACGCGGCGGCACACCTGGCTCACGCGCTTCTGGATCTCGGGCGGCAGGTCCGCGGCCCCGCTGGCGATGCGGTTGCGCTTCTGGAAGGACGCGCTCCACTTGAGCTGCTCGGTCGCGATGTGGTGCGACTCCTCGCGCATGCCCTCGAAGGTGAGCTCCCACACGGGAAGCTCCTGCAGGCGCTGGTTGCCCATGAGGCCGACGTACAGCTCGCGGCCCTCGATGTAGCGCTCCACCAGCGCGTGGCTGTCCAGGCTCTCGTGCACGAAGCGCACGCGCTCCTCCAGCTTGGCGTCGCTCTCCACCACCGAGGCCTGCGAGATGCCCACCGAGGCGTCGAGGGTGAGGCCCTTCACGATGAGCGGGAAGGCCAGCTTGCGGGGGCGGTGCACCTTGCGCCCCTTGGGGAAGAGGGCGAAGGCGGGCACGGGCAGCCGGTGGTAGCTGAGGATCTGCTTGCAGACCGCCTTGTCGCGGGCCAGGAAGAGGCCGCGCGAGTTGCAGCCGGTGTACTTCACGCGCAGCAGCTCCAGGTAGGCCACCACGTGGGAGTCGAAGGTCTGGATGTCGGCGAAGCCTTCCAGCAGGTTGAACACCAGGTGCGGCTTGTGCTCGAAGAGGGCGGCCCGGATGGGCCCCAGCTCGTCGCCCACGCCCACCACGAAGGCCTCGTGCCCCAGCTCGCCCAGCGTGCGCATCACGTCGTGTTCGCTCTTCCACGGCACCTTCTCCAGCTCCTCGCCCGTCTCGGTGACGGTGGTCGGGGGCACCAGGTCGGGATGGACCAGCACCGCCACCCGCAGCTTGCGCCGCGGCTGGGGCAGGGGCCGCTTGCGCGAGCGGCGGGGCGGCGTGCCGCCGTTGGCGCTGCTCACAGGGGCAAGCGGTGCCGGCCGCTGTGCAGGTAGTTCATGGTCTGGGAGGTGAGCAGGCTGGTGAACTCCAGCTCACTCTCGCGCTCGGGGATGGTGAGGCGCAGGTCCAGCTCCCGGCAGCGCGCGATCATGTCCGAGAGCACCTGGTCGATGGTGTAGAGGTACTCGTGCGTCCAGCGCCGCACGCGCTGGCGCACCTGGCGGCGGATGCGCGAGAGGAAGGTGGCCGCGGCCGGGTTGGAGGTGTACTGCGGCTCGTCCGAGAAGAGCCGGCGCAGCTCGCGCTCGTAGAAGTCGTCCTGGTCCACGCCGTAGTGCGAGCGCTTGCGCTGGTAGTGCTCGCGCAGCGTCTTGTGCAGGCCGGAGAGCACGTCCGGCCGGCTCCGCCGCCGCACCGGCGGCTTCCTGTCGCCGATCTCGCGGGCCAGGTCGTCCACGTACTCCAGCTTGCGCAGGGCCGGCCAGCCCAGGTAGCGCTTGCGCCACTCGGAGCCGGGCGTGAGCCACACGGCGAAGGTCTCGGCAAAGTCCTCGTCGGGGTGGCTCTGCGCGTACCAGGCCTCGAGGTGGACCACGAAGCGCCGGCTGTAGGGACGGGCGGTGTAGTGCTCGGGGTAGGCCACGGTGGTCTTGCCGAAGAGGCGCTGGCGCCGCTTGCGGCCGCGCAGGCGGTAGGCGTTCTCCAGGGCGTGCCCCACCTCGTGGCGCAGGATCTTCATGCTCCACTCGCGCGAGCCGCCCTCCACCTCCAGCATCTGGTGCAGCTCCAGGCGGGCCAGGCGGGGGTGGGCCAGGTAGAAGGGGATGGCGATGCCGGGCACGCCGTCGGGGCAGAACCACTCGTCGGAGAGCCAGTAGTGGGGGCGGAAGCGCAGGCCGCTCGCCTTCAGCTCGCGCTCCAGCTCGTCGATGCGGGCCTCCAGCTCCGTGCCGCGGATGTCGAGCTGCAGGTCGCAGAGCCGCAGGTCGAGCAGCCGCTCGTCGTCCCACGACTGCCATACCGAGGGCGGCAGCGGCCGCCGCGGCCCCGACGCCTCGTCCCGCGCCCGGTCCGCGACCGGCACCGCGCAGGGCGTGGGCGAGTTGAGGCTCACGCTCTCAGGTTAACAGCGCGGCTTCAAAACCAGGCGGGGGAGCAAGTGGCGGTGTAGGAGCCGTCCGAGCGGGTGTTGCCCGTGGAGGCCAGGATGTCGTACTGGTCGTTGAACGAGTTGCTGTTCTTGACCGCGATCTCGTCGTCCGAGTCGACGATCGCGCACAGACCGCGGGCGCGGAGGTTGCCCACCACCCCGTTCATGTACTCGCCGTGCTTCACGACCAGACGGTTGGGACCGCTCGCCTGGCCGAAGATGTCCGGCCGCTGCTGGAAGAGCTGGGTGATGGCCGCGTTGACCTCGCCCTGGAAGCTGGCGCTGAGCCGCGGGCAGTCCTGGCCGGCGCCGTTGCCGGGCGGCAGCGAGCAGCTTCCGCCCCCGCCTCCGCCCCCTCCGCCCCCGCTGGGTGGCGGTGTCGGATTGGGGTTCGGGTTCGGGTTCGGGTTGGGATTCGGGTTGGGATTCGGATTCGGCGCCGGGGCCTGCGTGACCGGCACCGCCGTGGGCAGCGGAACCGGCACCACCACCACGGGGATCGGGCTGGGCGTAGGCGTCGCGCTCTGCGGGCTGCTCGGGTTCTGGCTGCTCCCCCCATCCTCGAAGATGTGGGTGCAGGCCAGCGTGGACACGGCGCACACGGCAAGAACGCTCAGCGGTTTCCAACCCATACGGGACCTCGGCTAGAAAGAACGTGAGCATGCTACGCGTAACCTCCCATCACTGCAAGAGGTTCGGGGCTGGTTTCCCAAAAAAAATATCCGGAGGATTGACCATACCAATTTGGATGGGTAAGGTATTCGGTTTGGAGGTGCGATGCACGCAAGCCGGATACTGAGTGCGGCCCTGCTGGCGACCGTGGTCGCCTGCTCGGGCGGCGAATCCCCCACCCAGCCTCCGGTCGGAACGCCGCCGCCGGTCACGCTCCCACCCCGCACCCCGCCCACGACCACTCCCACGCCTCCGACCACGCCCACGCCTCCGGTCACGGGCGCGGCCTGCGCCATCGGCAAGGGCGACATCGATGCCCATTGCTCGCGCTCGGCGCCACGCCTGCTGGCCGCGGTCGACGCCGCCATCGACCGCGTGGTCAAGGACAAGCCCTCCCTCTTCAACCTCCAGGAGGAGCTGGCGCCGGGGGCCTACCGCGTGCTCGACAGCCACGCCTACGTGCAGGCGGTGGTGGACCAGCTCGCGGCGGAGGGGATGTGCGCGGCCGTCTTCGGCGACCAGATCCAGGTGAAGGACAGCCAGGAGTACAGCGAGGAGTACGACGTCATCACGTCCAGCGGCTTCATCCGCCGCGGCGGCGGCTCCTACGTGAAGCTCTGCTCCCCGGCTGCCTTCCCGCTCACGGTGGAGGACGTGCTGTACCGCGTGCACATCCTGCCCGTCGGGATCGAGTGCCCGGACAACCGCCCGCTGCCCACGCTGGACCTGAAGCAGATCCCGCTGGGCTGCTTCATGATCGTCACCGCCACCCCCAAGGACAAGAACCTCAACGACGTCGACCCGCGCCTGCACGGCGACGCCATCCGCTGGGACTTCCCGGTGGGCGACTTCCGCATCAAGGTCGAGGACTACCACGAGCAGCCCTTCAACAAGAAGGTGATCGGCACCGAGGCCGGCGAGTTCGCGGTGTGCGCCGAGGTGGCCAGCGTGGCCGGCTGCATGAACGGGTCCGTCGTTCCGTAGCAAGAGCCCGCGCCCGTAGAATGGACGCGGGGTCTTCTTGTCCACAGCGGGCGGCGAACGCCGGCGGCGCAGCGAACACGATCCCCTGCGCCGCGACGTCGACTGGCTGGGCCGCCTGCTGGGCGAGGTGCTCTCGGAGCTGGAGGGGCTGCCCGCCCTCGAGCTGATCGAGGAGTACCGGGCGCGGACCAAGGCCCTGCGGGCCACGCCCTGGCCGCGCGACTTCGGCCCCGGCGGGCACGAGCTGCTGGAGAAGACGGCCGGGCTGCCCCTGGAGAGGGCCCGGCTGCTGGTGCGGGCCTTCGCCGCCTACTTCCACCTGGTGAACCTGGCCGAGGAGCGCCACCGCATCCGCGTGTTGCGGCGGCGGGAGCGGCGCGCGCCGCGCGCGCCGCGGGCCGAGTCGCTGGTGGCGGCCATGGTGCAGGCCGCGCAGGCCGGCCTCTCCGCCGAGGAGGCGGCCGCCCTGGTGCAGGGGCTCATGGTGGAGCCGGTGTTCACGGCCCACCCCACCGAGGCCCGCCGGCGCACGGTGCAGGAGAAGCTGCGCCGCCTGACCCAGCTGGTGGACCGCGCGCAGGACCCCCGCCGCGCCCCGCGCGAGGCGGCCGCGCTGGAGGACAACATCCGGGAGGAGATCGCCTCCCTGTGGCTGACGGAGGAGATCCGCCCCCGCCCGCCGGGCGTGATGGACGAGGTGCGCAACGGCCT
>Ga0111538_10005912_pt1 | contig 16640 bp, 13 predicted proteins | sample SoiMethybrSBSTD1_FD_79669 | JGI IMG/M metagenome (GOLD analysis project Ga0111538, IMG submission 79669) | Bulk soil microbial communities from a Populus tree surrounding site in Tennessee, USA - Soil MetaG P. TD hybrid SBSTD1 (version 2)... | ecosystem: Environmental > Terrestrial > Soil >...
ATCTCGGACATCGGCGGAAGATCGTTGAGCACCGCGAAGGCCTCCTCAACCGCGCGCACCCCTTCTTCGCCAAAGTAATCGAGAAAGGACTGGTCGAAGCCGTAGGTAATTGTTGGAAGATTCCAGCGATAACCCTCACCCAGGTTCATAGGCCCGCCAAGGTCCCCCGGTTGCCGATACGCCAGCGCCTCCGTCATCCACGCCTTGTAAGGGCCAAGCAACGAAAACGCGAATCCGTTCGAGACGAAGGCGAGGCAGGCACAAAGAATCCCCAGGACTTTCATAAGTGATCCCCGCAAGATAATTCGAAAACCTCCGCTGTCAAAGAGATCGACTGCGGCGTGGCTTGGCCAGCGCTTCCTTGACCGCTTTCGCGAGCTTCTCCGTCTTCTCCGGATCGCTTTTGGCGATCAATTTTCTCACTTGTTCTTCGCCCCCGGCTTCGCCGGCCAGTTGCCCGACAAGAAGCACAGCCAGTTCACCAAAGTTCTCCGATCGATCCGACGCAAACGCGACTTTCAGAAATTCCATCGGCCTCTCTCGCGCCATTGTCAGCAGGACCGATTTGCTCCACACATCTTTCAAGTCCGGGAACAATTTGGCTACGGCCTTGAGTCCTTCAGGCGTGAGCGCGCCCTTGCTCAACGCCATCAATATCGCGATGCGCACCCGCTCGTCCGCGTCCTTGAGCTGTTTCTCCGCAATCTTTTCGATGTCGCGCGTGACCGGCTCTCGCGACTCGGCGAACGCCAGCCATGCATTCTTTTGCACCGCCGAGTGATAATCATTGATCGCATTGGTCAACACCGCAGTGGTGAGCATCCCCAGCCGGTGCAATCCCCACACGGCCGCCACTCGCGCCGGCGCGACGCGCGAAGCGTACAGCAGATTCGTCAAATACGGTGCGGCTGCGGCCCCATGTTTCTCAATCAACCGTCGCAACGCCGTCTCGCGCGTCCATCCATTCGGATGTTCCAACGATCGCGCCAACTCCGCGATCGAAGCCGTGGCCAGCTTCGGCCAGTTAAGCGCTCTCGGATGCTTGTGTTGCACGCGCCACACGTGTCCGTATGGAACTGCATTCAGCAGCCCCGCCGAACGCCCTTCGGACGCCATCGCGTCACCAGGCGTGTGACTACTGAGAATGTAGAGTGCGCCGTCGGGGCCGTAACGCACTGCGTGCGGCTGAAAGGACGGGTCCGAACCCGTCACGAAATCACCGGCCACCCGCTGCGTGCCCTCGTAATACGCGCTCTCAGCCCGGCTGATCACGTCCTCGTGCACCACGCGCAACTCGGGGTCGCATACGTACGAATTTCCATGGAAACGCTCCGGCCACGCGCCGCCCTCGTAAATGCACAGACCGGCCACGCGTTCGAACGACACATCCGGCGTCGCCGCGACGAACGCAGGCGTCGCCGCAACAGTTCCGGTGACCGAGGCAATTCTCGAAACCTTCACGGCGGGCGCCACATTCCGGCCCCACGCCCGCGCGTGATCTTCAACCTTGCGATACGTCGCCGCGTTTGAAATCCCTCCCGACGCGAAGTAACGCTGAAACAAACCAACGTGCGACAAATGAGGTCCGTCGGGTCGTGAGAAAAACAATTCGCGTTCCCAGGATAAATCGAATGCGACCGGAACACTCGGAATCGCCGCGAGCGTTTGGAACGATGATTCAGTCGGCTTAAATCGCACCAACCGCGAAACGGATTGATCGCGGTCAGTCACGCAGCTGTAAATCCAGCCGTCCAATCCCTCCCGCAGGTTGCTCAGGGGACCGCTGGAGAAAAGCAGTTCCTTAGTGTCAGCGATTCCGTCGCTGTCTTTATCCCGCAGCCACACCGCCCCCGAGCCGGTGCCCGCTATGACGCCATCCCGGTAAAACACAAAACCGTTGACTGCGGGACCGTTGTAAAATTTTCGTGCCAACGACCCACCCCTTTCAAAAACCAGGATGCTCCCTCGCCGGACGGAACTGCTTTCTTGCGACGCCGTAGCCAGCCACATCCGACCCGACGCATCCCAGTCCACCGCCGTCGGATGCCACCTGCCTTCGGCGAAAACGCTCACCTCGAACTCACGCTGGGTCTGGATGGCGGAATTCCCCTGGGCAACCAACCATAACGGCAGGGCCAGCGAGCAAAGCAAGGCGCGCAATTTCATTCGAGATTCGGCGGATTGAACGGGAATTCGACGCCAAATTAAAGCGTAAATTCAGGCATTTTTGCCCAATTTCCAGCGATTTGCCCCGAAATCCGGTTTGCCGATTGACACCCCGATACCCCCTTTTCTAAACTGTCCGACCTGACGTGAAACACCGCCCGAAGGCTGTGTATCGCACCGTTGCAGAGAGGATGTGAGAATCATTGACAGAGATTAGGCTGAAGAAAGGCGAATCTGTGGATAAGGCGTTGCGCCGGTTGAAAAAGAAAATCGACCGCGAAGGCACGCTCAAGGAAGTCCGCAATCACCGGCATTTTGAAAAGCCGAGCGAAAAGCGCCGCCGCAAAATGAAAGCGGCGCGTTTTTCCGCCATGCTGAGCGCCCGCTACGCGGACCAGTAAGGTTTTGGGAAACATTCAGCCGGGTGCGGTTGTCGAAACCTGCACTCGGCTTTTATTTTATACACGCGGCCCCGCCGCCACGAGCACTTGATGTACTCACTGTCCACATGCTGGAATTCGCACCGCCACACCGATGTCCGGGCGATGCTCCAGGAAATCCGCGACCTCGGCTTCGAATACGCCGAACTCAGCCACGGCATTCGCTTGAGTCTTCTTCCCGGGATCCTTGAAGCCGTCGACGCCGGCGTCATCAAAATCTCCAGCCTGCACAATTTTTGTCCGCTCCCGATCGGCATCAACCAGGCCGCGCCGAACATTTTCAAGTTCACGGCCGAAGATTCCCGCGAGCGTGAGAACGCGGTTCGTCACACGTTAAAGACCTTCGATACGGCCGTCCGTGTCGGAGCGCCGCTTGTCGTGCTCCACATGGGCGCAGTCGAGATGAAAGAATACACCGACAAGCTTTTGGACCTGGTCAAGGATGGCAAAAAGGACACCCAAAAGTATCAGAAGCTCGTTGAAGAAATGGAAGACCGCCGCGCGAAGCTCAGCGAAAAGCCCATGCAGTACGCGTACGAAATTCTGCGCAAGCTCATCGCCGAAGCCGAGACGCGCGGCCTCAAACTCGGCATCGAAAATCGCGAGGCCGTCGAGGAGATTCTCTTCGACAACGACTATCCCTTTTTCCTCCACGAGTTCCAATCGCCCTCCATCGTTTACTGGCACGACACCGGCCACGCCCAGATCAAGGAAAACCTCGGCTTTATTGACCACGCCGACCATTTGAAGGCCGTTCAACGGCGGCTGCACGGCTTTCACATTCACGACGTCGAATTCCCGGGTCGCGACCACCGTGCGCCCGGCACGGGCACTGTTAACTTCAAGGGGCTAAAGCCGTTCGTGAAGCCCGAGCAGCCGAAAATTTTCGAGTTCAGCCCGTCCCTCGATGTCGAAGAAGTCAAAGCGGGCGTGGCGCACATCAAGTCTCTCTGGGGCGACGAGTGAAACGGGCGTGGAAGATAGGGTGGCGGGTCCTGGTCTGCATCGTTTTGCTGGGCTGGATTTTTCACGCCATTTTTCTCAACGAAGCCAGAGCCGCCGCGCGCCAACGCGGCATCCACTGGGAGGGCCTCCCCCGTGCCGAACAATGGCAGCAGGCTTGGACTCACGGCCCGCACGAACTTTGGGCGCAAGTCACCCTCGTTCACAAAGGCGCGCTCGTCGCTTCTCTCGGGCTCATGGCCATGACCATCGTCCTCGGCGTCGTCCGCTGGCGCATGGTCCTGCGCGTGCACGGCCTCGACCTGCCATGGAGCCGCGCCGCCGAAATTTCCCTGGTCGCGCATTTTTTCAATTCCTTCCTGCTCGGCTCGACCGGCGGCGACCTCATGAAGGCCTATTACGCCGCGCGTGAAACGCATCACAAAAAGGCCGAAGCCGTCATGACCGTCTTTGCCGATCGCTTGATCGGTTTATGGGCCATGCTGCTCTTCGCCGGCGTCATGATGTTGCCCAACCTCAAACTCATCCTGGCGCACCATCGCTTGCGTGTCGTCTGCCTGGCCGTTGCCGGGATGACCCTTGCCTGCACAGTCATTGCGCTGCTCGCCTTCCGCGGCGGCGTCACCAAAGGATGGAGCGGCGCTCGTGATTGGCTGCGCCGCTTGCCCAAAGGCGAACAGATCGACCGCCTGCTCGAATCCTGCCGCCAGTTCGGCCGTCAACCGCTGTTCCTCACGCGCACACTCGGTGTCTCGATGGCGCTGAACGCATTTTGCGTCTTCCAACTGCTCGTGCTCTGCTGGGGATTGCAGATCAAAGTTCCCGCCCTCGCGATGTTCCTCATCGTCCCCATCATCATCTGCATCTCAGCCGTGCCCATCACGCCTGCCGGCCTGGGAGTGCGTGAAAACCTTTTCGTCTTCCTCCTCGCCGGCCCTAGCCTCCAGGTTCCGCCAACTCTCGCCCTCGCCGTATCGCTTCTGGCCTACGCCGGCAGCCTCTTCTGGAGCATCGTCGGCGGCTTCGTCTACGTCGCGTTCAAAGAAAAACACCACCTCACCGAAGAAGAACTCCAACAAAGTGATGTCGAGGCGCCTGCGGCAGGCGGCTGATTGGAGCGCGAGTGGGGCCTCGCTCGCAATCTTCTGGCCTCTGATTGGGTGACCGGCACTTTCAATCACGCCTGAGCAACAACGCTACTTGCGCCATCGTCGTTAGCTGTTACAATAAGTGTCCTTGCGGCAGCCACACTTCGATGTGCCGACGTGGCGGAATTGGCAGACGCGCTAGACTCAAAATCTGGTACTCGCAAGAGTGTGTGGGTTCGACCCCCTCCGTCGGCACCAAAACTATTGCTTCTCGTATTCCCCTTTGCCAAGGCGCTTCAACACCGTGAAGCCCGCCTTCTTCGCATCGGAAATCGAGAGCGGTTTGAGCTTGTTGGGAGAAGTGAACGTGGAAATCACCTTGCGGACCGGTTTCTTGCATGCGGGACATTTGGTCAGTTCCGGCGCGCTCAACGGTCGGCGCAACGTGAACTTCCCACCGCAAACTGTGCAATCACCTTCGCAGAGTTCGTACTCGTAAAACGGCATACGCAACTAACTCGGCGTAATCCTACCCGAAAGGGGTGAATCATTGTCAACGCTTTACAACGCCAGACACTGCTCGAACCCGCTGCGCAGCGCCTTCTCATCCAACTCTTTTCCGATGAAAACGAGCTGGCTCACCTTCTTTTCGCCAGGATTCCAAAACCGGTCTGGCTTCGCTTCGAAGATCATTTGCACCCCCTGAAACACCACGCGCTTGGCCTGCCCGCGCAGGTGCAGGATGCCTTTGCTCCGGTAAATGTTTGGCCCCATCGTGCGGATCACCTCCGTCAGCCACGCTTCGACCTTTTTCAGCTCCAGCGGGCGCTCCTCGACAAAGAAAAGAGATTTGACGTGCTCGTCGTGGTGGCCATGATCGTGTTCATGGTGGTCGTGGTGCTCATGCGCATCTTCGTGATGATGATGTTCATGCTCCTCTTCGGCTGGGCTTTCCGGCACCGCAAAGTTCGCCCCCAGCTCGCGCGCTTTGATATTTAGAATCTTCGAAAGCTCCACCTGCGATTGCTGCGTCGTCTGAAGTTGCGCCAGCGGATTCAATTTCCGAATGCGCGCTTCAATTGCTTGCAGCTCAGACACCGCCACCAAATCCGTTTTGTTCAGCAGAATTACATCCGCGTATGCGATTTGCGCGCTCGCCTCCGGTGCTTCGCTCAATTCCTTTTCGATGTGCCGGGCATCAACCACCGTGATGACGCCGTCCAGCCGAAGTCGTTCCGCCAGCTCGGAACTGTTGAACGTCTGGATCACTGGCGCGGGATCGGCCAAACCCGTCGTTTCGATCAGCACATAATCAAACCGCTTCTGCCGCTGCAGCAAATCTGCCAGGCTCTTGATCAAATCCCCCCGCACGCGACAGCAAAGGCAGCCGTTGTTCAATTCGAGTATCTCCTCGTCCACTCCCACCACGAGTTGGTTGTCGATACTGATCGCGCCAAACTCATTGATGATCACGGCGCACTTATAGCCGTGCTTCTGGCCCAGGATGTGATTGAGCAGCGTCGTCTTCCCCGCGCCGAGAAACCCCGTGAGCACTGTCACCGGTATCATCTCTTTTGCTGTCATAGCTGCATTTTGACACACAACCGCCGCGAGCAAGAGGAATTTTTGGAAATCTCTCACGCGGAAGAATCTGCCGGCCCACGTTCCCGGCTTGCTCATCACTCGCGGTTAGCTTACTTCTATTTGGACGCGGGCGACTCGCGCATATCTATGACACCGGCCCTCCAAGGCAAACTCGGCATCGTTTTTGGCGTGGCAAACAAGCGCTCCATCGCGTGGGCGATCGCTCAGGCGTGGCACAAAGCGGGCGCGAAGCTCGCCTTCACTTACCAGGGCGAACGCCTCAAGGACAATGTGGAGGAACTCACCGGCGCCTTCGGCTCCGACACGTTGCTCTTACCCTGCGATGTCACCAAAGACGACGAGATCGCGCGCGTCTTCACCGAAGTCGGACAGAAGTTTGGCAAGCTGCACCTGCTCCTGCACTCGGTTGCCTTCGCCCCTAAAGACGCCCTCGAAGGCGAATTCGTAAACACCAGCCGCGAAGCCTTTCGCGTGGCCCACGACATCAGCGCCTACTCCCTCGTGGCGCTGGCCCGCGGCGCCGCCCCCCTCATGACCGAGGGCGGCAGCGTCGTGGCTATGACCTATTACGGCGCCGAAAAAGTGGTGCCGCATTATAATGTCATGGGTGTCGCCAAAGCCTCTCTTGAAGCATCGACCCGCTATCTCGCTTACGACCTCGGTCCGAAAAAAATCCGCGTCAATTGCATCAGTGCCGGCCCGGTCAACACGCTGGCCGCGCGCGGCATTTCCGGTTTCACCGAAATGCTCAAGCACTACGAGGCCCACGCGCCGCTCAAGCGTAACGTCCTCCCGGAAGAATTGGGCGCGACTGGGACTTTTCTGGCCAGCGATGGCGCCGCTGCCATCACCGGCCAGGTCATCTACGTCGATTGCGGCTACCAGATCATGGGCATGTAAGACGAGCGTGAGTGTCCGCTAAATGGACAACCCGCCGCGCCCTTTCGCCGGGCCACCAGCGCAAGTTCCGAATTTCGTCCGCCAAATCGCCCGCCTCCCCGCAGTGGAATTCTTTCTGCTCAACATCGCCCGTCGTATGAGACGCACGAAAAAATCTACCGCCGTAGTCGCCACCGACGAAGCCGCCGAGCAACTTTTGTGGGATTGCCTTAAGGAAGTCCCTTTTCTCCAGGTCAGCAAAGTCGAGCAACGCCTCATTCCCGCCCCGGGGCGGCCCGAGATTGTTGCGCGTGTGAAGATTGGGGACACCGAAAAGGTCATCCTCGCCGAAGTCAAGCCGAACGGCCAGCCGCGTCTTGTGCGTGAAGCCGTTGCCGACGTTTCGAAGTATCGCATCAATTACGCCGACGCCTACGGCATCGTCATGGCGCCGTTCATTACTCCCGAAGGCGCCCGTGTTTGCCGCAGCGAGGGAGTCGGCTACATCGATTTCGCCGGCAACTGTTTTCTGAATTTCGATCGCGTCTTCGTCAGCAAAACCGGGAAGACCGCCAACGCCATTCGTCGCAAGCGCTCCCGTTCCTGGTACTCGCCGCGCGCCGAGCGCGTCGTGCGCACTCTGCTCCAATTCCCGAACCGCTCCTGGCGCATCCGTGACCTGGCCAACGAAGCCCTCGTCACGCCCAACCAGGCTCTGCACATAAAAGAACATCTCTCGCGCCGCCACTGGCTCTCCGCCACCAAAGATGGCTTCGCCCTTGCGCGGCCCGACCTGCTGCTCGACGAATGGACCGAAAACTACGTGCCCGCCCGCAGCACCGAACGGCGCTTCCGCTCGGACAAGTCCGTCATCGAACTGGAGACCTCTCTCGCCGGCGTCTGTTCCGAACACATCATTCCCTATGCGCTCATGAGCTTCTCGGCCGGCATGCGCTACGACCCATTGCTCAAGCACAATCGCATGTCAGCTTACGTCGTTACTGACATCGCCAAGGTCGTCACCACGCTCGACCTCGTTGAGGACGACAAGGGCAACGTTAGCCTTTGGATTCCTTATGACGAATGCGTACTGAAGGGCTTCGCTGAGATCGACGGCACCAAAGTTACCTCGCCTGTGCAAACCTACCTTGACCTAATGCACGACGAAGGCGAAAAAGCCGCCAATAATCTCTGGGAGCAATTCATCCGCGACCAATGGGCGCCAGTCCCCTCGCTGGAAGCTGCGGCGTAGGAGCGCAGACGTCCTCGTCCGCAGCAATTCACACCATTAAGACACGTGTTTGTTGGAGCGCGTAGGGCAATTCCACTCGGCGCGGCGCGCCAACCCTGCCTCTACTTCTCCCCAGGCTTGACCGTCGCGATCACGAACGCGTCGGGTTTGAGATACTTTTGTGCCGCTGCCTGCGCCTGCTCCAGCGTCACGGCCTCGTACTTCTGGTCCTCGACATCCGTATGCGCGTAACCCAGCCCGTAAATTTCATCGAGCGCCGAATTCATCGCGAACGTCCCGAGATCCTGCCGCGAAATCTTCTTCTGCCCAATCACTTTCGCTTTCGCGCGCTTTAGCTCTTCCTCGGTAAGACCGTTTCGCCGCAACGCCTCCGCTTCCTTCAGCAACTCCGCTTCGACCTGCGCAACCTTTTCGGGCTCAGTGCCCACGTAAAACGCGAAGAACCCCGGCACGATCCCGAGAAAGTTTTGCGCGCCCACGTAGTAGGCCAGTCCAAGCTTCTCCCGAATGCGCACGAAAACCCGCGACCCGAGATCGCTGCATGCCTCCTGGATCAACTCCAGGGCGTAACGATCGTCGTTGTGCAGCGTCGTCCCGGGGAAACCAATCACCATTACCGCCTGCTTTTTGTCCCGTGTTTCCGTCAATCGCTTCGCCTCGTGCAGCGACGTCGCCAGCACCTTGCTGTCGATCTCCTTTCCGCCCTTCGGCCATGCGCCGAAATATTTGTCGACCGCTGCGCGCACCGCGTCGGCCTTCACATCGCCAAAAATTGCGAGCACGCAATTATTCGGCCGCACGAACGCTTCGTGAAAACGTTTCAAGTCTGCCACCTTGATCTTCTGCACGCTTTTCTCCGTGCCGTTGGTGTGCAGGCCATAGCCAATGTCGCCGAACATCTCGCGCCGCATCATTTTGCTCGCCGTCGGCAACAACTCGTCCTTCTGCGCGCGAATTCCCGCCAACTGGATTTGCCGCTCCCGGTCCAACGCGCCCGGAGGAAAGACCGGACGCAAAACCACGTCCGCGACGAGGTCCAGCCCGGTGGTAAAGTCCGTGCTCAGGACCTCCGCATTCACCCCAAAACTGTTGTTCCCGCTGTAACTTTCGATGCTGCCCCCCAGCGACTCGATCTCGCTCGCAATGGCCTCGGCGTTGCGTGTCGAAGTTCCTTTCAACAGCATTTTTGCCGTGAGCAAACTCACTCCGTTGTTGTCGGCCGTCTCGGCCAGCACGCCGCCCCGAAACACCAGCCGAAATTCCACGAAAGGCAACCGGTGATCTTCCTTCACCAACAAACGCAATCCGTTCGCGAACTCGAATTTCTGGACCGCCTTGTCCGCGAACTGATCCTTCGCCTCGGTCGCTTTCGGCGCGCTGCCGGTCGGCAGCAGCGCGTAGAGCGTTCTGTTTTCGGCCGTGAGATACTCCTGCGCCACCCGCTGCAAATCCGCCGGCGTCGCGCGTTTCACTGCTTCAAGGTAACGCGCCGAAAAATTCAAATCGCTCGCCGCCATCCAACTGCTGCCCAAATCCTGCGCCTGGCCCTGCATCGTTTTGCGGCTGGACAGCGTCGCCGCCGTGAACTGCTTGATGGCTTTGCCCAGCTCCTCCGCACTCACGAGGTTCGTTTTCATTCGCTCGACTTCCAGGAGCATCGCCTCCCGCGCCTCTTCGAACTTCTCGGCGTCCACCACTGCGCTCATGCCGAACAGTCCCGGGTTGCCGGGGCTGTAAGTCCACGCATCGACCGAGTTTACCACCCCTTTTTTCTCGCGCACTTCCTGGTAAAGCCGCGAACTGCGACCCGCCCCGAGCAACGTCGCCAAAATATCCAGCAACGGCACGTCGGGATGCCGCAGATCGGGGATGTGCCAGCTCAAATGAAAATGCCCCATTTCGATCGGCGCTTCCTCGATCATCTCGCGCGCCGCGACTTGCTTCGGTTCTTCCGGTAAAACCGCCGGCGGCATTGGACGCGTCTTCGTCTTGGCAAACGCTTCGCGAATCTGTTTCTCCACGTCCTCCGCCTTCACGTCGCCCGTGACCACGAAGAACAAATTGTTCGGTGCGTACTTCTCCCGGTAGTACGCAAACACATCCTCTCGTTGCACTTCGTTGTAAATATCCGGGTACCCGATGATCGTGAACCGATACGGGCTGCGCGTGTAGGCTGTCTCGAACAACCGCCGCGCCGACCGCTGCGAGGGATCATCCTGATTCATGTCCATTTCGCGCAGGATCACTTGCTTCTCCTTGACCATCTCGTCCGACGGCAGCGTCGCGTTTTGCACGATGTCGCAGAGGATGTCGATTGCCACCTTCCCGCCAGTGTTCGGCACGTTAATCCAGTACACCGTCCGGTCGAACGACGTGTAAGCGTTCATGTAACCGCCCGCGTCCTGCACTTCCTGATCGATGCGCCCCGCCTCGCGCGTCGTGGTGCCCTTGAACAGCATATGTTCGAGCACGTGCGAGAGGCCCCCGCCCAGCCATTTGCCCTCGTCAATGCTGCCGGCTTTGCACCATGCCTGGGCCGAGACCACGGGGGCGCTGTGGTCCTCGCGAATGACGATCGTCAGCCCGTTTTCCAGCGTGGTGATCTTCACCCCGGGTGGGATGGCCGGGATCGTGGCCGCATTCGTTTCAGCGTAGCTGGCGGGTTTCAGACTGGCGTTCATAAGCACTACAACAAAGCACAACCACGCGATTTTCATAGCGGCAGCCTACGCCTGCGTGTGTGCTTCGCGCAGCGGCTCCACAGGGGCGCCCCGCGCAGGCAGGAACGGCCGGCGAAACGTCTCGAAAAAGTCATATCCCCCCTTGAAATCCTCGCGCCTGTCCTGGTCGGTTTTCTGCAACACATTGTGTTCGACCATCGTAAAGACGATCTCGCCCCAATCCTCGCAATTGTGAACGCCCCAATGGGCGAACACCGTCATCGCCATCGCCCCGAATTGCTGCGCCGCGTGCTCGCGAATTCCCTCCAGCAATTGCCCGGGGGTCACGTGGCGAACGCCTTCCTTTTGCGTATTGCCCAGCATTTTGTGCGTATGGTCCAGCGCATCGCGCAGGAACCAATAGGCATCGCGGTGGTAGCGCGTGTCGCGGGCCAGGATTTGCTCCAGCCCCTTCTCGAAATCAACCGTTTCCATGTCAGGGTTTCTGAATTTGCATTGCCGGCGGCGGATGTTTCGTTCGCCATGCTTTCACTGCCAAACCCGTCAGAAACAACAGCATCCCCGTCAATAAAAGCATTTGCTGTTGTCGGGTTAAATTAAACATCGGCAATTTGTTGATTGAACCGGCGCATTCTTGCCCGATTCATTCTCCAGGAACAATTACATTTTGCTTCGTTTTCGCGCCGTAGCCGCAATCCTCTGGGCCGCCGTTTCCACGGCTTGCACCAACTCCGGGGGTTCGATCACTTCCGCGTGCCCCGCCCACCCCAGCACCCAGCGCTCGATTTCCTCCAAGCCCGAGAGCTTCAGCCTTAACTCCACTCCGCCTCGCGGCAACTCCTTCAACGTCTGCGAACTGTGCCACCGTTTCTCCCGAACGTAGTCAGCCACTTCGCTGTCGAAGCGGATCACCACGTCATACCGTCCTTCCCCCGAGTGCACCCCAAAACTTCCGCTCAGCGTTCTTTCCAGCGAAAAATTCTGTGGCCGTTCGAATTTCCTTCCCGTGCGCGCGACCGATTGAATCCGCGCCGGCACGAACGTCCTCAAATCATTTCGCATGTGATCGTGCGCGAACAGGAACCACTCGCCGTTGATGTTCGCCAAATGATACGGATCGATCGTTCGTTCCTCGGATTTGGCGCTACCGGGCTTGCGATACATCATCCGCAACTGCTCCTGCCGCGCCGTCGCCTGCGCCAGCGTGTCGAACACCTTCAGGTCCAGGATCGGTTCCGCACTGGTACGAAACGACACGCTCTTGTCGAGATCCCGCAAACTCAGCGACACTGTCTCGGGCAGCGCCGCCGCCATCTTCTTGAACGCAGTCACCAGGGGCTTCTCGAAGGCCGTGCCTCGATACTGTTGCACCGCTTTCTCAGCCACCAGCATGGCAAACAACTCGCCCTCGGTGAGTTGCAGCGTCGGAAAATCCCGCACCGGCCGCGTATAGAAATATCCGAACTTCAGGTCGTCGTACTTCAACGGCAGCCGCAGCCGGTCCCGCATGAAAATGAAATCGCGATGAATCGATTTCGCGCTGACCTCCAGTTGTTTGGCTAGCGTGTTCGCGTTGGGATAACGCCCCGACTGGATCGCCCGATGAATCTGCAATATCCGCTCAATCGCAGGGCGCGACAGCGGATGTATCGCAGGAAAAAGCTTCCGTTTCCTTTTCAATTGGAATGGTCGGGGCGATGCATCTCGTCCCTCGCTCCAGCGAGGTGGAAGTGACCACGCGAGGAAGTAGACCTTTTAACCGTTACCCTATCCCAGCTTCGTCAGCAGCTCGTCGTTGGTCTTGTGCTTCTTCAGCGCGGCGATCAACGTTTCCATCGCCTCCACCGGATTCAAATCCACCATCATCCGGCGCAGCTTGCGCACCGCCTCGATCTGGTTCTTCGGAAATAACTTCTCTTCCTTGCGCGTGCCGCTCTTCGGAATGTCGATCGCAGGGAACAGCCGTCGGTCAGACAATTTGCGGTCCAGCACCAACTCCATGTTGCCCGTGCCTTTGAATTCCTGGAAGATCAGCTCATCCATGCGCGAGCCGGTGTCCACCAGCGCCGTCGCCAGGATCGTCAGCGAGCCGCCCTCTTCAATCTTGCGCGCCGCGGCAAACATTTTGCGCGGAATCTCCAACGCGCGAGCGTCGACACCGCCGGTCATCGTCCGTCCGCTGCCGCCGTGCACGCTGTTGTAAGCGCGCGCCACGCGCGTGATCGAGTCGAGCAACACAAAAACGTCCTTGCCCGACTCCACCATGCGTCGGCAGCGCTCGATCATGAACCGCGACAAACGCACGTGCGTTTCAAGGTCCTGGTCGTTCGACGACGCCACCACTTCCGCTTTCACGGAGCGCTGAAAGTCTGTCACCTCCTCGGGTCGTTCATCAATCAACAGCACCAGCACGTGCACGTCGGCGTGGTTCGCCGTCACGGCGTTGGCGATCTGCTTCAGGATCGTCGTCTTGCCGGTCCGGGGCGGCGCGACGATCAGCCCGCGGGTGCCCTTTCCGACAGGGGTGACCAAATCGATAATGCGCGTTTCGATCAAATCGGGGCTTGTCTCCAAATTGAACTTCTCCACCGGATCGATCGTCGTCAGGTTTTCGAACCGGACCGACTTCGTGTACTGCGCAAACGGCATGGTGTTGACGGCGTCCACCGCCTTCAACTGCGAGCTGTTGCCGCGGTGTGGCGGTTGCAATGGCCCCTGCACCAGACAACCTTCGCGCAGGAAATTGCGCTTGATGGTATCCGGCGTCACAAAAATGTCCGTCGGTTTGGGGTGGAAGTGGTTTTCGGGTGACCGAAGGAAACCGAATCCTTTTTCTGATATTTCGAGGTATCCGGAACCGATTTCCGGTGTGCCATTAGGCTGATTGCTCATAGTCTTCTGTGCTGCTGAAGGCTTATTTTTCAAGGGAAAACCCTTAAAACTAACCATTGAATTGTGAACTTTATGGAAAACCGAGCGTTGATCTCAACGCCTGCCGGTCAGACCTTCAACGCAAACCAATAAACGCCAAAAGTCACACCAACGCAACAACTATTTTTCAACCCCTTGCTTCGTCGGAGGGGCGAGCTCCGTCGAGCCCTCTACACTTCTCTACCCGCCCACTTCCGCCTTTGCTTCCGCCGCCAGCGGCGTGCTCAAATACCGCTCACCGGTCGAGCAAGCCACCGTTACGATCATCTTCCCCTTGTTCTCCGGACGCTTTGCGACCTCAATCGCGGCGATCACGTTCGCCCCTGTCGATATTCCCGCCAAAATCCCTTCTTCCTTCGCCAGCCGCCGTGCCATCGCGAATGCGTCGTCGTTGCTCACCTGCACGCACTCGGTGATCTGCGGATTTCCCTTCTCATCTTTCAAACGCAGATTCTTCGGCACAAACCCCGCGCCGGTTCCCTGGATTTTATGCGGGCCCGGCTTGAGCGGCTGCCCGGTCAACGTCTGCGTAATTACGGGCGAGTCTTTTGGCTCCACTGCGATCGCCTGGAATGTCGGCTTGCGCGGCTTGATCACTTCGTAACAACCCGTGATGGTTCCACCAGTCCCCACCGCCGCGACCAGGATGTCCACCTGGCCGCCGGTGTCGTTCCAAATTTCTTCCGCAGTCGTCTTTTTGTGGATGTCCGGATTCGACGGATTCTCGAACTGCTGCGGAATCCATGAATTCGGAGTCTCGCGCGCCAATTGCTCCGCGCGCGCGATCGCGCCTTTCATTCCTTCGGTGCCTGGCGTCAATACCAGCTTCGCGCCCAGCATCGCCAGCAACGTGCGGCGCTCCAGCGACATCGTTTCCGGCATCGTCAGAATCAACTTGTAACCCTTCGCCGCCGCAACGAACGCCAGCGCGATGCCGGTGTTCCCGCTCGTCGGTTCGATGATCACTGTGTCCTTTTTTAACTTTCCCCGCCGCTCCGCGTCCTCGATCATCGACATCCCGATTCGGTCCTTCACGCTGCCAAGCGGGTTGAAAAATTCGCATTTCAGCAAAATCGTGGCCGGCACTCCTGCTGTCACGCGATTTAATCGGACCAGCGGCGTACGGCCTACCGTTTCGACGATGTCATTGTAGATGCGACCTGTCATAGAGAATCCTGTGGTTTTGCACGCGGTTTAGAGCGTTCTGCATTCTCCCCAAACTCCCCGTTCCTGCAAGCCCTTTTTCTGGCCGCGCCACCGCTTAAGAGCCGAATTGTTTGACGTATCGCTCCTGCGAGCGGTGCGTCGCTAAAGCACCGCGACTTGCAAGCAGCGTCGCGCACATAATCCCCACGAGCACCAGCACTCTTGGATGACCGTGCTCATAAGGTTTGTTTCAAAATCCAATGAGCGATGCGCCTTCTTCAGGTTCATGCGCGACGAGCGGTCCGCGATTTTCTGCTCGTTCAGGATCAGTGCGCGTCGTGTCCACGTCGTAGACCGTGACCGACCAGAACAGCTTGACCGGAGGATTGGGCGGCACGCGCAGCCGGTACGACGTGCCGCCATCCAGCCACTTGCCGGCCTTGTCCTTGTAGGCGCTGAGGTATGCCGACGAAGGACCGGGGCGCTTGGGCGCCATCGCCGGCCCGGCGCCGACGGCCTCGTAGAACCAGGAAGCGCGCTCGTCGAGCAAATCCCAGAACGCATCGGGATTGTCGGCGTCCAACTGTGTGCGCTCTTTCTTTCCATTTCTTTTGTTCGCCAGGCAGGGCGTGTTGAGTTAGTTCATTTTCTCAATGTCGGGTAGTTTCCATGTCTTCTCGAACAACGGTTTCTCGGGGCCATAAAAACGGAACAGTACTTCAAATTGCCCGCCGGTCTTTGTGGGAATCCAGTTCGATTCCTGGCCCGCTGGAGCCTTGGGGCCGAAGTAAACCTCCACCGACCCGTCGGTATTCTTTTGCAGCCCCGGCGTGAGCGATGAACGGCTGGATGACGGCAGGTTGCGAATGAGTCCGTGCGTTGCCCGGTCATAGACGGTCGCCGACCAGAATTGCCCGACCGGCGCGTTGGCCGGCACGCGCAGACGATAGGTGCTGCCGCCATCAAACGCCTTGCCCGTTTTGTCCTTGATCGTCATCAGATAAAACGATCCTGCCCCGGAACGTTTGGGACTGAAAAACGCCATCGTGTAGACCACTCCGCGGCCATCGACAGGATAGCTGTCCGGATCGGAAAACTGGCTCTGCAGGCCTTTAATGAGCTCGGGCGTCATAGGAAGGGCCCAACCGGTGCCTTCGTAGTACGGAGGCGTGAACAGGGCTTCGTAATTCTTCTCCAACCACGCATTCGCTTCCTTGGCGGCGGCGTCGAGGGCCGCGCGCGTCTTCGTGTCGGGGTTGAAGGCCTTGCCTTTCTCGATTCCGATCGTCCTGAGCGGATCGATCATCGCTTTGTCGCGCGTCAACCAGGGCTCGCTTTGCACCATGCGGTCCAGCGACTCGAAGAAGCGAGCGTCGTACGGAATATTTGCCTCAAACACGACATCGGAGGCGTCGATGAACTTCGTCGCGGAAGGGTTCGCCGCTTGTGAGAGCGGATGCAGTTTTATGCGTTTCGCGTACGCGACGGC
>Ga0111538_10005913_pt1 | contig 16640 bp, 13 predicted proteins | sample SoiMethybrSBSTD1_FD_79669 | JGI IMG/M metagenome (GOLD analysis project Ga0111538, IMG submission 79669) | Bulk soil microbial communities from a Populus tree surrounding site in Tennessee, USA - Soil MetaG P. TD hybrid SBSTD1 (version 2)... | ecosystem: Environmental > Terrestrial > Soil >...
GGTGGCGGCGGCGGTGGTGGCGGCGGCGGTGGCGGTGGCGGTGGCGGCGGCGGCGGGGGGGGCGGCGGCGGCGGTGGCGGCGGCGGCGGCGGCGGCGGCGGCGGCGGAGCGGGCGGCGGTGGCGGTGGCGGCGGCGGCGGTGGCGGCGGCAGCTGTGGCGGTGGCGGTGGCGGCGTCTGCAGGGCGAAGAACGCGCCCGCCTGCAGGCCGAAGCGGAGGTGCTCGCCCACGCTGTTTCGCAGGTTTTCCAGCCGCAGCGGTTGATTGAGGTGCTGGAACACCCCCATCTCGCTCTCGTTCTCGGTGCCGCGCAGGATCTCGACGGCCGTGGTGTCCCGGAGCTGCGCGTAGTCGGCGTCGCCATAGCGAATCGACTTGAAGGACGGCCTGACCCGGGCCAGCGCGTGCACGATGCTGTCGGTAGGCGGGAGGGATTCCAGCGCCAGCCCCGGCTGGCAGCGGAATGCGCGCGGCACCCGCGAGCCGGCGGGAACGAAGCTGAAGCGGACGCACCCGACCTGGGTGTGGGCCGCGGTCACGAGACCGACGAACAGCGACTCGCTGCCGAGAAGCAGCTCTTCGACCTCGGTCGTCCCGAAGATCGTGCTGCGCTCGATCGTGGCCGATGCCGCGGTGACGGCCGGCTGTCCGCTTCCCGTGGCGTCGACGATGCTGTCGACGATCGACAGGCTGGTGCGTTCGAGCTCGAGCTCGATGCGACCGGAAATGGAGCGCTCGAGGGAGAGCGCAAAGGTCGCCCCCGTCGGCACGTCCGCCGTGATGCTCGCGCGCTCCGGCTCCGCCGGCGATCCGTCGGGATCGAGCCTCACGCCGGGGACCAGCGTCGTGTGGCGGAGCGCCAGCGACGACCCTTCGCTCGCCGTGATCTCGAGGTGCGCCGCGATCAGCAGGCTGGTGAGCCGCAGCCGGCCGCCACCACCCAGGATCACGGCGATGCTGTCGTCGTTCGCCGGCGGCACGATCAGAGGCCGCGGCGGAAACTCCAGATCCTCCGATTCGAACGCACCCCGGATCTCGATGTCGCCCTCGGGAATGTCCACCTCGGCGAGCTCGTAGACCTCGGCGTCCTGAATCTCGAAAACGGCAGGCGACTTCGGGTCGGGCGTGTTGTCTCTCCAGTCCTCGAGCGCCAGCGTCAGGCTGTTGCCGCCGCCCTGCACCGGAATCGGCGGTATGACGGGATCCGGGTCCTCGGCGATAGACGGGCTGAAGGGACGCGGATCGTAGAAGCCGCCTCCCACCTCGCTGCCGAATCCGTAGTGGAAGTCGACGTGGACCCCCGTGGTGGTGTCCCCCTCGGGCAGCGCCAGCCGACCGAGCAGAGGATCGACCGCCACCTTGATCTCCCGCGTCACGGGGCCGGTCGGGAGCCCGAGGTCGTAAACGATCTGGTCGGGCGGGTGCCGGAAGATCGACAGATCGCAGATGAGGATCTCGCCCGGCTTGACCGGATCCGGCTCGCCGTCCTTGTGAACGAGCAGGATGTCATCGAACTCGGGATCGCTGAGATCCGCGTCGACGACCGGTACGCGGCGCAGCGCCTCCAGGCGATCGAACAGCGTGCGTCGATCCAGCGCCTGGGGCATGTCGTCTTCCCGCGAGCGGACCCCGATCTCCGTCGGAGGATCGGCGGGGTTGAACAACACCAGGTCCTGCCCGAGCTGGCTGAAGCGGAAGAAGCCCGGCCCTGCCCCGATCTCGATGGCGGGCGTCGCCGGGACGTTCTCGGCCGGGAAGGCGCGCAGCCGCCAGAGGAAGACGCCGATGTTCGGGACGTTGTACTTGCCGCGCCCGATCTCTACCCGCCGGACGTCCAGCGTGTGCTGCGCCGTCTCGAACGGGCCGTCCAGGCGCCGAAGCGCGGCGTGGTCGCCGAGGTCGACCGTCGCGAGGCTGTCCGGCCGCACGTGGTTGACGTTCTGGGTCGTGATGAGGCGCTGGAAGAACTCCACCGCGTGCGACGGCCAACCGGTCACGTCCTGCGCCAGCCGTTCGATGACCGCGATGGTTCCCTTGCGGCGCCGCAGGGCGATCGTATTCGCCACGTAAGCGCGCCCGTTGGCGGCGCCACCCGGAATCGGATGCAGGCTGCGCACCGCGAGCAGGTCGGCGATGTACGGAATCAGCCAGTCGGCGCAGGTCTCGATGAACCAGTTGTCGTAGAGGGCCGAGATGTCGCCCTCCACACGCTGCAGCTGTTCCTCGATGATCGCGAACAGCGCACGGAGCGGCTCGCCCTGCTCGGCGTCCCGCTGCCGGTGGATCAGCGGCAGCAGCCCGTACAGGCGTTCGCTCTTGGGGGCGTCGCCGTTCATGACTCAATCACCAGCTCGGTGAGGACAATCGCGATCGGGTTGACGGTGAGCAGCTCGGCGGGGGTGAGGCTTCGCGTCGCATCGTCGAAGCGGACCCGGGCGGCGGGGAGGATCTTCTCGTCGCTCGCCGCCGGCGTCGACGACAGCACCAGCAGGTTCGCGGCCTCGACCCCTTGCACCGACTGGATCACCGCCAGCACCTCCGCTTCGGTGACGGCCTGCCCGAAGCTCCGGCGCGCGAAGGAGAACGCGTCGGCGAGCGCGACGCGAACCACGTCCAGCACCTTGGCGGACTCGAACCGCGGATCGACCTTGACCTGCGCCGTGATCCGGAAGCTCTTCGGCACGTAGGTGTCGATCTGGAACAGCAGCGACGGATCGCCCTGCGCGCGCAGAGCCTTCCCGAGATTGATGCGCACCGGCGCGTCCGCCGGTATCGGCTCGCCGCTCGCGCTCCCGATGGTGATGTGCGCGAGGCGCGTGTTCCCGCTCCACGCCGACACCGCCTGGGCCTTTCCGATGCCCGCAAACGCGCGAGAGAAGTCTTCGAGATCCTCCAGCGACACCGCCCGGTCGAGCGTGCGCACCGTCAGCGGCGCATTCTGGCGGGCGTCCGCCAGCTTGGCGGGCGCGGCCGCGCCGGTCGCGTCAGCCGGGTTCGTGACGGCGCGGACGCCCAGCGGGCGGGTCGTCGCCAGCGTCAGCCGTCCGGCGGCGACCTCCCCTTCCAGCCCGATCCCCTGGCGATAGGTCGCGCGGACGTTGCCGGTTCCGGTGGGAAGGCGCGCGCCGTTGCGGCCGTCGCCGAAGATGACCCGCGTCTTTCCGTCGTCACTCAGTCGAACGGTGTAGATCTGCTCTTCCGGTCCGTGGCCGAACAGTGCCGGCACCTCGGTCCACAGCACGTCGTTCACGCGCACCGCGAGCGTGCTCGCGATCCCGTTCGCGCTGCTTCCCGACGACACGTAGGTGAGCGGCGTCTTCTGCAGGACGAACGACTGGTGGGACTGAGACGCGTCGCCGTTGCCGAGCACCTCGTTCGCCGTCTCGCCGTGCGTCGCCGCCACCACGTTCGCGGACAGCGTCAGGCTGGAGCGGTCGTAGATCTTCTTCAGCCGGGCCTCGAGCTCGAGCACCGTGCGACTGCCGGCCTGGTGCACGGCAGCGATGCGCCCGACCTCTCCCACCACCTCGGCGTCGTCCTCGGCGGGCAAGAAGTCGATCGCCTCCGACGGCGCGTCGACGGTCCCGACCAGGCCCGTGCGCGCACGCAGGTGCCACCTGCGATTGGGCCGCCTCACCTCCACCGAGGGGAAGTAGTTGAAAAAGAAGTTCGGGAACAGGGTCAGGAGCCACCAGAAGAGCCTTACGATGAGCGCGTTCGAGATCGCTTCGAACTCGAAGCGGCGGGCCACCAGGGGCGGCAGCGGCTCGGGCGCCTCCAGCAGCTCGAAGTCGTTGTCCTCGAGACTCTCGGTCCTGTTCGATCCGTCGTCGGGAGCAAAGAACAGGTTGACCTGGTTGGAGAGGTCCTGCTGAAGCGGGACCCGCAGCGCCGCGGGGACGTTGGCCGGAATACTCGCGAGCAAGCGCGCTTCCAGCGTGGCGCGGTCGACGAAGCGGACGCGTGTCCGCTTCCCGACCAGCGCGACCTTCTGTGGCGGCGCGAGCCCCTCGGCGGTGCCGTCGAGCGCGATGAAGCGGCCCGTCGGGTCGTCGGTCAGCACCACGACGCCCGCGATCTCGGGGAGGATCTCGCGGCCGTCGACCGGGGCGATCACCGGACGGGTGCCGATCGGCAGAAGCTCACTCTCGGCGTGGAAGGCGGCCTCGCGGCGGTTGAGGTTGAAGATGCCGTCGAAGGTGTCCAGCCTGAGGCGCGTGACGGTCTGGCTGAGCGCGAACTCTGCGCGCGTCACCGCCGCCGGCGCTCTGGTGACCTGGAACAGACCCGCGTCCGCATCCTGGTCAGGATTGAACACGGGAGGCGTCGAGCCCGGCAGATCGATCGGCTCCGCCGTCACGCCGAACGGGAAGGGAGGCGGGCGTACGCCCGCGGGAGGAAATTCCGACGCGGGCGGAGCGCTCGTCAGAGGTGGACTGGTTCCCTGAACGCCTCCGGGACCGCGCTGTTCCAGCGCCAGCCAGCTCCCCCGGACGATCTTCGAGCCGGTGATGTCGAGATCGAGAAAGTTCCCCTCGGGGAGCCCGGTATTTATCTCGGCGCTGTCGAACGTCAGGGTGAACGCGTCGGGGCTCAGATTTGACCAGTCGTTGGTCGTGGTGCTCCCGTTGAACGCGAGCTTGGTCTCGTTGGGCAGAGACCTGAACAGCGGGGCGTTGTGGCCGAACAGCTTCACGCGCTTCCTGAACGCGAAGATCTGGGCGGGACCTCTGGTTCGCAGCGCCTCTCGCCAGGTGACGCGGGTACGCAGCCCCGTCTCGTTGTCGGGCTCGACAGCCATCAGCGTGATGACGTCCCAGTTGCTGTTGTCGATGTCGGCGATACGGCCGTCGCCGACCACCAGGATCACGTCGCCCGCCTGGAGCTGCGTCGCGGTGCCGGCCAGGAACATGTCGGTCATGCCGGGTAGGATCAGCTCCGGATCGGACCGACGCGGCAGCAGCTCGTTCCACTCCTGGCGCGCCTCGAACGCCTCGACAGTCTCGAACGTCTGGGGCGTCTCGTTGGGTCCCGGGACGCTCAACACCTTGGCGCCCAGCGGGATCGGCGTGCGCTTGGGCGCGCCGAGCCCGGTCTCGAGCAGGTAGACGAGGTCGGTGGAGGCGGCGACGCCGGGGCTCAGCTCGTAGCCGATTTCGCGCGCGAGCTCCAGCACCGACCGGCGCTCCGTGGCGGTGCGCAGGAACCCCTCGTTGATGATCCGCTCCTGGTAGAACGTCAGCACGTCGGCGGACGTCGCCCACGCGTCCAGGATCGCGATGGTCGGATCGTCCGGCGCGCGGGCGGTCAGCGCCTTGAGCGGTCGCGGCGCGTTCGGGTCCGGCTGGTCGGACGGAGGAACGGGCTGGATGGGAAGCTTCGCCACCATCCGCCGGAAGAACGTCGGCTGCGTGTCGATCCGGTATCGCAGGCGATCCTGCCCCGGGGGGTTGGACAGCTCCGGCGGCGCCGGCACGCCCTTGCAACAGGCGCAGTCGTCCAGATGGATGCCGTCGGAGTTGCTCACAGGCCGCCCTCCATCACGAACTGCAGCTTGCCGTTCTCGGGCTGGCTGGGATCGTTGTCGAGCTGCGCGACCTCCAGGCGGCTCATCGGCAAGAATCCGTCATCGAGCTCCCGCCCGGTCGCCCCCTCGAGACGCTGAAAGCGCAGCGCGCTTCCGGGCCGGGTCTCGACGGAAGCCACGCCCGGGACGGCCAGCGCCGCCGTGAAGATCTTGCTCAGGAACACGGGCTGCCCGAACGTGAAGTTGTCGGGGTGGAAGAACCCGAGCTGCCCGTCGGGCAGCACGCCGCTGCTGAACGTCTGCAGCAACGACTGTTTGACCGTCGAGCGAAAAAACCCGGGGCGCACGCAGACCGTGAGGATGATGTCGAGCGGCACCGGGATCGCGCCGTCCACCTCGATGTCGTAGCCGGCCAGGCGAAAGCGCTCGATGAAGTCGCGAAAGCGCTGCTCGAACTCGGCGTCGACCGGCCGCCCGCCCGTGCGATCGATGGTGATGAACACCGTGTACCAGCTGCCGGTGAAGCGAAAGGTGGCGACCGCGCGCTGGATCTCCGGGTGACGCAGCGCGATCGCCGCGTAGTCGGCCTCCGTGACGGCGCGCTCCTGGACCCGGAACGCCTGCGGGGCGGCGAGGCGGATCTCTTCCAGCGACTCCGGTTCGGCCCCGCCCAGCGCGGGTCGTGGGTTGGTGACGCTCTCGAAGATGTCACCGAGATCCGAGAACACGTGCTGGAGCGTGTCCGCGCCCAGGTTCCCGCCCGTGCCGTTGCCGATGCGGTAGCAGGCGCGCAGGTCGGCGTCGGGCTCGCGGCCAAAAACCCCGTCGCCGAAGCGAAGCTCCGCGCCGCCTGCGTTGTCCGTCTCGACCACGAAGTGCGCGTCGGTGCTATCGCTGGCCAGCAGATCCCGGCGCACCTCCCAGTGCTCCGGGTGGTCGGCGCCCGGATCGCAGCCGGTGGTGTCGTCGTGCAGGTACAGATCGATGGCCGGGCGGACCTGCCGGGGATCCCAGCTGAAGACGGCGGCGGCCGGCGCGGCGGGATCGAAGGACACCTGCTCGCGCGCGGCATTCGTCACCTGCCCCTGGTGGGTGAGCGGCCCCTGGCTGAGACGCAGCCGGAGCGCTCCCGGGGACGAGGTGGTGGCCGCCAGCGGATCGTCGAAGACCGAGCGGCCATGGTCGCAGATCACGATGTTTCCCCACACCTGACTGACCGGCGCGGTCCGTCCCTGCGCGGTCACGCAGAGCGCGAACGGCAGAGCGTCCGCCGCGCTCCATTCGATCTCGATGACCGGCAGCGGCGGATCCATCACGGGATCGATGACGCCGGTCTTCACGCTGGTGAGGCGCACCACGTGGCGATGCGAAGGATCGGCGTCGACCTCGAGCCCGCTCTCCGGCCCCACCAGCTCGACGAATGCCACGAGATCGCCGACCGCCAGCACGATCTCCTCGTCCGGATCGGCGAGCGTCGCGCGCGTGGCGCCCTTGGGCAGGCAACAGTCGAGATCGCCCCAGGTGTGGAGATCCATGGTGTTGTTGCCGAGACGGAGCACGAGGTCGTGCATCGTCTGGAAGACCTGCGAGCCCGCGGCGACCGCAGCATCGAAGGTCTCCTGGGTGAGCAGGACCGGGGCGTCGGTCCTGGTCACAATCGGCGTTCGGATCGGGAGCGTCACCTCGTCCACGCCCTTGACCTCGACGCGCACGAAGGCGCGGGCGTTGCTCCCCTCGCGCGGGGTGTAGTCGAGCAGCCGCGCGTGCCGCCGCATCGACTGCCGCAGACGGGCCGTCCCGAGGTAGGCCTCGGTGGACACCGCGTCCTGGAAGTAGCTGGCGTGATCGGCGGCGTAGGCCAGGATCTCGACCACCGCGATGGTCGCGTCGGCGGGATTGCTCTCCCGCCAGCCCGGCATGGTGAGCGCCATGCGATCCAGCATCAGCGCGCGGAAGCTGTCGTAGTCCTTGGCCAGATAGTCGATCGCGGGCGTGGCCAGGATCTCGGGCGGGCAGACGTCGTCCGTCCGGCAATCGAAGTCGCTCGGGCACTCCACCTTGAAGGAGAACGTGACGCGCGACAGCTGCGGGTCGAACGCGCTGCTCGGCAGGTTCTCGCCCGTGTCGTCCGTCAGCGCGAGCTCGTACGGCGAGAAGTCGCCGTTCGAATCGGTGCGCACCACCAGCACGCGGTTCATGTCGGCGGCGGGAACGACGCTATTCAGCAGCGCGACCAGCTCGGCGAACGCGATCGGGTCCGGCTCATTTGCCGGCACCGTTCCGCCGGTCACCGTGGTGGCCGGCAGCGCCCAGATTACGGAGACGTCGTTGACGCGCACGCCGCCGCGGATGCGGACGTTCTCAGGTCCGATATCGCCCGGAATCGGCTTGAACAGGTGGACCAGCAGCACCTTCTGGCGCAGCGAGCTCCCCTCGGGCAGCTGGCGGTCGAGGACCTCGAGAAAGTCGATGCCGTTGATGGTCGCGGACGCCTGCACCAGGTCGGCGCGCCTGCGGTTCGTGCACCGGTATTGCGTCGGCTCAGACACTGCGCACGATCTCCGTGACCCGCCGTTCCTGGTTCTGGCGGATGATGTAGCGGACGGTGACGGTCAGCGACGAGTCGACGACCACCACGTCCACGGCGTCGACCTGGATCACCTCGCCCAGCCACTGCAGCAGCGCGCCCTGAATCGCGAGCTGCAGCGCCGGCGCGGCGGCGGCGCTGTTCGGCGCGAACACCAGCCTGTTCACGCCGCTGCCGAAGGTCGGCCGGTTCACGCGCTCACCCGGCATGGTGAACAGCACCTGCTCGATGAGGTCGCGGATGTGCTCCTCCTCGCTGGTGAGCGCGGTCCGCCCGTCGCTGCCGATGTGGAAGGGGTAGTCAATTTGCACCATGTCCGTACCCTCAAAGCGCCTTCACGCGAAACTGTGTGAGCGTGACCTGGAGGCCCGTGCCGGTCGGCACGCAGGCCGCCGTGCTGTCCTGAAGCAGGAGCGGGACGCCGCCCGAAAGCACTTTCGTGGCCGCCTTCGTCCATTGCGCGGTGGCGCAGGGGGGACTGCCCGACCCCGACAGCCCGCAGCCCGCGATCGCGTACGTCGCGCTCTGCGTGACCGTGAACTGGCTGTCCACCTTCACGCGGGGATTGAAGGCGATCGGTTTCGCCTGCCCGGCGTGCAGACAGATCACGGTCGCCGCGGAGTGAACGAGGAACCCGGGCATCAGAACAGGACCTCCAGCGCGCCGTTGTTGATGGTGACCTTCGGCCCCTCCATCTTGATCTTGCCGCCCTTGCCGTCGTCGATCTCGATGATGAGCGCGCCGATCGAGACCTTCGTGCCGAACGAGGTCTTGAGGAAAATGCCTCCGACGGCGGGCGTGTCGTCGAGGACGATGCTCTGACCACCGGCGGTCTTGAGGACGACCTTCTGGGTTTGCAGCGGGAGCGTCTCGGTCGGGACGTCGGTCGGCGCGCCCCACCAGCAACCGGCCCAGATCGGATAGTCCGGGTCGCCCTGCTCGAACTCGATCCAGACGCCCGCCCCGACGCTGGGCAGCGCGAAGAAGCCGGTCCCGCTGCCCGCGAACGGCGTGCACGCCATCGCCCAGCCGCTCTCGTTGTTGCCGAGGACGTCGGGCACGCGCGCCTTGATGCGTCCCATGAGCCCCGGGTCGTTGTTGTTCGTCACCACGCCCCGGTACTTTCCGAAGAAGGGCGGCGAGCTCATGGCACCACCACCGGGAACGCGCTGATCGTCCCCTCGCGGGTCATCGTGAAGCTCTGCGAGTACGTGTTCTCTTCGCCGAGCTCGACCTTGTGCGTGACTTTGCGCAGGTAGTAGAAGCCGTCGTACGAGATCCCGACGCCCCGCACGCCGACCAGCTTCCGCGCGCGCAGGACCGAGCCGTAGCGTGTCGTATCGACTTCGCCCGTCCCGGTCACCGACTCCGGCGCGTTCGTCACCGCGGCCAAGGCGCTGGCGGCAGCGCCGGTGGGGAGCTGCTTGGCCGTGTCGTGCAGCTTGACCAGGCGGCGCGCCTCGGTCCGCGACAGCACCACGGGAGGAACCCGCAGCGAAATCGGCGACGGAACCGGGATCGCCTGCTTGCTGATCGGCTCGATGAACGTCGTATCGGCTCTGACCGGCGCCAGGCTGTCGTGGCTGAAATGCAGCGACCGGACGTTGTCCCCCGTGATGCTGTCCATGGTCAGGGCGGGGTTGAAGCTCGGGATGCGCACCTCCGGTTCAAACGTCGCCCGGCTCACGAACGGGGCCACGGGTTCGAGGTGAAACACGAAGCCGTTGCGCCGGGCGATCCGCCGCATGAACTGAAGGTCGGTTTCGGTCTGCTGCGGCGTGCGCGTCAGGTCGATCGGGAAGTCCAGGGTGGGCGGCGCCAGCGAAGGGATCACGAACGGCGCGTAGCGCGCCGCGACGTTGGTGGCGATCACGAAGTCGGGCATGTTCGGATAGCTCTCGGCCCGATCCTCCAAATCCATCAACACCGAGAAATCGCGCCCGGTGACGGTGAGCGTGCTCTGACCGGGCACATGGCTCGGCTCGAGCTGGTGATGGGTGATGACGCCGTTGATCAAAAACTCCGGCACCACCCCCATCACGACGCCGATGGTGATCTTGTTGAACAGGGAGAGCGCCCCGCCACGCAGCAGCGGGAAGTCGCGCAGCTCGTCTTTCGCGATGGCGAAGGTGAGCTGGAATCCGTCGCCGTCGTCCTGCTGGGTCACCTCGGCGACCGTGAGCGAGGACAGCACATCGCTGGGCGGCGGCAGCGGAATCGGATCCCCCATCAGGACCAGCAGGCGGACGCCGAGGACGTCTGTCAGCATCAGGTGCGTCCTCCGCCCAGCGGCGCGACGATGTCGATGGACCGCCCCAGCGTCTCGGTCAGCTCCTCGGGCCGCAGCACGCCGTTGGCGTCGCAGAGCTGCCAGAAAAGCGTCGGATCACCCAGGAAGCGCGCCGCGATGTTGTCCAGCCGGTCACCCTGCTTGACGAAGATCTTGACGACGGTGACGTTTCCCTCCGGCGACGGCGTGAACCGGCGCCGCAGGTAGCGAATCTCCGCCGGCTGCCCGTTCCGGATCGTCAGGAACGAGGCGACCTCGATGTTTGCGTAGCGACTTCTTGGACCGATCATCGATTCACACCTCGATCAAGTGATGGTGAGCCCCTGCGACAGCGAGAAGGAGGCGGACGCCAGCGTGCCCAGGCCGTTCTGCGTGGCCATCAGCTCTTTCTGGATCTGGTGCGCCAGGAAGGCGGCGCCGCCGACGCTCAGGAAGCCGAGGTCGCGGTAGGTGAGCACACGCAGGCCCAGGCGAACCCGGGCGCGAATCGGGTTCAGCGTGGGATCGAAGAACTCCTCGGTGATGCTCATCTCCGTGACGCGGACCGGGAGCACCCGCTTGATGTTCCCCCACACGAAGAAGGTGAGCGGCTGCTCGGGCGGCGTGACCTCCAGCATCCCGGCCCGGCGCAGCACCTCGTCGACGATCACCTTCGCCGACTTCGGGTACAGCAGGTTCTCCAGCGCCGCCAGCGTGGGATGAAGGCCCAGCGCAACCGCGGTGGGATCCCCCTTCTCGAGCTGGTCGGTGGCGTCGAGCTCGATCTCGAGGTTGATCGTCTCGGCGGGAGGTCCCAGGACCCGCAGCACCTCTGTCTGCTGCTCGGTCCTCGACGACTGCGCGTTCGCAGTCAAACTGCGCGTCAGCGTCTCCGGGTTGTACTGAAAGACGATCAGGCTCGCCAGCGGATTGAAGAGATCGACCGCGACCAGTGCGCCCTTCTGAAGCCGCGGGGAGGGTGGGAATCCGCTCATGCTTTCTTTCCTCCAGTCAGTCCCTGGTAGACCGCCCGTGCCACGGCGCGGCCGTCATTTCCGAACGGTCCGGACGGACGGCGCGCGTCTACCCGTTCTCGGTGTGCCGGCGCGCCGGCCAGCGCGCCCCGCGCCGACGGCGATCGCAACAGTTGACCGAGCTCGCGCTCCATTCCGGCGACCAGCGCTCGGGCCTGGGCCGCCGGCACGCCGTGGAGCACCAGCCGCTCGATCTCCAGAACGATCTTGCGCCGCTTCATGACAGCCCCCGCGACTCGGCCTCGCTCAGCGTCCGCTCCAGCTTGCGGTACTCCGTGGTTGCCGCGCGCAGGACGTGGGCGGGCGTCACCGGCTCGCCGTCGCCCGCCGCCAGGAACGCGGCGCCGAGCGCGATGTTGCGAATGGTGCCGCCCGCGACGCTGAGCCGCGCCAGCTTCTCGGGGTCGAGGTCGCGGGTTGGCGTCTCGGCCGGAAAGATCCGCCTCCAGATGGCAGCCCGATGGGCGCTGTCCGGGATCGGGAAGCTCACCACGAAGCGAATCCGCCGAAGGAAGGCCGGATCCAGCGCCTGCCGGAAGTTCGTCGTGAGGATCGCGAGGCCGCGGTAGGTTTCCATCCGCGACAGGAGGTAGCTGACCTCGACGTTGGCGTACCGATCGTGACTGTCGCGGACCTCGCTGCGGCGCCCGAACAGGGCATCGGCTTCGTCGAACAGCAGGACGGCGCCGCTCTCCTCCGCGGCATCGAACACCCGTCGCAGGTTCTTCTCCGTCTCGCCGATGTACTTGCTCACGACGCGGCTCAGATCGACGCGGTAGAGATCGAGCGACAGCCCGTTGGCGATGACCTCCGCCGCCAGGGTCTTGCCGGTGCCGCTCTCACCGTAGAACAGCGCGCTCACCCCGAGCCCGCGGTTGCTCGATCGGGCCCCCATTCCCCAGCTTTCGTACACCTGCGCCCGGAACCGGAGCTGCGCCACGATCTCGCGCAGGGTCGCAATGGTCGACGGCGGGACGATCAGATCGTCCCAGCCTGCGATCGAGGAGATCCGCGCTGCCAGGCCGTCCAGCCGGCGCCGCGACGCCGCCCGACAGGTTTCCCAGAGAGTCCCGCCCGCGTCGGCCAGCTCCCCCTCCCGGACTGGTATGCCGCGCAGCACGGCGCTCACGCTCTGGACGGTCTGCCAGCCCGCCGGGAACTGGGCCGCGACGTGCTCCAGCATCGCGTCCGAACAGATGGCGTGCGCAGGAAGGGCCCCTCGCCAGACGCCGACCTGCTCCAGCGCCTTGAGCCTCTGTACCTCGATGCGGGCGGCCGCCCGGCGCAAAGTGACCGGCTCGCGCGAGATCACGAAGATCTGCGCGCTTACGATCTCGGCAAGCGCCAGGGCCGCGCGCGATTCCTCCTGCGTGTGGTCGTCGAGATCCAGAAGCAGGAAGACGCCGCCCAGAATCGCCTGCCGATCCAGAACACGAGCCAGCGCGGCGCGCTCGCTGGGCGGTGCAGGCACGTCCGTTCCGTGCACCGCGACCAGCTCCAGGTTCAGCCTGGCGCATGCGGCGGCGGCGATCGCGCGGGCGGCCCCCACGTCCTCTCCCGAGATCTGGATGGCGCGGGGGCTGTCAGCGTCCTCGAGCAGCGCCACGATCCGCGAGACCAGCTCCTCGTGCGAGGGCGGCAGCGCCGGGGGCGGTGGAACGCGCTGGGCGACATCCCACACGCGCTCGTCGTATGGGACCCCCCCGAGGACGCAGGCGAGAATCGGGTCGTCCACGCGCAGCGGCGCCCGCAGCCACGAATCCCCCGGAGCGGCCGGCGTGACGATCCGATATCGGAACAGGGGGCCGCCCGGCGAAACCGCAGTCCAGCTCCCCTGCGCGAAGAGATTGAGCGCAAACGCGAGCGTGGGACGCCCCTCGACCACTGCGCACAGGGACGCCAGGTGGGGATCCAGCTCGACGGCCACGCACAGCAAGAGCACCTCGCGTTCGAGCTCCGAGAGCCGCAGATTGCGGCACAGCAGCCGAACGGCGGTGGGAACGGGAGCGCTTTCCTCCGAGACAGCCACCGCCCGTCGGTACGCGTCCAGCGATTCGCGATCGGAGGCGAGCTTTCCGTCCGGACCGAGCGCGCTCTCGAGCAGCGCGCGCAGCGCGACGGCCACCGCCTGCATGTGACGCTCGTTTCGATCGGCCCAAGTGGAGGGAGGCATCTCGGTCACGGCACGAGCTCCACGAAGAACGCAGGATTGAGGTCGCTGGTGGCGCCGTCCACGCGCAGCCGCACGACGTAGCTCCCTTCCGCGACGCCGTCGAAGCCAACCGTCACGGTCGGGCTCGGTGGGTCGGCCTGCGGCCGGCTCGGCGCGTTGAAGACGTAGGCACGCGAGGCCGGCTCCGGTCCCGTCTGGAGCTCATTGAGCAACAGCGCCACCCGCTGCGCCTGCCCCACGTTCGGCGTGACCGTGACGGCCACCGTCCCCGTGAAGAACGACACGCCCGTGTCGGGATCCTCCGTGACGGTGTCGACGGTCAGCACCACCGCCGTGATGGTCGGGCGGAGTACGAAGGGAGCCACGTTCGATTCGGACCCGCGGTGGGGCGTGGGCGGCGTGCCCATGTCGCGCAGCAAGACCACCTGCAGGCCCCGCGTGCCGGCGGGGACGCTCGCGGGCACCACCAACGTGATGCGCGTGGGGGTCACGTCGGTGGGCGGCGGCGTCAGCTCGTCGCCGTCCACCAGCACCCGCGTCCTCGCGCCCCGCAGACCGCGTCCCAGGATGGCGATCGTCGAGCCGGTCACGATGGCGGCCTGCGGATCCGGCTGCGCGACCACCTGCTCGACGATCGGCGGCCCTGCCGCATCCACGTAGACGTTGCGGATGCGGACGGGTAACGCCTCTCTGACCGGCTGGTCCCTGTCGATGAGAACGACGGACGCCTGATAGATCAGCGACAGCTTGTACTTGGTCTGAAACGCAAACACCGACCAGACCCGCGCCAGCTCCTCGACGGTGAGCGCGGCCTGCGTGAACCGCACGAGCTCGATCTCGTCGGCCAGGTTCGACACCGTGAGGATGCCCTCCAGGCCGGCGGGAGGGGTGGCGATGGTCTGGTTGATCAGCGTGCGGCTAAGGACCGGCTGCGTATGCAGCGTGCGGATCGCGATCGCCAGTAGCCGCTGCGGCTCGAGATGCGTCTCGTTGCCGTAGAAAGAAAACAAATAGTGCAGATCGAGCGCAACGCGCGGCCGCGCCATGAGGTCGCCGTTCGCGTTCCGCGTCGGTAGATCCGTGTTGCGCATGGCCGGGTTGGGCGTGGTCTGATAGAGGAAGATGTTCGCGCCGCGGCCGTTCGGCGGCAGGGGAACGCCCGGGTCGTCTGGGGGCAGCGTGGTGACCGTAGCGTTGGCGATCTGGTCGTCTTCGTCGGTTAGGCTGTTGAACGCGTTTTCGAGAATCTTCCGCAGAGACGCGGTGACGGTTGCGATGGCGAGCGAGTTGCTCATTCGCCGCGCCTCCCACCCTGGTAGCGGCCGAGATAGTCCTGCAGCGAGAGCCGGCGACTCGGCCGCGGACGTGGCGCCGTCGCCGGCGCCGGTGGCGGAGGCGCATGGACCTCGAGGCGGCCGATGCTGAGCCGAACCTCGACCGTTTCATCGGCAGGCGGCGCCTGTGCAGGGCCGCCGCGCGGCGCCAGCCCGAAGCGCGGGGCGGGCGAGAACGGATCATCAGCGAACGGCGCCTCGGCCGACTCGGTCTCGCCGTGCACGACCGCCTCGGCCTGGTGGGACGGCGGCCGGCCCGGGGCGGCTGCCCTCTTGGCTCGGGAGAGTCCTGGCGTACGGCGGCGCGGCGCCGCCGGAGATCGCTCCACGAGAATCGGACGCAGGGCCACCAGCGGTTCCTCCTCGTCCTTCCCCTCGGCCTCCACGCCGCTTGCCGATTCGGGCGCGAAGGGGAGCGTCTCCGAGGACAGCCGAGAAGAAGGCGGCGCGCGATCCGGAGCCCGCTGCGCCTCGGTCCGCGCGACCACCCGGGCCCCTTCGACCAGCACGTCGTCCGGGTCCAAGCCGTCATGCTCGCCGCGATCACCGGGCGCGAACCGTCTGCCGGTCCCGCTCGGCGCCCCACCGGCGGCGCGCGCGGGAGCGGCGGGCCGGACCTCGACCTCCGACACCTCCTCGGTGATCGCCGGCACGAAATCGCGGGCGGGCGCGGCGAAAAACGGGAGCGTCCTCGGACGGAGGACCGGCGCGGCACCTACCGCCCTGGCCGCGAGCCGCCCGAGGAAGTCATTCATTCCCAGACCCTCTCGATGTACGCCCGGCGCCTGCGCGCGCTGAGCCCCAAGATCTCGCTTTCGCTCCAGCCGTAGCGGGAGGCCAGCTCGTGCACGTCGGAGAGCAGACGGCGGGCAAGGGAGCGAAGCTCGATCCAGAACAGCCCGGGAACGTCGAGCGGCATCCGCCAGGCGTGCCGGCACTCCGAGCAGGCAAGGTCGATGGTGATGTCCGCGGCGGGATCCAGCATCTCCATCGTGGCAGCCAGCCGCTCCTGGATCGCGTCGGGCAGCGCTGTCGCGGCCACGGAGGCGCCGTCCGTCTCCGCTTGCAGGACGCAGCGATCGAGAAGCTGCTGCCGAACCGCCGACAGAGGCAAGCCGGCGACCTTCTCCACCGCCAGCAGATCGCCCGCCGTGGGCAGCCGGAAGACGACCCGCCAGCCGTCGAGCTCCAGCACCTGCGGCGCCGCGGCCGAGGGCGTCGGCGGGCCGGCCTCCGAAGGCGCCTGCGGCGCCACTTGCGCGGGGTCTGGAAGCACGCTCGCAGCGTCCACCGCGAATTCAATCGCGATTCCGCAGGCCGGACAGGCGTCCATCAACTGCAGCTCGCGTCCGAAGATGCGAATGCGGAGATCCAAAACGGCGGCCTCGCGCTCGCCAACGGTGGCAGAGGCCAGCGCGTTGCGCGACGCTTCGGGCCGCGCGAACGCGAGCAAGGTGAGAGCGCGGGCGGCCGCCGACTGCCCCTCGCCGCGTTCCCACACTTGCAGCACTTCTTCCACCGTGAGAGACCGCACCTTCGAGCTCGTCTAGCTAGGAACTTCGAACTGCGGTTCCGCCGGTTCTGGAACGTCGATGTCGCGTTCCCACCCCTCGTTCTCGAGCTTGATGTGCTGGATCGCCACCGCGTTCGCGTTCGCGTCCAGCTCCGGCGTCGCTTGATACTCCGACACCCAGCAGCGGAAGATCCGGTAGCTGA
>Ga0111538_10005915_pt1 | contig 16639 bp, 12 predicted proteins | sample SoiMethybrSBSTD1_FD_79669 | JGI IMG/M metagenome (GOLD analysis project Ga0111538, IMG submission 79669) | Bulk soil microbial communities from a Populus tree surrounding site in Tennessee, USA - Soil MetaG P. TD hybrid SBSTD1 (version 2)... | ecosystem: Environmental > Terrestrial > Soil >...
ACGGAAGGATCCGGTCGCGCCATCTCGGGCCGACGACCATCAGCGGCCCCGTCTCGACGAACGTGGTGAGCCGTATGCGCGAGAGCCTTCGCGCGCGCGTGATCGCATGCGCGACGTTGAACGCGAAGCGCGAGTTGTCATCGGAGCGTGCAGGCTGGGCGAGATCGAGGCGTCCCCGTTCGCAGTGGAAGACAAGCGCGGTGAGGCTGCCTTGCGTGAAGACCACGTCGTCGTCCGAGACGACGAGGTATCCCTCGTCCGGCACGTGCCGCGCGAGCTCGTTGAAGAGTGAGAGTCGCATGCCTCGCCCCGCCCCGACGGTGACGTGCGCGAGCTCCGACTCGACCCGGTCCAGCGCCCACCATGCGGTCGGCCACTCGTGCTCGACGGCCGCGCCGATGAGCTCTGCCGCGTACGAGGCGTTGCGACTGCGGTAGATCCCGATCAGGCTCGCAGCAGGCCCGAACCGGCCCATCACGCGCGTTCGCACGTCCATTCGAGCAGCGGACGGACGACGCCGCGCCACTGGCCGCCGAACTGCCCACGGGCTGAATCGCCCTCGCCTGGATCGAGCACCTCGAACGACACCGCCTCGTAGACGGCGGCGTGGTGCTGGAGCTTCGGGAAGTCGATGCTGCAGATCGCGGGCTCGACGATCGCCGATCCCTCGTTGAGCAGGTTCGCCGGAATCCACGCAGTCGCCACGTAGTCGCCGGGGGGCGAAGCCTCCAACCAGCGCTCGTCAGTGTCCATCGCGTTGAACGCGATCGCGCCCTCCTGGTCGAGGACTTTGATCTTCGGAAACAGCGGCTTGCCGTCGCGCAGCACCCGGAACTCGATCTCGACCGCGATGGGACGCCGAACGTCCATGACGCCGGGCGGCATGCCGTCGTGCGAGGGCACGCGGATCGCGAGGATCTTGGCGAGGTCGTTGCCGGGCGCGGACTCGACGGGCCACACGCGCTCGGTGCCGGCGCTGTGGGTTTGATGGAGGTAGCTGGCGATCACCTCGGGCGGCCGACCGTCTCCGACCAGCTGTCCGCTGTCGATCCAGATCGCGCGGTCGCAGAGCTGCGCGACGGCGGGCAGGGCATGCGACACGAACACGACGGTCCGCCCGGTGTTCGCGAGCTCCTCCATCCGGCCGAGGCAGCGCCGCTGGAACTCCGCGTCGCCCACGGAGAGAACCTCGTCCACGAACAGGATCTCGGGCTCGAGATGCGCGGCCACGGCGAACGCGAGGCGGACGTACATGCCGCTCGAGTACCGCTTCACCGGGGTGTCGATGAACTTCTCGACGCCGGAGAACTCGACGATGGCGTCGTAGCGAGCCTCGATCTCGCGGCGCTTCATGCCGAGGATCGCACCGTTGAGATAGATGTTCTCGCGCCCCGTCAGCTCCTGGTTGAAGCCGGTACCGACCTCGAGCAGGCTGCCGACGCGGCCGCGAATCTCCGCGCGCCCGGCGGTCGGCGTGGCGATCCGCGTCAGGATCTTGAGGAGCGTCGACTTCCCGGCGCCGTTGCGGCCGACGATGCCGAGCACCTGACCCTCGGGGACCTGGAAGGAGACGTCTCGGAGGGCCCACACCTCCGACGCGGGACGATTGTGCTCGCGGCCGGTGAGTCGCCTCCCAGCGTGCACGAGGGTCTCGCGCAACGTCCCGTACGCCGCCTGGTACTCGCCGAGGCGGTACTTCTTCGAGAGCGAGTCGACCTCGATCGCGACGGGCATCAGATCGTGTCCGCGAAGCGCGGCTCCGACGAGCGGAAGGTGGCGAGCCCGACGACGAACAGTACGGAGGCGACGGCGACGCTGACGGCGACCTGGCCCCAGTGGGGCTGACTCGCGTCGAGCACTGCCCAACGCCACCCCGCAATCACGGACGTCATCGGGTTGAACGAGAGGATCCACTGCCACTTCGCGGGGATCTGGTCGACGGCGAACATCACGCCCGAGAGGAGCGGCAGGACCTGGAGGAAGACGGGGATCATGTAGCGGACGTCCCGGTAGCGGACGTTGACTGCGGCGAGGAAGAGGCTGATTCCGAGGACGGTCACGACGGCGAGCAGGATGAAGAGCGGCGCCGTCAGCGTCTCCCAGCCGGACGGCCACGTGTCGTACTTCCAGATGAGCACGAGGAGCACGGGCAGGCCGACGACGAAGTCGACGAGGGGCACGCAGACCCCGCCGAGCGGGAGGAGCGTCCGGGGGAAGTACACCTTCGTCACGAGCGGCAGGTTCGACAGGAGGCTGAGGCTCGCGAGGCTCAGTGCAGATGCGAAGTACTGCATCGGCAGAACGCCGGCGACAACGAGGCTCGGGTACGGAGTGCTGCCCGCTGGGAAGTTCGCGAACTTGCCGAAGACGATTACGTAGACGAGGGCGGTGAACGCCGGGACGAGGAGCGCCCAGGCGATGCCGAGGAACGTCTGCTTGTAGCGGACTGCGACGTCTCGCCAGACGAGCGTCCAGAGAAGCTCGCGGTAGTGCCAGAGCTCGCCGATGTCGAGCCGCGGGATCCGGCTCGCCGGCCGGATGACCGCCACCCGGCCCGCTGCCTCGAGATCGACCACGTCACCCGGCCTCTGGGAGGGCAGGAGCGCGGCCTCTGCTTCTACGGCACGTGACGTCGTGCGCTCCTCCTCGAGCGCGGCCTCGGTCCGATTCACCCCGGGATGCTAGCCGGGAGGACGGAAGGCGCCCTCCACACCGGGAACTCACGGACCCTGCACCAGCACTCCCGGCTGCTCGTCCGTGAGCGCGAGGGCGGCGAGCGTCGCCATCGGGACGAGCGTCGGTCGAGCGGCCCGGTACAGGACGAGCGTGTACGTCGGCTTCCGCTCGACGGCGACGACCCGAAAGCCCTCGACCGGCCGCGGAGCGCTCACGCTCGGCGGCTCGACGTGACCCGCCGAGTAGCCACCCTCCGTCGCCAGCCCCACGGCGGCGATCTCCTCGACCCGCGCACCGTTCGGGTCGGGCTCCCGCAGGCCGGACAGGTACGGACGCCAGAGCGTCCGGCTCATGTACGGCGTGACGACGATCGCACGGTCGCCCTCGGTCGTCCGCAGTGCGGCGGCCGCGCCGCGCCAATCCGTGCGGCCGTACGTCGTGTCGATCGCGGGCGCCAGCGCGACCGCGGCCGAGACGACGCACAGCGCCGTCGCCGCCGCAAGCCCGAGCCTTCCGGTCGCATAGCCGGCCCCGACGCACACCGCCGCCGGAACGACCGCGGCGATCGTGTTTCGCGCGATCAGGAAGTCGACGCCTACGAGAGCGAGCAGGACGGGCGTCACGACCATCGCGAGGGCGACTGAGCCGGCGGCGATCGCTCCGAGCCGCTCGCGTGGACCCGCGCGCGCCACCAGGACGATCCCGACCAGGAGCAGCAGCGCCGCGAGCGCGCTCCCGAGCGCCTCGGCGGGAAAGCTGTAGCCGACGACGAGGTTCTTCGGGATCCCCGCGATCCTCGAGACGAGCGACGAGCCGGAGACGGCCTCGCCGTTCCCCCGCTGCGCGAGAACGAGCGGCACGTGCGCGAGGACCACGGCGGACGGAACGAGCATCGCCAGAACGACAGGGCGAGAGGCGCGGAGGCGGACGAGCAGCCACACGGCCTCCGCCCCGACGAGGAACAGCGCGAAGTAGTGCGTCGCGATCGCGAGCGCCGCGAACGCGGCCCAGCACGCCAGCCACCGCGCGTCGCCGCGAAGCGCGAGACCGAACGCGAGCACCGTCGCGGCGGCGAACAGCGACAGGAGGGCGTACGAGCGCGCTTCCTGCGCGTACCAGACGAGGAACGGGTTGACCGCGACGAGGCCGGCCGCGACGAGACCAGCACGCCGCGAGGCCAGCACGGCGCCGGCGCCGTAGGCGACGGGGATCGTGGCGGTTCCCGCGAGCGCCGAGAGCGAGCGGATCCCGACCTCGCCGAGCCCGAAGACGGATCCCCAGAGCCACGCCACGACGTAGTAGACGAACGGCGTCGCCTCCGTCCGGGGGATCTCGTGGAGCACGTCTCCGAGGCCCCGGTCGAGCAGCGAGACCGTCACGAGCTCGTCGAGCCAGAAGCTCTGCCGGTCGAGCGTGGGAAACCGGAGCGCGGCACCCAGAGCAGTCAGAGCCAGGACGGCGAGGAGCGGCGACCGCGCGCGTGTCACTCCGTCGACCGCACGGGACTGCGCTCCCCGGCCAGCGCACCGACCGCCGTGACGATGAACACCGGGTAGAGGGGGAGCGCGAACTCGGGCGCGAGGCCCTGTGAGGCGGCATGGATGAGGAGGACCGCCAGGGCCGCCCCCCAGAGCACGAGGATCGTCCGCCAGTCCCGTGGCCTGCGCCAGACGAGCGCGACGAGGCCGACCGCGAGCCAGAGCGGCGGGCGCGGAAACCGCGGCGTGATCCGGTTGAGGATCCCCGTCACCCACGCTTTGCCGGCCCGGGATGGCAGCTCCGCATCCCAGGCGCGCACCTGCGAGACGATCTCGCGGTAGCGCTTCTGCTGCGCCGGGTCGTGCCAGACGAGCGACGGATTCCTGAGCGTGCACGAGTCGATGTAGTCCGACGCGCACCACACGAAGCCGTAGGGCACGGCGTCGACGAGAACGTGCGCCTGCGGGTTCGGGAGGACGACGCCCTCGCTCTCGAACGTCGGCGGCGGTGCCTCGGGTGCCGTCTGCTCGCGGGGAGCGACGCCCTCCCGGATCGGTCGCTGCATCAGAAACTCCCAGAAGACGTCGGCCACGCCGCGCGCATACGTCCCCGGGTGCTCGCGGATCGCCTCGACCGCGGAGTCGAAGATCACGCCGTAGTTGTCGTTCCGTCCGAAGTACCGGTCGGAGAGCGCGATGAGCCGGACCGTCTCGTAGTTCGTCCCGTTCTGCAAGTACGCGTCGAGGGGGACGCGGAGACCCGCGAACGGCTCTTCGGTCAGCACGTGGTCCTGGATGAGGCCCGCGAGCCGCCGCGACGCCGGGCCGTTCTCGGGCGTGATCGTCCTGTCGTCGAGCCACACGCGCAGGAACGGCACCCAGGCCCGGCCGCCCCGCGCGACGGTGAGGTCGTCGTAGCGGGCGTCGTTGTGCACGGCCCAGCCCGCGAGTGGCAGCGCCGCGGCGGCGAGGCACGCGGCCACCCACGTGAGCCGGCGGCGCCACGATGCCGCGGCGAGCAGCGGCACGAGCACGGCCGGGAGCAGCACCTGGTTCGCCGGGCGGATCAGGGTCAGCACCGCGATGCCGGCGCCGAGTGCGACGAAGCCGCCCGTCGTGGGACGCCGAAGCGCCCGCGCGAGGACGAGCGCCCAGACGGCGAGCCCCGTCGCGAACACCGCGTCGCTCGAGGCCTGGTGGTAGAGGGTCGCCCAGCCCGGATACACGAGAAGCAGCCCCGCCGTCGCCAGGGCAGGCACCCGCCCGAACGTCAGCGCCGTCGCGGTCCACGCGACGACCGAGACCGCGAAGAGGACTCCGAAGGCGACCTCGAGCGTGAATGTCCCGCCGAGGTCGAGCGGGAGGCCGACCGCGAGCGGAGTCAACGGCGTGCGGAAGAGCTGCACCTGCGAGAGCGGCGGCTCGGAGTCCAGCAGCTGGAGGTAGTAGACGAGGTAGTCCCAGGTGTCGCGTCCCTTCGCCATCGGCCAGCCGAGGGCCTGGAACCAGAAGACCACGAGCGCAACGGCGAAGAGGAGGACGGCAGCGCGCCTCGTGGAGACGAACGCGAGCAGCCGCGCGAGGTGCCCGCTCACGAGCGAAGGCTTCCGACGAGCCGGCGGACGCGCGCCGCGGGGCTCCGCTCGAGCCTTGCGAGCCGCGCCTCGAGCTCGTCGATGCGTGCGCCGAAGGAGGAGCCGAGATCCGTCTCACCGAGCACGGTGTACTCGGCCGCGAACTGCGCCGCCTCCTCGAGCGGCGTGCGCGGCGCATCGGCGACGCGGGACGGCCCGCCGGGAGCGCCGAAGCCGAGCGCGCGCAGACGGTCGCGCAGGCGGGTGTCGACCGAGTACGTCCCGTCGGCGAGCCCCGCCTCGAGCGTCGCGTCGTCGACGACGAGCGGAGCGTAGAAGTCGTCGAGGCGGTCGGCACGGTACGCCTCGTATGCCTCTGCCATGTGCCCTGGGATCCCCTTCTCGGCGTTCCGCTCGAGCGCGACGAACTGCGTCACGTATTTCCGCCGGCAGTGCTCGTACGAGCGGACCGGGAAGTGGAGGATCTCGATCGGATACCAGCCGCGCAGCGCGACGAGGTCGTCCGCGAGGGCCTCGTGGTTGCCACGTCCGATGCGGACGTCCGGCCGGGCCCGGTGCGCGGACTTGAAGTGCGTGCTGAGCGGGTGCGGATGAAAGCTCGGAGCGCTGAGCCGCGCGGTCATGCGCTCCGCGAAGAACCGTCCGTCGTCCGGCCGCGGCACGAAGTTCCGCCACGCGCCGCGAACCGCGCCGAATCGTCCGGAAACGGCTGCGAACAGCTCCTTGAGACTCGCGCCGCGCGCATGCCAGAACTCGTCCGCGTCGGCGTTGATCACCCAGTCGGCCGCCAAGTCGGCCGCCGCGAGGCGGGCCATCCGCGTCACCCACTCGCTCTGGCGCAGGTCGTCGCCGGGCTCCCGAATCAGGTGGAGCACGCCTTCGCGCGCATAGCGCTCGAGGATCTCGGTGGTCGCGTCCTCGGAGCGGTTGTCAGTCGCGACGACGAAATCGACGCCCGCGTCGAGGTGGTACGCGATCTGCGCGTCGACGATGTCGGCCTCGTCGCGGACGAGGAGGGTCATGACCAGCTTCATGCCGTCGTGGAGGTTAGTCCGGCGCCCGGGCGATCCATTCCGGGCCGAGCGCGTAGCGGTGGACACCGCGCCGCAGGCTCCGGCGCGTTCCCAGCAGCGGAAGCTGCGAGCGGTACGCCTGGATCGCACGCCACTTGGCGAGCCGGTCGCGCAGCCGCGTGTGAGCCACCTCGAACGCGCCGGCGGCGGTCGCCTCGGCCAGCCACTCGGGCACCTCCGGCGCGGCGTCCGTGCGGCGCGTGTACGGCTGCTCGGCGTAGAGCGCGAGCTTGGTGTCCGACTCGAAGCCGGATACCAGCCGCCGGACGAGCCAGTCGTGGTCGGGGTGGGTGAGCGGGTAGCCGGGAACGAGGACGAGGTCGGCACCGTGGAGAGCGTCTGCGACCGCCCGGCGCACGTCGTCGTCGTCGCCGTGCCGTTCGTAGTCGACGCTTCCGAACGGGAGCCACACCGGCGTCGCTCCGAGGAGCGCGCACGCTCGGCCGTCCTCCTCGCGCCGCGCGCGGGCGGACTCGCCCTCCGTCGCGAAACCGCCGCGCCGGTCCCAGCCTCCGGCGGGCGCGTCCGAATCCGGGTCGCAGCCCAGCACGGTGAGGAGCTCGACGGACGCCCCCTCGCGGCTCCAGGTGACCATCGAGGCGCCGAGCGAGAGCACGCCGTCGTCGAGGTGCGGCGAGACGACGACGACACGCTGCGAGTCGGTCACCAGCGGTTCGAGCACGGCCACGGCGCCCTATGATCGCGGCCTTGACGGAGGCCGCACGTTGAACCCGCGCCGCTACGTCCCACAGGCTCTCCGGAGACGGCTCCGACCTCTGCGCGCGGCCTACGTCGACTGGCGCCGCCGCCGCCCACCGTCACTCGGAGACCTCCGGCGCGTGACGCCGATCGACCCGAACTGGGGGTTCGAGCGCGGCACGCCCATCGACCGCGTCTACGTCGAGGAGTTCGTCGGCTCCCATGCGGCCGACATCCGCGGCCGCGTGCTCGAGATCGCGGCGCCCGACTACACGACGCGGTTCGGACGCGACGTCGAGCGGGTCGACATCCTGATGGCGACGGAGGGGAACCCGCAGGCGACGATCGTCGGTGACCTCGTCGACGCGCCGCAGATTCCGAGCGGCACCTTCGACTGCGCGATCGTCACGCAGACGCTCCAGTTCGTTTACGACGTGCGCGCGGCGTTCGCGACGTTGCATCGCGTCCTCGCGCCGGGCGGCGTGCTCATCGCCACGGTGCCCGGCATCACGAAGATCTCGCCGCCGGAGGACGAGGAGTACGGCGAGTGGTGGCACTTCACGGCACGTTCCGCGCAGCGGCTCGCGGAGGAGGCCTTCGGCGCGGGGAACGTCGAGGTCCGCTCGTTCGGGAACGTGCTGAGCGCGACGGGCTTCCTGTACGGGCTCGCCGCCTCCGACCTCACGGGCGACGAGCTTGCCGCGCACGACCGACTCTACGAGGTGATCGTCGGCGTTCGTGCGGTGAAGCGCCGCTAGCGGCAGTAGGCGGCTTCGAGGTCGCGGGTGCGCAGGCTCGGATCGGCCAGCCTGACCGCCCCGTCCGTCTGCCAGAGGACGAGATGCGCCCCCGTCCCCCTCGCGAGCCGGCGGCCCGCGAGAGCCAGCACGGGCTGGGTCACGACGTAGCGGGCGACGAGCGGCGAGCCGTCCGCGTGGACGAGTCGCCCTCCGGCTCCTACGTCGACCCGCGTGGAGGGAAGTCCGTCGAACACCGAATTGCCGATCGCGGCGACACGGTCGACCGACGAGTTGAAGAACTCCGTCAGGAAGAGCGCGTGCCGTGTCATCTCCGTGTACGGGCATCTCTCCGGCGCGATGTAGACCTTCGTCGCGCGCGACCCGTCCGGGAGCGCGTCGTCGACCCACGTCCGGTTCGCCGTGTCGGCCTGCACGAAGGCCGCTGGGGCGTCCGCCTCCCGTTTCCACGCGAGCACAGCGGTGAAGACCAGGCCTGCGAGGACCACGGTCGGAAGAGCGGGCCAGAAGCGTCGGGGTAGAGCCACTGCGGCCAGCGTCAGGAGGACGACGAACACGCCCAGCACACGTCTTCCGTCAAGTTGGGGTGTGCCCTCGACGACGGTCCACACCCACGACCACAGCGCCGTCGGGACCTCCTCGACGACGATGTTGCCCCCGACCAGCCCGAAGGGGAGGATCGCCGCCAGAGCCAGCGCCAGGCCGGCCGAGGCGGCCGTGAGGAGGAAGGGCCGCGGCAACCCGCTCCTGAGCCACACTGCGAACGCGACGAGCCACATCGGCGCGACGTAGAAGAGGTACCGGTCGTGGAGCTCCGAGTATCCGTACGGCGTGCTCGCGAACGCCGCCGCGATCAGCACCATGATGGCGTTCACGGTGAGGAACGCCGAGACGAACGCGCCCTCCTCCATGCGACCCCGGCGGGCGCCCCGAAGGAGGTCGACGACGACGATCGGAGCGACCACGAACGGAACGACCCAGAGGTAGAGCTCCCAGGCGGCAAGGTGGTAGACGACGAACCGAGCGACGGTCACGACGTCGTACCCGCGCCAGAGATCGGCGTAGCCACCGAGGGAGCCACTCGCGGACGAGTCCGAAACGAGCAGGCGGACGCCTAAGGCCGCCGCTCCCACCGCAACGGCCCCGACGGTCGGCCAGAGACGGACCGCCGCGTCGCGCAGCGGAGGGCGTTCCTTCCCGATCGCCCAGAGAAGCAGCGCGCCGGCGAGGAACGCGAGCACGAGCGAACCGAACTGGGGGCGCGTGGCATATGCGAGGCCGACGGCAGCGAGCATCGCGAGCTGCCGTGAGACGGAAGGACGCTCGAGCGCGAGGACGACGGCGAGGAGCGCGATGCTGGAGGTCAGGTACGCCGCGCTCTCGGTGAGGACGAGTGAGGTGTAGATCGAGGAGGGGATCGCCAGCGACATCGCTGCGACGGCCACGCTCCACCACGGCGGCAGCAGCCGCCGTGCGAGGAGATAGACCGGCACCGCGGCCAGCGCGAAGAGCAGCGCGTTCGCGACCTTGAAGAGGGGATAGGCGGCCTCGACGCCGCCCGCAAGCGCGAGAATCGGAGCGAGGACGAGCGGGTAGACGGCCCCGTAGCCGTACGCGTCACCCCTCAGGTTCAGCCATTCGCCGTCGGCGACGCCGCGAGCGGCGATCGTGTACCGGAGCTCGTCGGGGTTCAGGAGCGGCATGTCGACGAGCTGTGCGAGCGCGCCGTAGCCGATCGCCGCGAGAACGACGATCGACGCCAACGCGAGCACCGGGCCCCGAGCGGCGGCACGATCGGCCCGAGCACGCGACTCGGCGATCCTGAGCCAGCCGGCGAGCTGGGGCGACGCCTCCGGGGTCACCGGCTGCGGCTCCACGGCTCACACGGTAGCGCTCCGGACAGCCAAACGATCCGCGTCCCCGGGCGGCTCCTCGACTACGTCCGAGCGGCGCGATCGCCGAGGACGCGCTGCGCAGTCCGCGTCAGCTTGCGGTAAGCGCGCCGGGGCAGGCGCTGTTCCACGCTCGCGAGCCGTCCCTCGAGCTCGTCGAGACGGCGCTGGAGCCGGATCACGTCCGCCTCTCCGAGCACCGCCGCCTCGACGGCGTACTCGGCATCGTCGACGAGCGTCGGGAGCGGGAAGCGGAGCGCTTCGGCGCTCCCCGGCGCCAGATAGCCGACGCCGGAGGGAACCCGGAGCTGCCGCAGCGCGTCGCGGAGCCGCGTGTCGACGACGAGCCTGCCCTGCGCGACTCCTCGCTCGAGCTCGTCGTCCGACACGACGAGCGCCTCGTAGTAGTCCGCGATCCGACCACTCCGGAGCGCCGCATACATGTCCGCGTGGTATGCGGTCGGGGGCCTCTTGACGTACTTCTCGAAGGCCACACCCTGAAGCTCGGCCTTGTGGGCGGACTGGGCGACCGAGCGCAGCGGGAAGTGGAAGCACTCGATCGGAAACCACCCGCGGAGCGGCTTGAACGGGCTGTCCACGAGGGCGTGGTTGCCGCGTGTGACCTGGATCTCGGGGTGCCCGCGGTGGATGATCTTGCGGATCGGCTTGTAGATGGATCCCGGTTCGTTGATCGGGGCGAGCGCCGAGAAGCGAACGGTCATTCGCTCGGCGAAATGCCCGTCGCCGGGCCTCGGGCAGAACACGCGCAGGAACGCGCCCACCGTCCCGTACCGGGGCGGCACGGCCGCGAGCACCTCCGAGAGCGACGCGCCACGGGGCCACCAGAACTCGTCGGCGTCCGAGTTGATCACCCAGTCGGCGCCGTACTGCGTCGCGGCGAGCCTGGCCATGCGGGTCACCCACTCGTTCTGGCGGAGGTCGTCGCCGTCCTCGCGGATGAGATGGACGTGGCCCGAGCGCGCGTACTCCTCGAGCACGTCGGTCGTCCCGTCCCGAGAGAGGTTGTCGGTCGCGATCACGAGATCGACGCCCGCGTTGAGGTGGAACGCGAGCCACGAGTCGACGACGTCGATCTCGTCCCGGGCGAGGAGCGTCATGACCACCGTCATCGACGCGCCAGTCTACGAAGAGGCCCTCGCTCGAGGGCGTCCAGCCGCCGCTCGAGCGCGCGCACTCGCTCTTCGGCGCGGACGACGCCGTCGATCTCGACCAATACCGACGCCTCCGCGGCGTACGCGGCGTCGTCCTCGGTCTTCGGCCGGGGAAAGTCGAGCAGCTGCCCGCCGGCCGCTGGAGCGAACGCGCCGTCGTCGCGGCGGATCGCCCGCAGCGCGTCGCGCAGCCGCGTGTCGAGCGCGAGTGTGCCGTCCGCGAGCCCGCGCGCGAGCGCGTCGTCGTCGATCGCGAACGCGCCGTAGAAGTCGTCGAGCCGGCCCGCTCGAGCCGCCTCGTCGAGCAGGATCTGGTGCTCCGTCGGCTCGTAGCCCCGGTTGCGGAGCCAACCGCCCTGCGCCTTGCGTCCGAGTTGGGCCGCCGAGCGGAACGAGAAGTGCAGGACCTCGAGCGGGTGCCAGGCGCGGAGCGAGCGCAGGCCCGGAGCCTGCGCGTTGTGGTTCCCCGCCTCGATCTCGACCTCGGGGTGCGCGCGGTGAGCGACCTTCTGGTGGGCGTGGAAGATCGTCTCCTTCGCGCCCGGATGCGCTGGCGTCGCCAGGCGGACCGTCATCCGCTCCGCGAAGAAGCCGCCGTCGTCGGGGCGGGGGAGGAAGTGGCGCCAGCAACCCCGCACGACGCCGTACCGCGCCGGCACGCTCGCGAGGACGTCTTTCAGCGACCCGCCGCGAGGCCACCAGAACTCGTCCGCATCGGCGTGGACCACCCAGTCGGCGCCGTGGTCGGTGGCAGCGACGCGGGCCATCCGCGTCACCCACTCGTCCTGGCGCATGTCGTCGGCCGACTCGCGGAGGAGGTGCAGGTAGCCCGCGCGCTCGTACCGCTCGAAGATCTCGGTCGTCCCGTCGGTCGATGCGTTGTCCGTAGCGATGACGTGGTCGACGCCCGCGTGCAGGTGGTAGGCGAGCTGCGCGTCGACGATGTCCGCCTCGTTGCGCGCGAGCAGGGTCATGACGACCTTCACGGTGCGGCTCCGCCCCGCAGCCCGTCGGCGACAGCGTCGACGACGCGCTCGGCCGCGCGTCCGTCGACCGTGCCGACGACCTGCTCGACCGCCCGCCGCCGTTCCGGAGCGAGCTCGTCCGGGCGCGCGAGCGCGCGCTCGATCCCGTCGACGACCTCCTCGAAGCGCTCCGCCCGGTAGAAGGCGCCGGATGCTGCGAGCTCCTCGTAGTGCTTGCCGACGACGTTCTTCGCCGCCCACGACTCGCCCGGCGGCGCGCCCTCGTCGTAGAGGACGCAGACGGCCGGGCGATCGCCCACGAGCGCGTCGAGGAGGATCGTGCCCGCGTTGCAGACGACGACGTCGACGTGCTGGAGCAGCGTCGCGAGGTCGTCGAGGTCGGCGTAGCTCGCCTCCTGCACGACGACCCCGTCGTGGCCCTCTGCCGCCCCGAAGCGCTCCTGCCACCGACGGTCGCGCGGGTGAGGGCGAAACAGGAGCTGGACGCGCTCTGCTCCGTCGCCTCGCCACCATGCGAGGAGACGCTCGACGAAGGCACCCTCGTAGGGCGCGTTGCTCGGTGTGTTCCCGGCGACGAGCACGACGCGTCGGGCGGGGTCGAGCCCATAGCGGCGCAGCAGCTTCTCGTACTCGGCGCCTGACCGCCGGCGATGGAGGAGATCGGTCTGCGGCCAGCCGGTGACGCGGACACGGTCCTGCTGGATCTCGTGGTAACGGCGCAGGTCGTCCTCCATGACGTCGTTCTGCACGACGTAGAGGTCGCAGTGCGGCGAGATGACGCCCTTGCCGACCGTGTGGTCCCAGCTCGCCACCTGGGCGACGACGGGTAGCCGCAGGCGGCGCGCTGCGGTGAGGAACGGCACGGCGCTCGCGGGCTGGAGGTTAGAGAGCACGAGCGCCGAGCACTCGCGCCGCATCGTCTCGAGCAGCCGCCCTGGGACGTGCCGCCGCGCGCTGAAGAACCAGCGCCCCATCGCGTGCTCGACGGCGGGCCAGCGTGGGAGCGGGCCGTCGCGGTCGGTGTCGAGCATCCAGTTGGGATGCCCCGGCTGCATGCGCTCGGCGTGGAACCCGTGCCGGTAGTTCAGCCGCATGGCGAGCGGGTAGTAGCCGAGCCGCCGGTCGAGCCAGGCGTCGATCCGTCCCTGGGCTCGGTCTGCGAGCCCGCGCGAAGCGGTGAGGTCGTCGCCGTAGAGGATGGGCACGCCTTCGAGGCGTGTCACCCACTCGGCGGCTTCGGCACGTGGGACGAGGAACACCACCGTGACGTCGCCGTCGAGGCGCTCACGAAGACCGCTCACGATCCCCGTATCGACGAAGACGCGAATCGAGAGCTGGTCGGGGAGCACGAGCCAGGCCCGCTTCGGGCTCATCTGGCAGGAACACCGACGTGCGAGGCGATTCGCGTCGCGAGAGACCGTCCGTCGAGTCCGTGGAAGCGGAGCGCCTCGGCGGGCGTGCCGCACGCGGGCCAGCCCTCGACGCCGAAGACCGTCACCACGTGTCCCGGGAGCGCGGCACGGAGGCCGTCCCCGAGCCCACCGACGGGAGCATGGTCCTCGAGCACGAAGACGTGCTCGAACAGGCCGACCTCGGCGGCGAGCCACTCGGCGTCGAAGCGGTTGAGCCACGGCAGCGCCACCACCCGCAGGGACAGCTCGCCGCTCTCGCCGAGCCGCTCGGCGGCCACGAGCGCCTCGTGGAGCATCACCGGCCCGTACGAGACGAGAACTGCGTCGCCGCCCTCGCGCAGCACGGTCCCACGCCCGACGGCCGCGACGCCGGGAAGGTCGATCCGCCGAGGCGAAGGCCCGATCGCGAGCCGCACCGCGACTGTCTCCGCGGCGTCCATCGCGGCCCAGCGCACGAGCGTTCGAGTCTCCTCCGGCGAGCCTGGCTGGACGATCGCGACGTTCGGCAGCGCCGCAAGGAGGGAGATGTCGCGGACGCTCTGGTGCGATTTGCCCGGCCCCGCCGGGATGAGCCCTGCGTAGTGGAGCGCGTAGAGGACCTTCGAGCCCTCGCTCGCCTGGTTGTAGATCTGCTCGTTCGCCCGTGAGGCGAGAAACGCGGCGAAGGAGTTCACCACCGGCAGAAACCCGTGACGCGCCATCCCGGCCGCCGTCGAGACCATGTCCTGCTCCGCGATGCCGCACTGGACGAACCGGTCGGGATACGCGAGCTCGAAGGCGCGCGTGCGGCAGTCCGACGCGAGATCGGCGTCGAGGACGATGAGGTCGTCGCGCTCCGCTCCGAGCTCGAGCAGCGTCTCGCCGTATGCCTCGACGACGTACTCGTCCGTGACCGGGCTCCGCACGCGTGCACCCGCACCGGACTCCGGCTCACCCTCGAGCCCGCGAACGGCGCCCTCGTCCTCGACCGGCTCGAGCGCCGGGGGCTCGAGGCCGAGCGCCGCGCACCGTTCCGCGAGACGCGCCTCGAGCTCCGCCAGCGCGCGGGCGAACGGCTCGTCGCCGGGCGCGCCCGCATGCCAGCGGTACGTCCCTCCGCCCTCGGCAAGGGCGACGGGGTGCTCCATGAACGACACGCCCCTGCCCTTGACCGTCTTGGCGACGAGCGCCTTCGGCGCACCGTCGGTATCGCGGAACCGCGCGAACGCCTCTCGCAGCGCCGCGTGGTCGTGACCGTCGACCGCGGCGACGTCCCAGCCGAACGCGCGGAGCTTCGTCTCGAGGTCACCGAGCGAGACGATCTCCTCCGTCGGCTTGTCCGACTGCACCTCGTTGCGGTCGACGACCACCCACAGCCCTCCCAGGCGCTCGTGCGCCGCAGCCTGGAGCGCCTCCCAGTTCTGCCCCTCCTGGAGCTCCCCGTCCCCCGTCATGACGACCACACGCCCTCCGCGGCCGAGCCGGCGCTTCGCGAGCGCGATCCCGCGCCCCTTGGAGATGCCCATCCCGAGCGAGCCCGAGCTCGCCTCGATCCCCGGCACGCCGACGTCGGGATGACCGTCGAGGCCGCCGAGGCGACGTAGCCGGAGGAGCCGCTCGCGCGGGACCACGCCGAGCGCGAACAACACGGCGTAGAGACCCGGCACGTCGTGCCCCTTCGACGAGAAGAAGACGTCGCGGTCGGGGTCGTGGAACCCACGGTCGGCGACGTCGAGCTCCTCGAACAGGAGATGCGCCACGAGGTCGAGCGCGCTGAAGGTCGACCCGAGGTGCCCCGATCCGGCGCGCTTCACCGCGACGAGGGCGTTCAGGCGGCACGCGTCCGCGAGCAGTGCGAGCTTCGCGTCGGGGTCGACCTCGGCCGCCCGCAGACGATCGAGCTCCGACTTCGGGACGAGGCGCAGATCCGGCATGTCCGACAGGAGACCGTAGCCGACCCGCCCGGCGTCAGAGACCGCCGGCGGCGCCGTGCGCCGGCTCGCCTGCGGCCACCGGCCCGCGACGACCGACCAGGCGCTCGGTGCCGGCTGCGATGAGGGCGAGGTAGACCGCGTACAGCGGAAGCCCGAACACGACCAGGTGGTGCGGCGTCTCCACGTACGTGCCGAGGTCGGTGATCCAGTTGTGCCTGCCGAATACCGCGACCGCCCAGGCGCCGAGATAGTCCACGACCGCGTACTCGATCGCATAGGTGAGCGCCGCCACGACCCAGGCGACCCGCAGGAGCCGCCGCCAGCCGTCGTCCAGGAGGACGTAGGTCGCGACGAGGGCGGGCAGGCACCAGTAGGCGTACTGCGGGCCGTATCCCGGCCCGAACGCTACGACGAACATCAGCCCGACCGCGGCGAGCAAGAAGAGCCTCGGCGCGGTTGGCGGCTCTTCCCGCCAGAGAAGGACGGACGTCGCGCTCACTGCGACCGCGAGAGCGAGCGTGAAGACCGTGGGGTAGTGCGCGCGAGCGTCCAGAAGCGAGAACCGGTCCGCGGCCTCCACGAGCCAGAGCACGCAGACGACCACGGCGACCTCCGTCATGAGGGCGGCCTCGCCCACCGCCAGGGGGCGTCCGGCGCGCCACGCGATCGCCATTCCCGCGAGCGCCGCGACGGCCGCGAGCGTGACGATGGAGAGGCGAACATCGAAGACGGCGAACTCCCTCACCATGCCCGCGAGCCCGAAGTACCCGCGCGTGGAGCGGTACGTGATCACGTTGTCCCACACCGCCCCTGGAGCCAGGACGAGAATCACCGCGACGCCGAGCGCCGCGGGGCCGACGAAGAGCGCTGCGCCGAGCGCCCGCGCGCCGCGCGAGGCCTGTCGGGCGCCCGGCGCCAGCAGCGGCGCCAGGAGGAGCGGAACGGTTTTCGCGAGCACGCCGAGGCCGAGGAAGAGGCAGCCGCC
>Ga0111538_10005920_pt1 | contig 16628 bp, 9 predicted proteins | sample SoiMethybrSBSTD1_FD_79669 | JGI IMG/M metagenome (GOLD analysis project Ga0111538, IMG submission 79669) | Bulk soil microbial communities from a Populus tree surrounding site in Tennessee, USA - Soil MetaG P. TD hybrid SBSTD1 (version 2)... | ecosystem: Environmental > Terrestrial > Soil > Tree...
CCGGCCGAGGTGATGGGCGAGAAGACGGCCCACGTGCAGGCGCAGTTCGACCACTCCTCGGGCGAGTCCTTCTACGGGCTCGGCGCGCACCAGAGCGGCCTCATGAGCTACGCGGGCCGCGACGTCGACATGTATCAGCTCAACACGGTCGACATCGTGCCGTTCCTGGTCTCGAGCCGCGGCTACGGCCTGCTGTGGGACAACACGTCGCACACGAAGTTCGGCGACACGCGCGAGCCGGTGCACGTCCCGGCGAAGAACCTGTACGACGCCGAAGGCAAGCCGGGCGGGCTCACGGGCACTTATCGCCAGGGCGACTGCGCGACCGGCACGGTGGTCGCGACGCGCGTCGATCCGCAGATCGCGTTCGGCGCGCCGGAGGATCGACCCGCGATCTCCGCGATCCACAACGCGCCGCAGGTCGCGAACGCCGCGCTCCATCCGAAGCTCGCGCAGGGCGAGGCGTGCGTGACGTGGGACGGCGAGATCGATCTCGACAGCGCCGGGCCCTACGACCTGATGACGTACGCGAACAACGGCGCCCGCGTCCTCCTCGACGGCCGCGAGGTCATCGGCACGTGGCGGCAGGGCTGGCTGCCGTGGTGGGACAGCGTGCGCGTCGACGCCAAAGCGGCGAAGGAGCGCCACAAGCTGAAGGTCGAGTGGCACCGCGACGAGGGCGAGGGCACGCTCCGGCTCAAGTGGAAGACGCCGCCGCGCTCGCCCGACACGTCGCTCTGGTCCGAGGTCGGCGACGGGATCGACTACTACGTCGTCTACGGCCCGGAGCTCGGCGACGTGGTCGCCGGCTACCGCAAGCTGACCGGCAAGGCGCCGCTGATGCCGCGCTTCGCGCTCGGCTTCTGGCAGAGCCGCGAGCGTTATCGGACGGCGAAAGAAGTCACGGACACGCTCGCGGAGTTCAGGAAGCGCGGGATCCCGCTCGACACGATCGTGATGGACTGGCAGTACTGGAAGGGCGACCAGTGGGGCTCGCACGCGTTCGACGCCGAGCGCTTCCCGGATCCCGCCGGCTGGCTGAAGGAGATCCACGAGCGCTGGAACGCGAAGCTCATGATCTCGGTCTGGCCGAAGTTCTACACCACGACCGACAACTTCAAGGCGATGCAGGCGAAGGGCTTCCTCTATCCCGAGACGCTCAAGCGCCCGACCACCGACTGGCTCGGCCACGTCCACACCTTCTACGACGCCTTCAACCCCGAGGCTCGGAAGCTCTTCTGGCAGCAGGTGGACGAGGCGCTCTTCAGCAAGGGCGTCGACGCGTGGTGGGCGGACGCGACCGAGCCCGAGCTCGTGGGCGAGGGGACGCCGGGCGCGCTGAAGGCCACGATGAACCCGACGGCGCTCGGCTCGGGCGCCCGCATGGCCAACGCGTACGTGCTCACGAGCAGCCAGGCTTTCTACGAAGGCCAGCGCGGCACCGACCCGACGAAGCGCGTCTTCCTTCTCACGCGCTCGGCCTTCGCCGGCAGCCAGCGCTACGCCGCCGCGACCTGGTCGGGAGACGTGGCCTCCGACTGGGACAACTTTCGCAAGCAGGTCCCGGCCGGCCTCAACATGGCCCTCTCCGGCATCCCGTGGTGGACGACCGACATCGGCGGCTTCGCGACGCCGCGCAAGTGGTCGCGCCAGGATCCGAAGCCCGAGGACGTCGAGGAGTGGCGCGAGCTCGTCACGCGCTGGTTCCAGTACGGGACCTTCTGCCCGCTCACGCGGTCCCACGGCCAGTTCCCGTACCGCGAGATCTGGAACTTCGGCGGCGAGGAGCACAAGGCCTACAAGACGATGCTCGCCTTCGACAAGCTCCGCTATCGGATGCTGCCCTACACCTATTCGCTGGCGGGCGCCGTGACGCACAAGGACGCGATGCTGATGCGGCCGCTCGTGGCCGAGTTCCGGCAGGACCCGAACGTGGCCGAGATCGGCGACGAGTTCCTGCTGGGGCCGGGCCTGCTGGTGAGCCCGGTGACGTCGTTCGGCGCCACGCGGCGCGAGGTCTACCTGCCGCGCGATCCCGCCGCACGCGCCACGAGCGACGGCTGGTACGACTTCTGGACGGGCGGCTTCAAGGAGGCCGGCTTGCGCTTCCAGGCGCCGACGCCCTACGAGTCGCTGCCGGTGTTCGTGCGCGCCGGCTCGATCCTGCCGATGGGGCCGGAGCTGCAGTTCACGTCCGAGAAGCCGGCGGATCCGCTCACGCTGTGGGTCTACACCGGCCGCGACGGTCGCTTCGAGCTCTACGAGGACGACGGCGCGAGCTACGGCTACGAGCAGGGGCAGTTCGCGACGATCCCGCTGTCGTGGGACGAGGCGAAGGGCGCGCTGACGGTAGGGACACGCGTCGGCTCGTTCCCGGGGATGCTCGGGAAGCGGCAGCTCCGCGTGGTGTTCGTGTCGAAGGACGCCCCTGTTGCGCACTCGGCCACGCCCGAGGCGGCCGCGACGGTCGCGTACGACGGCACGGCCGTCGTGATCCCGCGCAGGCGCCCGTAGCCGCATGAGCGAGGCGAGGGCGGCGGGCGAGCCGGACGTCGAGACCCGCACGCTCGCGCGCGTCACGCGGCGGCTCGTCGCCTTCAGCTTCCTCTGCTACGTCGTCGCGTACATCGACCGCATCAACATCGGCTTCGTGAGCGGCGTGCTGCAGCGCGAGCTGGGGTTGAGCCACGCCGCCTACGGCTTCGGCGCCGGGCTCTTCTTCCTCGGCTATTTCGTGTTCGAGGTGCCGAGCAACCTGATCCTGGAGAAGGTCGGCGCGCGGATCTGGATCGCGCGGATCATGATCGTCTGGGGCCTCGTCTCGATGGCGATGGTCTTCGTGCAGGGCGAGCAGAGCTTCTACGCGATGCGCGTCGCGCTGGGTCTCGCCGAGGCCGGCTTCTTTCCCGGCATCATCCTGTACCTGACGTACTGGATCCCGGCGCGCGAGCGCGCCAAGAGCGGCGCCCTCTTCATGACGGCGGCGCCCGTGGCGATCCTGATCGGCGCGCCGGTCTCGGAGGCGCTGCTGCGGCTCGACGGCTGGCTCGGCCTCGCCGGCTGGAAGTGGCTCTTCATCGTCGAGGGGCTGCCGGCGGTCGTGCTCGGGCTCGTCGCGCTGCTGGTGCTGACCGACCGGCCGGAGCAGGCCAGCTGGCTCGATCCCGAGGGCCGCGCGTGGCTCAGCGCGGAGATGGCGCGCGAGCAGCAGGCGCGCAAGCGCCACGGAGCGGGGTGGGAGAGCCTGCTCGACCCCAAGGTCCTGCTCGTGTGCCTGATCTACTTCCTGAACACGACGGTGACCTACGGCCTCTTCCTCTGGCTGCCGCAGATGATCGAGGAGGCGTTCGGGGGCCGCCGGTTCGTGGCCGTGATGATCCCGTTCGCGTTCGCGCTCGTGGCGATGGTGCTGGTGGGCCGCCACTCGGACAAGACCGGCGAACGCAAGTGGCACGTGGCCGGGAGCTCCTTCGTCGCGGCGCTGGGGCTGCTGCTCGCGGCGGCCTTTCGCTCCGATCCGTGGATGCTGGTGGCGAGCTTCACGATCTGCCAGATCGGGCAGCGCTCGGTCCAGCCCACGTTCTGGACGCTCCCGCCGCTCTTCCTGGGCGGCACCGCGGCGGCCGCGGGCATCGCGGTCATCAACTCGGTCGGCAACCTCGGCGGCTACCTCGGGCCGTGGGCGATGGGCACGCTGCGCGACCTCACGCACAGCCACACCGGCGGGCTGCTGATGCTCGCGGGCGCCCTGGTGCTGCAGGCCGCGCTCGTCGCATCGCTCCGGCTTCCCCCAGGCGAGGCGCGGCCGCCGCGCGCCTGAGCGACGGACGCCGGTAGAATCGCGCGCATGAAACTCACGGCCACGCTCACCCGGATGCTCCTCGTCGTGTCGCTCGTCGCAGCCAGCACGGCCGCGTGGGCCGACGCCGTCCCGAGCAAGCAGCTGCCGCGGAGCGATCCCGAGGCGCAGGGCATCCCGTCGAAGGCGATCCAGGCCTTCGTCGAGGCGGCCGAAGCCAAGATCGACGCCGTCCACAGCGTGATGGTGGTGCGGCACGGCCGCGTGGTCGCGGAAGGCTGGTGGACGCCGTACGGAAAGAACGACCCGCACGTCATGTACTCGCTCAGCAAGAGCTTCACCTCGACCGCGGTCGGGCTCGCGATCGCCGATGGCAAGCTGACGCTCGACGACAGCGTGGTCGCGGCCTTCCCCGAGGACGCGCCGGCGACCGTGAGCGACAACCTCAAGGCGATGCGGCTGCGCGACCTGCTCCGGATGAACACCGGCCAGCACGCGGACGACGTCTCGGCGTTCCACTTCGACGGGGACGACAAGCTCACGCGGGTGTTCCTGTCGCTGCCCGTCGCGCACAAGCCGGGAACGCACTTCTGGTACAACACGCCCGCCACCTACATGGCCTCGGCCATGGTCCAGAAGGCGACCGGCCAGACGGTGCTCGACTACCTGCGGCCGCGGCTCTTCGACCCGCTCGGGATCGAGAACCCGACCTGGGACGCGAGCCAGCAGGGGATCACGCTCGGCGGCTTCGGGCTCCGCGTCCGCACGGAGGACGTCGCGCGCTTCGGCCAGCTCTACCTGCAGAAGGGCGAGTGGCAGGGCAAGCGGCTGGTCCCGGCGGACTGGATCGCCGAGGCGACCGCGCGGCAGACCTCGAACGGCAGCAGCCCGACGAGCGACTGGGAGCAGGGCTACGGCTACCAGTTCTGGCGCTGCCGCCACGGGCTCTACCGCGGCGACGGCGCTTTCGGGCAGTTCTGCATCGTGATGGAGAAGCAGGACGCCGTCGTGGCGATCACCAGCGGCACCCGGGACCTGGCCGGCGTGATGAACCTGGTCTGGGAGCACATCCTGCCGGCGCTCGACGCGAAGCCGCTGCCGGCGGACAAGGCGAGCGTGACGAAGCTCCGGCAGAAGCTCGCCGGGCTCACGCTGCCGCCGCAGGCGGGCGAGGCAATGAAACCGCTTGCAGCGCAGGTGTCCGGCAAGCGCTACGTGTTCCCGGCCAACGAGGCCAAGCTCGAGGCGGTCGTCGTCGAGTTCGGGCCGGACGGCGCCGTGATCCGGCTGCGGCAGAACGGCAAGGACACGCGCATTCCGGCGGGCCGCGCGTGGCAGCGCGGCGAGACGCTCCTCACGCTCGGCGTGCCCGAGAAGGTCGCCGGCACCGGCGCCTGGACCGCGGACGACACTTTCACGGCCAAGCTCGCGGCCTACGAGACGCCGTTCGTCCAGACGGTCGCGTTCCAGTGGAAGGGCGAGGAGCTGCGCGTCGACACCGAGTACAACGTCGCCTTCGGCGAGCGCAAGCGCCCGCAGCTCGTCGGCAAGCTGGAGTCGAAGTAGCTAGCCGCGGCCGACCGGGGCGGCTCGCCGCTCCGCGTCGAGCCGCAGCAGCTCGCGCGCGACCGGCTCGAGCGCCGTCCGCTGCGCGTCGGAGAGCGGCGTCACGAACGGCGGGATCGGCCCCGCCTTCGCGACGCCGGCGAGCTCGAGCGCGGCGTGCAGCACGCGCGCCGGGCCCAGCGCGTCGCGCTGGTCCTCGAGCGGCAGGAAGCGCGCGCGGATCGCCTCGGCGTCCGTCCAGGCCGCGCGCGTGCAGGCCGTGTAGAGCTGGCTGGTGAGCGACGGGGCGAGGCAGCCCGAGCCGGTCGTGAAGCCCGGCAGGCGGAAGCTGCTCATGTGGGCGATGGCGGGCCGCTCGCCGATCCCGCTGATCACGCGGCGGCGGTCGACGCGCTCCAGCAGCGCCGTGAGATACGGGTCGACGGTCGGGTCCTTGCGCACGACCGCGTACTTGATCGACACGCAGGTACCGTCGTTCACGAGCCGCGCGACGGCGTCGAGCCCCGCCATCGGGTCCGAGCCGAAGCCGTCCTCGCCCTTCAGGTACAGCACGAGGGCCATGCCCGCGGCCGACGCGATCTCGCGCAGGCCCGCCTCGAGCCCGCGCGCGTCGCGCGGATCGCCGCACGGAAGCGCCATCGCGCACGGAAAGCCGTAGCGGCGCAGGAGCGGCGCCTGGTCCATCGCGCGCCCGAACGACGGACCGAGGCTCGGGATCGCCCAGCCGACGATGCCGCTCATCCAGTCGACGAGCTGCTCGTACTCCTTGAGCGTGACGTGGTAGAGGAAGGCGTTGCCGCCGTAGAGGAAGCGCGTGAGCCCGCCCTCCGACATGTGGCGGACGATCCGGTCGTTCTCGGCGAGGTCGAGCGAGCGCTCCTTGTCGGCGCGTCGCGCGAGCGGCGGCACGGCGAAGACGCCCTGCAGATCCTCGAGCGTGACGGCGGTCGTCTTCATCGGCACTCCTCCAGGGCGGCGCGGGGCGCGCGCGGCGCTCCATTCTAGTGCGCCGGAGACGCGCTGCGATTCGGGCCGAGGTTCGACGCTCGCCGACCGGAGCCCATAGAATGGCCGCCGGCAGTCGAAGGGAGCCGGTGAGCCTCGCCCCAGGTGTTCGTCTCGGAGCGTACCGGATCGACGCGCCGCTCGGCGCGGGCGGGATGGGCGAGGTGTACCGCGCGCGCGACACCCGGCTCGACCGCGACGTCGCCGTGAAGGTGCTGCCGGCCCGCCTCGCGGAGACTCCGGAAGCGCTCGCGCGCTTCGAGCGCGAGGCGAAGGCCGTCGCCGCGCTCTCTCACCCCGGCATCCTAGCGATCCACGACTTCGGCCGCGAGCAGGGGACCTCGTTCGCCGTGATGGAACTGCTCGAGGGCGACACCCTGCGCGAGCGGCTGCGGGACGGGCCGCTGCTGCTCCGCAAGGCCGTCGACTACGCGGCGCAGATCGCGCGCGCTCTCGCGGCCGCGCACGCGCGCGGGATCGTGCACCGCGACCTCAAGCCGGAGAACCTGTTCGTGACGGCCGACGGCCGCGTCAAAGTCCTCGACTTCGGCCTCGCCCGCCAGGACGCGCCGGAGGCGGGGACGGAGGACACGCACTCGCCGACGCTCGAGCGCGCGACCGATCCCGGCAGCGTGCTCGGCACCGTCGGCTACATGTCGCCCGAGCAGGTGCGCGGCCAGACGGCGGACGCCCGCTCCGACATCTTCTCGATGGGGGCCGTGCTCTACGAGATGCTGACCGGCCGGCGCGCCTTCCAGCGCGAGACCGCCGCGGAGACGATGACGGCGATTCTCAGGGAGGACCCCGCGGGGCTGTCGGACGCGGCGCCTTCGAGCCTGCCGGCGGGGCTCGCGCGGCTCGTCTCGCGCTGCCTCGAGAAGAGTCCGGAGGAGCGCTTCCAGTCGGCGCGCGACCTGGCCTTCGCGCTCGAAGGCGCCTCGACCGCCACGAGCGCCAGCGTGAGCGCGATCCAGGCGCCGCCCCGGACGAGGCCGTGGACGCGTGCCTTGCCGCTCGCGTGGCTGCTGCTGGGCGCGCTCGCCGGCGGTGTCCTCGCGCTTCGCTTCGGCGCTCCGGCGCCCACGGAGCCGCCGCGCACGCGCCCGCTCACATTCTCGGGCGGCGACCGCGACCCGGCGGCGTCCCCGGACGGCCGCCTGATGGCCTTCTCCTCCACGCGCGACGGCACGTCGCGCATCTGGATCAAGCAGCTGCAGGGCGGAGGCGAGGCGCCGCTCACCGCCGGCGACGACCGCAACCCGCGCTTCTCGCCCGACGGCTCGAGCGTTCTCTTCATCCGCCTCGAGGGCGACGCCCGCTCCGCCTACCGCATCGCGCTCGTCGGCGGCGAGCCGCGCAAGCTGGCCGAGGACGTGTTCCAGGCGGACTGGATGCCCGACGGCCAGCGGATCGCCTTCATGCGGCTGCGCCGGACGAACGCCGAGGCCGCGGATGGCGGGACGCCCGCGCGCTCGTGGGTCGTGGGGTTGCGGGAGCTGGCAAGCGGGCGCGAGCGGGAGCTGTACTCGCTCCGGGACAACGCGCCGATGGCGCTGCGCGTCTCGCCGGACGGCCGCACGCTCGGCGTGATCGAGGGCCCGGCCTTTCTCAACACCCGCTTCGGTCTCACGCTCGTGGACACGACCACGGGCGCAGTCCGCCAGGGCGCTCCGACCGGGTACCCGCTCGGCTGTCTGGCGTGGGCGGCTGGAAACCGACTCACGCTCGCGCGCGCGGACAGCGCCCTCGGCGACGCCGGCGGTCCCGGCCGCGTGTTCCTGCTCGACGCCGACGGCTCGCGCGAGCGCACGCTGCTCTTCACGTCCGGCCTGTTCCCGCTCGCGGGCAGCGTCGAGGCGCGCAACGGCACCTGCGACGTGCTGGGGCCCGGCCGGCTGGTGCTCGACCAGTTCGATTACCGCATGAACCTGAGCGAGGTGTCGGTCGCGCCGGACGGGACGCCGCCCCGCGTGCTCACCTCCGGCAACACGCGCGACCGGCAGCCGGTCTACTCGCCGGACGGGAGCCGCATCGCCTTCTCGTCCAACCGCAGCGGGAACATGGACCTGTGGCTGCTCGACGTCCGCAGCGGCGCGTTGCGCCAGGTCACGGACGACCCCGCGCAGGATTGGGATCCGGGGTTCACGCCCGACGGGAAGCAGCTGATGTGGAGCTCCGACCGCTCGGGGAACCTCGAGATCTGGATCGCCGGTACGGACGGCAGCGGAGCGCGGCAGCTGACGCGCGACGGAGTCGACGCCGAGAATCCGACGATGACGCGCGACGGGCATTACGTGGTCTACACCAGCGGCAACCCGAAGTGGCCGGGAGTGTGGCGCATCCGTCCCGACGGCAGCGACGCCCGCCGGATCGTGGAGGGAGCGACGCTCGTCCCCCAGGTCTCACCGGACGGCCGCCACGTGCTGTTCGTCATCGGGGGACCCACGGCCGACAACCGCCTGCGGCTGGTTCGCGTCGCGGAGGTCGAGAGCGGTGCGCTCGTGCCCTTCCGCATCGAGGTGCGCTCGCCGGCGACGGCGACCAACCAGATCCTCGACGGTCGCGCGCGCTTCACGCCGGACGGCCGCAGCATCGTGTTCGTCGCCGCGAACGAGGCGGGGCGCTACGGCGTCTACAGGCAGGACTTCGAGCCCGGGCGCGATACGCAGGCGACGCGACGTGCCGTCACCGGCTTTGCCCCTGACGTGCTGACGGAGTCGCTGGGGCTGTCGCCGGACGGAAAGCGCCTCGCGATCTCGACGATGCAACAATTCGCCAGCCTGCAGCTCGCGGAGGGCCTCGCCGGCCTCGAGCCGCCGAGGCGCTAGCGGGCGGTATCATCCTTCCGTGATGAAGCGACCCCGCAAGGCTCCCGAAGAGCTCCGCAGCCACCGCTGGTTCTGGGCGGAAGGCGTGCGCCCGTTCACGCACCGCTCGCGCACCAAGCAGCTCGGCTTTGGCACCGACGACTTCAAGGGCAAGCCGGTGATCGCGATCCTCAACACCTGGAGCGACGCCAACACCTGCCACGCGCACTTCCGCACCCGCGCCGAGGAGGTGAAGCGCGGCGTCTGGCAGGCGGGCGGGTTCCCGCTCGAGATGCCAGCGCTCTCGATCGGCGAGACCTACATGAAGCCGAGCCCGATGCTCTACCGCAACCTGCTCGCGATGGAAGCGGAAGAGCTGCTGCGCGCCAACCCGATCGACGGCGTCGTGCTGATGGGCGGCTGCGACAAGACGGTGCCCGGGCTCGTGATGGGCGCGACCAGCATGAACCTGCCCGCGATCTTCCTGCCCGCCGGCCCGATGCTGCGCGGCAACTACCGCGGCGGCGTGCTCGGCAGCGGCAGCGACGCCTGGAAGTACTGGGCGGAGCTGCGCGCGGGGACGATCGACGACTGCGCCTGGCGCGAGGTCGAGGACGGCATCGCGCGCTCGCCGGGCACCTGCATGACGATGGGCACGGCCTCGACGATGGCGATCGCCACGGAAGCGCTCGGGTTATCGCTCGCCGGCGCCGCCTCGATCCCCGCCGTCGACTCGAGCCACTCGCGGCTCGCGACCGCGAGCGGCCGGCGCATCGTCGAGATGGTGCTCGAGGACCAGCGGCCGCGCGACGTGCTGACGGCCGAGGCCTTCGACAACGCGATCCGCGTGGTGATGTCGGCCGGGGGATCGACGAACGCGCTCATCCACCTGGTGGCGATGGCGGGGCGTGCCGGGGTGCCGCTCGCGCTCGAGCGCTTCGACGAGCTTTCCCGGACGACTCCGCGCCTCGCCAACATTCGGCCCTCCGGGGAGTATTTGATGGAGGACTTCCACTACGCGGGGGGGCTGCGCGGGCTGATGGCCCGGCTCGCCGACCTCCTGAACCTGGAAGCGCCGACCGTCGCGGGGGGCAGCGTCCGCGAGAGCCTGGAGGGTGCGCTCGTCCACAACGACTCGGTGATCGCGACGCGCGAGAAGCCGCTCGGCAGCGAGGGGGGGCTCGCCGTGCTGCGCGGCAACCTGGCGCCGGACGGCGCCGTGATCAAGCACAGCGCGATGGAGCCGCGCCTCAGGCGCCACGCCGGCAAGGCGATCGTGTTCCGCGACTACAACGACCTCGACCGCCGGATCGACGATCCCGCGCTCGGGGCGACGCAGGACTCGGTGCTGGTGCTGCAGAACGCCGGCCCGCTCGGGGGACCGGGCATGCCCGAGTGGGGCATGCTGCCGATCCCGAAGCCGCTGCTGCAGCAGGGCGTGCGCGACATGCTGCGGATCTCCGACGCGCGCATGAGCGGCACCAGCTACGGCGCCTGCGTGCTGCACGTTGCGCCCGAGTCGTTCGTGGGCGGGCCGCTCGCGTTCGTGAAGGACGGCGACGTGATCGAGCTCGACGTCGACGCGCGCCGACTCGCGCTGCGCGTGTCCGACGAGGAGCTCGCGCGCCGGCGCGCGCAGTGGAAGAAGCCCGAGTTCCCGCACCCGCGCGGGTACGGCGCGCTCTACGCGCGCCACGTCACGCAGGCCAACCAGGGCTGCGACTTCGACTTCCTGCAGGGCACGGCGCCCGTTCCCGAGCCCGAGATCCACTGAGACGCGCGCGAGCGCGCTTTTCCTTGCGCGGCGCGCGAGCCGAGCCTAGATTCCGGGATGGTGGCCTGCACTCAAAAGCCGACCAAGGAGGCATTGACGATGGTACGCAGGATGCTGTTGGGCCTGGCGCTCGTGTTCGTCGCGCAGCTCGCCGTCGCGGGCGACTCGATGCAAGCGAACGGGACCGTCAAGTCCGTCGCGGGAAGCAGCTTCGTCGTCACCGATAGCGCGGGGAAGGACTTGAGCTTCGCCGTCGACAAGGACACCAAGGTGCTCGTGAGGGGCGGAAGCCACAAGATGGACGCCGTCAAAGCCGACGGCAAGCCGGCTCAGCTGAGCGAGTTCCTCGCCGCGAAGAACGAAGTCCACGTGGAGTACGCGGAGAAAGACGGAAAGCTGCTGGCCAAGGAAGTGCGGGTCAAGGGCGGCACCGCCAAGTAGACCTTCCGTCGGGTTCGACTCGGGCCTCGCTCCTCGGGAGCGAGGCTCTTTTCATTTCGGCGCGGCCGCGCGCGGCGCGAGCTCGCGCTCGAGGAACGCGGCGATCGCCGCGTCCACGCGCAGCAGGTTGGCGTGCATCAGGAAGTGGTGCGTGTCGTCCACGACCACCATCTCCTCGTAGCGCACGCCCTTCGCCTGGAGCCGCCGCACCAGGTCGACGGTCTCGGTGAAGTGGACGTTGCGGTCGTCGTCGGCGTGGATCAGCAGCACCGGCGAGCGCCAGCTGCCGACGCTCGAAACGGGCGACGCGCGCCACCCGACCGCCAGCGCCTCCTCGCGGTCGCTCGGCTCGAAGCGCGCCGAGGCCGAGCTCGGCGCCGACAGCAGCGACGACCCCGCCGTCCAGTCGTGGACGCCGTGGACGTCGACCCCCGCCGCGAACAGGTCCGAGTCGCGCGCGAGCGCGAGCGCCGTGAGGTAGCCGCCATACGATCCGCCGTAGATGCCGATCCGCGCGGCGTCGACCTGCGGCAGCGAGCGCAGGTACGTGCCCGCCGCCCTGACGTCCAGGTACTCCGACGCGCCCTGCGCCCCGGCGCGTCGCGGGCGGTGGAACTCGTAGCCGAAGCCGATCCCGAGCCGGTAGTTGACCGAGAGCACCACGAAGCCGCGGCTCGCGAGGTACTGGTTGAGGGCGTACGCGTTCGAGTAGTAGTCCGAGTAGTGCCAGCCGAGCAGCATCTGCCGCGGCGGGCCGCCGTGCACGTAGACGACCGCCGGCTTCTTCGCGGCCCCGCCCGAGGCTTCGAAGAGCTGGCCGTGCACGAGCACGCCGTCCTCGGAGCGGAAGCTCACCGCGCGCGGCGTGACGAGCGACGAAGCCGGGAAGTCGGCCGACTGCTGGTCCTCGCCGAGCACGCGCGCGGCTCCGCCGGCGGACGGCCGCACCGCCGGAAGCGGCGGCCCCTGCGCTCCCGCCGCGATGTAGGCGACCCACTGGCCGTCGCCGGTGACGACCGGCGACCATTCGAGGCCGCTACCGGGCGTGAGCACCTCGACTGCGGCCTTGTCTACGGGCACGCGCACGACGTGACGGCGGTGAAGGTCGTCGGGCGTCGATCCGGCGTTCGCCGCGAACACGAGCGAGCGGCGGTCGGTGCTGAGCGCAATGTGCTCGGCCATGAAGTCGCCCGGCGTGAGGAGCAGCGGCTGGCCACCCGAAGCCGGCAGGGAATAGAGGTGAGGCCAGCCGTCCTGGTAGGACAGGAACACGACACGGCCGCCGTCGGCCCAGTGCAGGTTCGCCTCGCCGTGCGTGGTCGGGAACGAGCCGCGGAGCGTCTCGGGCGCGGTCCACAGCAGCGACCCCGTGCCGGTTGCCGCGTCTGCGGTCCAGAGCGTCCACGGCTGGTGGCGCGGCTCGAGCAGGAGCGGCGCCGCGCCGCCCGCGCCCGGTCGCCGCACGAACACGAGCCGCTTGCCGTCCGGCGAGAAGCGCGGGCTCGAGTCGCGCGACGTGCTCGGCGCGATCCAGAGGATCGGCGTCGCGGCGTCCTGGTAGACGCCGACGAGAGCGTGAGCGTCGCGGCGCGAGACGAACGCGAAGCGCGAGCCGTCAGGCGCCCACTCGATCCCGCCGTTCTCGCCGCGCGCCGTGAAGAGCTTCGCCGCCGGCGTAGAGCCGTCGAGCGGCGCCGACCAGATCTGCCGCTCCTTCTCGAACGCGACCACGTCCGCGCGCGGCGACACCACCGGCAGGTCGCCCTCGCCGAGCAGTTTGGGCTCGCCCCCCGCGAAGGGCACCGACCAGATGCCGACGCTCGCAGGCGTGCTCGCGCCGGCCGGGTTCACCGGCAGGCCGTCGTCCCAGTTCGAGCCGTGGTCGCCGCCGCGCACGTAGACGACGTAGCGCCCGTCCGCCGAGAGCTGGACCGACGTCAGCTCCTGCCCGTCGTCCTTGTCGTAGCTCGTGAGGCGGCGGGCCTTCCACGCCGGCGCCTCGGCCACGAACAGGTTGCGCACGCCGCGCACGTCGAAGCTCCACGCGATCCGGCTGCCCTGGGCGGCGGCCGCGAGCTCGCTCGGGTACGGGTAGCTCTTCACCTGCTCGAGCGTGAAGGCGCCTTTCGACGCGGCGGCGAGCGGCAGGGCGATCGCGCACAGCAGGCCGAGCGCCGCCCCCGCCCGCCGGGCGGCGCCCGCCACCGCGGGCTCTACTTCCGCTCGCAGGCGACCGGCTTCCAGCCGCTGCGCACCTGGGTGTTGCCGCAGTAGTTCTTGCCCTGTGCCATGGGGTTGTTCAGGTACGCGAGGATCGTCGAGCAGGTCTCGTCCTTCGCCGGCTGGATCTCGCACACTCCCGTGTATCCGGGGTTCGTGAAGCAGCACTTCTCGGGCGGCGGCGGCTGGTCCTGCTGCCGCGCGGGCGCCGGCGTCGAGGCAGCCAGCAAGAGAAGCATCGCAGCTCGGGTCGTCCATCCGGTCAGGCGCATCGTGGCCTCCGTCAGGTTCGTCGGAACGGCAGGATACGCGCTCGCGGCGGCGCGCTGAACTCGTCGAGGATCCGCGCGAAGCGCGGCCGGAGCACGAGCTCGAACACGTCTTCCTTGCCCGGAAACAGCTCGAGCACGCGCGCCCGCGTGAAGTCGACCACGGATTCGCCCTCGTCGCGCGGCAGCCGCGCCTGGCGCAAGAGCGCGCAGGCGACGTCCACCGTCCGGCGCAGCGCGTCGGCGCGACGCCTCTCGTCGGCGACCGCCTCCGTGTCGACCATGCGCGCAGTATAGTCCTCGGCGAACGCTGCGCATCCACGCCCCTGGACGCGAGCGGGTGCTAGCATCGCCGCTCGGGGGGGCGCTCGAGAGAGGGCGTGCGCATGGGCTCGTTCGCTCGCGACGTCGTGCAGGGCTTTCGCTCGCTGCGCCGCTCGCCCGGCTACACGGCCGCCACGATCGCCGTGCTCGCGCTGGGCATCGGCGCCAATGCCGTCGTCTTCAGCATCGCGAACGGCATCCTGCTGCAACCGCTGCCGTACGCCGCGTCGGAACGGCTCGGCATCGTCTGGCACGACCTCGGCCAGGGCGCGCAGTCGCTACCGGCGCTCAACGCGCTCGACTATCGCGACTACCGCGAGCGTGGTCGTCTGTTCGAGGACTTCGCCGTGGCGACGGGCCGCGAGCGCATCCTCGGCGACCCCGACGAGCCGACGCTCGTGCAGACCGGGCTCGTGGCCGCGCACTTCTTCCGCTTCCTCGGCATTACGCCGATCCTCGGCCGCGACTTCGCGCCCGAGGAGGACGTGGCCGGCGGGCCGCGCGTGGTGCTGCTGAGCCACGAGCTGTGGCAGACGCGCTACGGCTCGGACAGGGGAGTGATCGGTCGCTCGCTCGACCTCGACGGCCAGCCGTACGAGATCGTCGGCGTGCTGCCCGAGGGCTTCCGGCTGCTGCTGCCGCCCGAGGCGTTCCGGCTTCGCGACTCCGCGCTCTGGGTGCCGGTGCAGATCGACTGGAAGCGGCTGCCGCCGCGCAACTACACGGGCTTCACCGCCTTTGCGCGCCTGCGCGAGGGCGTGAGCTTCGTCCAGGCCCAGCAGGAGATGGACCGGATGGCGGCCGAGCTGCGCCGCGAGCACGCCGAGCACGAAGCCTCGACGCTGCGGGCGCGCATCGTGCCGCTGCACTTCGACGTCGTGAAGCGGGCGCGCCCGGGGCTCGCGCTGCTTTCGGGCGCAGTGGGACTCGTGCTGCTCGTGGCCTGCGCGAACGTGGCGAGCCTGTCGCTGGCTCGCGGTCGCAGGCGGACACGCGAGATCTCGATCCGCGCGGCGCTCGGCGCGGGCCGCGGGGCGATGGTCCGGCTCGTATTCGCGGAGAGCCTGATCCTGTCGCTGGCGGGCAGCCTGCTCGGGGTCGCCCTCGCCGCCGTGGCGCTTCGGCTCGTGCGCGTGCTGGCGGCCACCAGCCTGCCTCGGCTCTCGTCGGTCTCGATCGACGGCCACGTGCTCGCGTTCGGCGCCGTGGCCTGCGTGGCCGTGGCCCTGCTGTTCGGAATTCTTCCGGCGCTCTCGGCGGCGCGCACCGGCCTCGCGCCCTCGCTCACGGAAGGCGCCTATGCGAGCGAGTCGCCGCGGCAGGCGCGGCTGCGGGGAGTGCTCGTCGCCGCAGAGGTGGCGCTCTCCGTCGTGCTGCTGGTGGGCGCGGGCCTGCTGGCGCGCAGCTTCGTCGCGCTGCAGCAGGTCCGTCCGGGGTTCGATCCGACCGGCGTGCTGACGCTGCAGCTCTCGCTGCCGCCGAAGGTCTACGGCGTCGACGCCCGTCGTCTCGCGTTCTACGACACGCTGCGCGCGCGCCTCCTCGCACTGCCCGGCGTCACGGAGCTCGGGGCGATCCACCAGCTGCCGCTGAGCGGCAGCGGGATCCTGCAGCCGTACGCCTACGATGCGGAGACGGCGCGCAACTGGGAGAGCGTCACTGCCGATCAGCGCTTCGTGACGCCGGGCTGGTTCGAGGCCGCGGGCGCGAGGCTCGTGGCAGGCCGCGGCTTCGAGCGCGCCGACCTCGGCCAGACGCGCCGGCGGATCGTGATCGACGAGACGCTCGCGGCGCGCGCGTTCCCCGGCCAGGACGCCGTGGGCCGCCAGCTGCAGGTCGAGGCCAACGAAGAGCCGAACCGCTTCGCCGAGGTGATCGGCGTCGTTGCGCACGTCCACCTCCACGACCTGACGCGCGCCGTGCTGCCGCAGATCTACGAGCCAGGCTTCTGGCTGCAGACGAGCCTGACCGTGCGGGGCACGGGTGATGTCGCCGAGCTCGCCCCGCTCGTGCGCCGGGAGATCCGCGCGCTCGAGCCCGCGGCTGCGATCGAGCGCGTTCGGCCGATGTCCGAGCTGGTGGCGGCCGCCACCGCGTCGGCCCGGCTCAGCCTGGTGTTGATGGGCGCGTTCGGGTCGCTCGCGCTGCTGCTCGCGTCGGTCGGGCTCTACGCCGTCATCTCGTACTCGGTGAGCGGCCGCGCGCGCGAGCTCGGCGTCCGCCTCGCGCTCGGGGCCTCGCCTGCGGAGCTTCGCCGTCTGGTGCTCGGGGAGGGTGCGCGGCTCGTCGCGGCGAGCCTTGCCGTCGGCCTGGCCGGAGCCGCGGCGCTCGCGTTCCTGCTGCGGACGCTGCTGGTCGGCATCGCTCCCTGGGACCCGCCGACCTACGTCGCCGCTTCGGGAGTGCTCGCCGTCGTGGCGCTC
>Ga0111538_10005922_pt1 | contig 16622 bp, 11 predicted proteins | sample SoiMethybrSBSTD1_FD_79669 | JGI IMG/M metagenome (GOLD analysis project Ga0111538, IMG submission 79669) | Bulk soil microbial communities from a Populus tree surrounding site in Tennessee, USA - Soil MetaG P. TD hybrid SBSTD1 (version 2)... | ecosystem: Environmental > Terrestrial > Soil >...
CGATCGTGGCTGGCGCACGTTCAAAGACTGCCGCGTGCACATCGACGAGCCGCCGACGACCTACCTCAAGAAACAGTTCTATTACGACACCGTCAACTTCGCCGCCGGGCCGCTGAAGCTTGCGATCGAATTCGCGGGCGCCGACCACATCCTCGCCGGCAGCGACTATCCACACCAGATCGGCAGCATTCCGCTGATGCTGGAATCGATTCGTGGGTTGCCGATCAGCGACAGCGAGAAGACGGCGATCCTCGGCGGGAATGCACAGCGGCTCCTGAAGGTTTAGGCCCGCAGGCTGGCCATGGGACGCGCCTCGTGCTAATCTCGCGCTTCCCATTCGACAGGGGTTGCAGTGCGTTGCGCCACGTGGATGGTCGCCTGCATCAGTCTCGCGACGGTGAATTCCGCTCGCGCGCAATCGGTCACTGCGCACCTGTCCGGCACGGTCTATGACCAGCACCGCGGCGTCGTCCCGGACGCCAGCGTGACGGTCGTCAGCGTCCCGACAGGCCAGACAAGCTCCACGGCTTCCGGCCCGATGGGCCGTTTCCGCGTGATCGGGCTCGTCCCGGGCGTCTTCGACGTCCAGGTCCGCCACGACGGCTTCGAACCCCTGCACCGGACGCTGACGGTGGCCGTCGGCGACGACGTCGATACCGACTTCGAGTTGAGTTTGGCGAGCGTGTCGCAGACCGTGGACGTGATCCCGACAGGCGGTGCTCAGGCGACGGCGCTCAGAAGGTTGTTCACCACGACCGACATCGACAACCTTCCTGTCGCGGGCCGGGATTTCACGAATCTCGCGCTGTTGGCGCCGGGGATTCTTCAGAATCAGGTGGGCACAGGCAGCAGCACCGGCATCACTGCTGCCGGCCAGACCGGCCGGAACAATATCTACCTGGTCGACGGCATGACGCTCGACGATACCCAACTGGGCAACGCGCGCGGCGGACTGTCGCTGGATACAGTGCGCGAGTTCGTCGTGTTGTCGAACGGGTTCAACGCCGAATACGGCCAGGCGTCGGGCGCCGTCGTCAGCGTCGTGACACGCTCGGGAACCAATCAGGCATCCGGAAGGGCCTCCTACTACCATCGCGACGATGCCTGGGATGCCACGCCCCATGAGGCGTATCTCGTGACGCCGCCGCCCGAACAGGCTCCTTACGAACAGAAAATCGGAGGCTTCTTCCTTGGTGGTCCCGTCATACGCGATCGCGCGTTCTACTTCGGCTCGATCGAGCACACGATGCTCGATACCGAAGCGATCATCGCCTCTCCGCTGCTGCACACGTTCAGGCCGGCGGCGGACGCGCACCTGCCATCGCGCGACCGAATTACTCAGGTCTTTGGACGCACGGACATGGTGCTGGGCTCGTTTGGTTCCTTGAGCCCGCATCTTCGCGTACAGCGAAGATCGAGCACCAATGTCTTCGTGCCGATGGACGTCGGCAACGCAGCGCCGGAACGGGCCAACGATTTCGTCTCGGTGAACGCTGACGGCGCCGTCGTTCACAATCGCATGTGGGGTGCGACCCGCATGAATGAATTCCGGGGACAGTTCGCCAGGCGCAACTTCGATCGAACTTCTCACTGCCCGGGCTGTCCTGCCGAAGAGCATTTGAGCTTCAAGCTGGGAAAGGCTCCGTCGGTGCCGAACGGTGCAACTGAAGACCGATGGCAGTTCGCAGACGCCTTGACGGCGAGCCTATCGACCGGACTCGGCGAGCAGACCCTGAAGGCGGGCTTTGAAGTCAGCCTCGTTGCCCTGAGCGCGCGAGGGTTACCAAACCAAGACGGCACCTTCAGGTTCAACAACGACAATCAATTTGATCCGGCCTTGCCGGCCACCTATCCGACCAGGTACACGCAGACATCTGGCCAGCCCGACATCCGTATCAATCATCGTGTGTACGCGGCCTTCGTGCAGGATCGGTTGCGGGCCGGCGCGGCGACGCTCGATGCCGGCGTCAGGTGGGATTACGACACCGCGCCTGGAGCCTCGCGAGACACCGGCAACGTCGCGCCACGTCTGGCCGTCGCCTTCGATCCCACGCGCAGCAGCCGGACGATCCTCCGCGGCGGGTACGGCCGGTACTACGATCAGATTCCGCTGTCGATTGCGATTTCCGCACTACAGTCGTCCCTCCAGATCTTCGTTCGGAATCCCGAGTACCAGTCACACACGAATCCGAACGGCCGGACGGAACTCCCCCCGAATACCTCGAGGCTCCTGGACATGAGTGTGCCCCGGACGGATCAATTCACGGCCGGTGTGACTCATGTTTGGTCGCCTGCCCTCGTCGTCGCGGCCGACGTCGTCGAAGCCCGCGGCAGGAATCTGCTGATGACGCGGGATCTGAACTATCCCTCGCCGCAACGGCGTGACTCGGAGTATCAACAGGTCTTCGCGGTGGATTCGATTGGCCACTCATGGTATCGAGCGCTGCAGATCAGCGCGGAGAGTCGCGGCGCAGGCCGGCTCTCGTGGTCCGCAGCGTACACGTGGTCGCTGTCCGAACGTGACACTGAAGACGCCAATTTCCAACCCCAGGACCAGACGAATCCGCAGGCCGAACGTGGTCCCGCGGCGAACGACACGCGACACCGTCTCGTGGCGACGGCACAATCGCAGCTGCCGTGGGGCTTGCAGCTCTCGCCAGTCGTCGCGCTGCAGAGCCCCCTTCCCTACACGATCACGCTCGGGACCGATAGGAACGGTGATTTGGCGACCAACGATCGCCCGGCGGGAGTCGGGCGGAACTCTGCGCGGGGGAGCGGACTCATCCAGATCGATGTACGAATCGCGAAGTCGCTTCGCTGGGGCAGTCACACCGCCCAGGCGTCCTGCGAAGCCTTCAACGTGACGAACCGCGCAAACTGGATTGGTTACGACGGCAACTGGGCCTCTCCGACTTTCGGAAGACCGACCAGCGCCGGGCCCTCGCGCCAGATCCAGATCGGAGTACGGTTTGACTTCTAGCCCGACCGGCACTCCGCGTTCCGGGCCGGGACCGTCGCGGACACGATCGCTGTCGGCGGGGACACGGCTCGGGCCCTACGAGATCGTCGCGCTCGTCGGCGCCGGCGGCATGGGCGAGGTGTATCGGGCCGTCGACACGAGGCTCAATCGTACCGTTGCACTGAAGATCCTGCCCGAGCCGGTGACCGACGATCCACACCGTCGGCAACGATTCGAGCGTGAAGCCGAAATCGGATCGCGGCTAGCGCATCCTCACATCTGCGCCGTGTACGACGTCGGACGAGCGCGACCCGAACGGCGCGACAGCTGTTCGGACCTGGAGGGTGACCGGGATGCAGAAGTCGGCTTCCTGGTCATGGAGTACGTCGAGGGAGAGACGCTGGGATCGCGACTGATGCGAGGAGCGCTCAGTCTCGACGACGCCTTGCGTGACGCGATCGAGATCACGAGCGCCGTCGATTATGCACATCGGCGCGGCGTCCTGCATCGAGATCTCAAGCCGGCAAACATCATGATCACGCCGACCGGCGTCAAGCTTCTCGACTTCGGTCTGGCCAAGGCCTCGCCGCCGCTGGATTCGCAGGCGACATCGAGCCCGACGCTGACGGCAACGCAGACCCTGACCGAGCAAGGCACGATTCTCGGCACGCTGAACTACATGTCGCCCGAGCAGCTCGAAGGCGGATCGATCGACGGCCGCGCGGACATTTTTGCGATCGGCGCTGTCATCTACGAGATGGTGACGGGACAGCGGGCGTTTTCGGGGGCGAGCCGGGCGAGCGTCATCGGCGCAGTCCTGCGAGCAGATCTCCCGGCGCCCTCTGTTCTTCGACCCACGACACCCAGCGCGCTGGATCGGACGATCCTGAAGTGTCTGGCCAGGACCCGCGAGCAACGGTGGCAGACCGCATCCGATCTCGCGAGCGAGTTGGCCTGGATCCGTGACAGCCACTCGAGCGCGTCGCGACAGCGTCGGGAGTCCACCGCCAGCCGCCTGCGAACTGGACTGGCTGCGACGATGCTGGTCGCCGCGACCAGTGCCGCAACGGTTCTGGTGAAGGACAGATGGATCGACAGGCGCGCTCCGGACCTGCCGCCCAGCATCCAATTCACGATTCAGCCGCCGCCCGGCGTGTCGTTTCTGGACTCGAACGCGTTTATGGCTGTGTCCCCGAATGGACGAGCAGTCGTCTTCATCGGGTCAGATCAACAGGGTCGCGAGCTTCTCTGGATCCGGTCGGTCGATTCGGTCGATGCGCGGCCGCTCCAAGGAAGTGAAGGCGCACGAATGCCATTCTGGGCGCCCGACAGTTCGAGGGTGGGGTTCTTCGCGGACGAGAACAAGAAGCTGAAGACGGTCGACGTCCAGGGAGGCAATCTCCATACCGTCTGTGCAATCGACAAACCGCTCGGCGGAGCGTGGAGTCAAGACGGCGTGATTCTGATTGGCGGCGGCGCCAAAGGTGTCGGGATTAGGCGTGTGTCCGCGGCTGGCGGGGTCCCGACCGCAGCGACGACGATCGAAGCGTCTGGAACGGACATCGCCCACAATTGGCCGGTTTTTCTACCCGACGGAAAGCGCTTTCTTTTCCGGGCGAAGGGTGGGAGTTCCACGGCGGTCGTTGCCGGATCGATCGATTCACCCGAACGAACGTCCGTTCTACACGCTGACGTCAACCCTGAGTTTGTCCCGCCTGGGTATTTGCTGACGGGCACGAACGGCACGCTGGTCGCCCAGCCATTCGATCCGTCGACCCTTCGCCTCAGCGGATCCGCCGTGGTGCTCAAGCAGCCGGTCCGGTTCAACGACGGGACTGGCCGGGCCGCGGTTTCCGCCTCCCAGTCCACGCTCGTGTATCGCCAGCCGGAAGAGACCGAGCTCCGGTGGTTCAACCGAAAAGGCGATCCGCTCGGACTCGCGGCTGCGGCGGCACGCTACCTGGATCCGGAGCTGTCGCCCGATGGATTGCGCCTGGCGGTCGCGAGGATCGATCCGGATCTCAGCACATCCACGATTTCGATCCTCGAACTCGCCAGCGGCGGGATCGATCCGGTAACGAGCGGCCGAAGGTCGGACCGCGGCCCGGTCTGGTCCACGGACGGACGAACTCTGTTGTTTTCGTCGAGGGAAGCCGGTCTCCTGCAGTTCTACGAGCAGACCATTGGAGCCGTCGGCTCCCCTGTGCAGGTCTATGCCGGCGCGACGGGGATTGCGCTCGACCGAACGAATGACGGTACCCTCCTGTTCGGCAAGGAAGGGAGCTACCAATTGTGGGTCTCGACCGCCCAAGGCGTGACTTCGCCGCTTGAGAGTCGCTTCACGGAACGGCAGGCGCGGTTCTCTCACGACAAACGATGGATGGCCTACGTGTCGGACGAAAGCAGCCGAAACGAGGTCTACATCAGGCCGGCTTCGGGCGGTGCGTCAGAAAATATATCGACCGGCGGTGGACTCGAACCGCGGTGGCGGCAGGACGGCCGAGAGCTGTTCTACCTGGCTCCCGGCGGTGATCTGATGGCGGTCGATCTGACAGTCGCCGGTGCCGTTATCAAAGCCGGGAAACCACGCGTCTTGTTCCATTCGCCCTTGACGCCGTCGATTCAATTCGTCTCCGGGAGAAACCAATACGACGTCTCGCCTGACGGGCAGCGATTCATCATGAACATGCCCGTTGGTTCGGCGCCGATCACGGTCGTCTGGAACTGGCAGGCGGCTCTTCGCCGGTGACCGTCTCGGTTCTCGTCGTCACGGTGACCGGCCGGGTCAAGAACGTCAGCTGCAGCGAACCGAGGCGGATGGTATCCCCGTTTTTCAGCGTGACTGCCGCCGTGATGCGCTCACCCTGAACGTACGTGCCGTTCTTGCTCGAAAGATCCTCGATCGTCGCCGAATCGCGGTCGACCGCTATCCGCGCGTGCTGTCGTGAGACCCCGGTCACATCGAACCAGATCGGCAACGATGGATCGCGGCCGATGAGGTTTTCCCCGTCGGCCAGCGGGAACCGCCGCTCGCCTGCCACGAGCCAGCAGATGGCGGTGTCGGATGGATCGGACGGCCGCAGCCGCGAGATGTCCGTGACCGTTCCGCAGAATGCGTAGCCAAAGCGGGGAACCGTCCGGATGAATCGCGGGGTCCGCGGAGAGTCTGCCAGGACGGAACGGATTTCCGCCATCAGGACTGACAGGTTCGCATCCGACACGAACGTGTCGGGCCACAATCGCTTCGTGAGTTCTCCCTTCGAGAGCGCGCGATCCTTCGCCTCGAGTAGCACCCCGAGCAGCTCGAACGCCTTCGGCGTCAGGTGAACTTCGACGTCGTTTCGGAGGAGTTGGCGACTCGCTGAGTCGAACCGGAACTCGCCGAATCGAACCTCCATCTGGCCTCCAACCGAATGCTTGGTCGAATGCTGGCGAATTCTTGGGGTGCTCGAAGGACTTTTCGCTCCGCGCTTCCGCATATTACGCGCTCAGGAGGTGCGCAGTGCGTACCCAACATGTCGTTCTGGCGACCGTGTTCTCCGTGGCCGTTCTCGCGGCGATCTCGTGCGAGGGGCCGACCGCCCCCGCCCCTCCGACCACGACCCGCATCGACATTGACGGGCCACCCCTGCTCGCGCCGGCTTCCACCGCTCAGTACCGGGCGACTGCCCAGACTTCAGATGGGAGCACCCGCGATATCACCACAGAGGCGATCTGGCGCACGTCAGATCCCGGTGTTCTGTCCGTCACGGCGGCGGGACTCGCCACCGCGCAGAGGATGGGTGAAAGCCAAGTCAGCATTGAGTTCCTCAACCTTCACGCTGGACGCGCCGTGCTCGTGCTCGCACCCGGGACGTACCGAGTTCTAGGGACAGTCACGGAGCGCGGCCTGCCGGTCGCTAACGCAACCGTCGAGGTGATCGGGAGTCCTGGCAGCGCGACGGTGACCAATACCTTAGGGGCGTATCGGCTCTACGGCGTGGCGGGCGACATCCAGGTACGCGTCACCAAGGACGGCTACAAGCCACAAGTCGGCAATCTGAGTGTTGCAGCGAACCAGACGCTCGATTTCGCCCTCGAGCCGCTGTCGCCGCCGGACGATTTTGGCGGTCTCTACAAGCTGACGGTGACAGCCGATTCCTCCTGTGGACTCGCGCCGGCTGACGAACGAACACGCATGTACGACGCGCAGGTCACACAAGACGGTCCGGTGTTGGAGGTCCTGCTGAGCGGAGCGCGGTTCGCCACGCGCGACCAGAGAGGAAACAGTTTCACCGGGCGGGTCGCTCCGGATGGCGTCACATTCGCCTTCAGCGGCTGGGACGACTACGTCTACTGGGGCATCTACTACAACCTTGTCGAGATCCTTGCTGAGAACCCTCCGAAGCTGTTAACCGTGTCCGGCACGGTGTCCGCGACTGCCACGCGAGCTGGCATTTCTGGCCTTCTCGACGGTAGCATCGCGGCGGTGAGAGCCCTCGGCCAGTACGCCAACTTCGACTGGTGGTCGTGCTCTTCCCACACGCATTACTTCGCGCTGGTGCGTCGGTAACGTGAAAGACAGATCGCAGCGTCCGAGAACATGCCTTGGCCTGCAACGCCGGCCCTGAAGGGCCGGCCTACATCTTCAGCGCCCGCTTCAGCACCTTCCCCGTCGCGCCCATCGGCAGGGATTCGCGGAACTCGATCGTCCGCGGATACTTGTAGGCGGCCAGCTGCTCCTTGCTCCATGCGATCAGCGCATCGGCCGAGATTGACGCGCCGGGCTTGAGCACGACGAACGCCTTCACTTCCTCGCCAAGCCGTTCGTCCGGCACGCCGATCACGCCGGCCAGTGAAACGGCCGGATGCGTCATCAACACTTCTTCGATTTCGCGCGGATAGACGTTGGTGCCGCCTCGGATCAGCATGTCTTTCTTGCGATCGACGATGGTGAGATACCCATCCGCGTCGAGCACGCCGATGTCGCCGGTGTGGAACCACCCGCCCCTCAACGCGTCGGCGGTGGCCTCGGGCTGCTTGTAATAGCCCTTCATCACGTTGTGGCCGCGAATCACGACCTCGCCGCGCTCACCGGTCGCGATGGGATGATCCTGATCGTCCACGATCGCGACCTCGCAGCCGCTGATGGGCAATCCGACGGTGCCGGGCTTCGACGGCTTGAACACCTGATTGAAACAGGCCACCGGCGACGTCTCCGACAGCCCGTATCCTTCGAGCACGCGGACATTGAACGACTTCTCGAAGTCCTCGAGGACGGCGAGCGGCATCGGCGCGCCGCCGGACACGCAGCAGCGCAACGAGGCCGCGACCGTGGAGACGTCGAGCCCCTCCTTGCGCGCGTGCTGCAGCAGCGCCCAATACATCGTCGGCACGCCGACCCAGCAGTTCACCCGCTCACCCTCGAACGCACGGAGCACGGCACCGACCTCGAAACGCGGCAGCAGGACGATCGTCCATCCGCCGGCGATACCTGCATTCATCTGGGCGCTCTGCGCGGTGGAGTGGAAGAGCGGCAAAGTGATGAGGGTGACGTTGTGCGCAGCAGTACTCGCATCGAGCGTCGGCATGAGCATGTCGCGCGACGCCATCGCGTTCATCGTCATGTTGAAGTGCGTGAGCTCTGCGCCCTTCGATTGGCCGGTGGTGCCCGAGGTGTAGAGCATGACCGCCGTGTCGTCCGGCGCAGCCGGGTGGGCCGGGAAAGTCGGTGGCTGGCCGTGCATCAACTGCCCGAGCGTCAGCGCCCGCTCGACCGGACTCGGCGCCTCGCGTTCAATCGTCATCACGATCAGGTGCCGACACTCCGGAGCCCCGTGCTCGGTGAGCGCCGCGAGTGCCGTCTTCGCCAGCGGCAGCTCCGCCGTTCCTTCGAAGACGAACAGGGCGCGGGCATCGCTGTCTCTGAGATGAAACGCGATCTCCCGCGGCTTGAGGAGCACGTTGAGCGGGACGACGACGCCGCCAAGCTTCAGAATCCCGTAGTACGCGATTGGGAAATGGGGCGTGTTCGGGCACGCGAGCGCGATGTGATCGCCCGGTCCGTGTCCAAGCGCGCGCAGGCCGGCCGCGACACGGCTCGCCATCGCGTCGAGTTGCGCGTACGAGAACGTGTACGGCCGCAGGACGACCGCCAGCCGATCAGGCGTCAGCCGTGCCTGATGCTCGAGGAGCGACGCGATGTTGAGGCACGTCGCGGGCAATGGGCTACCGTCTCATTCCCAACCACATCGCAATCGAGTGAATCTCTTCCGGCGTCAGCTTATCGCCGAATGCCGGCATGTCTGCATCGATCTGCACGTCGGCCGGGTTGATGATTCGCCGCTCGATGAACCCCGGATCCAGCTTTTCGCCGACATGCGTCAGGTCGGGCCCGTCCGTGCCGCCGACGCTGCCGATCACGTGGCAGGTCAGGCAGTAGCGATTCACGAGCACAATCGCTTTGCGACTCGCCTCATCGAGCGGCGGCGGATCGGCGACGCGCATCCGGGCCAGCGCTGCGCGAATCGCGTTGTTCTCCGCGTCGTTCGACGAGACCGGCACGTCGCGGACGCCGGGACCGATGACTTCCGGATCGACGATGTGCGCCGCCAGCCAGTCCTGCGGACGGCTGACCCGGCGAGGGTCGACCGGCGCGGTCATGCCGTCAGCGCGATGGCACCTCGTGCATCGGTCGCTCGACGCGATCAGGATCGCCCCTGCCTCTTCCTGCACCGTCCAGACGTCCGGCCGCCGCCGCGGCTGATCCAACGCGCCCAGTGTGGTGAGCGTCACCACACCGGCAAGCCCGGCGGTGAAGACTCCGAGCACGATTCGGCGCGTCCTCGGATCGCGCGAGCGGCTGCGATCGATCCAGGGGAGCAGGGCCAGGAATGCGGCGGCCAGCCCCGGCACGACGAGCGCTCCGACGACCTCCCAGCGGCCGGGAAAATACTTCAACAGCTGAAACAAGCCGAGGAAGTACCACTCGGGCCGCGGAGTGTAGTCACTCGACGTCGGATCGGCCGGCGCGTCGAGCGCAGGCGCGCCGCGCCACGCCAGAATCGCCAGCAACACGCCCGCGGCGACGGCAACCGTCACATCACGCGCCGCCTGGTACGGAAAGAACAGCTTCGACGGGCCGGGACGCGCGCGCACCGGACCTGAGATTCCATGACGGCGCAGCAGGTACAAGTGCGCGGCAACCAGCGCCGTCAGCAGGACGGGCAGCACGACGACGTGGGCCGCATACCAGCGCGTCAACGTCAACGCGCCGACTTCAGCGCCGCCTTTCATCAGCCACGCCACCGCGTCGCCCATCGCCGGCGTCAGCCTCGCGATGTTGATCGTGACGACGGTCGCCCAGTACGCGCGCTGGTCCCACGGCAGCAGATAGCCCGTCAGGCCGAACGCCAGAATGACCGCGAGCAGGGCGAGGCCGATGAGCCAGTTCATCTCTCTCGGCTTCTGATAGCTGCCGAAGAAGACGACGCGGACGAGGTGCAGCGCCGCGGCGATGACGACGAGGCTGGCGGCCCAATGATGCAGGCCGCGCAGGAACGCTCCGGCCCGCACGTCAGTTGTGACGTACCTCACGCTGTCCCACGCATGATCGGGCGTCGGCGCGTAGTACAAGGCAAGGGCAATGCCGGTCACGACCTGGATGCCGAGGCCGAAGAGAAGCAGGCTGCCGAGCGTGAACCACCAGCCGGTCCCGGCCGGCAGCGGTTCCTCGAGCAGGTGACGGCGAAGCGTCCGCCAGCCTGTGCGATCGTCCAGCCAGGCTGCTATCGACGCGAGGCGCCGGTTCACAGTTCGACCTCGATCTCCGAGGTCTGGGGGTTCACGCGCGCGGCCAGCCGCTGGAGGGGACGCGGCGGCGGACCGGCAACGACGCGTCCGTTACGATCGTACGCGCCGCCGTGGCACGGGCAGAGGTACAGCTCCGACGTCGCATCCCAGCGCACCCGGCAGCCGAGATGACTGCACGTCGCCGAGAGCGCGCGATAGCCGCTGCCCTCGCGATCGATGAACACGACCGATTGCTTACGCGTTTCGTACCACCCATCCGCCTGTCGATCAGCGATGACGGCGGCAAGGGGCCGTTCTGGAGGCAGGTCGAAGAGCGAGACCGTCCGGTGCCACCGCCGTCCCGCCGTATGGGGACGGGGCGCGGCGGCGATTCCGACCAGTGCCGCCAGACCGGCGCTCACGAGCGCGAGTCCGCCGGTCACCGCCCTGGCCAGAAACGACCGACGATCGTGTATAGCGAACCTCATCACACTCCCTTTCCGGGACCATTTGAAATTGTAGTGCAGCCTATACTGGGAAGATGTCTCGCACGCCGGCGCAGAAGCCGGAGATCGCCAACCCGCTGCGCCGCAACGTCGCGATCATCGCGCACGTCGATCACGGAAAGACGACGCTGGTCGACGGACTGCTGCACCAGAGCGGCATTTTTCGCGTCAACGAGCGCGTGGCCGAGCGGGTCATGGACTCGAACGAGCTCGAGCGCGAGCGCGGGATCACGATCCTGGCCAAGAACACCGCCGTCCACTACGACGGCCACCTCATCAACATCGTCGACACGCCGGGCCACGCCGACTTCGGCGGCGAAGTCGAACGGACGCTGGCGATGGTCGACGGCGTCATGCTGCTCGTCGACGCGTCGGAGGGTCCGCTGCCGCAGACCCGCTTCGTGCTGCGGAAAGCGCTGGAGCGCCGGCTGCCGCCGCTCGTCGTGATCAACAAGATCGATCGCGCCGACGCGCGGGCGCAGGCGGTGCTGAACGAGGTCTACGATCTGTTCATCGATCTCGACGCCACCGAGGATCAGCTCGAGTTCCCGGTCATCTACACCGATGCGCGGCGCGGCACGGCGACGGCGGATCTTGGCCGGCCCGGCAGCGATCTGCGGCCGCTCTTCGAATCGGTCATTGCGCACGTCCCGGCGCCGCGCGGATCGGCCGGTGCGCCGCTGCAAGCGCTGGTGGCGAACCTCGATTCGAGCGATTATCTCGGCCGGCTCGCCATCGGACGCGTGTTCAACGGGCGCGTCAAAGTCGGCGATCCGATCGCCGTCTGCAAGCTCGACGGATCGATCCAGCGGACGGACGTGACGAAGATCTACATGTTCGAGGGGCTGAAGCGCATCGAAGTGACCGAGGTGTCGGCCGGCGACATCTTCTGCCTGGCCGGCATCGAGAACATCATGATCGGCGAGACGATCGCCGACGCCGAGCAGCCGATCGCAATTGAGACGATCGCCATCGACGAACCGACGGTCTCGACGATTTTCGGCGTGAACACGTCACCATTCGCCGGGCGCGACGGCAGGTTCGTGACGTCGCGGCAGATCAAGGACCGCCTCGACCGGGAGTTGCTCGGGAACGTGTCGATTCGCGTCGAGCCCACCGAGACGCCGGAGCAGATGAAAGTCATCGGCCGGGGCGAGCTGCAGCTGTCGATTCTGATCGAGACGATGCGCCGCGAGGGGTTCGAGCTCCAGGTCTCACGACCGGAAATCGTCACCCGCGAGATCGCCGGCACGCTGAGCGAGCCGGTCGAGGAGCTGGTCATCGACGTGGCCGAGCAGTACCAGGGTATGGTCATCGCCGAGATCGGCATCCGCCGCGGCGCCATGACCCGGATGATCAACCATGGCAGCGGCCGTATCCGGCTCGAGTTCCGGATTCCGGCGCGTGGTCTCATCGGCTTCCGATCGCAATTCCTGACGGAAACCCGAGGCACCGGCATCATGCACCACCTCTTTGCCGGCTGGGAGCCGTGGCACGGGCCAATTCCCTCCCGCCCGACGGGGGCGCTCGTCGCCGATCGCCCCGGCCTGGCCACCGCCTACGCCATCGCCAATCTCCAGGAGCGCGGCGAAATGTTCATAGATCCGGGAACGGAGACCTACGAAGGGATGATCGTCGGCGAGAATTCGCGGCCGAACGATCTCGACGTCAACATCACCCGCGAGAAGAAGCAGACCAACATGCGGGCCTCCACCGCCGACGAAGCGATCCGCCTGATTCCGCCGCGGCGGCTCAGCCTGGAGCAATCCATCGAGTTCATCAACGACGATGAACTGGTGGAGGTCACGCCGCGGAATCTGCGGCTGCGTAAGAAAACACTCGCGGCCAATATGCGCCCCAAACGACTTGAGGGTTAAGGCTTAGCCCACCATATACTGAACGGCATCGTTCTCTACTCGGCTGCCTGGACAGGATCAGCGATGACCTTGCCACTTCTCCGCGTCTGGCCGCGAGGCGCCGTCGTCTTGCTCGCAGTGCTCGGTGCGTACCTGCCGGCAACGACCCGAGCCACGCCGGCCCAGGCGCACGTCTTCGTCACTGTCGTGGACGCCAAAGGACGGTCGGTCGATGGGCTCGGCGTCTCTGACTTCGTCGTCGAGCTCGACGGGAAGCCGCAGGAAATCGTGCGGGCGGAGAAAGCCCAGGAGCCGCCGTCGATTCTGCTGATGACGGATCGGCTGGGTCTCAATTCGAACTACACCGCTTTCGATCTCAGCAAGGCGCTGAACGATTTCGTGAAGGCCTTGCGAACCGGCGCGCCGGACAGCAAGTTTGCGCTCACGACGTTCGATGGGCCCGTCGTCCAAGTCACCGGTTTCACGAGCGCGCCCGCCGAGCTCGACAAGGCGCTGGGGCGGTTGTCGACGGTCACGCCGACTGCGGCGCTCCTCGACGCGATGAGCTCCGCGGCAACTCAGCTCTCACGGGCACCGACCGCCCGTCGCGTTCTTCTGGTGGTTCTGGCATCGTACCGGGAAGATCAAAGCAGCGTGCGCACGGACGTAGCTGGAGAGCAGCTGCGGTTATCGAACGCTTCGCTCTGGGCCGTCGAAGTCCGCGGCGAAAGGAACAATTTCAGCAGCCAGGCGCGCGAAGAGACGCTGGACACCGGCAGTAAGATGAGCGGTGGCCTTCGCGACGTCGTCGCGTCGCGAAGCGGCCTGGGCAATTCGTGCAAGCGCTTCGCGGAGCTGATTCTGAGTCAGTACGACGTGACGTACTCGCCGGCCGGCGGAACGGGGCGCAGCCGGCTCGCCGTCGGTGTCAAAGGTTCAGGACTACGCCTCCTCGCACCGTCATGGCTCAGCAAATGACGTTTGCCGTCTTCGCCGCCCCGTTCAGGTAGCGTTCCGCCGTGCGCGATCGATTCCGACCGTTTCTCTGGCCGGCGCTCTTCGTCACGCTCGCCGCGATTCTGTTCACGACACGAATTCGGACGGAGATGGTCGACTTCGACGTCTATCGGACCGCCGGCGCCCGCGCGCTCGCCGCCGAGCCGTTGTACCGCGCCGAGGACGGACACTATCAGTTCAAGTACCTGCCGGCGTTCGCGATGGTGATGGCGCCGTTCGCGAGAATCGACCGCGAGGCGGCGCAGGCGATCTGGTTCGCGCTGTCGACGGGACTGCTGACGGCCTTCGTGCGCTGGTCGGTACGCGGTCTACCGGAGCGGCGTCGATCGGAGCCGGTGCTGGCGGGACTCGCAGTCTTGTTCATGGCGAAGTTCTACGCGCACGAGCTGACGCTGGGGCAGACGAACATCATGCTCGGCTGTCTGCTCGCCGGAGCGTTGCTCGCCGTGCAAATCGATCAGCCGATGGTCGCCGGCGCGCTCATCGGCGCCGCGGCATTCGTCAAGCCGTACGCGCTGATCCTCCTCCCCTGGCTGGCGTTCACGTACGGCATGTCAGCGGCCCTCTCGTGCAGCGCCGTGCTCGTGCTCGGCCTTCTGTTTCCGATCCTCCGCTACGGCTGGAACGGCAATCTCAAGCTGCTCGCCGACTGGTACCGCACGGTCACCGAATCGACGACGCCCAATCTCACCAGCGCCGACAACATCTCGCTGGCGGCGATGTGGGCGAAGTGGCTCGGCCCGGGCGGCGTGGCAGCCGGGATGACGGCCCTGTCGAGCCTGGGCGCGATTTCGCTTGTCGGCATGGTCTGGCTGCGGCGCCTGCGTGTCGGCTCGCCGGACTACCTCGAGTTCGCGCTGCTCATGATTCTCATTCCGCTGCTCTCGCCGCAGGGATGGGACTACCTGTTGCTCCTCGCGACGCCGGCGGTCGTCTGCCTGATGGACCGCTGGCCGGAGACGAGCCGCGGATGGCAAGTCGCGTCAGGTCTCGCGCTCATCCTGATGTCGTTCACGCTGTTCGATCTGATGGGACGAACACTGTACGCGCATTTCATGGCGCTGTCGATCGTCACGGTCGCGGCGATCAGCCTCGCGCTCGCGGTGGCGCAGCTTCGATGGAAACAGCTTGCGTAAGAGCGAGGCGATGAGGCGATGAGGCTCGGAGGCAGCGAGCGGGGGTGGGGCCCCGCGAGCAACTAAAAGAAAGACCGCGAAGCCCGCGACGTCAGGAGCGGCGCTGAGCGGGCGAGCGGGGGTGGGGCCCCGCGAGCAACTAAGAAAAGACGACACAAGTGACAATGCCCGGAGAACCGAGATGACTGCTCCTCTCAACGCGTTCACGTCGTCACTGCTTGCTCTCGCTCTTCTCACCGGCGCGGCGCTCAAGTTCGACGCGCCGCAGGGATGGGTGGCGAAGGCGCCGGGCTCCTCGATGCGCGTCGCGGAATTCACGCTGCCAAAGGTCGCGGGCGATGCGGAAGACGCCGCACTGGCGATCTTCTTCTTTGGCGGTCAGGGCGGCAGCGTCCAGGCGAATCTCGATCGCTGGATCGGTCAGATGACGCAACCGGACGGCCGGCCCTCGAAGGATCTTGCAAAAACGACGAAGATATCGCCGCGAGGTTTGCCGATCACGCTCGTCGACGTCAGCGGCACGTACGTCGCCGAAGTGAGTCCCGGCTCAACCGAGCGTTTCAACAAACCCGGGTTCCGTCTTCGCGCCGCCGTCGTTGAAACGAAGGAAGGACCCTATTTCGTGAAGTTGACGGGTCCAGAGAAAACCGTCGCGCGCTGGGACGACGCCTTCATGGGATTCCTGAAAAGCTTGCGGGTGGAATGAGCTTCACCCCGCCAGCGACCAGTCGGTGTGCGGCATCCGGTTCAACACGAGCCAGCCGTAAAGCAATCCGCGATACGTCTGCCAGCGCATCCCTTTGCGTTGATAGAACGGCAGCAGCGCGCGCTGGAGCGCCGGCAGATGGTAGAACGGCACGCCGGGGAAATAGTGATGCTCGAGGTGGTAGTTGGAGTTGATGAAGACGAAATCCCAGAACCAGTTGCCACGCATCAGCGTGCCCCACTTGGCGGGGTCTGACGGATCGATGTCGTAGTGCTGGCCGAGACGGTTGAGCGTGAACGCCACCGGAAACACGAAGAAGACGGGAATCACGTGCGCGCGAAGCGCCGCGCCCGGGCCGAAGAGCCACCAGAGCACCGCGATGGCGCCGAGATGGAAGGCGAGCGCCGCGCGGCGCTCCCATTGAATGGTCGCCCGTAGATCAACTGGATAGGTCGCCGTCTCCTTGCGCGCGGCCCGGAAGTAGATCGGAAACAGCGCCGGCGTCGCGTAGAGGAGCTTGTACCAGCGCGCGTTGACTTTCGGCGACAGGTGATGCCGCTTGGGATCGTCGTCGGCGGACCCCAGCTCCGCGTGATGATCGAGATGCCAGCGGGTGAACTGCGACGCGGAGATGCCGCTTGGAATCGCGTACGCGAGCGCCAGGACGCGCTC
>Ga0111538_10005923_pt1 | contig 16618 bp, 15 predicted proteins | sample SoiMethybrSBSTD1_FD_79669 | JGI IMG/M metagenome (GOLD analysis project Ga0111538, IMG submission 79669) | Bulk soil microbial communities from a Populus tree surrounding site in Tennessee, USA - Soil MetaG P. TD hybrid SBSTD1 (version 2)... | ecosystem: Environmental > Terrestrial > Soil >...
CACGACGGCGGACGATTCGGGGGCCCTCGGGCTCGTGACCGGCGACACGCCCGAAGCGTGTGCCGAAACGACCGCTGGCGAAATTGCCCGGCTCGTCGCGGAGGGAACGCTCGTCCGCGACCGCACGACTGGTGTGCGGCGGCCGGTTCGCCCAGGGGATATCGCCATTCTGTTCCGCACGCGGGAGAGCCATCGCGAGTTCGAGGACGCGCTCGAGCGCCATGGTCTGCCGTCCTACGTGTACAAAGGCCTCGGCTTTTTCGACGCCGACGAGATCAAAGACGTGCTGTCGCTGTTGTGGTACCTGGCCGATCCGCTTTCCGATCTCCGAGCGGCGGCGTGGCTCCGATCGCGCTTCGTCCGCATCTCGGATGAAGGGCTGCGCCGCATGGCCCCATCGCTCGCAAGTGCCCTGCGCTCGGCGGACCCGCCCGCAATCCTCGGCCAGCTCGACGCCGATGATGCCGATGCGCTCTCCGCCGCGCGTGTCTCTTCTCAGCGCTGGCGGGCGCTGGTCGATCGAATACCGCCCGCCGAACTGCTCGACGTGGTCCTCGAGGAGTCTGCGTACCTGGCTGAAATCCGTGGTCCGCGCTTCCTGCAGGCCCGTGAAAACCTGAAGAAGATTCGCGCCATCATCCGCCGCATTCAGAATCGCGGCTACGCCACGCTCGATCGCATCGCCTCGCATCTCGATCGGCTCGCGGTCGGCGACGATGCCAATGCGGCGATTGACGCATCGGACGCGGTGAGCCTGATGACCGTGCATGCCGCGAAGGGACTGGAGTTTCCAGTGGTGTTCGTGGTGAACCTCGCGCGAGGAACCGCGAATCGCCGGCCGCCGATTCGCATCGCCACCGGCGATGGCGACGAAGACGCGTCGGTCGCCGTCGGCGATTTTCAGTCGAGCGGCGACGAAGATCAGGCCAACAAGGAACGCGAAGAGACGAAGCGGCTGCTCTACGTGGCGGTGACTCGTGCCCGCGATCGACTCTATCTCGGCACCGCCTTGAAGGATGGGGTCGTGCAGCCTGGACGCGGCAGCCTGGCCGAGGTGCTTCCCGCATCGCTGCTCGATCGCGTTGCGGAGGCCGCGGCGGCCGACGGTGTGTCTTGGCGCGCGGCGTCGGGGTCCACGCACGCGCTGCGAGCCTGCGGGTCATCATTGGCCCAGACAGCCCCGACGACCACCCTCCGTCAGACCTCGTCTGTGTCATCGGAGAGTGACTTCGCCGTACTCGACGACACATCCACCCGGCGGCAGACCGTCGCGTCCGCGATCGCCTCCGCGACTGACGAACCCTCGACCATCACGCTCGACGGTCCTGAATCGGATCGGCTCGTCGGCTCACTCGTTCATCGTCTACTGCAGCGCGAGGGCCTCGCCGCCGATGCGAGCGACGAGTGGATGCACGAGCGGCTGGCGTCGCTGATTCGCGTCGAGGAGTCGATCGCGATTGCCGATCGGGTCACGCTGATCCGGCGTGCAGCTGCGGCGTACCGCGCGTTTGCGGGACATTCGGAGCTGCGTGCGTTGTATCTGTCAGGAACCGCATTCCACGAGGTCCCGTTCTCGCTGTCCGTTGACGACCGCATCGTTCGCGGGACGATCGACTGTCTGGTCCGAACGCCGGACGGGGAGATTGCGGTGCTCGAGTTCAAGACCGGGCGCCGCCGGCCCGAGCACCAGGCGCAAACCGCTCTGTACGATCAGGCTGCGCGCTTGCTCTTTCCGGGGAGTCGCGTCGTTACACAACTTCTGTACGCGGCCGATGCGGCCCGGTCCTGACCTCCAATCGCGCGTTTTCAGGCCCAATACTCACGGAAAGCGCCGCCGACAGGCCGCACGTCGCCGCGCCAACCCGTCCAGCTGCACACGACGGCATCACTTTCTGCATTGCACCTGCCGGATTCAGCCCATAGAATCAAGTTTTGGGGAGATCTGATTGACGATGAAAGAGGAGACACGCGTGGCGCTGACCTGTCCCAGCTGTGGGAATGACCAGAATTTTCTGGTGAAAACGCTCCAGATGCACATCGTCCACGTCGAAGATTCGAGGGTCGAGGTCTCCGAAGAGGGCCGGCCCTACGTGCAGGAACTCTTGTGCGACGAATGCGAGACCGCGTTGAACCTTGATGAGGTCGATGAAGCCGTTCGCAAGGAACTGATGTTGACGCTCGGTGCCCGCTGAGGCAGGCGCCGACTTCCCTGAGTTCAGTAGACGGACTATCCCTCCTCGTCTTCGTCGTATTCCTCGAAGTAGTCACATTCTGGGCACACCCACTCAAAAGACTTGGTCGTCTTGAGCTGTGCGAAACCGGGCACCCGATCGGTGATCTCGCGTTCACGCAGCTGCATCATCTCGCCACACAGCGGGCACTCCTTCGTGACCATTGACTTCTCCTAGGGCGATCCCTATCGTACCCTCACGGAGATGCGGCGAGGCACGTTTCGTCCACACGGCGGCGACTCGGTAGCGGTGATGGCGGGCGAGGACCGCCACGACGCAAGCTGCTTTGCTGACGAAGTGGCCATCGACTTTCCGTCGGTGGACGTGGCGCTTGCGCGCATCCGGCGGGCCTTCCTTGCCGATGAGCGGCCGTCGCAACTGCGCACGACGGTGCGCCTATCCGACGAAGAGGCACGCACCGGAGCCACCGTCCCGCTCGACGTGCCCGTGCATTGCACCTGCCGGCAGTGCGGCGGACGCGGTGAATCGTGGACCGAGACCTGCACGCTGTGTCAGGGCACTGGCGCCGAGCTACTGCATCAGCCGCTGCACGTGACCATACCGGCTGGCGTCCCCGATGGCGCTCGATTCCAGTTCTCTGTGACGCCCCGCCAGAACCTCACGACCCGCATCGAACTTCACGTTCTCGTCTTGCAGTCCGGCTGAAGCCGGACACTACGAAACTGAGTGGAACGACACGCCAGGCTCCTGGGCATCCTCGCCGGGCTCTGGGGAGCGCTGGCGATGCTCGTCGGTGTCTCCATGCTGCTGCTGTCAGCTGGAGCCCTGGCGGAGCTCCTCGATTCTGTCGGGACGGCCGTCGAGTTTGCCGCCGGTCTCACCGCAGCGGCACTTGCCCTGATTGGCGTGTTCAGCCTCCTTTATGGCGGCGCGCACGCATGGGCGTCAGTGCTGCTGCGGCGGCGGACGGCGTTTGGCCGGGTCTTGATGCTAGCCCTGGCGCTCGCCGACCTCGTGGTGCTTCCGTTCGGAACGGCCCTCGGCGTCTACGCGTTGTGGACCCTCCTCACAAACGAGGGGCGACGGCTCTTCGAGTTGCACCCCTCAACGGCCCCTTAACGCCTCATATCGTCTTCGATCCGTTTGCGGATCGACGAGGCCTCGGCGCTGCGCGGCGTTGAGGCGGTGTCGATGTCCCCACCCAGGCGCTCCGAGAGCATCATGGTAAGCAGCGCTTCCATGACATTGCCGGTCATGGGTGCGCCGCCGTCCTTGCCGTTGTGGCCGGCGATCAGGATCTTCGGCACCACGTCCACCTGCGACGACTGGATGGCTTCGGCGAAGCGGTTCAGCACCTGCTGTGTCAGCTGCAGACGCGGTCCGCCGTACGCGCGCACCTGTTCTTCGATGGCCATGGCCTGGGCGATGCCGACGCGCGCAGTGCGCTCTGCATCGGCGGCAGCGATCGCCTGAATGCGCTTGGCCTCGCCTTCGCCGACGATGCGAATCTTCTCGGCCTCGGCGGTGGCCAGCGTCTGAATGCGCGCGGCTTCCTGGCGCGACCGTTCGTACTCCGCCTTACCCTGGTTCGTCTGGATGTTGATCGACAGCTCCGACTCAGTGATGAACGTCTGCTGCTTCGCACGCGCCTCGGCCTCGCGCAGCTCCATCTCCTTCATCGCCGCCTTTTCCTGGCGCGTGTAGGTTTCAACCTGCTCCTCCGCGATCTGCCGCGACCGCAGCTGCGTCAGGATGGTTTCGATCTGACTTCCCGGTGCACCCGCCGTCGGCGTGCCGATCAGCACTTCCTGCAATTCGAGGTTGTACTCGTTGAACTTCTCCTTCATCTGTTCGCCCGACTGCTGCTGGATCGCGCTGCGATCCTGAATCAACTGGATCAGCGTGCGCGTCTGACCGACGTTCTTGAAGTACGCCGACACCATTGGATCGAGCGTCTGCTCGACCAGGCGCTTGATGTCGCCGAACCGCTGTACCACGAGCGGAGCCTTGCGATAGTCGATGTGGACGACCACCGACAGTGGCAACGACGGCTCGAACGCGTCCTTCGTAATCAGCAGCACTTCCGAGAGGTTCTCGTCGTAGCGATGCGAGCCGGTCTCGGCCTTGTTCCACTTCAGGATAAAGTTGGTCGTCGGCACCGCCAGCACCTTGCCGGCATACGTGTTGAACGCGTACTTGCCCGGCAGCAGTGGCTCGTTCCACACACCGCGCGAATGCTTCCTGACGAGTTCGCCGTGCTTGTATTGGTCGCCGGTCAGATCGACACCCGCCTCACCCGTGTATGACACGACGACGCCGACGGTGCCGACGTCCACGACGGTCTTCGGGATCATCTCGATCGTCGCAAACAGCCGGTTGATGTAGTAGGTGCCCTCGACGAGTGTCTGCAGCTGACGGCCGCGCAGACCGCCGGCCTGCAGGAACTTCTCGGGATCCTGGAAGTTGTTGTGGTAGAGCGCCGGCGTCTTCGCATCATCACCGACGGTTGGCGCGATGATCTGCCCGTCCGGCAACGACGGCCCATCGTGCACCGTGACGATGCCGATCGCATCTTGGGCGTCCCTGATCACCATCGGCTCGAACCCGTCACGCTTGGCGATGAGCGCAGCCATCTGCTTGAACGTGTCGGCCTCGCTGGCGTCGAGCGGAAGGAAATGGACGCGCTCGTTCGTGATCACGATGAACTGCGCGGTGTTGATCGCGTAGGTACCTTCGCGAAGGATCTTGCGCTGCGGCCCTCGCTGGCCGGTGGAGCGCAGGAACGCAGCCACATCCTGAAAATCGTTCGCGGTGACGTTACTCGCCAACGTTTGCGTCGGCGGCAGAGGCTCGCCGTCGCGGGCGAAGACGTAGCCGATTTTGCCTTGCGCGATCGTCACCAGCGGCATCTGGTGGAGGCGATACTGAAACGGCATCATGACGTGCCAGCCGCCGCGCAGGAGCTCGGGCTGAAAGCCGGCCTCACCGTTCAGCGCGATGATGCCGTGCTTGACCGAGCCGGACGTGCTCCAGAGCTTTTCGACGATGCCCACGCGGTCATTCGGGATGTAGCGGAACGTGAGGAAGAGCACAGTGAGCGCAAACAGCGCGAGCAGAACCCAGAGTACAAGCGACACGGATACACCGAGGGCGGGCATGACTCAGTCCTTTCAGGTTGAGTGTGGGGTCGCGAGCCGAGTGGTCTATTCCGGCTGGCGGCTGGCAGGCGTGCGACTGTGACCCCGTGCGTACAGGCGAGAGACGTCAGCGAAAATGGTCACGATCTATTAGACGGATCCTGCCCGCCAAGGTTCGTGTGCACGGTCTTGCGGCGACTCGACCTTGGTGAAGGTGGAGCGTGCGACACAGTACAATACTCAGGATATGGCTTCTGTAGACCGCGACGCCGTGCTCAACGCGCTTCGCGTCGTTGTCGATCCTGACCTCCGAAAAGACATCGTCTCGCTTGGCTTCGTGAAAGACCTGACGATCGCCGACGGCCGCACCTCGTTCACCATCGAATTGACGACGCCAGCGTGTCCGGTGAAAGACCAGATGCGCGATCAGGCGACCGCCGCGGTTCGTGCCGTGCCGGGGGTGTCCGATGTGAAGGTGCAGCTGACCGCGAAAGTGCGTTCAGCATCCGCGCCCGAGACCGGTCGGCCGCCGCTGGCCGGCGTGAAGAACGTCATCGCTGTGGGCGCCGGCAAGGGCGGCGTGGGCAAGACCACAGTGTCAGTGAACCTGGCACTCTCGCTCGCGCGTTGCGGCAGCCGCGTCGGCATTCTCGACGGCGACATGTACGGGCCCAACGTGCCGATCATGCTGGGTCTCACCAACACGCAGCTCGGCACCGACGGGCAACGCATCGTCCCGGCCGAAAAGTACGGGATTCAAGTCGTCTCGATCGGGTTCCTCACCAATGACGATGCCCCGATCATCTGGCGTGGGCCGATGCTGCATCAGGCGATCCAGCAATTCTTCCGCGAGGTGGCGTGGACGGATCTCGACTACTTGATCATCGACATGCCTCCCGGCACCGGTGACGTGGCGCTCAGTCTGAGCCAGACCGTTCCCGTCGTCGGAGCGGTGGTCGTGACGACGCCACAGCAGGTGTCGCTGGCGGACAGCCGCCGCGCCGTTCGGATGTACCAGAAGCTCAACATTCCGACGCTCGGCGTCGTAGAGAACATGAGCTATTACCGGTGCACCAATTGTCATCACGAGGCCGACCTGTTCGGCCACGGCGGCGGCGAGGCGATGGCCTCCGACATGGCCGTGCCGTTTCTCGGCCGTTTGCCCATTTATCAGCCGATTCGCGAGGGCGGCGACAATGGGGTACCGCTGGTCGTCGCCGAGCCCGCGTCGGACGCGGCCCGGGCATTCCTGACCGTGGCAGAGCGTACTGCTGCGCAGATCTCGATCGCCGCGCACAAGTCCGCCGAAGCCAACAGAGGCAAGATCCCCCTCATTCCCGTGCGTTAGCCGTGCACGTCCCTTGTCCTTGGTGCTTTGTGCTTAGTCCGTCCTGTGGTTCATGGTCCCCTGGTCCACGTGGGCACCGGACCAAGGACTTAGCACGGACCAAGCACTAAGTCCCAAGGACCCAGGACCAATGATGACCTCCATCGATCTCCCCTTTACCAAGCGCACGCTCGGTAACGGTCTCGACGTGATCGTCCACGAGGACCACCACGTGCCGATCGTCGCCGTGAACATCTGGTATCACGTCGGGTCGAAGAACGAGCGACCCGGCCGTACCGGGTTCGCGCACCTGTTCGAGCACCTGATGTTCGAAGGGTCGGAGCATCACAACAAAGGGTTCTTCCCTCCGCTGCAGCAGGCGGGCGCGTCGCTCAATGGCTCGACGAACACCGACCGGACGAACTACTGGGAGGTCGTGCCGACGAGCGCGGTGGATCGAGCGCTGTGGATGGAATCCGATCGCATGGGCTATCTCCTGCCGGCGGTCACTCGCGAGCGGTTCGAGACGCAGCGAGACGTCGTCCTCAACGAGCGGCGGCAGAATTACGAAAACCGGCCGTACGGCATGGCCATCATGGCCATCACCTCCGCGTTGTACCCACCCGACCACCCATACAGCTGGATGACGATCGGGTCGGCCGAAGACATTCGCGCGATGCAACTGGAAGACGTCCAGGCGTTCTTCCGGACCTACTACCATCCCGCGAACGCCTCATTGGTACTGGCCGGCGACATCGAAACGCCGCGCGCGTTCGATCTGGCCGAACAGTACTTCGGCGACCTGCAGCCGGGCACGCGGCCGCTGCCGGTGGTTGCTACGGCCTCACTCGCTCGCGAGCAGCGGCTCGTGCTCCAGGATCGCGTCGAGCTGCCCCGCATCTACATCGCCTGGCTGTCGCCGGCGATGTTCGCGCCTGACGATGCGGAGCTGGATCTCGTGGCCGATCTGCTCGCCAACGGCAAAACGTCGAGGCTCTACAAGACGCTCGTCTACGACCGCAGAATCGCGCTCGACGTCTCGGCGCATCAGCACTCTCGCGAGCTGGGAAGCTTCTTCCTGCTCGCCGCGACGGCGGCGCCAGGCCATTCGCTGGCCGACATCTACGCCGAGATCGACACCGAACTCGATCGTCTGTCGGCGACGGGACCCTCGGACAGCGAGATGGAGCGGGCGCTTGCCCAGGCCGAGGCCCAGTTCATGTACCGCCTGCAGACCGTCGGCGGATTTGGCGGCAAGTCCGATCAGCTGAACGCCTACAACGTGCTGCTCGGCGACCCAGGGTTTTTCGCGGCCGACCTCGATCGCTATCGCCTTGCCACGCATGCAAGCGTGCGCTCGGCTGCGGCTCGCTACCTGCGGCGCGAGGCGCGCGTGGTGCTGAGCGTGATTCCCCGCGACCAGCCGGCATTGGCGCTGACTGCCTCCGACAAGGTTTCCGTATCGTGAGCGGCGTTGACAGGTCGCGGCTCCCCGAAGTCGGCCCGGATCCCGCGTTTACCTTTCCCGAGATCGTGCGGCACACGCTGCCCAATGGACTGCAGGTGCGGACGGTCGAGCATACGAGCATCCCGCTCATCACGATCGTCCTGCAGGTTGAGGGCGGCTCGGGCGCCGACACCGCAGACAAAGAGGGGTTAGCCGCGATCGTCGCCGACATGGTGGACGAAGGGACCGGCGCGCTCAGCGCGATTGACGTCTCCGATGCGATGGCGCGGATCGGTGGCGACTATGACGTGGACGTCAGCCCCGATGTCACCGTCTTCTCGCTGACGACGCTGACGCGGTTTGCCGCGCGAGGAGCGTCGCTGCTGTCCGACATGACGACCCGGCCCAGCATGCGCGAGACCGATTTCGTTCGTGTGCGTCAGCTGCGTCTGGATCGTCTGAAGCAGCTCAAAGATCTGCCACCGGCCGTCGCCGAGCGCGCGTTCCTGCGTTTGATGTACGCGCAGCATCCCTACGGTCACGTGCCAATCGGCAGTGATGACGCGTTGCGGCGGATCTCTTTGGATGACGCGTCAGCGCTTCACGCGGCGTCGTTTCGACCGTCGCGCGCGACGCTGGTCATTACGGGTGCGCTCCCGCACCAGGAGCTTCTCGCGGTTGCCAATGGGGCCTTTGGCGAGTGGACCAACGACGGTCGGGTATCGCATCCGGAAGTACAGCGTGCATCGGCGATCGAACCCTCCGAAGTCGCGCCGCCCCGCCTCGCGATCGTGGCGCGTGAGGGCGCCGCGCAGTCTGAGCTGCGCATCGGCCATTTGTCCGCGCGCCGCAACACACCCGATTACCCGCCACTGCTCGTCATGAATGCGCTGCTAGGCGGTCAGTTCGTCAGCCGTATCAACCTGAAGCTGCGTGAGGAGAAGGCGTACACGTACGGCGCGCGGACCGGGTTCGACTGGCGGCGTGGGCTCTCGCCGTTTGTCCTGCAAGCGAGCGTGCACACTGCGTCCACGGCAAACGCCATCGCTGATGCGATTGGGGAAATCGAAGGCCTGCGCGGATCGCGTCCGCCCACCGCTGAGGAACTGGTACTGGCCAAAACATCGCTGACGCGCGGCTATCCACGCAACTTCGAGACGGCGCAACAGGTGGCGCGGTCAATCGCGCAACTCGCGCTCTACGATCTGCCCGATACCTATTTCGCTGAGTTCGTCCCAAAAGTGAACGCTGTCGGTGAAGACGATGTGACGCGTGTGGCCGAGCGCTATCTCGCACCCGAGAAGATGACGACGCTCATCGTCGGCGATCACTCTGCCATTGCAGACTCACTCTCCACGCTCGGGCTCGGTACGCCGAGTGTGCTTCCACCCGAGCTCTAGGGATTCTCCAGGGATCATGTAGGGCCGGTCTCACCGACCGGACTGCATGCTACCCTAGCCGGGTTCCGCGGATTCGCGCCGTGACTACCGAACATCTCGCGCAGAACGTCGATCCCGACAGCGGCATCAATCGCATCACCAGCGTGGCCGTCGTCATCGGCGCGCTTGCCGCCATCGTTGCCGGCGCCACGATCTGGCTGCTGCTCACTGATCCGGTCACCGTGCTCAACGCTGTTGATGAGGGTCAGGTGTCGCCGGTCGTACGGCAACTCGCTGAAATCATCTACAACGCGCTCGCCGGATTATTGGACTATCTCTAGGAACTAAGAACGAAGAACTAAGAACCAGGAACTAGGAACTAGGTGTCTGGATTCAGGACGGTCTCTGTCGCCTGACCGTTGACGCGTTCCACTTTGTACGCACGCGCGTGCGGTCGAGAGCTCACGATGTTGGCGAGCTGGCCATTGATGAAGTGCGCGGCAGCGCCGTCGTCGAGCGCGAGTGCGCTGGCGATCGTGCCCTGCTCGATCAGTCGATGCAGCGCCGGGCGGCGCTCGACTTCTCCGTCGTAGTGCGGACAGCATGCGCCCGGTAGCAGACCCAAGCCGGCCAGCGGAAAGAGGCCGGTTCCTGATGAATCGGTCAACAGAGTTTCGAACCAGCAGATGGCGCCAGCGCTGACGCCGGCGAGCACAGTTCCCGACTCCCAGGCGCGTCGCAGCAATGGCGGAATCTCCCATTCCCGCCAGACTGCGAGCATGCTCTTGGTGTTGCCACCGCCAACGTAGATCACGTCCTGCTCGAGCAGCACCGTCGTCAAGTCGGGTGTGCGCGCGAAGAGCGGCACGTGCGTCGGCCGGCAGGGGAGCTGGCGAAAGGCGGCGTAGAAGCTGTCGATGTACGACTCAGCATCGCCGCTCGCCGTGGCCAGGAAACACACGGACGGATTCTCGCGGCGAGCAAGACCGAGCACGAACTGATCGAGCGCCGGATTGTCAGGTTCCATCGAGAAGCCGCCACCACCCATGGCCACGATCTGTGTCTCGATCGGATTCGTCACGCTTACAGGTTAGACCGTAAGAACTTCACGAGGACGTAGCCGTCCACGAACTTGAACGGAGCGGAGCCGCTGCTGTAGTGCCCGCACGGCAGTACGGTGACTTGATGCGGCAGCCGCCGCTGCGCGAACTCATCGACCAGCTGCCTCGAGAGATCGACGGGGAACGTCAGGTCGTACTTCGCGTACACCAGCAGCGTCCGCTTGTCGCGCACGCGATCGAGGTAGGAGACCGGGCTGATCGGACGCCACAGTCGGCGCAGTTGTTCGAGCTCGATGTGGCCGTTCAGACCTTCGCGCACGTGACGCGTAGACAAGCCACGCCAGACGACGTCGGCAAACCACGGCGATACGTGATTAAGCGCCTGCGCGCGAATCTTGGGTTCGTGCGCCGAGGTCAGCAGCGACAGACACGAGCCGAGGCTGGTGCCGAGAATGCCTATCCGTTCGAATCCTTGATCCGACAGCCACTGAATGGCGCGACGCGCGTCAAGCACAGCCTGCCGGCACACCTGCACCGTCCTCGCGACGTTGGAGCTGACGATGTAGTCAGCGCGGGTGAGTTCGGGTGGCATGCGCGCGTCGTGATAGGGCAGGCTCAGACGCAGCGCCGAGACGCCGAACTTCGCCAGCAGCTTCGACAATCCGATGTGCCCGCCGGCATCGGAATTCCACTGAGGAAGCACCAATACCGCGCGGCCGCGGCCGCGTGTCACCCCGAGAGGCGGCTCGTCCTTCGCAGGAAACCATCGCGCCGTCACGATGTTGTTTTCCGGATGCGGCGTCACGTGAGCGCTGGGGAAGCGCAGCATGCCGTCGGTGAACTCGAAGTCAGACGAAGGCGGCGCGGAGAAGAAGGCCTGGCTGTCGCGCATGACCTCCTCGACCCAGTGCTCGAGCGCTGCGGCGGCGTCGCTCTGTCCGTTCGGCGGAATCCAGTCGATGCCCCAGTCGAACGGCCGCACCACGCGGTCCTTCGATACCGAAGCGAGCCGACGTTCCCAGGCGTGAAAGAAAGGAGCGAACACTATGAAGGGTCGAGTAAGGGCTCGATGGCCCTGGCCACGGCCAGGAGGTCGAGCGTGTGCATGCCGACCAGTTGCGCTCCGGCGGGGAGGCCCTCTTGGGTGCGCCCGCACGGCATGGTGATGGCCGGATGGCCGGTGATGTTGAACGGTTGCGTGAGTCGCAGGGTGATCGCGCGCACCGGTTCTTCAGAGGTGCCGACCGACACGGTCGCCGCTCCGAGTTTCACGGCCGGAACAGGCAACGTGGGCAGCAGCAATCCATCGCGGCCGTGAAGTGCCGCGTTCACTTCGTGGATGAGGACATCGCGGCCGCGCAGCGCACGTACGTAGTCCTCGCCCAAGATATAACGGCCCATCTCGAGGCGGAGGCGCACGTTCGGTGTGTAGTCCTGCGGCTGGCGTTCAAGCGTCTGAGCGTGGCAGGCCGCCGCCTCGGGCAGTGCGAGGTGCAGATAGACCGTCGGCGAGTCAGCGGCGTGCGGGATGGTCACGTCCTCGAGCACGACTCCCGCCATTGTGAGCCGTTCGCACGCCTCGTTGAACCGTTGAGCAATCTCCCCATCGAGCAGCGCAAAGAAGTACGCACGTGGAATACCAAGACGCAGCCCGCTCAGCTCACGGGGTTTCAGGAGGGGCGGACTCGATGCCCCGGCGAGCACCTGATGCAGGATCGCCGCGTCTTCGACCGATCGGCACAGCGGGCCGACATGGTCGAGCGTACTGCTCAACGGCACTACGCCGTCGATCGGGATCTCGCCGAACGCGGGCTTGAGCCCGACCAAACCACATGCCGCCGACGGAATCCTGATCGAGCCACCGGTATCGGATCCAATCGAGGCGTAGCACATCTCGGCAAGGATTGATGCGGCCGAACCGCCTGACGATCCTCCCGGCGACCGGCTTGGATCGAGTGGATGGTGAACCGGACCGTACGCCGAGTCCTCGTTGGTCGTGCCGAGGGCGAACTCGTGCAGATTGGTCTTACCGACGAACACCGCGCCGGCCGCGCGCAGCCGCGCGGAGACGACTGAGTCGTTCGCGGCGACGTGTCCGCGCCGCACGCGCGATGCGGCGCTGGTCGGCGTGCCGCGGAGATCGATCAGGTCCTTCAGCGAGATGGGCACGCCGTGCAGCGGGCCGCGATAGCGGCCGGCTGAGATCTCCTGATCGGCGGCGTGCGCCTGCGCTCGTGCGTCGTCGGCGAGCACGGTGATGAACGCGTTGATCGACGGGTCGCGCTCGGTGATGCGCTCGAGGCAGCCCTCGGTTGCCGTCTCGGAACTGATCGATCGCGACTGAAGCGAGCGCGACAGCTCAGCTAGCGTTGGGCCGCCTGTGCGCGCTGGCTTCGGCGGGCCGGAGCGTTCAGTGAACATGCGTGGGCGGCGTATTGGGCGACTTCCCGCTCAAATCGAGATTCCAGTCGGCGGCGCGAAGCGCATTGGTGGATTTCGCGAGATTCTCGAGCAACGGCCGTAGCGCCGGCAGCTCTCGCCGGTCAGCATCCCGGAGCGCGTTTTGCAGCCACTCGTCAATCGTCATCAACAACTCTTAGAGTACTCTGACGCGAAACCATGCGGAAGACGAAGATCATTGCGACGCTCGGACCGTCCTCGAGCTCCGATGCGGCAATCCGAGAACTGATCGACGCCGGCGTTGACGTCTTCCGTTTCAACTTCTCGCACGGCACGCACGAGGGACATGCCGAGACGATGGCGCGCGTGCGACGCGCCGCGAAAGACAGCGGCCGCATCGTCGCCCTGCTCCAGGATCTCAGCGGACCGAAGATCAGGACCGGCCTGCTGCGAGGCCACACGCCGCTGCAATTGTCGATCGGCGATCCGCTGACTATCGCGGTCGGTGACTTCGAAGGTGAATCAGGGCGCGTCTCGACGACGTTCGATCTTCCGCGTGTGGTTCATGCCGGCGATTGCCTGCTCCTCGACGACGGCCGTCTCCAGCTGCGTGTCGCGAACGTGACCCCTCGCGAGGTGCAGGCCACGGTCGTCGATGGTGGGCCGCTCGGTGAGCACAAAGGGATCAACGTGCCCGGCGTGGAATTCCCGACGACGGGGCTGACCGACAAGGACATCAGCGATTTGCAGTTTGGCGCGAAGCAGGGCGTGGATTTCATGGCCTTGAGCTTCGTGCAAAGCGCGGCCGTGCTGCGGCAGGCGCGCGATCTGTTGCAGACGGCGAGCGTGCCCGAGATGCCGCTCGTGGCCAAGCTCGAACGCCCGGAGGCGATCGCGCGTCTCGAGGAGATTCTGCACGCGACCGATGCGGTGATGGTGGCCCGTGGCGATCTCGGACTGGAGCTGCCGCTGGAGCGCGTACCGCGCCTGCAGAAAGAAATCACGCGCTGGGCGCGGGCGCTCGAAGTGCCGGTCATTGTCGCGACGCAGGTGCTCGAGTCGATGCGCACGGAGCCACGTCCGACGCGCGCCGAAGTCAGCGACGCCGCGAACGCCGTCGAAGATGGCGTGGACGCCATCATGCTGGCCGGAGAGACGGCGGCCGGCTCATATCCGGTCAAGGCGGTGCAGACGCTCGACGTCATCATTCGCGAAGCGGAATCGATGCCGCCCGTGCGCAGACAGGGCGACTCGGCCCGGCTGATCAGCGGGCATTCGCACGCGGTGTGCGAAGCCGCGGTGACGCTGGCCGATCGCGGCGAGGCGGCGGCGATTGTTGCGGTGACGCGCGGTGGCAAGACCGCACGCGTCCTTTCGGCGCTCCGCCCGCGCGCAGCGATCTATGCCGCGACGGATCGGCCCGAGGTCGCGCGGCCATTGAATGTCTTGTGGGGCGTCGTGCCGGTGTTGACCGAACTGGATGACGACGTGAACGTGACCGCGAGCCGGATTGGCAGCGAGCTCGTTACCCGTGGCGCCATTGAGCCTGGCTCAGTGATCGTCCTCGTGAGCGTGACTTCGGACCTCGCGTACGGGCCGTCGAATTTCATCAAGCTCCTGCGCGTCTAATTAACCACCAACCACCAACCGCCAACCACTGACCACTGACCACCAACCAATGAAGGAGTTCACCCACAGCCTGACCATCGACGCGCCGCCGGCCGTCGTCCTCGACGCCTTCTTCAATCAGGAGGCGTTGGCGTCCTGGTGGCACGTCACGCGCTCGCTGTGCGTGCCGCGTCCGCTCGGCGTGTACGCCGTCGAGTGGGACGCCACCGAGTGGCGAGACGAGGTGCTTGGCCGTCTTGGCGGTGCCTTCAAAGGCACCGTGATCGAGTTCAAGCCCGGACGAGAGTTCTTCATCGCCGACGCCTACTGGCTGCCTCCCGACGGTGAACCGATTGGACCAATGGCCTTCGAGGCTACCTGCAGCCTGGTGTCCGGGCGGACGGTGCTGCACGTTCGTCAGTCAGGCTTCGAGAACAGCCTGCGGTGGTCGCGGTACTACGACGTGATCGCGACTGGCCTGACCGTGGCGCTCGACGAGCTCAAGCTGCACGTCGAACAGAACTGGAACGGGTAAAAATCGAAAATAATTAGCGCATGCATCCGCAACCGCTCGCGTATCGCGATCACGAGTTTCTCGAATCAGAAGAAGCACGCCCGCTCAGAATCCTCGCCGAGTATCTCGAGCCGCTGCGCCGCTTCAAGGCGCAGAACATCCAGGACACCGTCGTCTTTTTTGGCTCGGCGCGAATCCATAGCCGCGAGCATGCCGAGCAGGCGTTGGCCTCGCTCCAGCGGCGATTCGGATCCCGCAGCGAGACGATCAACGAGCATCTGATGCGCGGCCGCAAGGCCGTCGAGTGGTCGAAGTACTACGAGGATGCGCGTAAGCTGGCGCGCCTGCTGACCGAGTGGTCGCTCTCGCTCGACTCACCGCATCACCGGTTCGTGGTCACGTCGGGCGGCGGGCCCGGCATCATGGAAGCGGCCAACCGCGGCGCGCATGAGGCCGGCGGCAAGACGATCGGATTGAACATCCGTCTTCCGTTCGAGCAGGGCGCCAACCGGTTCATCACCGACGGCCTGCACTTCGAATTCCACTACTTCTTCATGCGCAAGTTCTGGTTTGCGTATCTGGCCAAGGCGCTGGTGATCTTCCCGGGCGGGTTCGGCACGCTCGACGAGATGTTCGAGATCCTGACGCTGATGCAGACGGAAAAACTGGAGAAGCAGATCCAGATCATCCTCTACGGCTCGGAGTACTGGGATCAGATCCTTCATCTGGAGCCGATGGCCGACTGGGGCGCGATCAGCCCCGGCGACATCAACCTCGTGCAGCGAGCGGACACGCCCGAGCACGCATTCGAGCTGCTCAAAGCGCATCTCACCGAACATCATCTCGTGCCGCCCACGCTGCAGGAGATGAAGTCGCCGGGGATTGCGAAGACGCGTTCGTAACTCGACACCGTAGAGCGCAGGCTTCAGCCTGCGCGATCAGTACAGCAGGAACTGCTGGCGCAACGCGCGGAATGCGTCTTCGTCCGTGCGCCAGCTGGCGGCAATCTCGGTCGCCGGCATATCGCTTTCGATCTGCTTCCGTAACGTGTCCGAGCCCGCCAGGATGTCGATCGGCATCTTGTCGTGCTCGTATTCGTACGGCGGTTGCCGCCATGCGTATTTCGAGGGATTGGTCCGCCAGAACATGCCGGCGAGCGCGACGCCGACCAGCACGGGCTTGAAGAGGTGGCGAGCCGTCACATGGATCTGGCAGCCGCCGCACGTCTGCTTCGCATGCTTCTGGAAGGTCGGCTCGAACACGGCGGGACGGAAGTGGACGCCGGTGAGCCCGAGCGCATTCATGTCGCGCGCGAAGCGTTCGGCCTCGATCCACGGCGCGCCAACCAACTCAAATGGCCGCGTCGTGCCGCGTCCCTCCGAGAGCATGATGCCTTCGAACAGCACCGTGCCGGGATACACGATGGCGGTGTCGAGCGTCGGCATGTTCGGCGACGGCATCACCCACGGTAGATCCGTCTGGTCGGCGTACATGTCGCGCCGCCAGCCTTCCATCCGAATCACCTCGAGCTGGGCGCCGATCCCAAAAGCCTC
>Ga0111538_10005924_pt1 | contig 16616 bp, 15 predicted proteins | sample SoiMethybrSBSTD1_FD_79669 | JGI IMG/M metagenome (GOLD analysis project Ga0111538, IMG submission 79669) | Bulk soil microbial communities from a Populus tree surrounding site in Tennessee, USA - Soil MetaG P. TD hybrid SBSTD1 (version 2)... | ecosystem: Environmental > Terrestrial > Soil >...
AGCACAGGTTGCGCGAGCGGCAGGCGCTCCGTCCTTGTTGCAGATGGATCGGCTCGGGCTTCGTGAGGTGCGCCCACCGCGCGCCCAACACGTGGCGATTGCCGTAGTGCGCGCGGATCTTGTCGCTCATGTGCTGCTCGACGCAGTTGAAGTCGAACGGCGGGAGGAATTCCCCGTCGGGCATCGACTCGATCCCGTCGCGCGTTCCGCACACGCCGATGAAGCGCTCGACGTGCGAGTACCACGGAGCGATGTCCTCGTAGCCGATCGGCCAGCCGATGCCGTAGCCGTGGCGTTCCGGCGCCGTGAACTCGTAGTGGCTCCACCGCTGGCAGGCGCGGCCCCACATGAGCGATTTGCCGCCCACCTGGTAACCGCGGATCCAGTCGAACGGCTTCTCCTGGACGTAGGGGTGCTCGGCGTCCTTCACGAAGAAGTGCTGCACGTCTTCCGCGGCGATCACGCTCATCACCGGGTTTTCTTCGACCACCTTGCGCGTCAGCTGGCCGCGGTGCGGGAGCTGCCAGGGCGCGAGATTGGCGGTGGGATAGTCCTTGATGTGCTCGACGTTGCGGCCGCGCTCCAGCACCAGCGTCTTCAGGCCTTTGTCGCACAGCTCCTTGGCGGCCCAGCCGCCTGCGATGCCGGAGCCGACGACGATGGCGTCGAAAGTGGTGGGGTCGGTTGCCGATTTGCTGTTATCCACGCCGTCACTATACTTCGCGACTCGAATTGATCCCACGATGCCCGAGTGGCGGAATTGGTAGACGCAGCGGACTCAGACAACACAACTTGAGCCCTCGGGCGAGAAATCCCCGGGGTGAAGCCCGTCAAAGTCGGCGAAGGCCCTGAGCAGTGCAGCTCGAGCTGACACCGAGCCAAGCCCCGGCAAAGCTGCCGGAGGAAGGTGTAGAGAGCAGACGGCGGGCACCTACGGCTGAACAGCTATGGTGAAGGCGTGCTCCAGACCACGAACCCGCGGTGATGCCGCGCGGCGCGGCCAAAGCCGAAGTGGTACGAAAATCCGCCGCCGTTAAAAGCGTGTCGGTTCGACTCCGACCTCGGGCACCACTCTCTCTCCCATCTAGTTCAAGCGCTTAGCGTCCTTACCGCATCCTTTCTGGAGCTCGGCTGCGACCTTTTCCTGAACAGCGGCATCTAAGCTGCACGATGTCGCAGTTCGCGGGAATAGAAGTCACGGCGGAAGTGCTCAGCGCAGCCTGCAGTGGCGACTCCCGCGCCCAGGAAGCGATCTATCGCTGCTACCAGCGACCGGTGTATTCGCTGATCCGGCGCCTGATCGCACGACCCGCGATCGCCGACGAGTTGTTCCAGGATACGTTCATCGAGATCCTGCGGAGCCTGCGCAGCTATTCCGGCGGCGGCCCATTCGGCGGCTGGGTGCGCGCGATCGCCGTCAACAAGTGCCTGATGTACCTGCGCTCGCCGTGGCATCGCAGCTTCGCGTATCTCGACGCCGACGAGAACGAGCCGCTGGCCGACCTGCTGATGGACGGAGCGTCGAGCCCCGATGCGCAGGTGCAGGCAAGTAATGACGTCGAGCGCGCGCTTGCCACGCTGCCGCCGCTCACGCGCACGGTCGTCTGGTTGCACGATGTCGAGGGTTACACACATGGAGAAATCGCTCAGCTGATGGGACGCACCGCCAGTTTTTCCAAGTCGCAGCTCGCGAGGGCGCATCAGCGTCTGCGCGAGCTGCTCGACCCGCAGTCCGAGTCCTTGCCATGCACGCATCTATCGACCATCTGCTGAGCTTGCGCGACGGCCAGCCCGTGGACGCCGCGACGGCGGCGCACGTGGAGCAGTGTCAGCGTTGTTCGGCTGAGTTGCGCAAGCTGCGCGAGCTGCAGCTCAAGCTGCAATCGCTGCCGCCGCTCGATGCGCCGACGTCGTTCACCGAGATTAGGCGGGCGATGGCGCGGCCCGTCGCGCAGCCGCGCCGCCTGGTGTCGCCACGGCTCGTTGCCGCTTTGGCGTTCGTAGCGCTGACGACGATCTTTTTCGTGGCGCTGCGCGATGAGACTGCGCCGCGACGCATGGCTGAGCACGACACACAGTCTGCACAGCCGCAGGAACAACCGACCGATGTCGTGGAGCAGGCGCGCGTGCCGGAGCTGGTGGCGCAATCGCAGCGCCTCGAAGACCTGCTGCAGCGCTTGCCCGAGCGGCCGCGCGTCGAGCGCGTCTCGACGGCCGCGATGATCGACACGATCGAAGATCGCATCCAGTGGCTGGATTTTCAGCTGTCCGACGCACCGGACAGCGGGCTGAGCGAGGAACAGACGCAGCGCCTGTGGCGCGAGCGAGTTGAGTTGATGGATTCCCTGGTGAAGGTGCGATACGCCGAAGGCGGAGTGGCTTTCTGAGGAGCATCCCGTGAACCGCAAGACCGAGACATTCGCTTCGTTGACCCTGGCTGCGCTTCTCGCGCTCGCCGCGACTGCGAGCGGCGCCGCAGACGACAAGAAATCGACGGACAACGATGCGCAGTCGCAAGCCGAGCTGGAGCGCAAGCTGGCCGACGCCCGCAAGCGGCTCGATGAGGCCGCGCGAGAAGTCGCGAATCTCAGCATGTCCCTGTCGGACGACATGGTGCCGCACATGCGAGGCGCGTTCGGCACAGTGGTAGGAGAAGGTCCGCCGCGCGCGGTCCTTGGCGTCAATATGGGCAGCGACGATGCGAAGAGCGACGGCGTCGAGGTCGTGAGCGTGAGCCCCGGCGGCGCGGCGGCGGAAGCGGGCTTGAAAGCCGGCGATGTGCTGACCGACATCAACGGCACGGCGCTCAAGCGCGACGGGGATGCATCGGCGCGTGAGAAGCTGATCGTCGCGATGCGCAAGGTGAAGCCGGGCGATAGCGTCGCCGTGGGCTATCGGCGCGACAACAAAGCGCTCAAGGCAAACCTCGTGGCACAGCCGTTGCGCAACATGTTTTTCACGAGGGCGATGCCGGTGCCGGGCATCGCCGCGATGCCGCCCATGCCGGACTTCGTCTTCCTGCGCGGCGAGGGCGTGTTCGGCTCGGCGGAGCTGGTGCCGATGACGTCAAAGCTCGGTCAGTACTTCGGGACCGAAACCGGCCTGCTCGTGGTGCGTGCACCCGACGACAGCCGGCTTAAGCTGGAGGACGGCGACGTGATCGTGGACATCGATGGACGCACGCCGTCGAACGCCTCGCACGCGCTGCGCATCCTGTCGTCGTATCAGGCGGGCGAGAAATTGAAGCTCAACATCCTGCGCATGAAGAAGCGCATGTCGTTCGAAGTCACCGTGCCCGAGGACACCTTCGACAAGCGGCTCAACGGCCCGCGCCTGGAGCGGGGCTTCATGCGCTTCGGGCCCCCACCCGGACCGATGATCGAAGCGGTGCCTGCGATGCCTGGATCGCCTGGCATCCCGGTCGAGGGGATGGGGCCGATCACTGTGCCGGCGCCGCCGTTGCCGGATGAGCCTGTGTAGGCTACCGTGCGCGCCCGATGCGGCGCGCCGACTTCGCCTACGACCTGCCTGAAAATCTGATTGCACAGCGGCCCCCGATCGAGAGATCGGGGGCCCGCTTGTTGCACCTGGAGCGCGCCGGCGCGCGTCTGCGCGATCTGCAGTTCACGGATCTGCCCTCGCTGCTGCGCGCAGGCGATCTGCTGGTGTTCAACGATACGCGCGTGATTCCGGCGCGCATCGTCGGCAGCAAGCCGACAGGCGGCCAGGTCGAGATCCTGCTCGAGCGGGTGCTCGACGGGCGACGCATTCTCGCGCACGCACACGCGAGCAAACCGCTGCGAAGCGATGTTCCGGTCTCACTGCCCGGCGGTGCTCAGGCGACCTACATCGGTCGCCGCGACGATCTGTTCGAGCTGGAGCTCAGCACGGATCCGCTGCCGTACTTCGAGCAGCATGGCTCGATGCCGCTGCCGCCGTACATCGAGCGCGCGGCAGACCCTGACGATGCGACGCGCTATCAGACTGTCTACGCGCGCGAGCCCGGCGCTGTCGCGGCGCCGACCGCCGGTCTGCACTTCGACGATGCGATGCTCGAACGCTGCCGCTCGATGGGAGTCGACTCCGCGTTCGTGACACTCCACGTCGGAGCGGGCACTTTTCAACCGGTGCGAGTCGACAATCTGGCCGACCACCGCATGCACGCCGAACGCGTCACCGTGAGTGCCGACGTCTGCGAAGCAATCGAACGCACACACGCGGCCGGCAAGCGTGTCATAGCGGTCGGCACGACCGTCGTGCGCAGCCTCGAATCCGCCGCGCAACAAGGGAAGCTCGCACCGTTCTCGGGCGAGACGCGCTTGTTCATCACGCCCGGGTTTCGTTTCGCGGTCGTCGACGCGCTGGTCACGAACTTTCACCTGCCGGAGTCGACTCTGCTGATGCTGGTGTGCGCGTTCGCAGGCTACGATGCGGTCATGCACGCCTATCGTCATGCGGTCAGCGAGCGCTACCGGTTCTTCAGCTACGGCGATGCGATGTTGCTGGAGCGCGCATGAAGTTCGAGCTGCTGGGCACCGACGGCCGCGCGCGCCGCGGACGCCTGTCATTCGCACGCGGCGGCGTCGAAACGCCTGCGTTCATGCCGGTGGGTACCTACGGCACCGTCAAGGCGATGACGCCCGAGGAGCTGATCGAAAGCGGAGCGCAGATCGTACTGGGCAACACCTTCCACCTGATGCTGCGGCCGGGCATGGATGTGATTCGGGCGCACGGCGGCCTGCACGGGTTCATGCACTGGGAGCGGCCGATCCTGACCGACTCCGGCGGCTTCCAGGTCTTCAGCCTCGCGACGCTGCGCAAGATCACGGAGGAGGGCGTCAGTTTCCGCTCGCCGGTCAACGGCGATCCGGTGCTGCTGACGCCGGAGCGCTCGATACAGGTGCAGCGCGACCTCGATGCCGACATCGCGATGATCTTCGACGAGTGCACGCCGTATCCGGCGACCGAGGACGAGGCGCGCAAATCGATGGAGCTGTCGCTGCGTTGGGCAGAGCGCAGCCGCGCCGAGTTCGAGCGTCTGCAGAATCCTCATGCGCTGTTCGGCATCGTGCAGGGCGGTATGTTTTCCAGCCTGCGGCAGGAGTCGCTCGCGGGCCTGCGTCGCATCGGTTTCGACGGCTACGCGATCGGCGGTCTCGCGGTCGGCGAACCGAAGGCAGAGCGCGAGACGATGCTCGATGCCATCGAGCCGCACCTGCCGACGGACCGGCCGCGCTACCTGATGGGCGTCGGCACGCCCGAGGACCTGGTCGAAGCCGTGCGGCGCGGCGTTGACATGTTCGACTGCGTCATGCCAACCCGGCATGCGCGCAACGGTCACCTGTTCGTCTCGACCGGCGTGCTCAAGATACGCAATGCGCGCTACGAATCGGACACCGCGCCGCTCGATCCGGCTTGCGGCTGCTACACGTGCCGTCACTACAGCCGCGCCTATCTGCGGCACCTCGACAAGTGCGGCGAGATTCTGGCCGCGCGCCTCGGCACGATCCATAATCTCCACCAGTATCTGACCCTGATGCAGTCCATGCGTGCGGCGATCGAACAACGACGGTTCGACGCATTCGTGGCTGACTTCTACGCCCGCCGAATCGAAAGCGACTGACCGCCACCCGCATGCTCGCCGATCTTCCGACTGCGCCCTGGTTCCGACGCCTGCTCGTCGCGGCCCTGATCCTGGGCATCGTGCTGCTCACCTTCAGCGTGCTGCAACCGTTCATCGTGCCGCTGATCTGGGGCGCAATCCTCGCGTACGTCAGCTGGCCGCTGCAGCAGCGCATCGAGCGTGCGTTGCGCGGACGCTCCGGGCTTGCCGCGCTGGTGACCTCCTTTCTCGTGACGCTCGCCATCGTCGTGCCGCTGATCTGGTTGATCCTGATGGTGCGCGTGGAAGCAGTCGATGCGTACGCCAGGGTGCAGACGTTCCTCGCGTCGAAGCCTTCGCTGCCGCCGGTGTTGCGCGATCTGCCGTGGATCGGCACCTGGGCGCAGGACATGTTGCAGCAGCTGTCCGCCGATCCGACCGCGATCAGGGAGCAGCTGGTGCTGACGCTGGAGCAGTCTTCCGTCGAAGTATCGAAGCTGATCGGCGGGGTCGGGCGCAACGTCGCGAAGCTGTTCTTCGCCGTGCTCTCGATGTTCTTTCTGCTGCGCGACGGGCCGCGCCTCATGCGCGAAGCGCGTGCAATTCTCGAAGGCATCCTCGGGCCGCGCGTGCACGACTATCTCGATGCAATCGGCTCGACGACTCAGGCAGTCGTGTACGCGCTGATCCTCGGTGCAATCGCTCAAGGTACGGTTGCAGGGATCGGCTACTTCTTCACCGGCGTCGAGGCGCCCGTGCTGATGGGCGCGCTGACTGTGCTGATCGCGCTGATTCCATTCGGTGCGCCGTTGGTCTGGGGCAGCCTGGCGCTATGGAAGCTGATCACCGGCGATCTGGTGCACGGCCTCATCCTGCTGGGGTGGGGTCTGTTGGTGGTCAGCTGGGTCGACAATCTCGTGCGGCCGATGGTCATCTCCAACGCCACGCGCATGCCGTTCCTGCTCGTGGTGTTCGGTGTGCTCGGCGGGGTGCTCGCATTCGGGCTCGTGGGCCTGTTCATCGGCCCGGTGCTGCTCGCGGTGTCGCTCGCGATCTGGCGCGAGTGGCTGGAGGAGCATCAGGAGAAGAAGGAAGCGGTTGGCGGTTAGCGGTTGGCGGTTGGTGCAGAGGCGCAAGACTCTGCGGCATCTCACTAACCGCCAACCGCTAACCGCTATCCGCCTCTCTTCTTTCAAATTTCGACAGCAGGATCTTGTCGATCCGCACGCCGTCCATGTCCATGATTTCGACCTTCAGGTCGCGCCAGGTGAGCGTGTCGCCGGCCTTCGGGATGCGGCCGAGACGCGCCAGCACGAAGCCGGCGACCGTGTGGTAGTCGCGGCCGACCATGTCGCGGCGGTTCAGGCGGCGCTGCAGCTCCTCGATCGGCAGGTGACCGTCGACCAGCCATGAGCCGTTCTCGCGCTGCGTCGCTTCCGGCCGCTCGCGGCTGCCGAGCTCCGGCAATTCGCCGGCGATCGCCTTGAGGATATCGATCGGCGTGGTGATGCCTTCGATCTCGCCGTACTCGTCGGTGACCACAGCGAGGTGCGTGCTCGACTTCTGGAATTGATCGAGCAACTGCAGCACCGAAATCGAATCCGGAATGTGCAGCGGCGGCTCCAGGTCGCGGTCGGGATCGAGCAGGCCGCGATGCACGGCCTCGCTCAGGTTGGCCAGCGTGATCATGCCGAGCAGGTTGTCCAGCTTCTCGCGCGCGATCAGGAAGCGCGCGTGGCCGCTTTCCTTGGCCTGCTGCCAGAGCACGTCGATCGGGTCCTCGATGTCCAGCCAGATGACGTCCTGGCGCGGGATCATGATCGATCCGACCTTGCGATCCGCGAGCGCGAGCACGCCCTCGACCAGGCGGCGCTCGCTGGCTAGGAAGACGCCGGCGCGCGTGCCTTCAGCGACCAGCGCGCGTACGTCGTCTTCCGTCACGGCCGCCTGGGGCGCGGCGGAAACCGGCAGGATCTTCAGGAAGGCGTTGACGGCTGCGCGCAGCAACCAGACGGCCGGGGCGGTGATCCGGGCCACGAGCCGCATGATCGGGGCGACCCGCAGCGCCAGCGTCTCGGCGTGCAGCAGCGCGACGCGCTTCGGCACCAGCTCGCCGACGATGAGGGTGACAAAGGTGATGATCAGCACCACGATGCCTTTGGCGAGCTCTTCGGTGTACTTGGCCGGTACGCCATAGCTCAGCAGCTCGTCCGCCAGCGGTCCGGCGAAGGTCTCGCCGCCGTATAAACCGGTAAAGATCGTCAGCAGGGTGATGCCGATCTGGATCGCCGACAGCAGCGTGGTGGGATCCTCCACCAGCGCGATCGCGGATTTCGCACCGCGCAGGCCCTGCTCGGCGGCGGCTTGCAGGCGCGAGCGCTTGGCGGACACCAGGGCCATCTCCGACAGCACGAAAAAGCCGTTGAGGAGGATGAGCAGGAGAATGACGAGAACTGCGCTGGAGCTCATGGAAGGCACTCACCCCGCCCGGTGCGTAGGGAGCGCAGAGTGTACATTCCCGCCGGCCCCAACCGCCGGCAGCGCCTGTGTATAATGCGCCGCTCTTTTTCACAGGCATTCAATATGGACTGGCTGATTTCTACTGCCGCCGCACAAGCGCAGAGCGGCGCGACCGGGCAATCCGGCGCCCTGATGCAGATCCCGTTCCTCATCCTGATGTTCGTGGTCTTCTACTTCCTCCTCATCCGCCCGCAGACCAAGCGCGCCAAGGAGCACCGTGCCCTGATTGCCGCGCTCGAAGTCGGCGCCGAGGTGGTCACCAACGGCGGCATTCTCGGCAAGGTGACCGAGCTCGGCGAGCAATACCTCAAGGTTGAGATCGCGGACGGCGTGAACGTCAAGATTCAGCGCGCCATGGTCCAGCAGGTGCTGCCCAAGGGCACGCTGAAGAGCCTCTGACGCTAAGGAATCCGCAGACTCTCCATGTATCACTTCTCCCGCTGGAAGTATTGGCTGGTCATCGTCGTCGTCGTGTCCGGCACGCTGCTCGCGCTGCCGAACGTGTTCGGCGAGGGCCCGGCATTGCAGTTGTCGCGTTACGACCGCGCGGCGATGGACCAGGCTGCGCAGCAGCGCGTGCTGGGTGTACTCGAGACCGCCAAGCTCACGCCGGAGGTCTCGTACCTGCAGAAGGACCGGCTGGTGCTGCGCTTCACGACGGACGCGCAGCAAACCGCGGCGCGTGACGCAATCCAGAAGGGCACTTCAGGTGACTATCTGGTCGCGCTGTCCAGCGTGACCCGCATGCCGGAGTGGATGCGGCGCGTGCCGTTCATGAAGCCCATGAGCCTCGGTCTGGATCTGCGCGGCGGCGTGAACTTCGTGTACGAGGTCGATATCCCGGGTGCGCTGGCGCAGGCCGTGGAGCGGATGGAGCGCGATGCCCGTACTCAGCTGCGGGACAAGCGAGTTCCCTACGGCGCAGTGACTTCGAACAACGGCGCGGTACGCGTCGTGCTGCGCAGCGCTTCGGACCTGCAGGCGGCGATGGACGCGTTGAAAGCGCCGGACGGCAGCCTGCAGATCACTTCGGGCGAAAGCGCGGACGGCACGTACGTCGAGATGCGCATGACGCAAGCGGAGATCAAGCGCCGGCAGGACGTCGCCATCGAGCAGAACATCACGACGCTGCGCCGTCGCGTCGATGAGCTGGGCATCAGCGAGCCGATCGTGACGCGCCAGGCGGCTAACCGCATCAGCGTGCAACTGCCGGGCGTGCAGGATCCGAACGAAGCGATCCGCGTGCTCGGCGCGACCGCCACCCTGGAATTCCGCCTGGTCGACGAGGTCAACAATCCCTACGAGGCGGAGCAGAACAAGCGCATTCCGATCGGCTCGAGGCTGTACAAGGAGCGCAACGGCCGCCCGATCCTTCTCAAGCGCGATGTCATCGCGACCGGCGAGCAGCTGACGGACGCGAACTCCAGCATCAACACGCAGGAAGGCCAGCCGCAGGTCAACGTGAAGCTCGACTCGCGCGGCGGCCAGTCGATGCTGAACGCGACCCGGGACAACGTCGGCAAGCGCATGGCCGTGGTCTATATCGCCAAGAAGCAGCTCGCCGAGGGCGAGCAGTGCAAGGGCGTGCGGGCGGGCCAGATCTGTACCGAAGAGGAAGTCATCAGCGCCGCGACGATCCAGAGCGTGCTGTCGTCGAGCTTCCGCATCACGGGCCTGCAGCAGAACGAGGCGCGCGAGCTGGCGTTGCTGTTGCGCTCCGGCGCGCTCGCCGCGCCACAGACCATCGTTCAGCAGCGTTCGGTGGGTCCGAGCCTCGGCGCGGACAATATCCGGCGCGGCTGGCATGCGATGGCCGTCGGTCTCGTGCTGACATTCGTGTTCATGGCGATCTACTACCGCGGTTTCGGCTGGATCGCCAACGCTGTGCTGGCAGCGAACCTGGTGCTGACGGTCGGATTGCTGTCCCTGCTGCAGGCTTCGCTGTCGCTGCCGGGCATCGCGGCGGTGGTGTTCCACCTCGGTATCGCCGTCGACGCGAACATCCTCATCTACGAGCGCATCCGCGAGGAGCTGCGCGCCGGCAACTCGCCGCTCTCCGCCATCAACGCGGGCTTCGAGAAAGCTTTCGCGACGATCGCAGACTCGAACGTGACGACGCTGATCGCCGGCGTCGTGCTGTTCGCGTTCGGCACCGGCACGATCCGCAGCTTCGCCATCGTCATGACGCTCGGCATCGCGACTTCGCTGTTCACCTCGGTCGTCGGCAGCCGGGCGCTGGTGCACGCGATCTGGGGCCGGCGCGCGCGTCTGACGCACCTCCCGATTTAGTTCACGAGCCAGGAGCCTCAGGGCCGCACCATGGAGTTCTTTCACAAAGTCACGACGTACCCGTTCATGCACACGCGGCGCATGTGGTACGGCGTGTCGAGCGTCGCGATCGTCGCCTCCATCGTGCTGCTGTTCTGGCATGGCCTGAACCTCGGCATCGACTTCACCGGCGGCGTGGAGCTGGAGTTCCTGTATCCGAAGACCGCAGATCTCGACAAGACCCGGGCGACGCTGGAGCGGTCGCAGTTCGCGCATCCGCAGGTCCAGAACTACGGCGACGATCGCACGATCATGGTGCGCCTGCTGCCGCAAGCGAATCAGGACGTGAATGCAGTCAGCAAGGCCGTGACGGAGTCGCTGCAGAAGGTCGATCCAGGAGTGAAGCTGCAGCGTGCAGAGGTGGTCGGTCCGCAGGTCGGCCAGGAGCTGACGAACCAGGGCGGTCTCGCGGTGCTGTTCACCTTCATCCTGATCGGCATCTACACCTGGTTCCGCTTCCAGTGGAAGATGGGCATCAGCGCGGTGATCGCGACGCTGCACGATCCGCTGATCATTCTCGGCTTCTTCGCGGTGACGCAGATCCCCTTCGATCTCGCGGTGCTCGCGGCAATCCTGGCGGTCATCGGCTACTCGCTCAACGATACGGTCGTGGTGTTCGACCGGGTGCGCGAGAACTTCCACAAGACGCGGCGCGCCAGCTCCGAGGAAGTGATGGACGCGTCGATCAACCAGACGCTATCACGCACGATCATCACCAGCGGCGCGACGCTGCTGGTCGTGGTGGTGCTGCTGATCATGGGCGGCGAGACGCTGCGCGGTTTCTCCTGGGCACTGACCATCGGCATCATCGTCGGCACCTATTCCTCGATCTACGTGGCCGGAGCGCTGGCGCTCGACATGAAACTGTCGGCGCGCGACCTGATGGAACAGAAGGAAACCTCCAAAGTCGACGCGATGCCATGACGGCAACGGCAGGGCAGGCCTGGTTCGCCGCATGAACTGGCCCATCTGGCTCTGCTTCTTCGCGATCTTCATCGGCGTTCTGGCGCTCGACCTCGGAGTCCTCCACCGCGAGGCCCGCACCATGCACGTCCGGCAGGCCCTCGGCTGGACGGTAGTATGGGTCATCGTCGCTCTGTCTTTCAGCGCCCTCGTCTACGGCGTCTACGAGCATCATTGGTTCGGCTGGCGCGGCGTTTCCGGGGATGCGCCCAACGGCTCCGAGGCCGCAATCCAGTTCGTCACCGGCTACCTGCTCGAATGGTCGCTGTCGGTCGACAACATCTTCGTCATCGCCATCATCTTCACCTTCATGAAGATCCCCGCGCAGTTCCAGTACCGCGTGCTGTTCTGGGGCATCGTCGGCGCGATCGTGCTGCGCGGTGCGATGATCGCGATGGGCGCGGCGCTCATCCACGCCTTCGACTGGATGTTCTACGTCTTCGGCGCGATCCTGCTGTACTCCGCGTGGCGCATGCTGGGCAGCGAGGAAGATCAGTTCGATCCGAGCAAGAGTGTGCTGGTACGCCTGGCGCGGCGCGTCTATCCGGTGCACGACCAGCTGGACGGGGAGCGCTTCTTCACGATCGTGAACGGCGCGCGCGCCGCGACGCCGCTATTCGTGACGCTGCTGCTCGTAGACTTCGCCGATGTCGTGTTCGCGGTCGACTCGATTCCCGCGATCTTCGCCGTGACCCAGGAGCCGTTCATCGTGTTCACCTCGAACGCTTTCGCGATCCTGGGCCTGCGCTCGCTGTACTTCGCGATCGCCGGGCTGATGATGATGTTCAAGTACATCAAGCTCAGCCTGATCTTCATTCTCGGCTTCGTCGGCATCAAGATGATGCTGCACCATCACTTCGAAATTCCGCATGCAATCTCGCTCGGCGTGATCGTCGGCTTCCTGGCGATCGGCATTCTGGCTTCGCTGTGGTCGACGCGGCGCGAACGGCGGGCGCAGCAGCACTGATGGCGGCGACATGATCGAACTCCTCAGCGACCCGCAGACCTGGCTCGCATTCCTGACGCTGACGGCGCTCGAGATCGTCCTCGGCATCGACAACATCATCTTCATCTCGATCCTGGTCGGCCGCCTGCCGAAGGCGCAGCAGCAGCGGGGACGCACGATTGGCCTGGCGCTGGCGATGCTGACGCGCATCCTGCTGCTGCTGTCGATCACCTGGGTAATGAGCCTGCAGGCAGAGCTCATCGCGCTCGGCGAGTTCGGGGTGACCGGGCGCGACCTGATCCTGATCGGCGGCGGTCTGTTCCTGCTCGCCAAGAGCACGCTCGAGATCCACAGCGGCCTGGAAGGCGCGGAGCACCAGCGCGAGGCGGGTGGCCGCGCCACGTTCACGAGCGTGATCGTGCAGATCGCGATCATCGACATCGTGTTCTCGCTCGACTCCGTGATCACGGCGGTCGGCATGGTGGATCACGTCGAGGTGATGATCGCGGCGGTGATCGTGGCCGTGCTGGTGATGATGTTCCTGGCGCGGCCGATCGGCGAGTTCGTCGACCGCCACCCGACGATCAAGATGCTGGCGCTGGCGTTCCTGATCCTGATCGGCACGGCGCTGGTCGGCGAGGGCTTCGGGTTCCACATCCCGAAGGGCTACATCTACTTCGCGATGGCGTTCTCGGTCGGGGTGGAGATGCTGAATATCCGTGTGCGGAAGCGGATGGAGCCGGTGAAGCTCAGGAAGCGGCTCGAGGAAGAGTGACGAAGTGACGAGGTGACGAAGTGACGAAGAGGGCGCTCTGGCGTCGTCACTCCGTCACTTCGTCACTCCGTCACAAATCTGTTCCTGTTCTTGATATCCAGGTACAGGTTGTACAGCGCCACGAACAGCGGGAACAGATTCGAGAGAATACCCACCGAGTCGTTCTTGCCGAAGATGAAGTACGAGAGCAGCAGGACGCTGCCGAACGCGCTCATGTACCAGAACAGGCGCGGCATCACGACTTTACCTTTCGCCTGCGACGCCGCCAGCTGCACGAACCAGCGGCCGGCGAACAGGAACACGCCGCCATAGCCCACCAGCTTCCAGGGTGTGATCGTGACGCCGAACATCACGAGCCACACCTTGTTCATGACTGCTGCCCTCGCGGGTCTGTTGGCTGAGGTTTACTTGCTGAGCTGGGTCGAAGCCGGGCCGATCGGCCGGCTCGAGCCGCCGTTGCGCAGCGCGCTGTGCTTGTAGCCGTAGCCGAAGTACACCAGGAAGCCGAGGATCGTCCAGAGGACGATCCGGTACCAGGTGCCGCCCGTGGCGAACAGACTGGCCAGCATCACGCCGCAGAACAGCGTGCCGCCGATGCCCACGAACCACACCCATTTCACCCTGAACGGACGCGGCGAGTCGGGCTTGGTCACGCGCAGCACCATGATGCCGATGCACACGGTGACGAACGCGAGCAGCGTGCCGCTCGACACGAGTTCGCCGAGCACGTTGAGCGGCAGCAGGCCACCCATCAGGCCGGCGCCGATGCCCGTCAGCACAGTCGAGAACACCGGCGTCTGCCATTGCGGATGGCAGGCGCGGAACCGCGGCGGCAGCAGTCCGTCGCGCGACATCGAATAGAAGATGCGCGACTGCGCCAGCATCATCACCAGGATGACGGAGGTCAGGCCCGCGAGCGCGCCGAAGATGACCGGCGTCGTCAGCCAGCGCAGCTCCGAATGCGCCTGGAGCGCGGCCGCGACCGGGGCAGCATCGTTGAGCTGCGGATAGGCAAGCATGCCGGTGAGCACGCCGGACATCAGGATGTACAGGATCGTGCAGACGACGAGGCTCGCGAGAATGCCGGTCGGCACGTCGCGTTGCGGATTCTTCGCTTCCTGCGCTGCCGTCGAGACCGCGTCGAAGCCGATGTAGGCGAAGAAGATGATGCCGGAGGCGCGCAGGATGCCGCTCCAGCCGTACTGGCCCCAGACGCCCGTGTTCTCGGGAATGAACGGATGCCAGTTGTCGGCGGTGATGTAGAAGGCGCCGAAGCCGATCACCAGCACGACGATGGCGACCTTGATGGCGACCACGATCGCGTTGGTCAGCGACGACTGGCGGATGCCGAGCGTCAGGATGACGGTGACGACCGTGACGATGAGCACGGCCGGCAGGTTGAACATCGCGCCGGTCGCGTAGAAGCCTTTCTCGACCGTGTACTCGACCGGCGCGCTGGTGAGGGCGGCCGGTATGAAATTGATGTCGAACTCTTCCAGCAGCTTGACGAGGTAGCGCGACCAGCCGACCGACACGGTCGACGCCGCGAACAGGTATTCGAGGATCAGGTTCCAGCCGATGAACCACGCGACGCCTTCGCCAAGGGTCGCGTATGAGTACGCGTAGGCGCTGCCGGAGACCGGGATCATGGATGCGAACTCGGCGTAGCACAGGCCCGCGAAGATGCAGCCGATGCCGGCGATGACGAACGAGAGCACGATGGCAGGGCCGGCGTGCTGGGCCGCGGCCAGGCCGGTCAGCACGAAGATGCCGGTGCCGATGATGCCGCCAATGCCGATCGCAGTCAGAGCGACCGGGCCCAGCGATCTGCGCAGCTCGCCCTTGTCGCTTTCTGATGCGAGATCCTGAATGGATTTCACCGCGAGCAGATTCTTTAGCATGGTTCTTGTGGCTCCAAGACTTACTTTTCGCAGGTGCTGCGCTGCGCGGCACTCTAACGCAAATCGAGTGCAGGTCAATTGCGCAGGTTGGCCGGTACGTGCGGTGCCAGCAGCTCCAACAATGGAGCGTAGACCTTGGGTGTGCCGGCGACGATGTCGCCCTCTTGCTTGTATTCGCCGCCGTTCAGCCGGCCGACCATGCCGCCCGCTTCGGTGATCAGCAGGGTTCCCGCCGCGGTGTCCCAGGCGGACAGGCCCAGCTCCCAGAATGCGTCCAGCCGGCCCGCTGCGACATAAGCCAGATCGAGCGAAGCCGCGCCCGGGCGACGAACGCCGGCGGTTGCCTGCGTCACGGCCTTGAGCATTGCCATGTAGGAATCGATCCACTCCAGGTTCGAGCGGAACGGAAAGCCCGTGCCGATCAGCGCGCGCTCGAGGCCGATGTGCGGAGTGACGCGGATGCGCTTGCCATCGAGTTGCGCGCCGTCGCCGCGCGAGGCGGTGAACAACTCCTGGCGCAGCGGATCGTAGACGACGGCGTGCTCCATGCGTCCGCGCCGTTGCACGCCGATCGACACAGCGAACTGCGGAAAGCCGTGCAGGAAATTCGTAGTGCCGTCGAGCGGGTCGATGATCCACACGAACTCGTCGTCCGTGCCGCTCTGGCCGCTTTCCTCGGCGAGGAACGCGTGATTCGGGTAGTGCTTGCGCACTGTTTCGATGATGTCGCGCTCCGCCGCGGTATCGATTTCGCTGACGAAATCGTTCTGTCCCTTGGCGCGGACGTCGAGGCGGTGCACGCGGTTCATGCCCCGAACGATGATCTCCCCGGCGCGGCGCGCGGCGCGAATAGCGATGTTCAATAGCGGTTGCATGCGGGGCGAGCCTCGTCGGAGCAGTGTGGAGCGGTTAAAGAGCGGGTCCGGGCGGGCCGGGGATGCGTAGAATAGCAGGTGAACGCCATGGCCATCCGCATCGTCCTGGTCGACCCGAATCATCCCGGCAACATCGGCGCCGTCGCCCGCGCGATGAAGAACATGGGACTGACGGAGCTGCATTTAGTGCGGCCGAAGTTCTTCCCGAACGCAGATGCTACGGCGCGCGCCTCCGGCGCCGACGACGTGCTCGAAGCCGCGCGCGTGCACGAGGACTTCTCCGACGCGATCGCCGAGTGCGGCCTCGTCGTCGGCACGAGCGCCCGTCAGCGGCACCTGCCGTTCGATCTGGTGGAGCCGCGCGACTGCGCCGGACAGATCGTGGAAGCCGGCCGATCCGGCTCGGCCGCGATCGTTTTCGGCTCGGAGCGCATCGGTCTGACCAACGTCGAGCTCGCGCGCTGCAATCTGCTGGCGACGATTCCGACGGATCCACGCTACAGCTCGCTCAATCTCGCGATGGCGGTGCAGGTATTCGCCTACGAGGTCTGGCTCGCCGCGCGTCCGGGAGCGCCCGAGATCCCGCCGCGCGACGTGCCGCTCGCGAGCGCCGCGGAGATGACGCGCCTGTACGAGCACTTCGAGGAAGTGCTCGAGTACATCGATTTCCGCGACCGCACCGGCGGCGGGCATCTGATGGCGCGCA
>Ga0111538_10005925_pt1 | contig 16616 bp, 18 predicted proteins | sample SoiMethybrSBSTD1_FD_79669 | JGI IMG/M metagenome (GOLD analysis project Ga0111538, IMG submission 79669) | Bulk soil microbial communities from a Populus tree surrounding site in Tennessee, USA - Soil MetaG P. TD hybrid SBSTD1 (version 2)... | ecosystem: Environmental > Terrestrial > Soil >...
GGTCACGGGCCTGCACGGTTTCCGACAACTCCAGTGCGCGCTCGAAGAAGATCCGCGACCGTGGATAGTTGCCGCGCGTACGATCGAGGACGCCGCGCCCGATGTAGGACCGCGACAGGACGTGCATGTCGCCCGACTTCTCGCCGACCGATTCCGAAACGCGGTACAGCTCTTCCGCCGTCTCGAGATCACCCAGCAACCTCGCGATCATGGCCTGGTCGGCCGCGAGCAACCCGCGTTCCCGATCCGACGCACCCGACGTCACCTTTCGCGCGAGTCCAACAGTGGTGTACGCCATCGAGAGCGCGCCGGCGTCGGCCATCCGCGTCGCCATACCTCGCACCCCCCGCGTGAGCGCGTCGGCGCCCGCTTTCGACTGCAGGTTGCCGAATCCCTCGACCACCAGCAGCAGGTCACTGATCTCGGCGGCGGGAGTCGGCGTTCCGTCCGTTGAGGGTTCGGTGAAATCGCGCAACGCAGACGCGCATTGCGTGCCCAGCGTCGCGAGGTCCTGGGCGTTGGCACGACCGATGCGCGACAGGCAGTGCGCGGTGAGCAGCCACACAGTGTCAGAGCCGCCGAAGTCCTCGCGGGATTTGTCGCGCGCGAGATCGGAGCGATACGCGTCGAGCGGCGCTTCAGGTACAAGCATGGCGCGGGCTTGATGAGGGTGAAGCTGGACCCGTCCGGCTAGTGGGCGGGGCTCCCACGGGAGCAAACGGCGTGCACGCCGTCGCACCCCTCCACCCACGAACACGCCGGGCCTGTAGACCTTCTGACAGTACGACGGCGCCCGTCCAGCGCAAGGGCCGTAAGTGGCAAGCCGGCTGCGTTCCCTTGCGTCGCTTGTTATGCGTCAGCGAACCGTGCCAAGCCCACGCACGGATTCCCTGAAGTCGGCAAATGACGGGAGGTCAGACACCAGCGCATCGAGCCGCTGGGGACCGATCGTGGAAATCAGGGAATTGGTCCTGGCGATACGCGACTCCTCCAGCGGATGACTGCCAAACCAGGAATCCAGTGCCGTCGGATCGGTGCTGCGCTCGTGTGCAAGTCGTTCGAACATCGAGGGAATGCCCCTTGGATCGATTCCTGCCGCGACCAGGTAGCCGACGGCGGCGGAATCCGCCCGGGCCTCATCGTCGCGGCTGTACTTCGCGAACAGCGCCTGGCCACCGACATCTATGGCAATCTGTGCGGCCGTAGAACTGCAGGCGCTGAAGATGGAACAGAAGACCGTCACCAGCACATTCGCCCGCGTTCGCGAGCGCATCTGGTCGACGCTGTGGCGCAGCGTCACGTGCGCGACTTCGTGCCCCATGACCCCGGCGAGCTCCGAATACGTCGCGGCGCGCTCGATGAGTCCACGGTGGACGAACACGTGGCCGCCGGGGACGGCAAACGCGTTCACGGTGCTGTCGTCCACGAGGTAGAAGTGCCAGTCGCGCGAATCCCTGTCGGCCACACTCGTCAGGCGCGCGCCAAGCGCAGAAAGCCACGCCTCGGCCGCCGAGTCGCGCAGCATCGGCAGTTGCTCCTCGATCTGTGCGGCGTACGAATCACCAAGTTCGTCCTCCTCGGACACCGAGATGCCGCACGCTGCTGCGAGCAGAGTGACGAGGAAAAAGTGATGAGGGCGAAAACGCCTGCCGCGGGTCGCTGATCGCTTGTCGCTGATCGCTGGTGTCATGCGTTGTAGATCACGCCGCCGCGGGCGCGATACTGCTCGAGAATCGCACGCGCCTCGTCGCGCAGCACGCCGTGCACCACCTCGATGCCGCGCCTGACGAGATAGTCGTACGATTCGGGAAAGACGGGCCCTTCATCGAACCGGAGTGACACCGCGTCCTGGCGCATGGCCCCGCACACGATGCGCTTCACGCCCGCCCACAGCGCCGCGCCCAGGCACATCGCGCACGGGTCGCAGGACGAATACAACGTGTGCGCAGGAAGCCCCGCCGACGCCAGGCTGTAGGCACCGACCGCCGCCTGCGCGCGCATGAACGCGACCATCTCGGCATGGAGTGCGGAATTGCGCAGGCGCACCACGGAGTTCACGCCCAGTGCCACGAGCCGCCCCGTGCCGGACTCGAAGATCGCCGCCCCGAAGGGTCCGCCGGTTCCATTGGTGACGTTCGCCGCGGCCATTTCGATCGCCAGGCGCATCCGGTCTTCGTCGGTCGCATAACGACGATGGTCTTCCTCGCGCGCGGCCGCCCACGCCGGAAGGTCGATGCGGAGAGCCCGTGGATCCATCGCCGGAGGCTAGTGGTACGCCGATCTGCGCGGTAGAGCCGGCATGATGGTGACGCGCATCCCTTGTCGTCGTGCTGGCGTCTTTCGATCTTCCTCGCGGCACATTCTCTCGAACGAGGCGGGCATGCGAATCTCGAGGGTGGGCGTGGTCGGTGCCGGGGCAATGGGAACTGGAATCGCGGCGCTCGCCGCCTCTGCCGGCTTTCCGGTCGTGCTCCTCGACATTCCTGACGCGCCCGATCGTGATGGCCGCGCAAAAGGAGCCGTCGACAAGGCGCTCAAGTCGCGGATGCCGGTATTCATGGATCCGGCCTGTGCCTCGCGCATCTCGGTCGGGAATACGGAGGATCACCTGGACAGGCTGAAAGACTGCCAGTGGATCGTCGAGGCCATCATCGAGCGACCCGATCCCAAGCGCGAGCTCTTCGCGCGGCTCGAGACTCTCGTTTCACCCGACACCATCGTCACGTCGAACACGTCCGGGATTCCCATACACTCGCTCGCCGACGGGCGAAGTGAACGATTCTGTCAGCGATTCCTCGGCACGCACTTCTTCAATCCGGTCCGGCCGCTCCACCTGCTCGAGCTGATCCCAACCGCGGACACGTCGCCGGAAGTGCTGGCGACGATCCGGGACTTCGCCGAACGGATGCTCGGCAAGGGCGTCATCATCGCGAAGGACGTTCCGGGATTCATCGCCAACCGGCTCGGGATCAACGGGATGTTCCGCACGATCCGGCTGATGGAGGCGTTCGGCCTCACGATCGATGAAGTCGACGCGCTCACCGGACCATTTCTCGGCCGGCCGAAGTCCGCGACGTTCCGAACGGCCGACATCTCCGGTCTCGACGTGCTCCTCGACGTATCGAATGGATTGTCGAGCACCACCGGTGAGGATTTTTCCCTCCCGAACTGGGTGCACGAACTCGTCAGGCAGGGAAACCTGGGCGCGAAAACGGGCGCCGGGTTTTACCGGAAAGAAGGCGCCCAAATCCTGACGCTCGACTGGCGCACAGGCGAGTACCGTCCGCAAACCACTCCGGATCTCTCGGACCTGGCCTTCCTGCAGCGCGAGCCGCTCGCCCGCCGGCTCAAGGGGATCACGCGTGCGGGAGGTACACATGCCGAGTTCCTCCGGTCGCTGTTGCTGGATACCGCCGCGTACACGATGGAAAAGACCCCCGAAGTCGCGTACGACATTGCATCGGTGGACCGCGCGCTCGAGTGGGGCTTCGCGTGGGAGCTCGGGCCCTTCTGCGTGTTCGACGCCATCGGAGCAGACTGGCTGCGTGCCGCGTTCGCAGAGCGGAAGATGCCCGAACCTGCCTTGCTCACGACCGCGCGCGAAGGGTTCTACCGGCGCCTCGGGAGCGGGCCGCGACAACTCTCGGTTACCGGTCAGTACGCTCCGATCGAGCCCATTCCCCATTCGCTCGACCTGAACCTGATCGAGCTGCGACTCGGTTCGGTCGCCTCGAATCGCGAAGCCACGCTGCTCGACATCGGTGACGGCGTGGCGCTGCTCAAGTTGCATGGCAAGATGAACACGCTTGGCAGCGGCACGCTGGACATGATCGATGAATCGTTCGAGCTCGTCGACAAGAAGGGGCTCGTCGGTCTCGTCATGGGCAGCGCGAACGCGAACACGTTCTCGGCGGGCGCGAACCTGGTGGAAGTGCTTGGCGAGGTCGACGCGGGCCATTGGGACGCGCTCGATGCAGCGGTCCGCCGTTTCCAGGACCTGGTCGCTCGACTGCGAACGGTTCCCTTCCCGGTGGTCGTCGCACCGAGCGGACTCACGCTGGGCGGTGGCGCCGAGTTCGCCCTTCATGCGGCGCGGCTCCAGGCAGGCGGCGAACTTTACATCGGGCTCGTCGAGGTCGGCGTGGGGTTATTGCCGGCTGGTGGCGGCACGAAGGAAATGCTCTTCCGATTCACGCGCGAACTCGAGCCGTATGAGGAGGCGGACCCCTTCGAGGCGGTGAAGCGCGCATTCAAGTTGATTTCGATGGGGACGATGAGCGCGAGCGCGCTCGACGCGCGCCGCCTGGGCTACCTGCGTGACGCGGATCGCATAACGATGAATCGCGATCGCGTGCTCGCGGACGCGAAGGCGCGCGTGATCGAGCTGGCACCGGACTACACCCCGCCAGTGCAGCGGAGCATTCGCGCGCTGGGAAACGAGGGACTCGGGAACCTGTCGTACGGCATCTGGGCGATGAAGGAAGCGGGCACCATCACCGATCACGAAGTGACCATCGGCCGGAAGATTGCGCACGTGCTTTGCGGAGGCGACGGTCCGCCACACATGGTAACCGAACGGGATATCCTCGACCTCGAGCGCGAGGCATTCCTTTCCCTGCTCGGCACGCCGGAGACGCGCGCGCGTATCGTGTACATGCTGGAGAACGGCAAACCGTTGCGGAACTAACATGCCTGAGGCTGTGATTGTCAGCGCCGTGCGCACGGCGGTGGGACGCGGGAAGACTGACGGCTCGTTGAGCGCGGTCCATCCCGTGGACCTCTCGGCGCTCGTGATCCAGGAGGCCGTGAAGCGCGCCGACATCGATCCACACGACATCGATGACGTGCTGTGGGGCTGCGCGATGCCGGAAGGTTCCCAGGGCCTGAACATCGCGCGGCTGGCGTCGCTGCGTGCTCGCCTGCCTGTCGATGTCCCCGCGGCGACGGTGAACCGATTCTGTTCATCGGGGCTGCAGACCGTAGCCAGCGGCGCGCAGGCCATCATGTCCGGAATGGCCGACGTGGTCATCGCTGGCGGCGTCGAGATGATGAGCCAGGTGCCGATGTCCGGATGGCACACGCGACTGCATCCCGAGATGTCGAAGGAAATGATTTCGATGGGCCTGACCGCCGAGCGTGTCGCCGATCGCTGGCACGTCTCGCGCGCCGACCAGGACGCGTACGCGCTCGACAGCCATCGAAAGGCGGCAGCCGCATTGGCGGCCGGCCGGTTCGACGAGCAGATCGTTCCGGTTCCGGTAAAGCGGGTGACGTGGAATGGCGCGCAGGCGCACGTCGAGGAAGGTCACTTCGCGGTCGATGAACTCGTCCGCACCGATACGAGCCTCGAGCGTCTAGCGAAACTGAAACCGTCGTTCAAGCAGGGCGGCAGCGTGACGGCGGGCAACGCCAGTCCCTTTTCGGACGGATCGGCTGCCGTGGTTCTCGTGAGCAGCGACTACGCGCGGGCGCACGGATTGCCCGTGCTGGCGCGGTTCCTGACCTTCGCCGCAGCCGGTGTCGAGCCGGACGTCATGGGTGTCGGCCCGGTGAAGGCAGTCCCGAAGGCGCTCAAGCGGGCCGGATTGCAGGTATCGGACATCGCACTCATCGAGTTCAATGAGGCGTTTGCGTCCCAGGCGCTGGCAGTGAAGCGCGAGCTTGGATTCCCCGATGACAAGCTCAATGTCAATGGCGGTGCGATCGCGTTAGGCCATCCGTTGGGGGCCACGGGTGCAAAGCTGGTGACGCAGCTGATCCATGAACTGGTCAGTCGTGGCGGTGGTCATGGCCTCGTCACGATGTGTATTGGAGGCGGCATGGGCGCTGCCGGCGTTTTCGAAGTGAATGGTTAGGAGACCAAGTTCAAGTTCAAGTTCAAGTCCGAGTCCAAGTTCAAGACCTGTACACTGAGTAGACTTAGGACTCGAACTCGAACTCGAACTCGAACTTCAACTTTTGCTTGCACGACGAATCCCGATTCCCAACACGATGACCACCACTGCGATCGTCGGCGACAGAATCACGATGAAATCCGGAACCCTCGAGGTTCCCGACCACCCGATCATTCCGTTCATCGAGGGAGACGGCACCGGGCCCGATATCTGGCGCGCAGCGCAGGTGGTCTTCGACGCCGCGGTCAAACGCGCCTACGGCGGGCGCCGGCAGATCACCTGGCAGGAAGTCCTTGCAGGAGAAAAATCGAAGGCGCAGCTCGACAACTGGCTGCCTGACGAGACGCTGCAGTCGATCTCGACGCACCTGATCGCGATCAAGGGCCCGCTGACCACGCCGGTCGGTGGCGGGTTCCGTTCGCTCAACGTGGCGCTGCGGCAGCAACTCGACCTCTACGCCTGCGTGAGGCCCGTGCGCTACTTCGAGGGAGTCCCCTCGCCCGTCAAGCGCCCCGAAGACGTGAACATGGTGATCTTCCGCGAGAACACGGAGGACATCTACGCCGGCATCGAATACGCGGACGGGACGCCGGAAGCAAAGAAAGTGATCGCCTTCCTGCAGGACCAGATGGGCGTGACAAAAATCAGGTTCCCCGCATCGAGCGGCATCGGGATCAAGCCGATGTCCGCCGAGGGGACGCGCCGGCTGGTGCGGAGCGCCATCACGTACGCCCTCGAGCAGGGCTTCACGAGCGTGACGCTGGTCCACAAGGGCAACATCATGAAGTTCACGGAAGGAGCGTTCCGTGACTGGGGCTACCAGCTGGCGAAGGACGAATTCGGCGGGACGGAGCTCGACGGCGGCCCGTGGCTCAAGCTGCCTAACGGGATCGTCATCAAGGATGCCATCGCCGATGCCTTCCTGCAGCAGATCCTCACCCGCCCGAAGGAGTACGGGGTGATCGCCACGCCGAACCTGAACGGTGACTACATCTCGGACGCGCTCGCGGCGCAGGTGGGCGGGATCGGGATCGCGCCGGGGGCGAACATCAACTACGTCACCGGCCACGCGATCTTCGAGGCGACGCATGGCACGGCGCCCAAGTACGCGAACCAGGACAAGGTGAACCCTGGCTCCGTCATCCTCAGCGGCGAGATGATGTTCCGCTACCTCGGCTGGAACGAGGCGGCCGACCTGATCATCTCCTCACTCGAAAAGACGATCCTGCAGAAACGCGTGACCTATGACTTCGAGCGCCTCATGACCGGCGCTACGCTCGTTTCCTGCAGTGGCTTTGCGAAGGCGATGGTGGAGAACATGACTTGAGTCCAAGTCTAAGTTCGAGTTCGAGTTCGAGGGAGCACAGTTCCTGGACTTGAACTTGAACTTGGACTAAGTCGTCGCGATCGCCTGTATCTCGATCCCGTACCCGTAGTGCAGCTCCTTCACAGGTACGATCGCGCGTGCCGGCTTGTGCGAGCCCATGATGCGCGCATACACGGCGTTCACCTCGCCCCACATTTCCATGTCCGACACGTAGATCGTCATCTGGACGACCTTGTCGAGGCCACTCCCTGCCGCCTTCAGGATCGCCTCGATGTTGCGAAGTGTCTGCTCCGCCTGTTCGGCGATCGGGCCGGGGCGATGCTCCTTCTGTCCGGGCACAAAGGCCAGCTGGCCGGCGACGAAGATGAAGCCGTTGTGCACGACGGCCTGTGAGTAGTGACCGCCGGCGGCAGGCGCGGCGTCGGTAGTGATGAAGTTCATCTCTCTATCGGTGAAGGTCGGGACTATTGGTGTGATGGTAGCACGACGCCGGTGCATTCGCCGAAGCCGATACGCGCGTATCCCTCGCGCTCGCACCAGCCGCGCAGGATCACCTCGTCGCCGTCCTCGAGGAACCGGCGCTGTTCCCCGTTAGGCAGGTTGAGCGGTTCGGCGCCACGCCAGGTCAGCTCGAGCAGGCACCCCCGCTCGCTCCGCGACGATCCGGAGATCGTGCCGCTGCCGAGCACGTCACCCGGCCGCAGGTTGCACCCGTTGCTGGTCTGGTGCGCAATGAGCTGCGCCGGCGTCCAGTACATCCCCGCGAGCGAGGACTTGGACAACCGGACCGCCTCGAGACTGTGTTCGCGCATCCGGCTCGTGCGAAGTCGCACCTCGACCTGCACGTCCAGCGCGCCGACCTCGCTGTTCGCCCGGTCCGAGAGGTAGGGCAGCGGCGCCGGATCGCCGGGTTCACGCGGCGCGGCGCGCACACGAAATGGAGCCAGCGCGTCGAGCGTGACCACCCACGGTGAGAGCGTCGTCGCGAAGCTCTTCGACAGGAAAGGGCCCAGCGGCTGGTACTCCCATGCCTGGATGTCGCGGGCGGACCAGTCGTTCAGCAGGCAGAGGCCAAACAGCAACTGCTCGGCGCGCGCCATCGACACCGGTTCGCCCAGCGGGTTTCCCGCGCCGATGAGGAATCCGACTTCCGCCTCGTAATCGAGCCGGGATGACGGTTCGAACACGGGTGGTCCCTTCCCATCCGCCGAAGCCTGCCCGGTCGGGCGTCGCACGGCAGTGCCGCTCACGACCAGCGAGGAGGACCGGCCGTGGTAGCCGATCGGGACCCACTTGTAGTTAGGCAGGAGCGGATTGTCGGGGCGGAACATGCTCCCGACGTTGGTGGCGTGCGAGAGCGACGCGTAGAAGTCCGTGTAGTCGCCCACCGTGGCCGGCAGGGCAAGCTCGATCTCGGTCGCCGCAACCATGACGGCACTCCGAAGCCTTTGCGCCCGTTCGCTTTCTTCCGTGTCGGCGCGCAGCAATCGACTGGCGCGCAACCGCAGTGCGCTCCAGTGGATGGCCTCGAGGGAGAGCAGCGCGTTGAGCGACGGTGACGCGCAACGCGAACCGGCCCGGGACGACGCGCCATCGAGCAGGCCTGAACGCGCCGCCGCGGCCAGGTCGAGGACCTCGTCGCCGATGGCCATGCCGACACGCCACGACTCCCCCGCATCGCGACGCCGGAACACGCCTAACGGCAGGTTCTGGATGGGGAAGTCCGTTGCCGGATCCGATGCCGATTCGACCCACGATCGCAGGTCGGCACTGTGCGTTTCGTTGATCACGCCTGGAGGCCGACTTCGGCCATCGGTTCGCTGAAAGAACAGGAGCCAAAGCCAGCGAAGAAGGCGGCGCGCACCTCATCGAGCTCACGAAGTGTCAAGCGCTCGTCACGCCACGACACACCCGCGTCGGTGAACTCGAACGCATCTGGCGCTCGTTCCTCGAGAACGGCAATGACGGTTTGGTCGTCGCGGCCGAACCGGAGCAACGCTGCGGCCAGCGCGATATTCAGGAACCCGAACATCGTTCCCGTGGGTGGCGATGGTTCGTACGTCAGGCGGTACTCGCCCCGAACGGCGTGGTGCAAGCCGGCAGTGGCCTTGAACCGGACGCCTGCGTTCAAGCAGGCGCGCAGGAACCTCAACACCTCGCGCGAGCTCGGGAACGCATCTGGGGTGACGCCGCCGGTGCGGATTTTCGCCGACGCCCCGACTCGCCTCAACGCGACCGCCAGCGCAGCGAGGTCCGCGGAGACGCCCAGTTCCGCGAACACGTCGATGCCGGCGCGCACCAACTCCCCAAGACCCGCCACGTCATCGATCGTCGCTGTCTTGCACTCCACCGCCTGAACGGCGAGGCGTGGATGGCCACGGATCTCGCGAAGGCGAGCGGCATCTGTCGGAGCGGCGAGGACGCTGAGGCACCACGCGTCGGATCCCGGCAGCTTCGACACGCAGGATTCGAGTTCACTCCAACGCGAGAGCGGAACGACAAAGCGACCGAGCGCCCAGTTGTCCGGCGCCCTGCGGTGTCGTTCGTATTCCGACACCGCATCAGCCATGCTCAACGAGGCCGGCGGGAACAGACCGGCGTAGTCGATTGCCCCGGTCAGCAGGCTCCGCCAGGACAGTGGTGCGCTCAGCGCGTCGCCACCACCGGCGCGAACCGCGGCCGAAGGCGCTCCATCAACTTCCTCCCCGCCTCGGTATGCGTCGCCACCCATTCCGCGTTGTTGAATTGCACGCCGGTCCGTTGCGCGCGGACCTCGGTGAGGTAAGGCTCCATCTTCGCGTACAGCACCAATCCCTCACCCGTCGATTCCAGCGCGAAATCGGGGTGGAGGATGCCCCACTTCATCATCCCGTAGACCATTTCCCAGTAGCTCACCACCTGCCGAATCGGGCCATTCAGCGGGTTGTCCTGCTTCAGCACGGCGATCGCCTCATCCGATGTCGTCGGACGAAACCGTGTGGCAACCGTGGCCCTGGCCTCGCGCATCACACCCTCGCGGCGCAGGTCATAGAGCTGCATGATGATCTCAGCGTCGTGGTGATCCGGGTATTCCTTCGTCAGCACTTGATTCACCTCGCGAAGTCCGTCGGTGTTCTGGGGCATAATGGCCGCTGTGACCCGGGGTTCGCCAGCACTCGACATGCGATCAAAAGCCCATATCGGCGGGTATTAAACCTGCCCACCTGTACAGGAGGCCAAACAATGCGCCGCATGAAGAACCTGATAGTCCTGGTTGGACTATCCCTCGCGCTGCCCGCCTGTGCGTCGAAGAACACGGCGACTACGACTGACGAGAGGGCGCAGCAGACCACGCTCGTCGTCAGGAATGACAGCTATCTCGACCACAATATCTACCTGATCCAGGGTTCCCAGCGGATACGCCTGGGCACCGCTCGAGGACTCTCGACGACCAGGATGACGATTCCCTCGCAGTACGTCTTCGGAGTCTCGTCGCTTCAGTTCCTTGCGGATCCAATCGGCGGGACGGTGACGCCGCTTTCGGAGCGTATCAACGTCACGCAGGGCGATGAAGTCCACCTGCAGATCAGGGGCACGTAAAAAGGGCCGCGATTGACTCGCGGCCCTCGAGCCTCCACACTGCCGCGCCGCTAGCGACGCGGGTTCCTGCGTGGAATGGTGCCAGTGGGCGGGCGATGCCGTTCGCACTTGTCGCCATCTCCAAGGCCACCACGAATCACGACCCCAATGACGGTGCCCCAGTCGGGCCCCGGACTTGGACCGTGTACCCGACCGCGACCTACCGCCTCTGGCAGCGGCGCGTCCCGCGGGACGATCGACGGCACGCTCGGCGCGGCTGCCACCGTGGTTGAACTGTCAGGAGCCGTGACCGGCGGTGCCTCGGGCTCCGTGACCTCAGCGGGAACCGGCATCGGGTCCACCTGTACCGAGTCCGTGCCTTTGACGACGACATCTTCCGGCTTCGGTTCGGCGACTGGCCTCGGCGCGCGCACCCTCTCGATGTCCGAGACGAAGCGTGCTTGCTGGTAGTTCTGGTTCGAGATGGCCAGGTCCTTGGCGAGCGAGCGAGCTTGCTCGAGGTCCTTCGCCGCATCGTTGCGGGCTGGCTCGGGCGACCGGCCACACGCTCCAATGGCCAGGGTCATCAGGGTGAGTCGAGTGACCAAATTCCGTGTCATCGGATCTCCCGCGTTTAAACGCGTTATGTAACTCTGTCCGAAACCGGCCCTGTTTGCAATACGCCCAACAGCCATGCTTCGCCACAGACAACTAGCCCTTGCTGGCGCCCTGATAGTCGGGCTCGCGCCAGGATGTTCCACACCGGAGCCCGGAGTAGGCCTTTCGGACCGGGAACGGACAGCGATCGCGGATTCGATCCGTGGTCTCCTGACCGAAACTTACGTGTTCGACGGGTCCGACCCGGTGCCCCGCTTCATGAAACTCTATGCCGATACGGGGAGGGTCGTCTCAGCGGCTTCCGGAGGGTTCACCGAGTCGCGTGATTCGGTTCGACACGCCCTGGCGACGTTCTGGAACAACGTCGGGCAGCACATGCAGCAGCCTGTTTGGCAGTGGGGAACTATGGTGGTGGATGTTCTTTCCCGGGACGCGGTCGTAGTGACCGCCCGTTACACCATTCCGCACTGGACTCCCGAGAAGCACCCCCATGTACTCGGCGGAGTCTGGACCTCGGTCTGGACACACCGGAGCGGCCGGTGGGTGATCGTGGACGAACACCTTTCGGACCTGCCGCGAGCCATCGCGGAACGGGTCGAGGCAAACATGCCGGCCGAGCCGCCGCCACCCACCACCCGGAAATGAGCGCCTAACGCATGACGGCGCAGGCCGAGTCGACAGGGGTCGGCGCGCCGAACTTGCTTCGCACCGTGCGCACGCCACCTTCGGCGTCCAGCACCATCGTGACCAGGTTGTCGTATGCCGGGTCGCAGTAGTCCGGGAACCTTGGTCCGCCCAGGGCGGCAACAATTGCTGCTACGGTGTTGCTGTGACCGACGACCAGCACCGTCTTTCCCGCCTGCTGGCGCACTGCTGCCGCCACCTCCGCGGCATGTTTCGCCCCATCCGACTGAGTCCCTACAACCACCGGCGTAATGCCAAGCGCCTCGGCCAGCGGTGCAGCAGTCTGGCGCGTTCGCTGGAACTGAGTGGTGATGATGGCCGAGACGCCGGCGACCTTGCCGATTTCCGCCAGGGCCTGCGCGCGTGACTGGCCCACGTCCGAGATCGGAACGTCACCGGTGCCCGGTGCGCGCTCGGCGTGCCTGACGAGTAACACGACCGTGGCTGGTGCAACCGGCGGTGCCGGCGCCGCGGCGAGGAGCGTGACTGCGAGCAGCGCGAGAACACTTCCAATGCGTCGTTGCATACAGGGCTATTTGGTCGGGTGGCTCAGTGAGAACACGTACGATGCAACGGCCTTGACCTGTTCATCCGACAACTGGCCACCACCCTTTGGCGGCATCGGCGCCGGCGCCTTCTTCGGCTTGGGGACTCCCTCGACGACGGTCTTTTCGATGAACGCTACGCTGCCGTCGCCGTGGAGCCATTCCTTGTCGGTGAGGTTTGGCCCCAGGCCGGCGACACCCTTCCCCGCCGGCCCGTGACAAACGTAGCAGAGCGCGCCGCCGACCTTGCCATGAAAGACGCTGTCGCCTAACGCGAGCATGGCCGGCGTCGGCGTTGGCTCCTGTGTGCGCACCGGAAGGAAGGCCGCGGGAACCGTCGCCAAACCCGCCAGAACGAGCCTCAACGATGTCCGCCGCGTTTGCGACCTATCGCCCATCTGACATCCGCCATCCGCCATCGTCATCAGAACGCGAGGACGGTACCGATCGTGAACCTCATCTGCTCGCGCTCGAAGTCCCATCCAGTCTCACCCATGAACCTTACGTTGCGCTTGAACAGGTAGTGAACGCCCGCTGCGGCGGTCTGGTACCTCGAAAGGTAGCCCGGGGCCACATCCTGCTCGCCAACTCCCAGTGAAACGACCGGGCGGTCGGAATCGACCAGGTTGTATAGCGCGGTAAGAAACAGCCGGCCCGTCTGGCCCTGCGGCCAGAACACCGCTTCCGCGAATGCCGAGTTGACGGTCGTGCTGAATGGAGCCGTGGCATTGCCCGGACACGGAGACGCGACGGAGCACGAGCCGAAGAACGGATCACTGTCCTTGCGCTGCACCCACGTGGCGTTCACCTCACCCACTGATCCAAGGGGAATGGTCACGTCAGGGCCCCACATCGAAATCGTATTGCGCACACCCGATCCCGCCTCCCGACCACGATAGCCGAACGCGCCCACGCGGAAGCTTCCTATGTCTTGCGACACCCGCACGACACCAGTCTTGGCATCGTCGGTATCGTATTGCCCGCTGCCTGACGCTTCGTTGAGGCCGCGGCCGTTCACGAGCTCGAACGCCAGGTCGGTCCCGGCGCGCGGACTCCAATACGCCGTCACCCCGCGTTCATATGTGAGATCAGCCGACGCCAGTCCAACCTTCACGCGATATGGCTGGTAGTCCTCGAACTCGAGTCGCAGTTCGCGCTTGAACATGGGGTCGGACACCTGAAACTGGCCCACCTGGAGGCTGACGCCGGAACCGGCGATGTCGGTGAACTGCAGCCATGCGTCCTCCAGGCCTTCGATCGCACCGCCTTCGGTCATCAGGAAGTACACGTAGTAACTGATCTTGTCGGAGACCTGGCCGCCGCTCAGCAGCTTGATCACCCATGGCGTCTGGAAATCGACGGCGCTCTGGTTCGAGGCCGGGTTGGTGAGCGCCTGGACATACGCGTCGTAGCGGATGGCCAGCGGCAGGTCATTCTGCAACCGCAGCAACGGGTCGCCGGTGGCGATGGTGTCGCGCGGTGGCTCGCCGACGGCGAATTCGTATCCGTTCGCCGCAAACGCTTCACCGAAGGAGTTCAACCGGGGCACCGGCGCGTGGCACTGCATGCAGCTCACACGGTATTTGCGCGCGAACGCCGGAATTGCCCGAGCAGTTCGAGGCACGACTCCAATCAGCGACAGCATGGCGATAGCGACGGCGCGGACCTGGGACCTCATGGCACCTCCAGAAGGGTGGCGAAGTGGCTGATCGTTAGCGCTGCGCGTGCGACACTAACGTAAGGCCATGCCTCACTCAGCGAGAGGTGCGCGCCGACAGGCTACCAACCCATACGCTCGCGCGTCGTCGTGATGTGCGCGACGTGATGTGGTCCGTGCCACGCGTACATCGCCACCATGTAATCGATCGCATGACGCCCCGACTCGGGATGCACGTATTCGCGACGGAAATCGTCCTCCTTCATCGCGCGCAGGAGCGCGATCCAGCGACGATGCACTGCATCGAGCAGGCTGAGTGACACGTCGATCGGTACGGCGATGGTGTCGACCAGCTCCGCCCACGCCGCTTCATCGTATGGCTTGATGACCGGTCCCGGTTCGGTCAGCGCGAGTTTCAGGCGGATATACGCGTTCATGTGGCTGTCGGGCACGTGATGCACCACCTGACGAATCGTCCAGCCACCTGGTCGATACAGCGTGTCGAGTTGGTCCTCGTCGAGGCCCTGGACCGCGGCACGAAGCCGGTCCGGCGTTTCGGCGATCGTGTTGATCGCGCGGTGCCGCGATTCCTTCGTCGGGTTGTCGGGAGGGATGAACTTGCCGGTTGGATAGCGCAGGTCGGTTTCCATGGGCGGAGCCACGTGAGGGTCGTCTCACTAACTTAATGGCCGCTTTTCCCCCTTCGTCTGCCCTCGCCTCCGCTCGTCAACACGGGACTCACGATGGACTGGATCACCGACCCGAATGCCCTGGTGGGCCTCCTCACGCTCACCGCGCTCGAGATCGTGCTGGGGATCGACAACATCATCTTCATCTCAATCCTCTCGTCAAAACTGCCAAAGGCGGAGCAGCCGCGCGCACGGAAACTGGGTCTCGGCGGCGCGTTCCTCACCCGCATCCTGCTGCTGCTTTCCATTGCCTGGATTGTTCGCCTGACGAAGCCGCTGTTCAGCTTCGTGGGCATCGACTTCACCGGGCGGAGCATCATCCTGCTGGTCGGCGGATTGTTCCTCATCGCCAAGGCGACCTTCGAGATCCACGGCAAGCTCGAAGGCTCCGATGATGAAGCCGAGGGCCGGAAGGCGGCATCATCGCTCCTCGCCGTCGTCGCCCAGATCATGGTGATCGACATCGTCTTTTCGCTCGACTCGGTCATCACCGCGGTCGGCATGGTCAGCCACGTTCAGATCATGATCGCGGCGAACCTGATCGCGCTATTCATCATGCTCGCAGCCGCAACGCCGATCAGCGACTTCGTTGATCGCCACCCGACGATCAAGATGCTGGCGCTGGCCTTCCTCGTGCTGATCGGCACGAACCTCGTCGCGGAAGGACTCGGGCATCACATCCCGAAGGGCTACACGTACTTCGCGATGTTCTTCTCGTTCTTCGTGGAGATGCTCAATTTGCGCCTTCGTGGGAAGCCGGCGGCGGTGCGTTTACACGATACGCCGCGCTTGAACCCCTAGGCACCAGGCCTCAGGCACCAGACATCAGAGGCGGGGTTCAGGTCAGTCCCTGTGCCCCGCCTCTGTTGCCTGATGCCGGTTGCCGGATGCCTCGCGCGTTAGGCGTACCTCTCCCGCAGGATGCTGAGGTGATGCAGTTCGTGCCCCGCAATCACCCACGCGAGTGCCCGCACCGACATCTGCTTGCCGCTCGCGTTTCCGGCACGGAGCCACTCCTCCGGGAAGAACGCCTCGAATTGCGCGATCGTCGCGCGACGCACGGCCTCGAACTCGTTGATGAGGCTCGCCAGCGTACGCTCGTCGAATCGTGCATTCGCGACGAACGCGTTTTCATCGAATCCCGGCAGCGGCGTGCTGTCGTCGCGTGCGAAGCGCAGCGCGCGATACGCGAAAACGCGCTCCGCGTCCGCGAGGTGACCCACCACCTCACGAATACTCCACTTGCCCTCGGCGTACCGGTGCCCACCCCTCGACTCCGGAATCGCGCGGAGGTACCCGAGCGTGCCGGTGATCTGGCCCTTCAACGCGTCGATGACGTCACCGTCGGCCACTTTCGCGATGTACGTCCCGTAATACGCCGCGTATTCGTCAGCCGCGGGCCGCGTCGTCCGTGCATCAGCGGTAACGGTCATCGTGGTGGCTCCGGCTTCTTCGTGGTTGGTGGCGGCGCCGGCTTCTTCGACAGCGACTTGAAGTACTCGTTCACCATGTCGCGGTAGCCCGGCGGAACGTTCTCGTTCCCGCCTAACGCCGGCCGGTCCGCCTCGACGCCGCCCATCTGGCGGCGCAGCCCGAACTCGAACTCCTTGAAGCCCTGCACGACCGCGGTCCGCAGGCGCGCCA
>Ga0111538_10005927_pt1 | contig 16610 bp, 14 predicted proteins | sample SoiMethybrSBSTD1_FD_79669 | JGI IMG/M metagenome (GOLD analysis project Ga0111538, IMG submission 79669) | Bulk soil microbial communities from a Populus tree surrounding site in Tennessee, USA - Soil MetaG P. TD hybrid SBSTD1 (version 2)... | ecosystem: Environmental > Terrestrial > Soil >...
CTTCTTCGTCACCACCGTCAGCGGGAAGCGGGCGGCCGTCGCACACGCCAAAAGGTCCCAGTTTCCGGTATGCGCGGTGGCGATCACGGCACCGTTTGCAGCGAGGCCCGCGACGCGCTGCGCGACCGCATCGTCCAGGACCACCCGCGCCTCGAGCCCTCGCCGGGGCCGGAGGCCGGCCCACAACAGCTCACACAAGCCGCGGCCGAGCGATGCGTACATCGCGTTCGCGGCCCGCTCGACGTCGGCCACGCCGGCCCGCCGCATCGAAGCGACCACGTGCACACGACGCACGGCGAAGAGCCGCCCCACCAGCCACCCGAGCACTGACCCGAGCCAGGCGCTCACACGAAGCCGGCTTTGCGTCCGCTCGTCGACGCTCCCTCGACGGCCCCGGCGAAAACGTCGCTCATGGCGAGGATGAAGAGGTCACCCTTGGTCGTGCGGGCGTGCAAAAGCGCGCCCTCCACCCGGACGGCGCCGACCCGGCTCACCGTCAGGCCGACGCCGTTGAACGCCGCGTGCAGCGTCAGGTGGCGTCCATCCGGAGCTTTGACCCAGCCTTCGCTGTCTTTTTTGGCGCCAGCCGCCGCGAGCAACGCCGACAAATGGTCCTGGTTCATTGGCGTCAGAGAAACCCGGGGCGGCCCGCTGTCAAGGGTTCGCGCTATGTTCCGAGTGTGACCGGCGAAAACGGCAACATCGGCGGCGCGGACCCTTCCGGACGCCCCGAGCACATCGTCGTCGCCGGGCTCTGCAAGACCTTCGACAATTTCCAGGCCCTCCGCGACATCGATATGCGGATTCGCCGCGGCGACATCGTGGTGATCATCGGGGGATCGGGCGCGGGCAAGACCACGCTCCTGAAGATCCTGATCGGCCTCGACAAGCCGACCAAGGGCCAGGTGATCATCGACGGCCGCGACATGGCGCCGCTCGGCGAGCGCGCGCTCAACAAGCTGCGCCGAAAATTCGGCATGGTGTTTCAGTACTCGGCGCTGCTCGATTCGATGACCGTGCTCGAAAACGTCGCGTTTCCGCTGCGCGAGCACACCAAGCTCAAGGACCGTGAAATCCGCGCCAAGGTCACGGACAAGCTCAAGATCCTCGGGCTCGAGAACGTGGAGAACCGCTTTCCGAGCCAGCTTTCCGGCGGCATGCGAAAACGCGTCGCGCTCGCCCGCGCGCTGATGCTCGAGCCGCAGGTCCTGATGTACGACGAGCCGACGAGCGGCCTCGACCCGATCACGAGCCGCATGGTCGACGACCTGATCGTCGAGACGCGCGATCGCTTCGGCGTGACCAGCATCGTGATTTCCCACGACATGGTCGGCGCGCTCCGCATCGCGGACTACATCTATCTCCTGGCCAAAGGCACGATCGCCGTCGCGGGCACGCCGCGAGAACTCGTCGCGAGCGGCGACGGGCTCGTGCAGGAGTTCTTCGAGTCGAGCGGCGTCGACGCGGCGAGCTTGGTCGAGCACGCCGCGCATCGGGCTAGCTCGGTGTGATGCGCTCGGCCCCCTCCCCGAGCCGCACGAAGCCGTAGCCTGCCTTGCGCAGCGCCTCGACGACCGCGGAAAGCGCGGTCAGCTTCCGCTGCACCGGGATCCGCACGTCGTGCTGATGGGGCCGCAGCGCTTCGAGACCGTCGCCGGCGTCGAGCACGTCGATCCCGTGGAGCTCGATGTTCACCAGCGGTTCGCCGATGACCCCACGCGTCAGCCAGCGCGCGGCGTCCGGCCCCGCAGCCGTCAGCGTCGTGCCGATGAACGGCAGGCGCGTGCGCCGGGTCACCTGGATCGGCAGCTCGAGTAAACCCGAACCGCGGCGCCAATAGGGATGGCCGATGCGGTACGGACGCGCGGGAGCCGTGAGCACCCTGGGGGTGTCGAGCACCGAGTGCGAGCGGCGACCGCGAGCGCGGATCGACGCCAGCGCAGTGGCCTTCAACAGGTAGTATCCCGGGCTCGGAAACACCGAAGAGTCGTAGCCCACGCTGCACTCGACGAGCACGTCGAGCAGCGTCTGGTTGACGGTGTAGCCCGGGGCGCGAAAACCAAGCGGGCGCTGACCGGTCGCCCCCTCGAGCACGATCGCCGCCGTCTGCACCTGGCGGACCATTTCGTCGCGGCTCCGACGCGTCAGATCGTAGAGGTGATCGAGCGAGTGATTGCCGATCTCGTGGCCGCTTTCCGCGGCTTTGCGCAGGCGCGCGGCGTTTTCGGAGCGCGCCATGTCGGCTCCGATCGCAAATAGTGTGAGCGGCAGGTCGTGCGCGCGAGCAAACGCATCCAGGCGATCGAGAGCGACGTCGTAGACCGCGTTCTTGCCGGAGCCGGTCGCGGGCGCAAGTCCGTGGATCGCGTGGTAATTCGGAATCTCGTCGAGATCGACCGTGACGGCGCAGAGCAGCACGCGACACAGCCTAGCGAAAGAACGCGCGTACCGCCGCAATTACATGGTCGCGCTGCGCCGCGCCGAGCTCGGCGTAGAGCGGGATCGACAGCACTTCGCCCGCTGCCCGCTCCGCCTCGGGGCAGCTGCCGGCGAGCTCCAACGCCAAAAGCGCCGGCTGCCGGTAAGCGGGCTCGGGGTAGTGCACGGCGCACTCGATACCGCGGGCGGCGAGCGCCGCTGCCAGTGCGTTGCGCCGGCCATCGCGAACGCGCAGCGTGTACTGAGCGAAGCTCGCGATCACGTCGGGCGGCACCACCGGCGTGACCAGACCGTCGATGCCGCTCAGCGCCGCGGTGTACGCCGCGGCGTGCGAGCGGCGCGCGGCCAACCAAGCCTCGAGATGGGGCAGCTTCACGCGCAACAGCGCGGCCTGCAGCGCGTCGAGGCGAAAGTTGCCACCGATTGCCGTGTGCTGGTGTTTGCGCGGCGATCCGTGACTGCGCAAGAGGCGGCAGCGCTCGGCGAGCCCCGCGTCGTCGGTCGTGATCATGCCGCCGTCGCCGAGCGCCCCGAGCCCTTTCGTCGGATGAAAGCTGAACGCAGCGAGCCGGCCCACGCTCCCCGCGCAGCGTCCGCGATAACGAGCGCCGAGCGCCTGTGCCGCATCCTCGAGCACGGGGATCCCGTGTTTGGCCAGGGGCTCCAGATCGGCAGGGATGCCGAACAGATGCACCGGCAGAATCAGCCGCGTGTGCGGCCCGATCGCGGCCTCCACGCGCATCTCGTCCAGATTGAACGTGTCGGGCCGGATGTCGACGAAACGCGGCGTCGCGCCCGTGCGCACGATCGCCTCGATCGTCGCGAAAAACGTGAATGGCGTGGTCACGACTTCGTCGCCCGGCCCCACCCCGAGCGCCAGCATCGCGCACAGCAAAGCATCGGTCCCGCTCGAGACGCCGACCGCGTGGCGCACGCCGACCAGCGCCGCGATCTCGGTTTCCAGCTGCTCGACCTCGGGCCCGAGCACGTAACGGCCGGAGCGGGCCACGCGCTCGAACGCCGCTTTTAGCTCGGCCTCGAGCGCGATGTACTGCGCGCTCAGGTCGACCAGAGAAACCTTCACTCCTGCCCTCGCGCGCCGCCGATCAGCTCGAGCCGATCACCGGAGAGCGCGTAGCGTTCGCCGCTGGCCGGACACTGCGCGCGCCCCTCGGCGTCGAGCTCGAGCCGTTCGCCGAGCCGGCTCACCCAGCCGATCCGGCGCGCGGGAACCCCGGCCACCAGCGCGTACGGGGGCACGCTCTTTTGCACGACCGCACCCGCCGCCACGAAGCAGTATTCACCGAGCGTCACACCGGGCAGCACCGTGGCGTTGGCGCCGAGCGTCGCGCCCCGGCAGACGCGCGTGGTTTCGTAGCGGTCCTGCTTGGAGACGGCTGCGCGGGGCCGCGTCACGTTGGTGAAGACCACACTCGGACCGAGAAAAACCTCGTCTTCGACCAGGACTCCCTCGTACAGGCTGACGTTGTTCTGAACCTTTACCCGATCGCCGACGACCACACCCTTTGCCACGAAGCAGTTCTGTCCGAAGGAGCACTCTGTCCCGATCTGCGCGCCATCCATCACGTGGCAGAAGTGCCAAATCCGCGTTCCGGCCCCGATCCTCGCGCCGCTGGCGACGACCGCTGTGGGGTGAATGAACGGCGCCGGATCCATCACCAGGCTTCCTTTCCGCGGGCAAAGTAGCATGCTTCACGAGATGCGCGTCTTTCTGATCGGTGCGAGCGGACAGGTCGGACACGAGCTTCGTCTCTGCTTGCGCGGAACCGAGCTCACGGCGCCGGCGCGCAGTGAGCTCGACCTCGGAGATCTCGCGGCGCTGCGCGAGGCACTCGCTGCAGCGCGCCCGCAGGTCATCGTCAACTCGGCCGCCTACACGGACGTCGACGGGGCCGAAAAGAATCGCGAAGCGGCGTTGCGACTGAATCGCGACGCCGTGGCGCTGCTGGGCGAATACGCGCGCGATACGCGCACCGCGCTGATCCACTACTCGACCGACTTCGTCTTCGACGGCACGAAAGGAACGCCGTACGTGGAAGACGACGCGACCAACCCGCTCAGCGTCTACGGCGCCTCGAAGCTTGCCGGAGAAAACGCGCTGCGCGAGCTCGACGCTCCGGCGCTCGTGCTGCGAACGGCGTGGGTGTACAGCTTGCGGCGCAAGAGCTTCGTCTCCGCGATCCTGAGGTTCGCGCGCGAGAAGAGCGAGCTCAAGATCGTGGACGACCAGGTCGGCAACCCCACCTACTGCGCCGACCTGGCCGAAGCCACGGCGCGTCTGATCGACAAATTCGCGCCGGATCCGTACGCCGCGTGCGACTCCCGGCGCGGCGTCTATCACCTCGCCGGCGGCGGGAGCGTCGACCGCTTCCGATTCGCGCGGCGGATCCTCGAGCTCGATCCGAATCGCGACCAGCAGCAAGCCAGGGTGCTGATTCCGGTAGCCTCGAGCGAGTTCGTCACGCCGGCCCAGCGCCCGCTGTTTGCCCCGCTCGATTGCGGAAAAATCGAGCGCGAGCTGGGATTGCGGCTTCCGGCGTGGGAAGATGCGCTATCGCGAGCACTGAACCGGGGCAGCTGAGCTTCGCGCCCTTTATTGCCACGGACTTTACCCGCCGGACAACGCGCGTTACGTCATGCTCGATTCCGTCATGTCTGACAGAACCTTCTTGATTACGGGCGGGGCTGGCTTCATCGGTTCGAATCTGGTCCATCACCTGCTCGGGTCGGCTCCCGGCGTTCGCGTCGTCGTGCTCGACCGCCTGACTTACGCGGGGAACCTGGACAATCTCGCTCCGGTGCTGAACGATTCGCGGTTCGAATTCATCAAGGGGGATATTTGCGACCGGGCGCTGGTCCGCGTCACCTTGAGCCGCGTGCGGCCGCACGTGATCTTCAACCTGGCGGCGGAGTCCCACGTCGACCGCTCGATCGAAAACCCCGCCGAGTTCGTGCGCACCAACGTGCTCGGCACGTTCGAGATGGTGGACGCGGCGCTCGGCTTCTTCAAGAGCTCGGACGCGCCGGAGGGATTTCGCTTCGTTCACGTCTCGACCGACGAGGTGTTCGGCTCGCTCGGCGCCACCGGCCTCTTCAGCGAGCTTTCACCCTACCAGCCGAACTCGCCGTACTCCGCCTCGAAGGCCGGCGCCGACCACCTGGTGCGGGCGTACTTTCACACCTTCGGTTTACCGGCCATCACCACCAACTGCTCGAACAACTACGGCCCGTACCAGTTCCCGGAAAAGCTGATCCCGCTCGTTACGATGAACGCGCTCGAGGGCAAACCGCTGCCCGTCTACGGCGACGGAAAAAACGTACGCGATTGGCTCTACGTGCTCGATCACTGCGAAGGTTTGCGGCTCGCGAGCGAGCGCGGCGAGCCGGGCCAGACCTACAATCTGGGCGGCAATTCCGAGCGCACCACGCTCGAGGTAGTCGAGGCCGTTTGCGCCGCCCTCGACGAGCTCGAGCCCCGAGCGGCCGGCCCGTATCGCGAGCTGATCCGCTTCGTCACCGACCGGCCCGGTCACGATCGACGCTACGCGATCGACGCCACCAAGGCCGGTCAGACCATCGGCTGGCGGCCGGCGACCAGCTTCGATCAGGGCATTCGCAGCACGGTCGCCTGGTATCTCGGGCACCGGGACTGGTGCGAGCGCATCGCCAAGGGTATCTACCGCGGCGAGCGGCTCGGTCTCGAAAGGAAGAGCGCGGAGTGAAGGGTCTCGTACTTGCCGGCGGATCGGGAACGCGCTTGCGTCCGCTCACGTACACGGGCGCAAAGCAGCTGGTGCCAATCGCAAACCGCCCGATCCTATTTTACGTGATCGACAACCTGGTCGACGCCGGTGTGGTCGACATCGGCATCATCATCTCGCCGGAAACCGGGACCGAGATCCGCGACGCGCTGGGAGACGGCAGCCGCTTCGGGGCGCGCTTCACCTTCGTCCCGCAGGACCGGCCGGGCGGGCTCGCGCACGCCGTGGCCACGGCCCGCGGGTTTCTCGAAGGCTCCGATTTCGTGATGTACCTGGGGGACAACCTGATCGGGACCAAGATTCGGAGCGCGGTGGGCACGTTTCGCGAGCAACCGGAGCTCGGCGCCTCGGTCATGCTCAAAGAAGTGTCGAATCCTTCGCAATTCGGCGTCGCCGAGGTCAACGGCCACGGCGATGTCGTGCGTCTGGTCGAGAAACCCCGCGAGCCACGCTCGAACCTGGCGCTGGTGGGAATCTACCTGTTCCGGCCCAACATCTTCGACGCGATCTCCCGCATCAAGCCTTCGGCCCGCGGCGAGCTCGAGATCACCGACGCCATCAGCAAGCTGATCGAGCTTGGCAGCAAGGTGCAGTTCTCGCGCGTCGATTCGTGGTGGCTCGACACCGGTAAGAAGGACGACATCCTGCTCGCCAACGACACCGTGCTCGACGACTGGCTCACGCACGGCATCGAGGGCGAGGTCGACGCCGCGAGCAACGTCAGCGGACGCGTGCGCATCGAGCGTGGAGCCAGGGTCGAACGCTCGCGGATCCGCGGGCCGGTTGTGATCGGCACCGGTGCGCACCTGGTCGACGCCAAGATCGGGCCGTTTACCGCGATCGGCGAGGGCGTCGAAATCGTCCGCTCCAGCGTGGAACACTCGGTGATCCTGCCCGAGAGCCGGATCACGGACATTCCGCGGCTCGAGGATTCCTTGATCGGAAAGCGCGTCACGGTCCATCCGGGCGCGCAACGCCACGGCTCGCTCTCGCTGTGTGTCGGCGACGACTGCGTGGTCGAGCTGAGCAAGGACTGAACGGCTACCCCCGGGCCACGGGACGGACTAATACTGGGGGCGTGTCACCCGCGAAGACCGTCCTCGTCACCGGCGCTGCCGGTTTCATCGGCAGCCACAGCGCCGCCGCCCTGTTGCGGCGCGGCGACACCGTCGTCGGCCTCGACAACCTGAACGACTATTACGACCCGGTGCGCAAGCGCGCGAATCTGGCCGAGATCGAGGCTAGTCCGGGCTCGAACCGTTTCCGCTTCGTGCACGGCGACATCCGCGATCGGCGCCTGGTCGAAGAGCTGTTTTCGGGGACGCGTTTCGACGCCATCGTGCATCTTGCGGCGATGGCGGGGGTGCGGGCGTCGATCGACGACCCGTGGCTCTATTCCGACGTCAATCTGACGGGCACGCTGAACCTGCTCGACGCGACGGCCCGCCACGGCAAGCCGAACTTCGTGTTCGCTTCCACGTCGTCGGCCTACGGAAACACCAAGGTCATCCCGTTCGTCGAGAGCGACACCGCGGACCGCCCGCTCGCCCCCTACCCCGCCAGCAAGCGCGCAGCGGAGCTGATGGGGCACTCGTACCACCACATTCAGGGCGTCGACTTCACGGCCTTGCGCTTCTTCACCGTGTACGGTCCGCGCGGGCGTCCCGACATGATGGCATTCAAGGTGCTCGAGAGCATCCGCGTCGGCCGCGAGGTGCCGCTCTACAACAATGGGCAGATGCACCGCGACTGGACGTTCGTGGACGACATCGTCGCGGGCGTCGTCGCCGCCGCCGACGTGCGGCTCGGCTACGAGATCGTAAATCTCGGCCGCGGCGAACCGGTGCTGCTCGCCGACTTCGTCCAAGCGATAGAGGAGCTCGCGGGCAAGAAGGCGCGCCTCGTGCCCGCGCCGATGATGGACGCCGACGTCGCCTTCACCCGCGCCGACGTGACCAAGGCGAACCGCCTGCTCGGCTACTCGCCCCGAATTTCGGTGGGGGACGGCGTTCGCGCCTTCTACGAGTGGTACCAGAGCGCCATCGCCGCCAAATAGCCGGTTATTGCGCGCCGAAAAATGAATGGCGCGGGCGCCCCGCGCCACGGATACTTGTCGCTTTCCGGAGTTCTATTGATGGACATCCTTCAGCGTATCGAATCGAAGCAGGCTCGCGTGGTCGTGATGGGCATCGGCTACGTCGGGCTGCCGCTGGCCGTGGAGTTCGCCCGCGCCGGCTTCCGTACCACCGGTCTCGACTACGACCGCGAAAAGGTGCGCCTGCTCAACGCCGGCGAATCCTACATCGGCGACATTCCGACCAGCGATGTCACGCCGCTGGTGCAGGCGCGCAAGCTCGATGCCACGGCGGATCCGTCGGTGCTCGCCGAGGCCGACGCCGTCGTCGTCTGCGTGCCCACGCCGCTCAACAAGACGAAGGATCCGGACATGCGGTTCATCGTCGAAGCGACGAACGAGATCGCCAAGCACCAGCGCCCCGGCATGGTGATCGTGCTCGAGTCGACGACGTACCCCGGCACCACGAGCGAGGTGCTCGTGCCCAAGCTGACCGAGAACGGCTTCGATCTGGGGAAGAACGTATTCGTCGCTTTCTCGCCGGAGCGCGTCGACCCGGGCAACGAGCGCTTCAAGACCCGCAACACGCCCAAGGTGATCGGCGGCGCCACGCCGGACTGCCTGCGCATCGCGCAAGCGCTCTACTCCCACATCATCGACAATCTGGTTCCGGTCTCGTCGACGGAAGCCGCCGAGATGGTCAAGCTGCTCGAAAACACCTTTCGCGCGGTGAACATCGGCCTCGTCAACGAGGTCGCGATCATGAGCCGGCGCCTGGGTCTCGATCCGTTCGAGGTGATCCGCGCCGCCGCCACGAAACCCTTCGGTTTCATGCCGTTTTACCCGGGTCCGGGCCTGGGCGGGCACTGCATCCCGATCGATCCCTTGTACCTTTCGTGGAAGCTCAAGACGCTGCACTACCAGGCGCGCTTCATCGAGCTCGCCGACTCGATCAACAGCAACATGCCGGCTTACGTGGTCGAACGCGTGACCGAAGCGCTGAACGACCGCAAGAAGGCCGTGCGCGAAGCCAAGGTGCTGATCTACGGCGTCGCCTACAAGCGAGATGTGAACGACTTCCGGGAGTCACCCGCTTTCAGCGTGATTCATCACCTGCGCCAGCGCGGCGCCGACGTGAGCTTCATGGATCCACACGTGCGCTTCGCCGAAGAAGGCGGGATCAAGATGGAGAGCGTCGCGCCGAACGCGAGCTTCGCCGACTACGACGCCGTCGTGATCGTCACCGATCACAGCGCACTCGACCGCGAGCGCCTGCTCAGGGAGGCGCAGCTCATCGTCGACACGCGCGACTCGCTGCGCAACGTGCAGGGCGACCGCTCGAAGATCTACGGGCTCTGAACGATAAACGTCTTCGCGCCGCTCCACGGCGCGTTGCCGCTGGTGTTTTGCGCCTGAACCCACCATTTGTAGTTGCCCGGCACGAGCGTGACGCTGGGAGCGATCGCGCACTCCGCCGTGATCTCCGTACACGCAGCTTGTGCCGCCGTGTAGACGGTTTTCACGACGTTGCCTGAGGGCCCGTCCACCCACAGCCAGTAGCGCGTGGCGTTCTCCACTGCGCTCCACTGGTAGGTGGGACTGGTCGTCGCGATCGATCCCGCCGGGGCAGCCAAGGTCGGCACGCCGGTGGGCACGACGACTCCCGACGTGCTGACGGTGAAGGTCGCCCCAGCGCTCCAAAGCCCGGTGCCCGCGCCGTTGCGAGCCTGAACCCACGCGGTGAAGCTGCCCACCGGCAGCGCGACTCCAGGCGATACCGTGCAGGTGCCTCCCGCGCCACAGCCCGCGGCAGCGGCCGAATACCACTTCTTGACGCGGTTACTGCCCTGCCCGTCCACCCAGAGCTGATAGTCGACGGCGCCGCTGGCTGCGCTCCACTGGAAAGCCGGCGTGTCCGTCGTGATCGTACCCAGCGGCGCCAGCAGCGAGGCGACGCCCGGCGGCCCGAGCACACCGACGTCGAACGACATAGCGGCGCTCCAGGGACCGGTCCCGTAGGAGTTCTTGGCCTGCACCCACCACTTGAAGGCGCCGGGGGACAGCGCCGTCGATGGGGTGACGGTGCACACCCCGCCGCTGCATATCGCCGACGTGTACCAGGTCCGGATGACGTTGGCGTTCGCGCGATCCTTCACCCAGAGGAAGTAGTCCGTGGCGTTCTCCAGGGCGTTCCAGCTGTATGCGGGCGTGCTGGACACACCGCCGCCGTTCGGAGCGATCAGGGTGGGCAGCGCCGGCGCCCCGGGCACCGAAAAGTCGAGGAATGCGCCGAAGGCGCGCCAACCGTCGACCGGATTGTGCGCGCGCAATCGGAAGCGAGCGTTGCCAGCCGCGAGCACGGCGCTGACGCTCACGCTGCAGTCGCCAGCCGCGTTCGCGCAGCCCGCTTGCTCCGGCGTGTAAGCGGCGACGACTTTTCCGGCCGTGATCGCGTCATCGACGACCAGCTCGTACGAGTCCGCGCCCATCACCGGGCGCCAAACGAACGTGAACGGTGCCGGCTGAAGTCCGGTCGGCGCTATCGGAACCGGCGTGCAATCGGGATAGAGCGTGGCAGTGCGCTCGACCGGTGCTCCGAAACCGTCGTTCACGCGCAGCCGGAAACTGTAGAAGTAGGTCGCTTCGCCGCAGCCGAGCGGCGTTATTTCTGCCGTGCCCGAGCAGGTGTTACCGGCGGGTTCGGGGTGGCTGTGCGTATTGTGATGCAGCGTCGTTTCCCACGCGCACGATAGGGCCGAGGTGCTTTGTTCGGCGTCGGACAGATCGGCCGTGAGCGGGAGCGTGGTAGGCGCGAGCACGCTGTAGACACCGCCGTCGCGCGGGCTCGTGATGCTGACGTTCGGCGGCGTGTTGTTCACGGAAATCGTCAGCGGGGCCGTTCGCGTATTGCCGACGGGATCCGTTACGGACAAAACGACATTGAAGCGCCGCGGTCCGACGGCGGTGAAGGTGTGGCTTGCGCTGGCCGTCGTGACGGCGGGGGATCCGTCGTCGAAGTTCCAGCTATAGGTCAGCGCTCCGCCCTCGGGATCGCTGGAGCCCGCCGACGAAAACTGCACAGTAAGCGGCGAGGCGCCGTAGCTCACGTCCGCCTGGGCGACGGCGACAGGCGGCTGGCCCATGCCGGTGTCGTAGCGGACGCGGCGAACGTCCGACTCGTAGCCGATGAAGTAAAGTGCGCCGTCGACGGGATTCGTAGCGATCGCCACGTACCGGGCCGAACCGCTGGGCGCGAAGTCTCGCACCGCGATCAAGCGATCGTTCTCGTCGAAAACGAGATTTTTGATCCAGCGCTGAACGTAGTCGGCCTGAAAGTAGGTATTGCGATATTGGGGCGGAAAGTCCGTGCCCGTGTACCAGACGCCACCGATCGAAGCGGCGCCGCGGAACTCGGTCCCAGTCACCGGCGATGCGGGGTTACTCAGACGGAACGTGACGGCATTGCCCGAGGCATCGTAGGCACCGACGCGGGTCTCGGTGTTGCTGTGGTGCCAGGCCAGTGCCGGACGGTTGTGAACGAAGCGCGGCAGCGAGCTCGGTATCTGTTGCGTCGGATCACAGGAATTGGGAAATGACGGCGTGTTCGCAGTGTCCTGTACGAGCAAGTCCTTGAAGAAAAAGAAGGGCTTGTTGCAGAGGGGGCGTCCGGGCGGCGTCGTTCCATTGAGCGGATTCGGCGCATCCTGGTTGGCCGCGCTCGTCCCCATGTAGCTCGACTGCGCTGTCAGGCCTTCGTATGCCGGCCACCCGAAGTTCTTGCCGGGCCCGCGTACGACGTTCAGCTCCTCCCAGGTTTCCCAGCCGACGTCCCCGATGTAGATGGAACCGGGATTGGCATCAGAGGGGAGATGGCTGCCGGTCTCCGGGCGCAGCGTCATCCGATACGGATTTCTGAGGCCCATGGCCCAGACGCGCGAGCGCGGTGCCCTCGGGGCGGCCGGATCGTAGAAGGGGTTGCTGGGGACGCCGTCGCCGGTCGCGGGATCGAGGCGGAGCACCTTTCCAGCCAGCGAATCGACGAGCTGCGCTCGAAACGCACCGACGTTTTCCTTCGGTTTGATGATCCCGTCGGCAAGCCCCGTGTTGCTGCTGCCCGAAATCGTCCCACCCACGTCGGTCGTGTCGTAGCTGGCGCCATCGCCGCAAGTGACGAGCAGCGTCCCATCCTGGCCGAACACCAGGGATCCGACGCCGTGCGATTGATGCAGAATCGGGCAGCCCGTGCTCATGCTCTCGCCGAGCAGAACCAGACGGCTCGAGTAGTCGACACTCGTGAAGTTGTCGCTGCTGCGCGCCGTGTAGCGCACGATGCGACCAATCGTGTCGTGAAAATACTCGTTGTGCGTGGGGTCGTAAGTCGCCGTTCCGAAGTTCGTCAGGTAGTAGTAGTCGACGACGTAAAGCAGGTAGATGTAGCCGTTCGTCAGAAAATTCGGATCTAGGGCCACGCCCAGCATGCCGAAATCGCGCCAATCGCCGACCTCGTCACTGATGTCCAGAAGCGGCGTGGCAGCGCGAGCGGAGCCGGTGACCTCCCACAACCTTCCCGCCTTCTCCCAGACGAACATGCGGCCGTTCGCCGCGAACGTGATCCCGACCGCTTGATTCCAGGGACCCGTGATTGAATCTTCGACGAAACCCGCAGGTAGCGCGAACCTTTGCTGTCGCGCGGGCGGCGCGGGGGGATCGGCGCTGTCGCACCCGGACAACACCGCAAGCAGGCAAGACGCTACTGCGAGGCAGTTGTGGAACCGACCGAGAGGCATGGTTCTTCCCGTCCTCCGGAAGAGCACGCCGCCCGACTAGCGTCCTATCCGGACCTTTCGACTCGTACTCTTAACCTCGCAATGGGGAGCTCTAAAATGGTCATTTGTTGTTGTTCTCGAGCTCTCGAGTGGCTCGAGCCGCAAGAAAGCGGCAGCGCGAGGGCGCCCCGGCCCCCCGGGTTCGTCAGCGTTTTCCGGCCCGCGCTCGCGCTGCCATTCTTTCCGATGGGTCCCGCGTGCGGCGCCGATCACTCTTTTTTTTTGGACGCACACCGCCGCCCCCCCAAAAATGGGCGCTCGGGGGGCAAACGATCAGCCGAATTCGCTCACGATAGAGCGGACGTCGGCAGCGCCGAACCCTGGGGGCCCGCGGTCACGGGGTGTTGGCCCTTGCCCTGGATCAGCTTCCGCACGTGGTACGAGCGTTTGCCCTGGGACTCGAAGTAAGTCCGCGCGAGCACGTCGGCGACCAGGCCCAGGGACAACAGCTGGATGCCGACCACGATCAAAAGCACGCCCAGCAGCAACAGCGGCCGCTCCGCAAGTGGCGTCCCGTAGGCGAGCTTGTGAAAAGCGAGCCAGGCACTGACCAGAAAACCGAGCCCAAAACACACGAGCCCCGCCAGGCCGAACACCTGCATCGGACGCGCCAGGTAACCCTGAATGAAGCGCACCGTGATCAGGTCGAGCACCACGCGCGTGGTGCGGCCGATCCCGTATTTACTCTTTCCGTGCATGCGCGCGCGATGATTGACCTTGAGCTCGATCACGCTGACGCCCATCCAGCTCGCGATCGCCGGAATGAAGCGATGCATCTCGCCGTACAGACGGAGCTCGTGCGCCACGTCGCTGCGCAGAGCTTTCAGCGTGCAACCGTAGTCGTGGAGCCGCACCTGCGTGGTCTTGCTGATCAGCCAATTGGCGATCTTCGACGGCAAGCGCCGGCTGACGAGCTTGTCCTTGCGATCCGCGCGCCAGCCCGCGACGAGGTCGTAGCCCGCCTCGATCTGCTCGAGCAGCCGAGCGATGTCGGCGGGGTCGTTCTGCAGGTCCGCGTCCATGGTGATGATCACGTCCCCGCGGGCGTGATCGAAACCGGCCTGCATCGCCGCGGTCTGCCCGAAATTGCGCCGAAACCTGACGAGCGTGAGCGCGCCGTCGGTCTTCGCACGTTCCTCGAGCCAGGCGAAGCTCTTGTCGGTCGAGCCATCGTCGACCAGCACGATCTCGTACGAGCGGCCGAGCGGGTCCAGCGCTGCGTGCAGCTCGTCGAGCAGCCCGGGCAGGCTCTCTTCCTCGTTGTAGACGGGGATGACGACCGAAACGTCCATGGGCAAAACGAGCCGCACGATACCACGCGCGGCGCTCGCACGAGGATTAGTGGCCGTGTTTCAAGCGATCGTTCACCGCCGCGGCGCGCTCCCCGGAGAAGGGCCTCGCGACGAGCCATCCTGCCACGTCCACCAACACGGATGCGGCGCGCGAGGCGATCGCTGCGGCTACGGCAGGCGCCGGCCCGACCAGCGGCGCGAGACCGACCGAAATGAACGCTTCTCGCACGCCGAGCCCGCCCGGCACGACCAGCGCCAGAAAGCCCGCGATCGAAGCCAGAACGTACAGACCCGCGCCCGAGACTCCCGCGACGTGATTCCCTCCCACGGCGCGCGTCACCAGGTAGCCGTGCGCCATCCAGAGCAACCAGTAGCCCACGTGCGAAAGCGGCAGCAAAAGCGGCGCGATCGGCCCCGTGCCCTCGAGCTTCAGCCAGCGCAGCACGATCTCGGGGATCACCCGCCGGTCAACCGACAGCATGACCAGCGTGACCAGCGCAACCACCAAAAGCCCGAGCAGACCCCAGCGCCCGAGCAGCTCGAGTGCCCCGAACATCGCGGTCGAACCGTAAAGGGCGAAGAAGGCGCACGCTCCACCGACCGCGACGTAGCTCAGCACCTCGATCACGACCGATGACGCGATCGCGGAGGGCGGCGCGCCGATGCGCTCGGCGCCGGCCATCCGCATCAAGAGCAGGCCCACCTTGCCCGGCATGTAGCGCGCGATCTGACTCTCGAGATTCAGCGCCAGCGTGGGAACGGTCGGCAGCCGCGTGCCCGTGAGCCGCTCGAGCAGCCACTTCCAACCGAACGCGAGCACCGGCACGCTGATCGCCGCGGGCACCAGCGAGGCCAGCATCAGCGGCCACGCGATCACGACCTTGCTGGTCTCCCAGCGCAGGGCCAGGTCGCGCGCCGCGAACGCGACGAAGGCAACGGCGGCGATCGTCAGAAACAGCCGCAGAATCCGCGTCAGTTGGTATTTAGTTCCCACTACGCCGAATTTTCTTGGGCATGAGCTCGCTTGCCGCAAGAAACGCCTGGAACTCGCCCACTCGCCTGGCGTCGCATCCATCCTGTTGCCGAGTCCGCCGGTCTCGCCGGAGGTTACCGTGGCTCATGCTCTTTTGTGCCGATCGTGATCTGCTCGTGCCAAGGACGGTCGCTGTAGTGCTGGTGCTCACTTTCGACTGGCGACCATCAGCAGCGTCAAGCCGAGCGGCGGGCGGATCTGGTTTTCGACGTGCTTGAACCAAAAGCCGAGCGCTTGGCGCAACACGCGCTTGCCGAGCGAGGGCTTGCCATAGCGAAACGACTCGTTCACCGCGCGGCCGAGCACGCGCTGCGAGGCGAAGGTCGGCGCGACCCCGAGCAGATTCCAGTAGCGCAGCTCTTCGATCCGCAACGGATGCTCCGCAGCCAGCGCCCGGAGCTCCCGCGGCGCATAGCGGCGATAGTGCCCGATCTTGCGATCGCGCTCGCCGTAGAGCGCCATCATCGCCGGCACCGTGAGAATCAGCCGGCCCTGGGGCTTGATCAGGCGCACCAGATCGCCGAACGCGGAGCGATCGTCCTCGATGTGCTCGAGGCAATCCATGCTGATCACGTTGTCGGCTCCGGCGTCCTGCGCCGCGAGCACGTCGAGCGGCGTATTCGAGACGCGGCTCGGCTCGAGCCCCCGGCTGGCCAGGAACGACTGCGCCGCCTGAATCGTCGCCGCGCTCGAATCCACGCCGCGCGCGTCGAAGCCGCGTTCCAATAACCACGCCACCATGCCGCCCGCGCCGCAGCCCACGTCGAGCACGGAGCCAGGCCGCGTACGTTGGCTTACCAGCGCGAACAGATTCGCCGCGCGGAAGTCATCCAGCTGCACCTGGGAGAGCGCTGCTTGCTGGTGCTCGAGATCGCTGAGCGCCGCGGCCATTGCGTCCGGACCTTACCCTCGACGCCCCGTTCGTTGCACTAGCGTAGTGCCCGCATTCACGCCGCCTTCGGCGTTGCCCGGGCCCGGTGCGCCGTCGTACGCTCGGGGACGCTCGTGCTCTTCAACTCCCTGCATTACTTGGTCTTTCTGCCGGTCGGCTTCGCGGCGGTCAAGATTCGTCCCGACGCCCTGTGCCTCGGCGCGCGACCATGACGGAGAAAGGCATGTCGATGGTGACGGAGACGCCGGTGGACCTTCTGGCAAGAGAAGAGC
>Ga0111538_10005934_pt1 | contig 16603 bp, 15 predicted proteins | sample SoiMethybrSBSTD1_FD_79669 | JGI IMG/M metagenome (GOLD analysis project Ga0111538, IMG submission 79669) | Bulk soil microbial communities from a Populus tree surrounding site in Tennessee, USA - Soil MetaG P. TD hybrid SBSTD1 (version 2)... | ecosystem: Environmental > Terrestrial > Soil >...
CCACGGTAACGCGCTGCAAGCTATGCTGCTTTATATCAAGGATACGTGGGGCGACCTCGCCGCAAACGACGAAGTGCAGTATGCGTTGAACGCGAAGCTCGCGACGAAGACCGAATTGATCGCAGCCGGCTACAACTCCAACGCCGCGAAAATACCGAATTACCTGAAACGCGGCGGCGATAACTGGCGCACGCTGATCCCGCGCGAGACGCAGATGTATTTGCAGATCTACAAATCGTTTGACAGCCTGGTGACGCTGCCAACCCGCGCGTCAAACGTCAGTCGTTAACATCGATCTGGAAGAATCGTCGCTCGCAGACAGAGACCGATTAAGATCCGCGTATTGCAGCTTGTACAACTTCCAATAGAGTCCGCGATGCGCGAGTAATTCCTGGTGCCTTCCCTGCTCGCGAATCTCGCCGTGGTGCAGCACGATGATCCGGTCAGCGTTCTGAACCGTCGACAAACGGTGCGCCACCACGATCGACGTCCGATCCCGCATCACACGTTCGATAGCACGCTGGATTAGCTGCTCCGTTTCAGTGTCGATCGAGCTGGTCGCCTCGTCGAGAATCAACAGCGCCGGATCGAATGCCAGCGCCCGCGCGAACGAGATCAACTGCTTTTGTCCGACTGATAACCCCGCACCACGCTCACGCACTTCCGCCTGATAATCGTCTTTCAAGCGTCGAATGAAGCCGTCGGCATGTACTTCCTGCGCCGCCCAGCGCACGCGGTCTTCCGTGATCTCCTGCCGGCCGAGACGAATGTTGCCCTCGATCGTGCCGCTGAACAGAAACACTTCCTGCAATACGACGGCGAAGTTTTGCCGCAACGCTTTCAAGTCCCAATCGCGCAGGTCCACGCCGTCGAGCAGGATCCGTCCGCGTTGAATGTCGTAAAAACGCATCAACAGGTTCGTGATCGTCGTCTTGCCGGAACCGGTGTGACCGACGAGCGCGATCGACTGTCCCGGCTCGACGGTGAACGACACATCCTTCAACACCCAGTCTTCGTCTTTGTAAGCGAACCACACGTTCTGAAACTCGATGCGACCACGCGCGCGTTCCGCCTTGAGTGGTTTCTCGGGTGTGGTAATCGCGATCGGCAAGTCGAGCGTCTTGAAGAGTCGATGCGACGCGACGACTGCGGCCTGAAGCACGTTGTACTTGTCGGACAGATCGCGAATCGGTTGAAACAGCGCCTGCGAGTACTGGATGAACGCGACGAGCGCGCCCAGCGAAAGTGCACCCTGCATGACGCGATAACCGCCGTACCAGATGATCAGCGCGACGCCGATGGCGCCGATCAGATCGACCAGCGGAAAGAAGACGGCATAGTAAAAAATGGTGTCGATGTTGGCGCGGCGATAGTCTTCGTTGATGCGATCGAACGTGCGCAGTGATTTAGTTTCGGCGTTGAAGATCTGAACGGTTTGCGCGCCGGCGAAGTGCTCCTGGAGGAACGCGTTGATGCGGGCGATGCGTGTGCGGACGAGGTCGTAGCCACGACGCGCCCCCTTGCGAAACCATGTCGTCGCGGCAAAAAGCATCGGCACCGTCAGCAGCGAGATGAGCGTGAGTCGCACGTCCATCCAGAGCATGACGATGATGATCGTCACGATGATCACGAGGTCGCCGAGCAGGTCGGTCACGCCTTCGGTAAATAACGAGTTCAGCGCGTCGACGTCGTTCGTCAGGCGCGTCATGATGCGGCCGACGGGATTGCGGTCGTAGTACGCGACTTCCTGTTGTTGCAGCTTGGCGTAGAGTTCTCGCCGCAAGTCGAACATCGTGTACTGTCCGACGCTGTTGACGAGGATCGACTGGAAATACGAGAAGAACAGCCGCAGCACCTGCGTTCCAAGGTACAAGCCGACGAGCAGACCAAGACCGTTGATCGTCCGCGGCGTGATGTACCAGTCGATCGCCCACTGCGTGAACTTCGGCTGCAAGGTGCCGAGCCAGTTAACGACGAACGTGAGCGCGATCGCACCCACGAGTAAGCGCATGTATGGCTTTAGATACTTGAGCAGCCTGCGGGCGACCTGGAAGTCGTACGTCTTCCCAATCGCCTCTTCTTCATGAAACTCTTTTACCGCCGTCGACATTCTTGTTATTGCCAATTGTCAATTGCCAATTGCCGATTTTTCAGCACGCCTGCGCAAGTGCCAATCGGCAATCGGCAATCGCCAATCGGCAGTGTTCTCAGGTTGCTGCAAGTTCTTCTTCGAGCAGTTGCCGTTCGTACAAATCCGCATACGCACCGTCGAGCGAGAGAAGTTCCGCGTGAGTTCCCTGCTCGATGATGCGGCCGTCGTCGAGCACGCAGATGATGTCCGCATCACGCACCGTCGAGATGCGATGCGAAATGATCAGACTCGTGCGATCGCGCATCACGCCGCGCAGTTGGCCCAGGATCTTCTCTTCCGTGTACGTATCGACAGACGACAATGCGTCGTCGAGAATCAGAATCCGCGGCACGCGTAAAACGGCACGCGCGATTGCGGTCCGTTGTTTTTGCCCGCCTGACAGCGTGATGCCCCGCTCGCCTACCAGCGCTTCATAACGATCGGGAAACGCCGCGATGTCTCCCGACAATCCCGCAATCCTGGCTGCCGACTCGACTTCCGCCTGCTCCGCGTCTTCAACACCAAACGCAATGTTCTCCTTCACCGAATCGCTGAACAGGAATGTCTCCTGCGGCACGTAGCCGATGCTCGATCGCAATTGCGCCAGCGGAAAGTCGTGAATCTCGATGCCGTCGATGAAAACCGTGCCGTCCGGTGGATCCAACAGACGCGGGATCACATTCGCAATCGTCGACTTGCCACTGCCGGTCCGTCCGACGAAAGCGACCGTTCGTCCGGCTGGGATCTTCAAGTTAATGTCGCGCAGCACCGGCTCGTCGTTCGGGTGATAACGAAACGTTAGATCGCGAAACTCGATCGCGCCTTTTATCGGCGGCTGTTCGACCACCGCCGGCGCATCGGCGATCGACGGCTTGATTCGGAAGATAGCGTTGAGTCGCTTCAAACTCGCGGTGCCGCGCTGATAAAGATTCACGACGTAACCGAGCGCAATCAGCGGCCAGATCAACCGCGTCAGATACAGATTGAACATCGTGAACTCGCCGACGCTGATCTCGCCGCGCACCGCCAGCGGCACTCCCTGCCAGATGATCAGCACGTAACCGAACCCGATCAAAAAGGTCATCAACGGACGCATCAACGCTTCGACGCGCACCAGCCCAAGGTTGCGTTCGGCATACTGCCAGTTCAGCGAGTTGAACGCCTCCATCTCGGCGTCTTCCTGCGCATAAGCGCGCACGACGCGCACGCCGGTGAAGTTTTCCTGCGCGCGGGCCATGATGTCGGCGAAGAATTCCTGAATCTTTTCGAAACGACTGTGTACCTGCTGGCCAAAGTACTTGACGGTCAAGGAAACGAGCGGCATCGTCACAAACAGCAACAACGTCAACCACCAATTCAACACGAACATCAGAGGCAGCACGAGCACGACGACGAATACCGTCTGCAACGTGTACATAACCATCGGCCCCGCTAGTTGTCGCACGGCCGAGAGATCGTTTGTCGCGCGCGCCATCAAATCGCCGGTGCGATGCTCGTGATAGAACGACAGCGGCTGACCGACGAGATGCTCGTAAAGCTCCTTGCGCATGTCGTATTCGACGTTGCGCGACATGCCGATCAGGATTCGTCGCTGCAGGAACAGAAACAGGCCGCTGATGAGGCTCGCGCCGAGCACTTTCGCGGCCGCGATGGTGAGCAGAGTCCACGAGACTTGGTTCCAGTTCGAGTCGATTGCCCGGCCGACAAACAAAGGTATGAAAAGCCCGGCGGAAGTGCTGCCGAAGATGCAAACAATGCCGATCGCTAGTTGGAGTTTGTAAGGACGGAAATACCGCGCAAATTTCTTTAAATCATCCACGACTGAGACAGACTAACACGAATTCCTGTCAATCCGCGTCCGGGGCCAGCCGGAGATAGGTGCTGACGGCGGTTGCCACCAGTTGTTCCTTGTGATCGATCACTTCCGCCGAAACTACGACGACCCTGCGCCCGGCCCGCACCACGCGCGCCGTCGACTTCGCGACGCCTTCGGTCAACGGACGCAGGTAGTGAATCGTGAGGTCGACGGTAGTCGTCCGCTCCCTCTCAGCCAGTAACGGGATGATCGCGAAGGCCATGGCCGAGTCGATCAATGAAGCGATCGCGCCGCCGTGAACGACACCGTGGTTTTGCTTGAGGTCATCACGGACCGGCATCGTTAACACGGATCGGCCCTCAACAACCTCTTCGAGTTGAATGCCAATTAATTTGGCATATGGAACAGTATCAAGCGCGCCCTCAACCCTCTTGCGTTGCGCTTCTGTTAGTTTTGAAAACATCAACCGCGATAACTTTCCCCGGGATTTGTCGGTTCGACGATCACGGCCGTGCCGTACGCGAGCACTTCAGTGACGCCTTGCGACAGCTCAGTCGTGTCGTAACGGGCGCCGATGACGGCGTTGGCGCCGATCTCCGTCGCGTGCTGGATCATGATTTCGAAAGCGTCGACACGTGTTTGTTCACACAGCGTGGTCCAAACAGTGATGTTGCCGCCGACGATCGTCTGTAGCGACGCGCCGATCGTCGCGAAGATGTTTCTCGATCGCACCACGATCCCGCGCACGATGCCGAGATTCTGCACGACGCGAAAGTTTGGTAGATCGAACGCGGTAGTCACCATCTGATGCGCAACCGAATAGCGTGGCGGACTGACAGCGTAGGGAGCGCGGGGTACGGGTTCAGTACTCATCGTTTTCGTCCTCGGGCGGAAGATTTTGATTTATACAAACTCGCTTCGTCTGACTTCTTCGACCTGGTTTTCGGAATCCACAGGAACGTTTGTAAATCGCAGCGGGCGTTCTTATCAAACACGACGCCCTCCTGTTCGAGCATGCGTTGTTGTTTGTCGTGCGGCAACACGAGGCGACCGGTCGACGTTGCCCCCTGCGCATTCAATACTCGATGCCACGGCGTACCGTCAGGCGAAGAGTGCATACAGAAACCGACGGTCCGCGGTGTGTAACCTTCGCCGAGCAGTTCCGCAATCTGGCCGTAAGTCATGACGCGGCCCGGCGGAATGCGACGCACGATTGAATAAACGCGCTCGCGGTACTTTGGGTTTTCGCGTTGTGCCGGCATCAGTCGAGGGTCCGCAGCACGGCCCGCGCCGGAGCGCCGTCGCCGAGGTCGCTGCGCAGCCGCATGGGCAGACAGTACAGTTGGTATGTCCCGGGCGGAATAGCCCACAGAAACAAGCCTTCCAGAATCACGACATCTTTGGAAAGCAGCGCCAGATGTACCTCGTGATTGCCCGATTTGAATCTTTCGATCGAAAGATAGTCGATGCCGATCAGTTTCGCGCCGTTATCGCGGAGCCACGTCGCGGCTCCGAGATCCAGGTGAGTAAAATCAGTATGAAACACATGCGGTACCTCGCTCCAAAAGCCGGAATTGCGCGTTTCGAAGAGCACGCGCTCGGTTCCCTTCGGTACGTGGCGGGTAACGAACTCTTTGTCGATAACCATTACGTCGTCGGGCACCACGACGACAAGTGCTTCGCCGATCAACGATTCAAATGGGAGCCACTCGACCATTTCCCCACCGGGTATGAAATGCGCCGGAGCGTCGACGTGAGTGCCGGAGTGAGCGCCGAAGCTCGCCACCGAGACGTTCGCGCTGTCGCCCTTCGCCAGGCTGCGCCAGTTCTCGATCTTGATTCCCGGGTCTCCGGGATAGGTAGGCAGCTCGTTATATAAAGGAACGGTTATGTCGTAATAGGTAGGCATCGCGGCATAGTATACTCGCAGTGACCATAGAAACACCGATCAAACAAATGACAATCAATTCGCGGTCCCGCATAGCTGCTTCCACCTACTTAAACTCAGCGCCACTGATTTGGAGTTTCCTTCACGGAGCGAAACGCGGCACGGTCGACTTTATCGACGCGGTGCCGGCGCGTTGCGCGCAACTGTTGTCACAAAACGAAGTGGATGCGGCGCTCGTTCCGGTGATTGAGTATCAACGGATTCCCGGTGGCGCGTTGGTGCCTGACGTGTGTGTCGGGTCGTTGAATGAAGTGCTGAGTGTCGTGTTGGTGTCGAACAACACACAACTCGAGGACATTCGAACTGTCGCACTCGATGAGTCGTCGCGCACGTCCGCGACGCTCGTTAAAATCATCTTCCGCGAGTTTCTCGGACGCGAGCCGGAGTGGACCACGCGTTCGCCAAATCTCGACGAGATGCTCGACCGCAACGATGCTGCACTGATAATCGGCGACCCCGGCATGACGTTTCCCCGAACCGGCCTGAAGGTGTGGGACATGGCGACTCTTTGGCGCAACTACACGGGACTAGGATTCGTTTTTGCTATGTGGATGGTGCGCAACCAGAAAATCGATGTGGATTTTGCGAGTGCCAGAGACGAGGGCGTAACACAGATTGAACAGATTGTTAACGCTTATAGAGACAAGATTCCGCAGATGGATTTGTACAAGTATCTGACAGAAAACATCGTCTATCGCATCAACGATTCGATGAAACGGGGACTCGAACTCTACTTCGAACTGGCGTCCAAACACCGGCTGATTGAAGGAGTAAAGCCGTTACGGTACATTTAGGTGGTCCGATGAACTACGTTCAACCGATTCTCGATCGAGTGCTCGCGGGCGAGCGCATGTCCGTTGACGAATGCACGACGCTCCTGGAGTCGCACGACGTCGCGCGCATGGGCGCTGCCGCCGATGAGATCCGCGCGCGACGGCATCCGGACAACATCGTCACGTATATCATCGATCGAAACATCAACTACACGAACGTCTGCAACGTAGTCTGCACGTTCTGCGCGTTCTACCGGCGGCCCGGCGCGCCCGACACGTACGTGCGCACGTTCGACGAAATCTGCCTGAAGATTGACGAGACGATCGCGCTCGGCGGCACCGGCGTGCTGATGCAGGGCGGACTTCATCCCGACTTCGGCATCGAGTGGTACGAAGATCTGCTCCGCAACCTGCGCGCGAAGTACCCCGGATTTCAGTTGCACTGCTTTTCACCGCCCGAGATACACAACCTGCATCTCATCTCCAAACTCGACTACGAAACGATCATGGCGCGTTTGAAAGCAGCGGGACTTTACAGTCTTCCCGGCGGCGGCGCGGAGATTCTCGACGACGAAGTGCGCAAACGTGTCTCGACCAAGTGCACGACTGACGAATGGCTCGACGTCATGCGCGCGGTCCATCACGTCGGTCTGCGATCCACGGCGACGATGATGTTCGGTATCGGCGATCGTATCGAGCACCGCGTCAGGCACCTGCAACGGATTCGCGATCTACAGGACGAAACGGGCGGCTTCACTGCGTTTATCCCGTGGACTTTCCAACGTGAGAACACCGCGCTCGGCCGCCGGATCAAAGACGAACCAACCGGCATGGATTACCTGAAGATGCTCGCGGTCTCGCGACTGTTCCTGGACAACATTGAAAACTTTCAGTCGTCGTGGTTGACGCAAGGGCTGCGTCTCGGACAAGTCGCGCTGCGCTTCGGCGCGAACGACATGGGTTCGATCATGATTGAGGAGAACGTGGTATCGGCAGCCGGCGCTCACAATCGCGCCGACGAACAGATGCTGCAATTCCTGATTCGTGAGGCGGGCTTCATTCCGCAGCAGCGCGATATTTTGTACCAGCACGTTCATCGCGCTGATCTGTGTACCGTAGCGCCTTAAACCACTCGCCGGCTAGTGCATTGAACTTGTCCGGGTGTTCCTGTTCCGGCATCACCCGGCAGAAGTCGAACACCTCTAAGCTCGCGCGCGGATTCAAATCAATCAACGCCAACGCTTTCGACGCAGGTGTGCTGACGTCCTGTTTACCCCAGACCAAAACCATCGGTTGGACCAGTCGCGCAAATGCGGCGCTCATGTCGCAGTTGAGATAGCCTGACATGAACGCGGCAATCGCATGTTGCGCTCCGGGTTGATGACTCGTCGCATAAAGATGCGCGACGAGTCGATCCGTAACGCGGCGATAGTCGTAGAAAAGCGTCCGTTGCGCGTAGTCGCGAATGCTTCGTTCGCTCGCCATCACGTTGTAGAACGACGTGCCCAGCACCGGCGATTGCAGCAAGCCGTAAAACGCCGCGCCCGTCATGCCCGGTCGGGTGTTCATCGTGTCGTATCCGGCGGGCGCGTTGAGAATCATCGCGTTGATCAACTCGGGATGCTCGTCGGCGACACGCACGGCGTACGACGCCCCGAGCGAACTCGCGACTACGTCCGCGCGTCCACCGGCCACTTCGCGAATGAAATCAGAGATCAGTTCGACGTAAAGATCCGCAGAATACGGCGCGGCCGGCGGTTTGTCGGAAAAACCAAAGCCGAGCAGATCGAATGCGAAAACGCGAAAGTTCTTCGCGAGCTCGTCAAAATTCTTGCGCCACATGAAGCTCGACACGCCGGCGCCGATTCCGTGAATGAAGACAACGGGAAGGCCGGGATTGGCGAAGTCCACGGAGGGGCCGGCCTCCTTATAGAAGATCTGTCCGTACTTCCAGTTGAAGAGTTTCGCTTCACCACCGAGCGCGCTGTCGTCAGGCTCGAGCGCGCGACGTTGGATAGAGGCGTTGACCGCTGCGAGCGCGGCAACGCCTGCGCCGCCGGCAAGAAGCGTTTTCCACCAATTGCCTAACTTGCCCATCTTTTAAATAACGGCAAAGTCATACTGTTCCTGGTGAATTGTCTCGTCGCTCGTGATGTCGATTGGACCAAGATAGTCTTCGATCTCGACCATCACGTCGCGCTCGCTCGACCGCAGCACTTTCGCCACCTCGGGATTGATTCGCAGCGTGACTTGCTTGTTGTCGCTGTCGCCGTTCAATCCTTTCGCGAGCCGTCGCGCCTCTTCGAGCAATTCGTAGCAGATGGTCTGCGGCGATTTGATCAACCCCGCGCCCTGGCAATACTGGCATGGCGAGCAAAGCGTTCGCTCGAGCGACTGCTTCACGCGTTTGCGAGTCATGATCACGAGTCCGAAGTCGTTGAACGAAAGCACCTTCGTCGGCGATTTGTCGTTGCGCAGCGCTTCCTGCAATGCCTGCATCACCTTCTGACGGTTGCGACGCTCTTCCATGTCGATCAAGTCGAGCACGATGATGCCGCCGAGATCGCGCAGTCGAATCTGTCGCACGATCTCGTCGACTGCTTCGAGATTGGTGCGCGTGATCGTGTCTTCCAAACGTCCACTGCCACGGCCAACAAACTTCCCGGTGTTGACGTCGATCGCCACCAGCGCTTCGGTCTGATTGATCACCAAATAGCCGCCCGACTTCAACCACACGCGCGGCTTGATCGCTTTGTCGATCTCCACTTGCACGCCGTACGCCTCGAGGATCGGCTGGTCCTTCGTGTAAAGCTTCACGCGTCGCACGAGCCGCGGCTGAATACGGTTCACAAACTCGACGATCGCCTGATACTCCTCCTCGGAATCCACGCGTATCGACTCAAAGTCATCCGACAACTGATCGCGCAGCAGTCGTTGGACCAGATCGAGATCGCGATGGACCAGCGCCGGCGCTTTCGCCTTCTCGGCTGAGCTTCTGATATCGAGCCACGTCCGCACCAGGTACCTGACGTCCTCGCGCAAATCTTTCTCATTGATGCCAACACCCGCCGTGCGCACGATGAAACCGCCGGAAGGTATGTCTTCTTCAGCGCGGATCGTCTGAATCAGCTTCCGCAGGCGATGACGTTCGTTGTCCGATTCGATCTTTCGCGAAACGCCGACGTGCTCGACGGTCGGCATGTAGACCAGAAAACGTCCCGGCAGCGCGATGTGCGAAGTGATGCGCGCGCCTTTCTTCGCGATCGGCTCCTTCGCGATCTGGACCAGTATTTCCTGACCTTCGCTTAACAGGTCGGTGATGGCCGGTTGATAACGCTCGCGCCGCGACTGTCCGCGATGCCCACGTTGATCTCGTCTCTGATCGCGGTTATCGCGTTGTCGACGTTCAGGCTTTGGAGCGACGACCACCTCTTCCTGCACTTCGATCACTGGCGTTTGATCTACTTCGTCGTCCTGACCGTCCGCTGGTGAAGTATCCGCTTCGGCCGGCGCCGCGCCTGCTTTGTTCTTGCTCGGACGACGACGTCGTCGTCCACCACGGCGCGTCGCGAACTCACCGCGCGACGAGCTTTCACTCAAAGTCGCTTCCGAGTCGGCGTAAAGCTCAGGCTGCCCGCCTTCGCCTTCAGCAGCGGCTGCGCGCTTCTTCGCCGGTTTCTTGCTCGACGCTTTCTTCTTCGACGCAGTCTTGGTCGCGCTTGCCGGCTTCGCGCGTTTCTTGGTCGCCGGCTTTCGTGATTTCTTACCAGTCTGCGGTTGTGCTTCGACTACCGGCTGCGCCTCTTCTTCGTCGTCGCTGACTCGTTGGAAGCCGCCGCTGCTGAACGGTTCGCTTGAAACATCGTCGACGAAACTCGACACGTGCGCCTCACGCGGACGTTGTCCTTCGCGAACGACCGGCTCGCTGTCGCTTTCACCGTCCTCGATCCGTTCAAATGATTCACTGCCGAACCCGCTCGAAAGCAACGAACCGACTTCCGCCGAGCTGAAATCGTCGTCGATGTTGAACTCGACGGCATGAATCTGATCGAAGATGCGTTCCTGGAGTCGCGCGTCTTTGAACATCTCGCCGTTGACCGCGGCGGTCTCTTCTTCGTCGACGATGCGTTCGATTGACGGATCGGCGGCGACGAACGGCGTGTCCGGCACTTCGAACTGCGGCGACGACGGCGGAGCTGAAGCCGGGGCTTCATCCGTCCGTTCCCAACGGCCCCGCCGGCGGCCACGACGGCTGCGACGCCGTCCGCCTTCAGTCGCTTCAGTCGCTTCCGGCGCCTCTTCCGGTTGTGCGGTTTCTACTTCCTGCCCCTCGATCCGTTCCTGGGCTAATTCGATCCGCTGCTCGCGCTCGGCACGATTCAGTGCGACCTCTTCAGCCGCTGCATGCTCGGGCTCCTGTGCGCCTTTCTTCGACTTGTCGATGACGATCCGTTCGAATTCCTCTTCTTCGTCGAAGAAGTCGGAGACGTAAAGGAACGCATCGCGTTCGAGTCCAATGTCGACGAAAGCGGACTGCATGCCCGGCAGAACACGCATGACGCGTCCTTTGTAAATGTTGCCGACGATTCCCTGATGTTGTTCTCCACGTTCAATGTAGAACTCCGCGACCTTGTCGTCCTCAATGATCGCTATCTTCTTCTCGCGTCCGTTGACGCTAACGATTAATTGTTTTGCCATTACCAGCCTTTTCTCGAAATTGTTGACGAGCAGAGCTTGCCTTCAAGCCGAAGGCGCGTGCGCGCACTGGCGAGGCGGCTCTGCGCAGAAATTGGCGACACGAATAACTGAGTCGCCATGAAATGATGAAACGAAGTGTGGCCGGGGAAGGAAAAGTTCACGACCGGCCGTTTGTGGGTAGTTGTGGAACTGCGCGCCGACCGGCGCACAATTCTCGTCGTGGGCGGATCAACTGCCTCCGCAGCACGACGGCGAATTCTTTCTCTCAACAGAAAACCTGACTAGCCGCAGGGCGCTCGGGGCCGAAGATGGATCACAGGGAGCACTCGCAGCAAAGGAGCAGTGGACTGGAAGTCGACTGGCTTGCTGCGGTCTGCTCTGAACCTGGTTCGATCTCGCGGAGCCGCTCGGGATTTTGAGGTCCTTTACGCGCCTAGTTGAGCTTGGCCAAAGGCCAGGTCAGCGGCTGCAACCGAAGTTAATCTAAACCGTCTTACAGACGATCATGAAACCGGGCCTCGCCAGTTAAGTGCAAACGAGCACTTCAGCTTCCCTGCACTCTTCGAGTCTTTTTGTGACCTAAGCGCCTGAAAACGCGGGGCGGGGCTGCGGGGAGTATAGCAGACACGGGAGATCCGCGAAACATCCGTGAAGAATTAATGTCTACGGTTCACAGAGGGTCACGTTTGGCTGCGATATGGTTTGTATTTCGGCAGCGACTCGACGAGGTAATCAAAACCGAGCCACAGACTCCAACTGTGATGATAAAAGGCGACCGGGAAGATCAGCGCCACAATGAACAGAAACACCAGAACACTTTCGTATTCGGCGCCGATCACCAGCAACATGAAGAAGCAGAAGACGAGGATCACCAGCTCAGTTATCACCACATTCGCCAGGATCGCGCCCACGAAAAACCCGTCTTCACGCTTGTAAAGTGCCAAACATTCGGGGCAGTGATGGCGGATGTGGAACGGGCGCTCGACGATTGAGGTCTCGCCACACGCAGGGCAACGCAGCTTGAGGCAGCGTTTTAATACCCGAATTCCTTGTTCCTTACTGAATTTCACAGCGGTCCCGGTATTCTAAGCCCATCTTCGCCCGATCCCCAAGGTCGAATCAACAGGGAACACGGATTTTCAACAATGTAATCTGAAACACGACAACCATGGCCTTGACAGACACAAATGGGTTTAGTAGATCAATGCGCGAGTCCTCGACTACTCAAACTAACCGGATTTTAAGGACAGCGAACCATGTCTTGGCAGAGAATCGTGCTTCCTTTCACCACCGAAATCAACCCCGATATGGTTGAACTCGGGAAACGGGCCTGGGAGGTTTACCGGACCGAACAACAGCCCGAAGGCTTTGCGATGTTTCACGCCACGGAAGGTCCCGGCAAGGGCGATCACGACGATCGTTGGATAGTTTATTTCTCGCCCGTCGCCGCCGAAAAGTGCAGTGAAGCTGTTTCAGACTACACCCTCGAACCGTGCGAGGTGCCACACCACAACGAACCAAATATTGCTTTCGTTTTCGGCGATCCGAAAGTAATGGGCGCTCTTCGACGATAGCCGAATGCCTTGCTCCACCGCTTGACCCGCAATAGCGTTATGCGGGAGGTCAATGAAGATAAAATAAGTTAACCTCTGCCCACATTCCATTCGAGGTGGCAAAATGCTTGCCTTTCTTGGCGCCATCGGCTTTGGCCTGGTATTCGGATGGTTACTCGGTCTGTATGACATCAAGCCCGAACGGCTGCCGGCCGCGATAGCTTCATTGTCCGGCGCATCCGTCGCCGGAGTCGCGGTGACGGGCTGGCTGGGCGGGCTCTCGAAAACAGCGCCGTTTTCCGTCGCCGCACTCGTCGCTCTGTACGTGCATTCGCAATGGCGTAGCGAACTTCGCAAACGCTATCCCAAATCAACCAACACTTAGAAAATAAGGAGAAACTCATGCTGCAAGAAGCCGCTCAACCCGCCGCCGAAGTAGCCACGATGTTGCAAAAAATCGGCGCCGGAGCTTTCGGAGCAGTAGTCGGCTGGTATGTTTACTACATCAACCGGTATCGCAAAGATGATGTGCAGTTGAGTGACATCGTGACGCTCGTCGGGGCCATCGGCGGTGCTGCGGTGCTCGCGCTGTTTCCCGAAAGGACCGACTTGTTTGGCGCGTATGGTATCGGTCTGGCTGCCGGGTTCTTCATGTATTTCTTCATTTTGATCGTCCTCGTAAACAAAGCGCCGGGCTTCAATTCCTCCTGGTTTATCGATGGGCGAGGACCAAAGCTCGAGACGACGCAGGAGATCGTGGCCGGAGGCAAAGGCATGGGCTCGGCCCCCCAGATCGAAGGCTAGACGTCTCTATTCTCACTCACGAGGTTTTGAAAGATGCCGCAAGATCCCTTTGAGCGGGTGCAAGTTTTTCTGTCTGAAACCAGGGTGAACCCGCTCACCCTCCTCCTTGATTTAACCAAGCTGTTACCCGAGAGCCTGCTTCAGCGCGCGCTCTGGCTCGCGCAGCACGCGAGTGAAGAGGCGCTGCGAGCGTTTCTGATTCAAGCACTGGCGAAACGCCTGCCGTCCAGGGCCCAACGGATCGAACTCACAGAAAGCTATCCGGTTCCGGCGGGCACTCAGATCAAGGAAATATCGCTTCCGGAAGGCAAGGAAGCGAAGCGATTGATCGCGAAGCTGTCCGAGCAGCAGCGTTATGAGGTGTTCGATCAAATCCTCGTCAATGCCGAAATCCAGGTGGGTGCCGGTGCGGCTGAAGAAAAAGTTACCGATCGTTCGCCAGACGATAAATACCTTTACGGTGAACGAAGAAGAAGCGGCGGTAAAGAAGTCCGTAGCAAGAATGTGAAGTCAGTGGACGACGAGGGTGGTGGTTTCGAAGCCTTCGAGCCGCAGACCGAAGGTGGCGGCGGTTTTAGCTTCGGCGGGGAACCAGCAGATGTCGGTCACGACGAGGGATTCGGGTTTGCAGGAGGTGGCACGCAGAGTGACGAGCCGGGCGGTGGATCAGCAGCTAGCGACGCTGGTTACGAATCGGCCGGTGGTGAACCGGAGACTCCAGCATACGATGACGACGATGGCTTCGAGGCCGTGACTTTGCCCTCGCCACCACCTCCCGAATCTGAACCTCAACCCACGTCTGCTACATCCGAAGGCCCCGACCTAGTAAACCTCGGCTTCTCACACCAACAGCCCGCCGATACGAGATTAAAAAAGAACGAACCACTGCAAACGGGACATTCCTATTACTTCTGGATCAGGATCGGCAAAGACATTGACGAAGCCGCGATCGGAACGCCGTCCCCGATCGATCTCAAAAAACTTCCGGAAGAAGCAGTCCTGACCGTCGCCATCTTCGATTTTGAAAAAGAACTCGAGATCACGCCGGGGCACGACGTCGGCGAGTTGAAGGTCCAGAAAAACGGTAAGGTAAAGGTGCTGCGCCAACCACTCGATAAGAAGTCGATCTCCTTGTCGGCCGCAGCACCCGCCGATTACCTCGACGACTACCTGCTGTTTCCCATCACCGTTCCGGACACAGAAAACACTCATCGTCTGCGCTGCAATATCTACTGCGCGCAGGTGCTGGTCCAATCCTATGTTGTCTCGGCAAACGTCAAGAGCATGTCCGATCCCGTTCCCGAAGCTTGCGCACAAAGGCTTGACTACTTCTTGTCTCAATCTCTGCGTGGCAGTCACCTCGCCAGCATGACGAAGGAGCCACACCTTCTCAGCTTGATGGTGAATGACAACGGCGACGGCTCGAGCACTTTTCGCTTTTTCGGATCTGACGGAGCGGAGCGCTACAAAGACGACGCGCCAATCGATGGCCCGCAACTGTCAGGGTTTCTGCAACAGGCGCGGGCCGCCCTGCGCCGAGTCTCGTGGGGAGACGAGGAAGAGTGGGACGAAAAGAAAGGACTGTCCTACAGGTACAAGAAGAACGAAAAGTTCGACGAGAAAAAGCTGGCGAAAGATCTCGCGTATCTGGCTCGTGCCGGCTCGCGCATCTATACCGGCTTTCAAAGTCACCTGCGCAAGAAGCGTTCCGAGCTCGAAGCGCTCCTCGCAAATTCGGGGCTGATACAAATCGCGCTCAAACTTTCTCCTCGCGCGGTGCTTCCGGCCGCTGTCGTTTACGACTACGCGTGGAACCCGAACCAGTTCAACTTCCCGACCACGGACTTTCAGCTTTGCCCGAGTTTTTCGAAGGCACTGAAGGAAGCTCAACAACCGGGTGGACCACCGCTGGAAGATGCGCCGTGTTTCAACAGTGCTTGCGAACTCAAGCAGATAATTACGGAGATTCAAAAACCCGGTTCGGGAAAGACTATCTCGGCGGTTGGTCCAATGATCTGTCCGAGCGGCTTCTGGGGATATCGACATCTGCTAGGTCTGCCGCTCACACTCGACGGCGCGAACGACGAGATTCCGCCGGTGATCGAGTTTAAGGACTCGCTTCAGATGTTTAGCTGCGTTTCGACGGATCCCGGCTTCGTCGAACGCGACCCACATCTCGCTAACCTCAAAGCGCTACAGGGTCTGAAGCTCGAACGCGACAACGGTTACGATCCGTTTATTCTGCGTTTGAAGTCATCCGCCGTACCTCACCTGATTTACTTTTACTGCCACGGCGGCGTGAAGGCGGGATCGTTCAATCCGTATCTCCAGGTCGGCGACAAGGATGAGCTGGACCCGAACAACTGGGGATTCGAGGGTATCGAATGGACGGGACCCAACCCCCTTGTCTTTATCAACGGCTGCCACACGGTGTCGCTGAATCCTGAAGTGACGCTCGACTTCGTTAGCTCCTTCGTGCAGACGAGTGGAGCGGCGGGCGTAATCGGAACAGAGATTACGATCTTTGAGCCACTGGCAGTGAAGTTTGCCGAGGAGTGCTTCAAACGATTCATTGGCGCGCCGCCGCACAAGGAGAGAATGCCGATCGGAAAAGCAGTGCGTGGCGCCCGACTCGAACTGCTGCGCGAGGGCAACCCGCTGGGCCTGGTTTACATTCCCTACGCTGTGGCGAGTCTGCGCTTGCAGGAAGCGAAGTAGAACTGATCAATTTGGTACACCGACGCGACCTAACAGCGCCTTGAACCGCGTATCCTGACGCAAAGGATCCATCCGCGGATCGACTTTCAACCAGACCAAACCTCCCGAGCGTTCCGCGTAAGCTTTGTCCAACCAGGTGAGCGCCTCGTCTTTGTTACCCAG
>Ga0111538_10005936_pt1 | contig 16601 bp, 12 predicted proteins | sample SoiMethybrSBSTD1_FD_79669 | JGI IMG/M metagenome (GOLD analysis project Ga0111538, IMG submission 79669) | Bulk soil microbial communities from a Populus tree surrounding site in Tennessee, USA - Soil MetaG P. TD hybrid SBSTD1 (version 2)... | ecosystem: Environmental > Terrestrial > Soil >...
ACACCTTCTGGCCAATCTCGAGCGCCTGCGGAAAATTGCGGAGATAGAAACTCGCCAGCGCGAGATTGGCGAGTCCGGTCGTGTCGTACGGGTACGCCTTGATCAGGTCGGTCAGTTCCTTCGCCGCCTGATCCGACTTGTGCGCGAACATGTAGTACATGCCGCGCGTGCGAAGCCGTTCGCGATCGGTCATGCGATCGAGGCGCGCGAGCGCTTCCTGGTACGCCTTCTCCGCATCCTCGCGGCGGCCAAGGGCTTCGTATTGCGCGCCCAGTCCTGAATAGGCGCGGCCGAAATCCTTGTCGAGCGCGATCGCCGCCTCGTATTTCGCGATCGCTTCCTCGCGGCGTCCCGCCGCCTGCAGCTGCTGCGCCTGCGCGTAGGCGGAGGCCGCTTCGAGGGTCGCCGCGGTGAAGGCGTCGCTGGGCGCCGGCGCAGCGGTGTCGCCGAGCGCCTTGCGGACCTGACCGGCCATCGTGCCGACCGTCTGCAGCACGGCGCCCTTGTTGTCGGCGTCGTCTTCGATGGTGTATTTCACCTCGCCGTCGTTGCCAGGGCCGACGCCCTTGATGCTGATGTGATAGCCGCTGCCCTTCGGCTCGATCGAGCCGACGATTACGATGCCGACGTTTTCACGCAGCGCCACGAGCCGCGCCGTGGCTTCATCGAGTTTCGTGGCGCCGGGCTTGATCGCGACGGCGGCGCGCAACGCGTCGCGGCGCGGCAGCGCGTTGACGAACGACGCGCCTTCGATGCCGAGGCTCAAGGCCTGTTCGACGACGCCGTCGAACACCGGATCGCCGGTCTTGTTGTCGAAGTCGCCGATCAGCACCGTGATCGGATCGTGCGCGGCCTCCACCGTGCTGCCCGTGGTTCGCGACAGCAGGAACCCGGCGGCGCCGCCGACGAGAATGATCAGCAGCGCGGCCATCGCCAGCTTCGAGCGCGCCGGCGCATCGTGCACGATCACTTCGTGGATGTCGGAGCGGATTGCTCCGTCCGGCAGCAGCCGATCGAGCGCCGCCACCAGCGCCGCGGTGGACTCGTAGCGCTGATCGGGGTTCGGCGAGAGCAGCTTCATGACGATCGCGTTGATCGTCTCCGGAATCTCCGGGTTGATCTCCCGTGGCGGCTTCGGCGCCGCGGAAATGCGCTCGAGCAGCTCCGCCATCGGGTTCTCGCGGTTCGCCATGCGCAGCGATCGCCCGACGAGCATGTCGTACATGATCAGGCCGAACGCGTATTGATCCGCGCGGCCATCCACCTTCTTGCCCTGCGCCTGCTCGGGCGCCATGTATTCGAGCGTGCCGATCACCGAGCCGGCCAGCGTCTGCGTGGCGCCTTGCTCGACGGATCGCGCGATGCCGAAGTCCATGATCAGCGCGTCGCCGCCGTTCGGCACCGGATCCTCGGCGGCCTTCTCGATCATGATGTTCTCGGGCTTCAGGTCGCGGTGCACCACGCCCTTCTCGTGCGCGGCGGCGAGGCCCTGCGCGATCTGCTGCGAGATTCTGATCACCCGATCGAGCGGCAGCGTGTTGTGTTTACGAAGAACTTGCGCAAGGGTCTCGCCTTCGACAAACGGCATCGTCAGGTACTTGATGCCGTCGATCTCGCCGAGGTCGTGAATGCGGACGACGTACTTGTGCGTGACCTGGCGGGCCAGCACCAGCTCGCGCTTGAAGCGCGTCTCGAGCTCCTTCGCCGCGGTCGCGTCCGCTTGCGCCGACGGGCGGATCACCTTGATCGCCACGGCGACGCCGAGCTCGTGATCGAAGGCTTGATACACGGCGCCCATGCCGCCCGTGCCGAGCAGCTTCAGGATCGTGTAGCGCGGCGAGATTTGCTGCCCGGCCTGGAACGGGCCATCGCCGGCGCGCAGCGGCGGACGCGGCGAGGGACTTTCGAGGGACGTGGCGACGTACGAAGGGCTGACGGTGCGCGCTTCGGCCGCCCGCGGCGGCGTGGCGATGGTTTCCGCGCCGGGAGACGGGTTGGCCCCGGTGGGCAGCATCGTCGGCGCGACCGGCAGGATGGTCGGCGCGCTCGGCGCCGCCCCTATCGGGTTGCCGCATTGCGGACAGAAACCAGCCCCGGGTGGGACCTGACCTCCGCACTTGGCACACGTCGGGGTAGAGGGTCTTCCGTCCATCAGTTGGGGGCAGGGATATTATCGCCGAGCCGTGCCCCGGTTAACGGGCCCGGACGTTGTAGGTATAGACGGTTTCCTGATCGCGAATTACCAGCAAGCCGCCCGCAATAATCGGGTGGCTCCAGGTCGGCAAGCCGCTTTGTTGCTGAAGTGTGAAGCGGCCGCGTTCCCGGTACGCGTCGGGCGAGGCGTCGGCCAGCCCGACCACGCCATCCTCGCTGTAAAGATACAGGCGATTGTCAGCGAAGATTAACGACCCCTTCCCCACGCTGCGGTCGCGCCAGGCGAGGGCGCCGGTGTCGAACTTGAGCGCGGTGAGGATGCTGCTGTTGAACCCGTACAGGTAATCGCCCACCAGCACAGACGAGGCGTGATGGTTGCGCATGTCGCGCGTGAAATACACCTCGTTCGCGGTCGCAATGTTGCCCGCCGCGCGCACGTCCAGCAGGGCGCCGCCGGTGCCGTAATCGGAAGACACGAACACCTTCGTGCCGCGCACGATCGGCGTGGCGATGTTCGCGGTGCCGTTGTTCGCCTTGTTGTAGGACCACAGCAGCCGCCCGTCGCGCGGGTCCACCGCCATGGTGCGATTCTCGGTGAAGAAGATCACCTGGTTGAGGCTGCCGGTGCGCATCAGCACCGGCGATGAATAGCCGGCGCCGTCGCCGTGCTGCTGCCAGAGCGTGGCGCCATCCGCCTTCGACACCGCGGCAATGCCGGCGCGCCGGCCGCCGGTGTTGACGAGGATGCGATCGCCGACGATCAGCGGCGATTCGCTGTAGCCCCAGTACGGATTCACGCCGCCGAATTTCGAGACGATGTTGATCGACCAGATTTTCTTGCCGGTCGCGTTCTCGAGACACGTGAGATCGCCGCTGCCGCCGAGCACATAGAGGCGATCGCCTTCAACGGTGGGCGTGCTGCGCGGCCCGTCGCCGCGATCGTTCTCGAAGCGCTGGCCGTTCTGCGTCTCCCAGAGTTTTTTCCCGCTCGCGCGATCGAGCGCGATCACATATTCAATGCCGCCGCGCGCGCCGAGCGTGTAGAGACGTCCGCCGGATGTCGAGAAGGATGAATAGCCGTTGCCCAGGCCGGCGGCGCGCCACACCAGCGGCGGGCCGAGCTTCGGCCACTCCTGCAGCAGGCCCGTCTCCTGCGAGATGCCATCGCGATTCGCGCCGCGCCATTGAGACCATTCGGCGGGCGCGGGCTGTTGCGCCGATGACACTGCCATCAGCACCGCGCCAAGAATCGTCGCGATCAACAGCCGACCACGCATGCGCCCCCTTTATTCATCCACAGATTACACGGATTACACGGATTGATCGGACGCCAGTCCCGCGCTGGTGGCCGGTCACCAGAGACGCGCAGGCGGCCGGTCGAAGACCGGCCGGGCAGGGCGGACGAATGCCGGGAGACAAGAGCTCGGTTCTTTGATGATCGCTCTTGCCTCCCGGCATTCGTTCCCCCTGCCGTCGGCCCTTCGGGCCGACGCCTGCGCTCGTATCCGTGGAATCCGTGAAATCCGTGGATGAAAGGTGTAGCCGGCCTTGCCGGCGCGTCACGGCGGTGGTGTACCATCTCGGCAATGAATCGAGCGACTCTGGTTGCGGCGATCATCGCCGTCGCGGCGTTCGGGCTTGTGTTCATGCTCCGCGAGAAGCCGGCGCCCGTGGCCACGACACCGGCCGCGCCCGCCGCGCCACGCATCATCCCGAAGAAAGACGAACCGGTGCCGACTCCTGCGAAGCCGGTTGCGGAACCGACACGCAAGGCGCCGAAGAAGGAAGCGCCCGCGCCGCCTCCCGCGCCGAAGGCGCCGGCCGCGCCGAAGCTCGCCTCGCTGAGGCTCGAGACCGACGTGCCCGGCGCATCGGTGTTCATCGATCGCGCGTTCGTCGGCAACACGCCGCTCTCGCTCGACAATCTTCAGCCGGGCAGCAAGCGCATCCAGGTCACCGCCACCGGATTCGACAGCGTGCAGAAGACGATCGATCTCGATCCCGGCCCGAATGCGATCACGATCCGCGTCAAGGAAGTCAGCCTCAACGCGACGACGAGCGTGGTGCACAAGCACGCGATGGGCTCGTGCGCGGGCACGCTGGTCGCGTCGCTCGACGGCCTGCGCTACAACACCACCAATACCGGCGACGCCTTCTCACTGCCCTACGCGCAAGTCGAGACCTTCGTCGTCGACTACCTGCAGAAGAACCTGCGCGTGAAGCAGAAGGGCGGCAAGACCTGGAACTTCACGGACAAGAACGACAACGCCGACGCGCTGTTCGTGTTCCACCGCGACGTCGAGGCGGCGCGCAAGAAGCTGGCGGACGGCTACGCCCGGGCGCAGGACCCGCAATAGCTCGGTAATTCCGCAGATAACGCTCCAAATTACGGATTTTCCGCCATCCCGGCCCTTTGCTATCCTAAAGGCCTATGAAACGCATTCTCCTGTTCGTGGCGACGAACCTCGCCATCATGGCCATGCTGTCGATCGTCTTCGGCCTGCTCGGGATCACGGGCATCCTGAGGGCGGGTGGATCCGGCTACGCGGGCCTGATGGTGTTCTCGCTCGTGTGGGGTTTCGGCGGCGCGATGGTCTCGCTGCTGATCTCGCGCTGGGCGGCCAAGATGGCGATGGGCGTGCAGCTCGTCGACGGCAAGACCGGCCACGGCGAGCTCGACTGGCTGTATCAGACCGTCGCGCAGCTGACCCGGAAGGCCGGCCTGCCGATGCCGGAAGTCGGCATCTACGACTCGCCGGAAGTGAACGCCTTTGCGACCGGCCCGAGCAAGAACCGCAGCCTCGTCGCGGTGTCAAGCAGCCTGATGCGCTCGATGCGCCGTGAAGAAATCGAAGGCGTGCTCGCCCACGAGGTCACCCACATCCAGAACGGCGACATGGTCACCATGACGCTGGTGCAGGGCGTGGTCAACGCGTTCTCGATCTTCTTCTCGCGCGTCATCGCCAACATCGTGCGGCAGATGGTCGACTCGCGCATCTCGGGTCTCGTGTATTTCGTCACGGTGTTCGTGTTCCAAATCGTCTTCAGCCTGCTCGGCGCGATGGTGGTGGCCTGGTTCTCGCGCGCCCGCGAGTTCCGCGCCGACGCCGGCGCCGCGGTGCTCTCGAGCCGCAGCAACATGGTCGCCGCGCTGCAGCGCCTCCAGGCCAACCAGGCGCTCGTGGATAATTCGCAGCCGCAGCTGGCGACGATGAAAATCAATGGCGCCAAGGGCATGATGGCGCTGCTGTCCACGCATCCGCCGCTCGACGAGCGCATCGCCGCGCTCCAGAAGCCGACCCTTCGATAGGAGACTGGTGCCTGTCCCCCATTTTCTCCCTGCCCGAGGGATGATTGGGGACAGGGCAAGTCGCAGTTTCTGCGACCTATAATTCACCGTGGTTTCTGAAACCGTCGAAGCCGAAGGCCACCTGATCGACTCAGGTAATTTCCAGGCTATCCTCACCACCGTCGTCGAGCACGGCTCCGAGTACGAAATCCTGCGCTTCGACGTCGGCCGCAATAACGCGCAAGGTTCGCATCTCATCCTGCAGCTGACCTCCGACACGGATGCGCGGCTGCAGGATCTGCTCTCCAAGCTGTCGGTCTTCGGCTGCTTCGTCAAGGACACGCCGGACGTGCTCGTGCGTCCGGCCGACATGGACGGCGCGGTGCCGGTCGACTTCTATTCAACAACCAATCACCGTACGTCGGTGTTCCTGAAAGGTGCGTGGGTCGAGGTCGAGAACCAGCGCATGGACGCCGCGCTCGTCGTCAAGAACGGCAAGGTGACCTGTCGCAAGCTGCGAGACATTCGCAAGGGCGATCAGGTCGTGTGCGGCATGCAGGGCATTCGCGTCGCGCCCGATGTGCAGCAGCGCGACAAACCGACGTTCGGCTTCATGAGCAACGAAGTCTCTTCCGAGCGCCGCGTCGAGACGTCGGTGAAGCGCGTTGCCGAAATGATGCGCCGCGTCAAAGCGGCAGGCGGAAAGATCGCGTTCGTCGCCGGGCCGGTGATGGTCCATACCGGCGGCGGGCAATATTTCTGCGAGCTGATCAGGCTCGGCTACGTGAACGTGCTGCTGTCGGGCAACGCGCTCGCGGTGCACGACATCGAGGTCGCGCTCTCGGGCACCTCGCTCGGCATCGATCTGAGCAGCGGCCATCCCGTCGAGCACGGCCATCGCAACCACATGCGCGCGATCAACACGGTGCGGCGCGCCGGCGGCATCGGCAAGGCGGTCGAGAGCGGCGTGCTGACGTCGGGCATCATGCACGCCTGCCACACGCACGGCGTGCAGTACATCCTCGCGGGATCGATTCGAGACGACGGCCCGCTGCCCGAGACGATGATGGATCTGATCGCGGCGCAGGACGCCTACGGCAAGGCGCTCGAAGGCGTCGAGGTGGTGGTGATGCTGTCGTCGATGCTGCACAGCATCGGCGTCGGCAACCTGCTGCCGTCGTGGGTGAAGGTGATTTGCGTCGACATCAATCCGGCGGTCGTCACGAAGCTGAGCGATCGCGGATCGACGCAGACCATTGGCATCGTGACCGATGTAGGATTGTTTCTTCACCAGTTAGCTGAGCAATTGAAGCGCTGATCTCGGGATTCCGTTGTCCATGCACAAGACGCTGATCGATCCATCGACGCTCGCGCCGCACCTCAACGATCCGAACTGGGTCGTCATCGACTGCCGTTTCGATCTCGCCAACCCCGAGAAGGGCGAGGAGCAGTACCGCGAGGCGCACATTCCCGGCGCGCGATACGCGCACCTCGATCGGCATCTCTCGGGAACCAAGACCGGCAGGAACGGCCGGCATCCGCTCCCGGACTCCGAGGTGATGACGCGCAATTTCAGCGACCTCGGCATCAGCTCGGGCATGCAGGTCGTGGCCTACGACGCCGACAGCGGCATGTATGCCGCGCGCCTGTGGTGGATGTTGCGATGGATGGGTCACGATGCCGTCGCCGTCCTCGACGGCGGCCTCGCGCGCTGGCAGCGCGAAGGGCATCCGGTGCGCGGCGGTGTCGAAACGGCGACGAAGGGCCACTTCAGGGGTTCGCCGCGGCCCGGCTGGCGGGTCACCGTTGAGGAAGTGATGAGGGAGCTGAACAATCCGCAGCGCCTGCTCGTCGACTCGCGCACCGCGGAGCGCTATCGCGGCATCAACGAGACGCTGGACCCGGTCGGCGGCCACATCCCCGGCGCCGCGAACTATTTCTTCCAGCAAAACCTCACCGCCGACAAGACCTTCAAGGAGCCCGACGACCTGCAGACGCAGTGGGATGCGGTGCTCAAGGGCCACGACCCGCGCGACGTCGTGGTCTATTGCGGCTCGGGCGTGACCGCCTGCCATAACCTTCTGGCTCTTGAACATGCGGGGATTCACGGCGCCAAGATTTACCCGGGATCGTGGTCCGAATGGAGCTCAGACCCGAGTCGGCCGAAGGCAACGACCGAGGACTAACCAACCAACCTTCGACCGGCCGGTCTCGTCCAACTGGCCATGAAGACGACCACCCTTCGCATCCTCTTCACCCTGGCCATTCTGGTTGGATTGGCCGCCGCCCCTGGGGCACAGACTTTCACCTGGCAGGCCGGCCGCAGCTACGACGCCGCCCTGCGCGCCGAACGCATCGCCGAACAGACGCAGCGCAGCGTCGAGCGCCAGCTGCGCGACGCCGAGCGGATCATGGAACAGCGGATCCGCAATGCCGAGCGCATCACCGAACAGGCGCGCCGCAACGCCGAACGCCGCGCGGCACTCGCGGCGCGCAATGCAGCTCGCCTCGACGTCCAGACGCGCGCCCGCATCGAGGCGCAGGTCCGCAGCCAGATTCGCAGCGCCAGCGCGTTCAACAGCCGCTACGGCTACGACTACAGCTACAGCCGCAACGCCGAGAACGCCGGCGCGCAGGTCGGCAGCGATGCCGATCCGTGCCGCGACAACAACTTCGGCGATCGCGATTACGAGCGCTTCTGCGAAGTGCGCGAGTCGACGATGCCCGCGGGGCCGTTGAATGTGGATGCCGGCCAGAACGGCGGCATCTCGATCGAGGGTTGGGATCGCAACGAGATTCGCGTCCGCGCGGTCGTGCAGGCCTCGGCGCGTGAATCCGCCGACGCGCGCACGCTCGCCGGCCAGGTGCAGGTGCAGACCGGCGGCGGTCGCGTGTATGCGACCGGCCCGGACAACGGCCGCCGCGAGTGGTGGTCGGTCAGCTATCGCATCAACGTGCCGCGCAAGAACGATCTCGATCTGCGCGCCAGCAACGGCGGCATCACCATCATCGGCGTCAGCGGCAACATGCGCTTCGACACCACCAACGGCGGCGTCAAGCTGCAGGACATCGGCGGCCGCGTCAACGGCGAGACCCGCAACGGCGGTCTCAACGTCACGTTGAGCGGATCGCGTTGGGACGGCGAAGGTCTTGACGTTGAAACGAGCAACGGCGGCGTCACGGTGTCGATTCCTGAGGGCTACAACGCCGAGTTCGAGACGCGCACGGTCAACGGCGGCCTGCGCATCGATTTTCCAATTACGGTGCAGGGTGAGCTGACCGGCCGCCGCGGCCTCAGCACGACGCTGGGCGCCGGCGGTCCGCTGATCCGCGCGCGGACCACGAACGGCGGCGTTACCGTTAGACGTCGTTAGATAGAGCGACTGGATCCCCGACGGCGATCTCGCCATCGTCGAGGATCTCGCCGAACGCGCCGCCGCCGAACGGCACTTTCATGGCCGCCTGCAAGCCCGGGGCGGCCTTTTCCATTTGTTCGCACGGGCGCGTCTCGCCGTAGATGCGAACACGCACGTTGCCGATCGTCAGGATCTTGCCGTGCGAATCGTTGAAGTCGATGTCGGACACCAGCAGGTTGCAGCGCCGCACTTTCACGTCAGGCGTTTCACCGAGCGGCGCGGTGACTTCCTTCCAGTGCTTGGCGGAGACGATCGTGACCTGGCGCTTGCCGCCCTGGTTCGCGTTGCCGACGATGCCTTTGCCGGCGATGACGCGGGCCTTCTCAACAGGATCCATCGGACCGCGTTTCATGCGCTTGATGAAGATCTGCTCGAGTCGATTCATCGTTAGAGTCCCAACCCCGCCATCGGCAGCCACTCTTTGATCTTGGCGATGTGCGGCTTGACCAGCTCGATATTCTTCTGCGGCACTTCCGGCAAGTCCATCGGCTTGATCTCAACACCTTGCTTTGCGGCGTTCTCGCGAGCGAGATCCTCGATCTTGGAGAGATCCATGCCCCCGACGAGCTCCACGCCGGCCGCTTCGTAGACGCGCGTCCGCACCCACTGGTATTCCGCTTCCGAGAAGCGCTGGACGTTGATCGCGTTGACCTGCGACTTGCGAGCTTCCACCCAGATGCTGCCAATCTCCGAGAAGACCGTGGTGAATTCGCTGAGCGTCCAGTCCTTGCGGTTCGCACTCGCCTTCGCTTTGATGTCCGCGGACTTCTTCTCGATCTCGGCCCACCGGCCGCCGAGATCGGACCGGACGCGCGTCTGCACAGCGATGAAGCGTTCGACTTGCGACGCGGTCAGCTCGCCGTTCTTCGGCGGCTCGTATGGCGTCTTGATTTTGATCTCGTCGCCGAGCCGCGCGACTTCGCGCGCCTTATCGAGGTAGGTCGTTGCGTTGTCGAGCACCGGCCTCATCGCGCGATAGGCGTAGAAGCCGGCGACGCCGAGGCCGATCATCGCGATGACGGCGACGATCAGGCAGCCGGCCAGGATTTTCTTCACGCCATGCAGTGTATCAGTGCGCCTGCGAGGCGTGGCCGCGGACCGCGACGTGGCGTTTGAGCTGCCGGCACATGATGTCGCAGAGCGCGAAGATGCTGGTGTCGGCGATGCGATAGACCACGAACAGCCTGTGCCGCCGGCGCTCGACGAAGCCGTAGGTGTAGAGCAACTGCAGGTGCTTCGAGAGGTTGGCCTGGCTGAGCCCGGTCTCGTCGATGAGCGTCGTGACGTTCATCGGCATCGCGCAGAGCGCGTTCAGGATCGCGAGCCGCGCCGGCTCGGCGAGCACCTTGAAGCGATCGGCGACGGCTTCGAGCGTTTCAGGTGCGAGACGTTTGCGCTTCATGGCTTCCTTCGATGGGGAGGCCCGCGGCCGCCCAGGCGGTGATGCCGCCCGACAGGTTGGTGACGTTGGCGAACCCGAGCCGCTCGAGCACCGAGGCGCCGATCGACGATCGGTTGCCCGACTGGCACTGCACCACGATCGGCGGTCCGGCCGGCAACTCGCCAACGCGATCGGCGAGCTGGCCCAGCGGAATGTGGATCGCGCCGGGCAGGTGCCCCGCGTCCCACTCGGATGCGGCGCGCACGTCGATCACCGAGACGCTGGACAGTTTCGGCGCCAGATCTTTTGCGGTGACCTGCGCGATCCGCCGATCGCCCTTCACTTCGGCCGCATTGAAGTACCCGGTGATGCGATCGATGCCGATCAACGCGAGCGAGCGCGCGAGCTCTTTGAGCCGCGCCGCCGCGGTGACGGTGTCGATGATCAGGTAGACCTCACTGGATCGCACCAGCCAGCCGGCCCAGGTGACGAACGACGAATTGAGCGGAATGTTGATCGTGCCGGCGAGATGGCCTTCGGCGTAGTCGATGGCCGGCCGCGTGTCGATCACGAGCGCCTGACGCGCGAGCAATTCCGGAAGCTGCGCGGCGTCGAGCTTTTCCGGCACGCGGAAGCCGTTGAGGATCGCCGGGCCCTCCTTGTTCACCTGCTTCATCGTTGCGAAGTAGGTGGGCGGCTCGGGCTGTCCTTCGAGAACGCTCGCCACGAAGTCCGCTTCCGATTTTGCCTGGAAGGCCCAGTTGAAGCGGCGCTCGTAGCCGAGCGTCGACGAGGGGATGGCGCTGATGCCCTTGCCGCACGACGATCCCGCGCCGTGACCCGGCCAGATCTGCAGCCAGTCTTCCTGCGTCGCGAACTTCTGCAGGCTGCTCCACAACGTGCGCGCGCCCACTTCCATCGTCCCCTTGATGTTGGCGGCGCGCTCGAGCAGGTCCGGCCGGCCCACGTCGCCGACGAACAGGAAGTCGCCGGTGACGGCGGCCATCGGGCGATCGGCAACCGCGCCGTCGGTGATCAGAAAGGTGAGGTGCTCAGGCGTGTGGCCGGGCGTGTGCATGACGTCGACGCAGACGTTGCCGACCTTGATGCGATCGCCGTCCACCAGTTTTCGCGTGTGGCCGAATTGATACTTCCAGTTGGCGTCGCCCTCGTTGGAGAGACAGAGGCTGGCGCCCATGCGCTGCGCCAGCTCGCGCGAGCCCGACACGAAGTCGGCGTGGATGTGGGTTTCGGTGACCTGCGTGATGCGCAGGCCCTCCTGATCGGCGGCGGCGATGTATTGATCGACGTCGCGATTGGCGTCGATGACGATCGCCTCGCCGGTTTTGGCGCAGCCAATCAGATAGCTCGCCTGCGCTATCGACGGCTCAAAGAAACGTTTGACGAACATGGGGGGTCCTCAGGCTTCTATATTACCAAATAGCAATATAGGAATTCAGGACCGCGCACCGGGCGTCATGCCGGCATGTTGAAGACATCGCGATAGAACGCGAGCTCCTCCTCGAGCGAGCGGATGATGTTTTCGGCCTTGCGGAAGCCGTGCTGCTCGCCTGCGAAGGTCACGTACTTCACCTTCAGTCCCTTTTTCCTCACCGCCTCCGCCATCATCTCCGACTGGTTCGGCGGCACCACCTTGTCCTCGAGTCCCTGGAACAGGATGATCGGGCACGACAGGCGATCGGTGAAGTGGATCGGCGAGCGCTCGCGATAGACGTGCTTCATTTCGGGATACGGACCGATCAGCGAGTCGTTGTAGCGCGCCTCGAACTTGTGCGTGTCGTGCTGCAGCACCTCGAGATCGCTGATGCCGTAGTAGCTCGCGCCCGACTTGAACGTGTCGTGGAAGGTCAGCGCGGCCAGCGTCGTGTATCCGCCGGCGCTGCCGCCGCGGATGATCAGCCGCTCCGGATCCGCCTTCTTCGCGGCGACCATCGCCTTGGCGCCGCCGACGGCATCCTCGACGTCGACGATGCCCCACTGCCCTTTCAGGCGATCGCGATACCGACGCCCGTAGCCGGTGCTGCCGCTGTAGTTCACGTCGAGCACCGCGAAGCCGCGGCTGGTCCAGAACTGCACTTTCGGATCGAGCACATCGAGCGTGGCGCCGGTCGGACCACCGTGCGTGACGACGATCAGCGGCGGCTGCGTTCCAGGCGGCGCAGTGACGTTGGGATTTGTCGGCGGGTAGTAAAACGCGTGCACGTCGCGATCACCGACTTTGTAGGTGACGGCCTCCGGCACGGAGATCCATTCGCGCGCGATCGGATCGCTCACCGACGATCGCAACACGCGCAGCTGCCCGCCCTTCGAATAACAGTAGATGGCGGGAGCGTCGGTCGGCGAGCCGCCGATGAAGTAGATCGCGTCGCCATTCGCCTTGATGGATTCGACCGGCTCGACGCGCAAGTCGAGCGGCGTGAAGCGGCGCCCATTCGGATCGATCAGCGCCAGGTGCCAGGTGCCATGTTCCGAGTAGGTGGATGCGATCCGGTCCTCGTGGACGAACGCATAGGTCGCCATGCTGAACGTCCACTGCGGCTTGCCGAACTCCGCTTCCATTCGATGCACGGGCTCGATCGCGAGACCGCGCCAGCGATAGAGGTTCCACCAGCCGGTGCGATCGGACGCGAAATACAGCGCGCTGTCGGGCGACCACTCGGGCTGGAAGATCGACTCGTCGGCGCCGCCGGCCACCTTTTGCCTGGTGCCGATCGATCCATCGGGATTGATCACCGCGACCCACAGCTCGGTGCCGTCCCACGGCATGTTCGGATGGTCCCACTGCAGCCACGCCAGGAACCGCCAGTCGGGACTGACGACGGGATCCGAATAGAAGTCCGCGCCCTCGACGAGCACGTCGCCGGGAATCGCGACGATCGCGTTGTGTCCGTCCTGTTCGCGGACGCCGATCAGCCGCGAGCGCGGCACGTCGGTGCGAAAGTCCGCGTAGCTGCCGCCCGCGGCGCTGATCGGGTGCGGCGCGCTGCCGGGATCCTGCTGGTAGACGCGCTGATCGTCGAAGTTCGAGAAGAAGATCGTGCGGTGATGGACGGTGTAGGCGCCGCCGCCGTATTCATGCACGCGCGTGCGGACGTTGAAGCCGGGCGGCGTCACGTCAGTGATCTCGCCCGACGGCGTGCGCCGGACGATCACGTTACGGCCGCCCTCGGACGCGCGCCCCTCCAGCCAATACACATCTTCGCCATCGAGCTGAATCTGATCGAGCCGCAGTCCGCCCGTCGTCACGCGCGCCGCAGATAACGGAGAAGGCCAGGATCCGAACGGAACAATCTGTTTTCGCGATTCCGCCATGCAGGAATTCCACCATTTTGGTTGAATTCGAGGTCAGACCCCAAATTCAACATCACAGATCGTTACAATTGCGGCGTGAATCGGCGGAGTTTCCTGGCGGGCCTCCTTGCGGGACCGCTGCTGCAAGTACGCAGTCTTGGCGCTCAGACGAATGATCTGACCGCATTGACCCTTGCCGAAGCATCTCGGCGTCTCGCATCGCACTCGATCACGCCGCAACAGCTCACCACCGCGTATCTCGCCCGCATCGCCACGCTGAACAAGGATCTCAACGCGTTCATTACTGTCACCGCCGACCTGGCGCGCCGCGAAGCGCGGGCGCTGGAAGCGCCCAAGGGGAATAGCCCGATGTGGGGCGTTCCGATCGCGCACAAGGATCTCTTCGAAACGAAGGGCGTGCGCACGACGGCCGGCTCGCTGCTCTTCGACGAGAACGTCCCGGCCCAGAACGCCGCGATCGTCCAGCAGCTCGAAGAGGCCGGCGCCGTGCTGCTCGGCAAGACCAACACCCACGAGCTCGGCGGCGGCGTGACCACGAACAATCCGTTCTACGGAGCGACGAGAAATCCCGTCGATCGCACGCGCATCCCCGGCGGATCGAGCGGCGGATCGGCGGCAGCCGTTGCGGCGCACCTCTGCGCGGCCGCGACCGGCAGCGACACCGGCGGCAGCGTGCGCATCCCGGCGGCGTTTTGCGGGTGCGTCGGCTTCAAGCCGACGCACGGCAAGTTCAGCACGCAAGGCCTGATCGCCGCATCACCGACATTCGATCATGTCGGCTTCCTGACTCGCACCGTTGAGGATGCACAGGTGATCGCTGGAACCGCTCAGGGCGCACTCGCGAATCCGAGAATCGCCATCGCGCGCAAGTACTTCTGCGAAGACCTGGATGCAGCGGTTACAGCAGCGTTCAATTTGAAGTATCCCGACATCGATTTCCCGATCGACGCCAAGACGATGGCGCGCGTGTTCGACCCGGTCTTTTCCTTCGAGCTCTGGAACCGCTTTGGCGCCGACTGGCGCATCAATCCCGGATCCTTCTCGAAAGAATTCTCCACATTCTTCTCCACGCCGCGTCCGAGCATTGCCGAATACGAAGCCGGCCTTGCCGCGCTGAAGGAATACCAGGCCGCCGTCGACAAGCTCTTCGACAGCGTCGACATCATCATCACCCCGACCGTGCCCGTGGTGGCGCCGCCGATCGCCGGCCCGATCGACGGCATGAAGATCCTCCGCAACACCTGGCCCTGCAACGCCGCCGGCACACCCGCTATCTCGATCCCGCTGAAAACAACCGGATTACCCGTGGGCCTGCAGCTCATCGCCAAGAGAGGGGAAGACGACAAACTCTTACAAATTGCCCGCTATATACTCTCCTGATGCAATTACGCCTTCGCCCGGTTGCCTTCGTTGTCCTCGCCCTGACGCTGTCGCTGGCCGCGCCCAACGCGCAGACGCCGGCCACGCCGAAGGTCACATCGCCGAAAGTTTTCTTCGGTCACGACATCGGCGCCGACTACGTGCTCCCGAACTACACCAAGTTCACCGAGTACGTGAAGAAGCTCGATGCCGAATCCGATCGCATGATCGTCCAGTCGATCGGCAAGACCGCCGAGGGCCGCGATCAGCTGATGGCGATCATCACCGCGCCCGAGAACTTCAAGAAGCTCGATCGCTACCGGGAGATCTCGCGCCGCCTCGCCACCGTGGACAACCTGTCCGACGTGGAAGCGAAGGCGCTGGCGAAGGAAGGCAAGGCGGTGATCTGGATCGACGGCGGCCTGCACGCCACCGAGGTGCTCGGCGCGCAGCAGCTGATCGAAACGATCTGGCAGTTCGCGAGCAAGACCGACGAGGAGACGATGCGCATCCTGCGCGACACGATCATCCTCGCCGCGCACGCCAATCCCGACGGCATGGAGCTCGTCTCCGACTGGTACATGCGGAATCCCAACCAGCAGCAGCGCTCGACCGGCGCGCTGCCGCGGCTCTACCAGAAGTACGTCGGCCACGACAACAACCGCGACTTCTACATGATGAACCAGCCGGAGTCCACGAACATCAATCGCATCCTGTATCGCGAGTGGTTCCCGCAAATCGTCTACAACCATCACCAGACCGGGCCGACCGGCACGGTGATGTTCTCGCCGCCCTTCCGCGATCCCTTCAACTACGTCTACGACCCGATCATCGTCAACACCCTCGACCAGGTCGGCGCGGCGATGCACACGCGCTTCGACGTCGAAGGCAAGCCTGGTGTGACGACGAGATCGGGATCGAACTACTCGACGTGGTGGAACGGCGGCCTGCGCACGATGGTCTACTTCCACAACCAGGTCGGCCTGCTGACGGAATCGATCGGCAACCCGACGCCTGAGACGATCGGCTTCGTTCCGGATCGCGTGATCGCGCGCGGCGACCTGCCGTTCCCGGTGATGCCGCAGGTGTGGCACTTCCGGCAGTCGATCGATTACTCGATCACCGCCAACTACGCGGTGCTCGACTTCGCGCAGCGCTATCGCGAGAACCTGCTCTACAACATCTACGTCGCCGGCAAGAACAGCATCGCCCGCGGCAACACCGACAACTGGACGATCTATCCGCGCCGCGTTGCCGAGGTGAAGGAGGCGATCGCCAAGGACACGCAGGCGGCGGCCGGCAGCGCCGATTCGCGCATGGTCAGCGGCGGACGCATCGCCACCGTGCCGGACAAGTACTACGCGATCGTCAAGAAGCCGGAGTATCGCGATCCGCGCGGCTACATCCTGTCCGCGAACGAAGGCGACTTCCTGACCGCGACCAAGTTCGTCAATATCATGATCAAGAGCGGCCTGACCGCGCATCGCGCCACCGCGCCGTTCACCGTGGCCGGCAAGCAGTATCCCGCCGGCAGCTACGTGTTCAAGGGCGCGCAGCCGTTCCGCCCGCACCTGCTCGACATGTTCGAGCCGCAGGATCATCCGAACGACTTCCAGTATCCCGGCGGCCCGCCGATTCCGCCGTACGACAACGCCGGCTGGACGCTCGC
>Ga0111538_10005938_pt1 | contig 16600 bp, 21 predicted proteins | sample SoiMethybrSBSTD1_FD_79669 | JGI IMG/M metagenome (GOLD analysis project Ga0111538, IMG submission 79669) | Bulk soil microbial communities from a Populus tree surrounding site in Tennessee, USA - Soil MetaG P. TD hybrid SBSTD1 (version 2)... | ecosystem: Environmental > Terrestrial > Soil >...
AAGTCTGATCAGTACAAGACAAAAGCGGCTCTTACAAAAGCCGTGATGGATAGTTATGATTTCGTAATAGCAGCTGCAAAAGAAATGAATGAACAAAAAATGACAGAAAAGATCAAAGTGTTCGACAAGTTTGAAATGAGCCGCGAAGTTGGACTTACCAAAACATTTGAGCATCAAACCCATCATCGCGGTCAGACGACGGTGTATTTGCGACTAAAGGGAATAACTCCGCCGAATGAAATGCTGTTCTAGGTATGCAGGTATAGGGTATATGGTATACGTTATAAGGCAGAATGTATAAGATTTGGGTCAAACTGATAAATACGCCCTTATACCATATACCCTTATACCATATACCTAACTATTTTGATTCCACTCGTATACTTTGTCCGAGATCTCGATCAATAGATTCGGATTCTTCTCCAACGCATTTCCAATTACGATCATATCTGCTCCTGATTCGAGGGCAGCAAACGCTTTTTGATTTGTGTTGATCCCTCCCCCAACTATGAGCGGCACATTGACCGACTTCCGGACTGTGGCGATCATCTTGGGGCTGATCTCTTTTTCCGCTCCGCTGCCTGCGTCCAGGTATATTGACTGAAGCCCCAACATTTCTCCCGCCATCGCAGTACAAGCTGCAAGAGAGTATTTGTCGTCTGGAATGGGCGTTGTGTTGCTGATGTATGCCACTGAAGTAGTGCGCCCAGAATTTATTAAAAGATATCCCGTTGGAATCACCTCGAGCTTGGTATTTCTGATGATTGGCGCAGCGACCACATGCTGACCGATAAGAAGTTCCGGGTTTCTGCCGGATATCAGCGAAAGAAACAACAATGCATCAGCAGTCGGTTCGATCTGCATTGAGTTTCCAGGAAACAAAATAACGGGGATGGTAACATTTTCTTTGATATGCTTCACCACATTCGCGAGGTTGGAAGTTGTGATAAGGCTACCGCCAACAAAAAAGAAGTCTATACAATTCTCACTTGCAAGATTAATAAGTTGAAGGAGTTTGGAGGCATCTTCAATTTTATCAGGATCCACAAGTACTGCAATGGATTTTTTACCCTCACGGTGGCGATCGCGAAGAGTCTTAAGAACGCTCATTGTTTTTATCTTTCTTCTCAAACTGTGTGTCCAGGTATTGCATCAACTTTTCCTTAGCAATGCTTAGAAGGAAAACTGTGGCCTGGCTGGCTAACGCGGCTCCAATCTGCGACACAACAGAAGCCGAAGGTTCTTCGATGGTTTCCGTCTCTTCACCACCTTCCGTTGCTTTTACGATCTTGATCTTCGGGGTTGCAGCCTTCTTCTTTCTCTTTGGCGATGCTCCTGAAAACTGGCGCATAAGAAAATAGGCTGCCGCCAAAGTTCCCCCGATAATCAGGGCATTAGTAAGTACCTTTTCAGTGCGCTCAGAAATCATCCTCACCTCATCTTTCAGCTCCTGGCGATGACGTTCCGATTTTTTCAACAACTCCTCCTTTGGATCGCTTGACTCCTGCGTCTGCATACTATTTTTTCTTTTTATTCATCTTCTCCTGAAACCGGTTTTCCAATGTTTCGGTAATAGAATCCCTAAATACATAAACTAACAGTCCTAACAGCAGATAAACACCTGCAACGATAGCAAATCCCCCCGATGTACCTACCGACTCTGCAATCTTGTATGCTCCCGCCATACTGATCAGCAAGATAAATAGAGTAACAAGTGCCACAATAACGACGTAGACCAGAGCTTTCGCAATACCCTTGGAAACCTCCTCCTTCATGTCCATCTTCAACAACTCGATACGAGTCTCGACGTAGCCTGTAATGCTCTCGATCAGGCTATCCATCTTCAGAAATTTGAGTAGAGTGTCCTTCAGCACAAAAGTATAATCAGGTTATGCAATATAAGATAAGATTTGAGAATTCGGGATGATCAGCGAGCTTCAAAGCCGACCAATTTTTCGACTATCTCGGGCTCCCGGCCAGGCGTTACTACCTCGTGCTGAAGCAAGATTTTATATGGAGCGCTTAGATAATAGCGATGCATCGTTGAGTCACTGCGGTGGCTATAAGAAGTGTTGCAAACATAAACGGAGTCAAAAGTAGTTTGAGATATGGGCAAACTGCGGAAGATGTTTTCGATACAAGATTTGAACTTACCATTCTCGTCCTCTCCATCCCAACAAAATCCTGGCCTGTTGAACAAAAACATTTTCTTTCCCACAAACAATGTATTGTTCTTAATGGACACTGGAAAGATCAATGAAGGTTGTTCTCCGACCTGCGAATCTCCTCCTTCAAATTTAGTCCATTCACCCGTGTGCGTCCGGGTATTCATTCTAGCCACCATTCTATAGAGGGAAGTATTGCCCTTGGAGTCGATCTGCTGATAGGTCAGGTCTAACGTCTGTATGGAATCCTGGTTAAAATAAATAAGAGTGAAGGGCACAAAGAAAAAGACAGTTAGAATGTAGACAAAACCTGCAAGGCGGTACTTCAGCGTGAGTTTGCCCAGGCCGTTTGCGAGTTCGAGTGGTAGTTTCCTTAGTACTGGCACCGGAAAGAACAATAGTACGCCGATGAAGTTGAATAAAAAGTGGGCAATGGCGATGCTGACCGCGCTCGACGTATTTGAATTCAAAGCAGCGGCAATAAAAGCTGTGATCGTTGTCCCAATGTTAGCGCCCATGATAAATGGCGCCGCATCTTTTAATGTCGCGATCTTCTTTGCAACTATGGGCACCACTACGGATGTGGTAATGGTGCTAGAGCGTATAGCCGCCGTTGTAACCAATCCCCATCCAAATGACTTAAGCTGATTTTTGAAGAAGAATCGGCTGAACAATTCCGGCGATTTTGCGGCAAGCAGATCGGAAATCAATCTTCTGAAAATAAGGATAGAGCTGAACAGCAAGACAAGAGCAACTATCGCAAGCAAAAAGGGACTATTGATCTTCGTTAGAAGGAAATCTATTATCGGCGCAAAACCTGACCAGAAGTGCGACACAATATTTTGAGTTGGTTTATTTAGTGGGCTAAAAAACAGATCAGCTATCCAAACAGATATCGACGAAAGAAATCCGTAATAATACTCCAGGGGAAAAAGTATTATAGCCGTGAGTATGTTAAAAAAATCGTGATAAGTTCCTGCGGCAACCGCACGTTGGAATTCTTTCTTTTTGCTTATAAAGCCAAGGGAAACAATAGTGCTTGTAATAGTCGTTCCAATGTTAGCGCCCATGATAATTGGCACTGCGCTCTGCAGGGTAATAGAGCCTGAAGCAACAAGTGCAACAACAAGTGAAGTTGTTGTAGAGCTGCTCTGTAACATTGCAGTGATTAGGAGTCCAATGAACAGCCCTGTAAACGGATTGGATGTGGCTAATAAAATGGTCTCCGCCACATTTCTCCCCAGATGTTGCAGAGATGACGTCATCAAATCGAGGGAGAATAAGAACAAAATAAACGCCCCAAGTATATACACGCCAATGCGTACATTGGACCAAACATTCTTTTTCGGTTCGGTTATTGGGGCCTGTTCCAAGTTTGTTCGAGTAGCAAGGGCTTTACATCAGCCTTTCAAATATTCCTTCTTCAGCAACGGACAAATCTTATAACGTTCATCCTGGGTGTCGGCGTACAACGCTTCGATCAACTCATACACATGTTTAACACCTATCAGTTGACACCATTCGAATGGACCATAAGGATAATTCGTTCCCAGTTTCATGGCCATATCGATATCGGACCTTGTTGCAGTTCCGTCTTGCGCGGTATAATATGCTTCGTTTATGATCATGCAGATAACACGCGGTGTTACTAAACCAATCCGATCATCTACAAGGAAGAACTCCGTTTTTAATTCTTCGCATACCTTCTTAAGGTCGTCAAGATCTTCCTGATTCCGAAGGCTTACTTCCAAAACTTCCCGATTCAGAAAAGTCGGCAGTCCATTAAATCCAAAAATTTTAGCTTTAAGAGGTACATCCACCAGGTGCACAAGCTCACCGAGACTTATTTTGCATGTATTCAAAAAAACTTTCGTAGAGTGCTCACAATAAATTTGAAATTGATGTGGTTCCTCATCCACAATGAAATCAAATACCAGGCTATTGCTTTGTAAAAATTTTTCAGCATCTCGATGTTCTTCGACCCATGAATATTCATGTTTCTCTCCGAACTTCTGACGGCATTCCTGGAGGTTATTCTGATCGCCAATAACTAAAATATTCATTTGCTAAGGCAAATTCGTGAAACGATTATTACTTTTGGTGACCGCTAAATTAATTTTTAAAGTTCATAATCATGTTAAAATCTGTTGTTTATTCCGACAATGCACCAGAACCGATCGGACCTTATAGCCAAGCCATTCAAGCTGGAAACATGCTTTTCGTGAGCGGCCAGATTGCAATACAAAAATCAAGCGGCAAGTTCATCGTCGGTAGCATAGAGGAAGAAACGATACAAGTGATGACAAACATTAGTGATATACTTACGTCTGCCGGAATGGATTTCTCCAATGTCGTGAAGAGCTCGATCTTTATGAAAGACATGAACAACTTTCCTAAGATCAATGAAGTTTACGGGCGTTATTTTAAAGAAAATCCACCGGCCCGCGAATCCATTGAAGTGAGCCGCCTTCCAAAAGATGTAAATGTTGAAATATCCTGCATTGCGGTGAAGTGATCAGCCTGACGCCAAAAAAAACCAAAACACTTGTAGTACCTTTAACTGCTCACGAAGTCTTATTCCGCCTGGATAAGGCAACAAATCCACCGACTGAGTACCCCAATAAGTTTACCCCACTGATGGGTCTGATTGGCGAAGATCGATTTCAACTTGCATTAAGGGCAAGACGCCCGAACGGGTTCGTCCCCATTGCTACAGGAAAAATTGAAAAGACTTCGAATGGTTGTCTGATCTTTCTAACATACACGCTCATGCCATCCACCCGATTCTACCTGGTATTCTGCAGTCTTATAATTCTACTGCTAGGTGCTCTGACCGCATTTTATTCAAAAAATATTTTGCTTTGCCTCGTGGCGCTAGCGTCGGTCGCCATTATACATTTAATTGCATGGGCTAATTTTAAGCTGCACCGAAAACCGCTGCATAATATGCTCCTGGAAGTACTTGAATAGCGTTTTAGAACGCAAATTTGGAAATTTAACAATCGGACTTAAATTTGCACTCCCTAAACCACACCCACACACATAGCGTTTTTTTGCGGGAGTAGCTCAGTTGGTAGAGCACGACCTTGCCAAGGTCGGGGTCGCGAGTTCGAGCCTCGTTTCCCGCTCAGGAGTCGTTATCAGTTAACCGTTATCCGTTATCCGGGTATCGGACTAAAAGTGTGAGATTAGACTCACACTTTTTTGTTTTCGAGCTTACGAATAACGGTTAACGGATACCTGATAACGTCCCGCCGCCCGGGTGGTGGAATTGGTAGACACGCAGGACTTAAAATCCTGTGAGCAGTAATGCTTGTACGGGTTCAACTCCCGTCCCGGGTACATTTTAACACCATGACAAAGCCCTCCGTTGAAATTCGTGTTGGCGTAAAAAAAGATCTGCCGCGCGTACTTGAGTTAGTAAAAGAACTAGCGGAATTTGAGAAAGCTCCTCACGAAGTCATCAATACCGTCGAACTGATGGAGCACGACGGCTTCGGACCCAATCCAATATTCGGAATGTTTGTTGCTGAAGTTGATGGCTACATCGTTGGGATCTCACTTTATTACTGGCGCTATTCCACGTGGAAAGGAAAACGACTTTATCTCGAAGACATTATTGTTACCGAAAGCATGCGCGGTGCGGGCATAGGAAAACAATTATTTGATCGAACGATGCAGCACACGCTGGATGAAAATTGTTCGGGAATGATGTGGCAAGTCCTGGACTGGAATGAGCCCGCTATTAACTTCTACAAAAAATACGGTTCCAAGATCGATGGCGAGTGGATGAATTGTACACTCGAGAGCAAACAGATCGAAACCCTCCTAAAAAAATAAAGGCCGGAATTTCTTCCGGCCTTTCACGTAGGCTTATCAGACACCTACGTCGAGTATCGCCCACACGGGTATATAATGTCCTCCTTTAAGTATCACGTAGTCATCGGCATAGTCGATGAGGTCAGACTCTGTCTCAATTTTTTCTCCGTTCGGGAGTTGTAAATACAGACTAATAGGTACGTGCTCACTGTTGCTAATAATCATAGCACGCTGGAGTTTGCCTGCCCTCCATTGTTTCTCTTCATTATTGTTTAAGACATCCTGTGATCCAAAATATAAAAGTCTTACATCAGACGGATTTATTAATCGTGCATCTTTCATAACAATAAAATCTAAATGTTGAGAAAAAGAATCTTGATGCAAGAAAGCGTTCTTGCATCTGCAGTAATGAGTACAATCATCCTGCCAAAACCACTGGTCCTGGTCTAATTCCGAAAGACCCTGTAGATTATATAAGTCTTGACGGACTTATGAAGTGTAATGGACGTGTAAAATATTGGCTGATATAGCGTGTGGGACTTCGCGATCGAGATTGATCCGATCGACGCTAACAAATGATCCGTGTTTCCTTGTTCGCCTTCTCTAAATTTCGGCGCAATAGCACTTGCGATACTTTCACACGATGCCTTGAATTCCTGGACATTGGACGAATAAGTCTTATGGCTATAAGCTGCCAGACTGGCCCACAGAATTGTTGCGCTTAGAAATAATGTGAAAATCCTGCTTTTCATCTTCCCATCTGCATATGAGAGTAAACGAAATTTAAGATTTTTTATTCGTTATTCCTTTGGAAATTTATGCGAAAAACGATGCTAAACCTCCTCAAGAAGGGTCATAAATGCCACGTGCTTATCCCGAAATCGTGTGCGAAGCTGTTCTAAAAATTTTGGCGCATAGTTGTCAAAGTACATAGTTATGTGATTAATGGTATGCGCAAAGAACTGGATACTGTAGGACACGCTACCATCATCCTGGTCATGTAGCACCTTATATATCTTGAATTCCACGAACATCCCTGTCTCCATGATCTTTGGAATGTGTTCAGCTTTCGCCCATTCGAGCCATTCCTGCTCAACATCTTTGTCAATTCCAATGGTGACGTTGTACAAAATCATACTGTAAAGGTATTGGACTTTCATTTCTTAGCAAGGGCGGGCGGCGGTGCGATAATCGTTATTAGTTATTCGTCAATCGTCGCACACCTCTTTTAACAACTTTCTCATTTTTCGTCCTCTCATCGTCGCCTGATTCTCATCTCCCTATCATCTCCTCACCTCACAAATTCACTATCACGAAGTACAATTTATCGTACTTCATTGTAACTTATGTTTCAATTCAGAATTTTGAAAAACCCTCTTATCCGACCCTCTTATGAAAACCTACGCCATCATCTTTTTTGTGTTTCTTACTCTGACTTCTGCCGCCCAAACACTCTTGGTCGAAGAACGAACTGTTAAGAACGAAGAATCTATCGATCTTAACTCCTGGACAGCCCGTCTTGATCAGGATATGGAAAACTGCATGGAAACTTATTCCGACTTCATCAAAGAGACCTTCAAGACAAAAGTAGAAAAGCGTGGTAAGAATGTTCTTGTTGCAGAAAAGACTCAGTTCCCTGAACTATCTAATCTTAGGCTGGATCAACGCGCGATCTTTACTGTGGAGTCCTCAGGCACTTCAGTGTCATTTACTTTCAGTCCGGGCTATGATATTCACTTCAGCCCCGACTCATACAAGTCGGAGTTTGCCAAAGCGAAGATCTTCGTGAAGAGTTATGTTCGCTTCCATTATGACAACTATTACGAAGGACAAATTAAGACGATACAAGACAAGATAAAGAGTTTGCAAAGCGATATCGACTCTAACACGAAGAGGACAGATAAAAACAACAAATCTATTTCGGACAACAAGTCTGAAGGTGAAACCGAAAAGACAAAATCCAAAAATGAAAAGATGATGCGCGAAAACACTGAGTATACCGCCGACTCAGCAACTAAAAGGACGCAGATAACTGATCTTGAATCGCAGTTGGCAAAGTTCAATCAAGCATTGCAGAAAACGCTCGACTTTAAGTGAGGGGATAAGCACGTAAGGAAATAGGGAGATAAGGAAATGGGAAAATAGGGAATGGGATCTGTTGTCTGATATTTAGAGGATCGCGCTAAAATGTAGGCACCCTTCTCCTCCAGGAGAAGGGCCGGAGCTGAGGTTTTAAAGTAATGTAAGAACGGCGAAGAAGTGAAAGAAGCTTCCACCTAACACAAACATGTGCCAGATTCCATGAAAGTATTTTACTTTATCTCTCATAAAAAAGAACACACCGACAGAATAAAACACACCACCCATCATCAGGAAAACAAATCCTTCAATCGGAGTTGCTGAATAGACGGGCTTGATAAAAAGAATGACTATCCACCCCATCGCGACGTATAGGGCAGTCGATAGAACTACATAACGGCCTGTTGCAAATACCTTTAGAATAATGCCTCCGACCGCACACGCCCACACAACACCGAATAGTGACCATCCAATCCAGCCGTTTAACACGGTAAGACAAAACGGTGTATAGGTGGCGGCAATGAGCAGAAAGATCGCCATATGGTCAAACTTGCGGAACAACTCCTTTAGCCTGGTGTTGGTAAATCCGTGATAAAGCGTCGACACGGTGTAAAGGACTACTAGCGCGGAACCAAAAATGGTGAAGCCGACAACATGCCAGGGAGTGCCCTCGATCGACGATAAAACCACTAGAATGACCAACGCTGCGGTGGCCAAAAGCGCCCCAAATCCATGCGTAATGGCATTTATTACCTCTTCTCTGTTATTGCACCCTTTCCACGTCATTTTCTCTAAAATTTTCGGTTACAAATTGGCCCAAACCGGGATACACGACTCGAAATAAGACCTTTTCGTAGGTCGCAAATTTAAGAAATGAACGCAAGATTGACCGTTTTAGCAGCTATGTTCCTGGTCTTCTCGGCTAATGTCGCGAAGGGCCAGTTAGCTGTCAGCCAATCTTCGTCAGTTCTCAACCATTTCGCAGATGCCGTCAATAAGCCTATAAGAATATCCCTTGGGAGCGGCAACCACACTTACAAGAATACAACGGCGCCAGCCATGTACCTTAATATCCTTTCGGTGCCAGGCGATCCGATCTGGACCGGCTCTATCACTGCCCAGTCATTTAATAATGGAAAGTTTGGCCGATTCTATTGCTGGGATGCACAAGGAAACCTGCGAAGCTCATATCTGTTCCTGGATATTTCAGGCAAAAGAAAAAGAGGTCTCAAGCTTGTCTTCCCAAAGCACAGGCTCCTCGTGGACAATAAGAACAAGATTGCGTTCTAACCTTTCACGCTGACGTAGTCCCTCAGGTACTCAAAGTTTTCTGTCAGCGTGCCGTCTCTGGCGATCGTAGCCCTTTCAATAATTCCCTCCGGATCATCTATAAAAAGCGGCTTAAGGATGCGATCGATGAGGTCTTTTCCGAATTCTTCCGAAGCGCTGCGCGGAAGCTCACAAGGTAGATTATCTACCGCCATTACGGTGACGAAGCGATCATCAGATAGTGCTTTCTGAACAGAATCCGCCTGCGGATCATAGTCATAGATTGGATCAGCGATACTGCTCGCTTTTTTTGTACTGGGGATAGAGCCTTCAATGTCACAAGTGATATCCGCGATGATCTTGATCTTAAAATCCTTTGACAGCATATCTTCTCTTGTAAACAACACTGGTGCTTCCGGATTCCAAAAAGCGCCCGCCATAAGTAGATCCGCTACTCTTGTGAAGTCAGTGAAATGAGAGTTGTAACGGTCGGGATGGTGATGAAACTCGTCACGGTTAAAGTGACCTCCTTGCTTTCTCGTGTGATAGTCCGCGCTGCTAAGTTGAACATAGACGGGCTCATCAAACTGACGGTTTAAGAAATCGGCGGGGCTAACTTTTCGTATACCCGCAGTATCCAGGGTCTCCATTGCTCCTCGCCCAACTCTCCCGGCACCCGTAAGTATGATCCTTACCGGCGGTAGAAAAACTTTCCGCAATTCAAGCTTGAGATCGTTCACATCAAAACATTCGAATGCGCGCCTTAGCTTGAATCCACCAAAACGTTGACCGTAGGTCCACAATCCATTATATGCGCCAACTATGCCCGCATACCGTCCAAACGCAACGAGCCGGTTATCTTGCTTGTCCTTCAATGCTTCGTAATCGATCAGCCTTATCTTTTTTCTTAAAACCTCTTGCAGAAGCCTGCGATTATAAGGCTGCTTTTTTATCGTATGCGAGAAGAACAAATATGTTTTACCTTCGATCAGCTCCGAAACGGGCACTTCCTTTATTCCCATCAGTACATCGCAGCCCGTCATGTCCGACAGGATCTCTGCTCCCATCGCTTCATACTCGTTGTCATGAAAACACCTGACTGTGCTGTGCTGACAATAAACCTTGACATTGGAAAAACGTTGCCCGATCTCTTCAACCTGAATAGGAGTAAATGGAACTCTCTTGTCGGGAGGAACTTTGCCCTCGCGTATCAGGCCTACTTTGATTAAGTGCATGTCGATAAATGAGAAACAAATCTAACATGCTAAACCGGATACTCAAATCTTCAGCGCCGGTGTCAACAGTGTTTCTGCATTCAATACTGCCCTACGCGCCTGTTTGATGTGACGTTGCTCATGCACAACAACGAATTGCAGAGCGTCTCCGAAATTCATTCTTAAGATCTTAAGAAATTCAACGGGGATGGAGGCTTTATTCAAATCGATTTTGGAAGCTTCGTTTAAAAGGTCAAGAAGCTCTTCCTGATTTCTAAGAAATCTATCGATTACTTCCTTCTTTAAAGAGCCATGACTTGGGTTCATCCGTGAAAATGTTTTATGCTTTTTTGTGTTATCGGGATGCATCATGGCGATAAACTTCTTTCCCATCCACGTTGATTTTGTCTCGTGTCTATTGTCAGAAGGTATCGCCCGCGCAATCGCCTTTCTTAATTCAGCGTGGTAATACAATGAATATCTATTGAGGTGCTCAAGACATTCGAGAATACTCCATTTTTCCGCGCGTACTTTCCAGTTGAGACTGGATTCTGGTAGAAGCTCAAATTCTTTCGCAACGTCAATGATCGCATGAATGTCGTGACGCAGCCTGGCAAGAAGTTCGTTTGATGTCATAGATTATTTTTTTACAAATCTATTACTACGCGTATTCGAAAAAATTGATTGAAATCAAGATTTCATCACATCGGCCTGATCCTGCTTAACGTTTCAGGTGTCATTCGAAGATATGACGCAATGTATTTCCTGGGAATGTTCTGAAAGATATACGGGCTTCTTTTAATGAGACGATGGTACCGTTCTTCCGGCGTAAATGTAAGCATCTCTACCTCGCGTTCTATTTTTCCCATAAGCGCTTCTTCCTCCAACATTCTCCAGGCGCGTTCGATATTTCGATATGCGTCGAAAAGAGCATAAAACACGTCCTTACTAATCGCCATCAGTTCGGTCTTTGTCAGCGCCTGAATATAGTAGTCGGACGGTTCGTTTCGAATAAATGATGGATAGGAACATACCAGATTGTTCGGGTGGCCAAATCCAACGCAGATCTCATCTTCCCTGTTCGGAAAGTATATTCTCATGCTTCCGCTTAGAACAAAAAACAGGCTGGATTCTATTTGTCCCTTCTTAATCAGGAATTCATTGCGTTTCAATTCAAACGATCTGTTCCATTCTTTCAGCAACGCTGAAAGCTCTTCGTCTCTCAAACGCACCTTTGAATTAAAAATATGAGTTAGCGTCTGTTGCCAGTCAGTCATTGGCAAGACCTATCTTTCCAACAGTCCACCAAGCAGCGAGCTTGCCTCTTTTCCGGCATTACGTCCGTATGGTGCAAGCGCCTGGACAAGCTTACGTATAGGCATTGATTGAAGCCAAACTTTTCCTGAGCCGCGCAACGTCGCCAGGAAAATACCTTCTCCGCCGAAGATCATTGAACGGAGACCTCCCGAAGATTGCACATCAAATTCTATTTGCGATTCAAATGCCACAACACACCCTGTGTCTACACGCAGTGTTTCATTATTTAACGTGCGTTCGATAACAGTTCCGCCCGCGTGAACGAAAGCCTTTCCATCGCCGCTGAGCTTTTGCAGGATAAAGCCTTCACCGCCGACAAGGCCGGAACCGATCCTTTTATTAAACGTGATGGCAACTTTTGTTCCGAAAGCTGCACAGAGGAATCCATCCTTTTGTACGATCAGCTCATTGCGTGGGCTTTGTGCAAGATCAATCGGAATCACTGTCCCAGGATATGGAGCTGAAAATCCCACCTTTGCTTTTTTCCTTCCCTGGTTGGTGAAGTGGGTCATGAATAACGACTCTCCGGTCAAAACCCGCGAACCCGCTGAAAGAAGCTTGTCAAAAAGGCCCTGGCTGGGATTCGATCCGTCTCCCATTTTCGTTTCAAATTGTACACCCTCTTCCATGAAAAGCATCGCGCCTGCTTCTGCAATGACTGTTTCCATTGGATCGAGTTCTATTTCGACGATCTGAATACTCTCGCCTTTAATCTGATAGTCAATTTCGTGTGATCTTGGCATGTGATTGGAATAGTTTATGTATAGAAGTAGAACGGATCAGACTCAGGGGTGTTACAGCCTCCGAAAGACGAAGTCAAAAATTTCCCATACAACACAACGATATTATTACTTCTTTTTCTTAACCCCTTTTTTTAATTCATCGTAGTCGTCGCGCTCGGCCAATTTCTTATCGTCTACATTCTTATCAAGAAATTCGTTTAGCTTTTCGATATTCATATTAGCCTTGATCTCACCAAACTGATCAATGGTTATGTCCAGTCCCTGTAGATCTTTATGAACGCGCGGTTTTGGCTTGCTTGAAGTTTTCTTTTGTTTCTTGGTCATAATCAAAGTTACGAACAAGGTTCATTTAATAAGTTACTATCCAAAAAAATAAGGATGACATTGCTGAATTGTCATCCTTAATGAATCACTTTCATCTATTTTTCTGTTATGCGACTTTTACTTTAAGCGTGTTGAGCGCAAAATCAATCCTCCTCGTAACCTCTTCCTTCCCTATAATCTCCATGATCATCATCAGGTCAGGTCCCACGCCAGCGCCAGTGACAGACAATCTTAAAGCCTGAAGGATTTTTCCGGTAGCGATTCCCATGTTTTCGGTCACGCGCTCGAGTGTCGATTTAGCGACCTCTGCATTAAAGGAAGTCAATTTACTAACCTCGTCTCTAAATCCACTAAGCACTTTTACGGCATCGTCGTTCCATTTCTTGCTGGCGACGCTTTCGTCGAACGTGGAAGGAGCGAAAAACAGGAACTTGCCCTGTTCCCAAAAATCCTTGGGAAAAGTTACCCGTTCCCTCATGACAGATACCACCTTTTCTGCTTTCTCCTTCGGGCATGTAATTTTTTCCCGGCTTAACGATTCCAACAAATATTCGGCAAGAATGTCATTTGGTTTCGCCCGGAGGTATTGCTGATTGAACCACTGCGCCTTATGGATATCGAATTTTGCTCCGGCTTTCCCAATTCGTTCTACGGAGAATGAATGGATCAGTTCATCCATAGAAAATATTTCCTGGGTTGTTCCCGGATTCCAGCCAAGGAATGCAAGGAAGTTGACCAAGGCTTCCGGCAGATATCCGGCTTCACGAAAACCAGATGCTTTTTCTCCGGAGTTGGGATCAACCCAGTCTAATGGGAAGATCGGGAATCCCATCTGATCAGCGTCGCGTTTGCTGAGCTTACCATCACCCGTAGGTTTCAATAACAGTGGCAGGTGTGCAAACTGGGGCATGTCAGTCTCCCAGCCGAGATATTTATAAAGCAGCACGTGCAGAGGCGCCGACGGAAGCCATTCTTCACCGCGGATCACATGCGAAATCTTCATCAGATAGTCATCAACAACGTTTGCAAGGTGATACGTCGGCATGCCGTCGCTTTTCATTAGTACTTTGTCGTCTATTTGCGATGAATGAACCATCACCCAGCCGCGAATAAGGTCATTGAGTCGAACTTCTTCCTTGCGAGGGACTTTCAGTCGAATAACGTAGGGTGTACCCGCTGCTAGCAGCTCTTTTACTTCATCATCGAGCAGAGTGAGCGAATTTCTCATCTGCATCCGCGTAATGCTGTTGTATTGTGGTGAGTCCAGGCCCGCTGTTTTTAGCCTTTCCCTCATAGCATCCAAATCTTCCTCAGTATCAAATGCGTAATAGGCATTGCCTTCATCGACGAGCTTCTGGGCGTATTGCTTGTACATCGACTTTCTTTCCGATTGACGGTACGGCGCATGTGGTCCTCCAACCCCAGCACCTTCGTCGATCTTTATTCCCACCCATCTCAGTGATTCAAGAATGTATTCTTCCGCCCCCGGGACGTAACGCGTCTGATCCGTATCCTCGATACGCAGTATCATGGTACCCTTATTCTTCCGCGCCAATAAATAATTATACAACGCGGTTCTAACCCCTCCAATGTGCAGTGCACCAGTGGGGCTTGGCGCAAATCGGACACGAACTTCTCTCATTCCTCTAAATCGCTTTTTTGGACAGCAAAGGTAATTTGAATTTGGGATTTACGACACACATCCGCTTTCCTTATAACCTCCAAAATCGCTGTCAAATCCCTATTCTGGTGTACAACTTCTCCAAAATGAAATCGGCCATCATGATATACTGGTGGAACTTCGTTTTTTCGCCTTGAATTCCGTGGCGCTTATCAGGATAGTAAAACGAACGGAATTGTTTGCCCGTGTTTATCAACGCATCCTCCAGCACGACTGAATTCTGGAAATGCACTTTATCGTCCCCTAAAAGCTGAATTAAACGTTATTTTTATGAAACATACATTCCGATTAAAGTATAAAAAATGACAACCAGTCACGACTACGATCTGATCATTATAGGAGCGGGGCCTATCGGTCTGGCTTGCGGCATCGAAGCCAGGAAGAATGGCTTGAGTTATCTGATCATAGAGAAGGGCTGTCTTGTAAACTCCTTATACAATTATCCGCTCAACATGACATTTTTTTCAACGTCCGAGCGGTTGGAAATTGGAGAAGTTCCATTCATATCTCACGGTGCCAAGCCAAATCGGGTGGAAGCGTTGGAATATTTCAGACGCGTATGCACGACCTGGAACCTTAATGTTAAGCTTTACGAAAAAGTAATGTCTCTTGAACCTTCGGCAACAGGTCATGTTATAAGAACGTCTAAAGGTGTCTATTCTTGTTCACACGCAATTTTGGCATTGGGATTCTACGACCTTCCTTATCTCTTGAATGTCCCAGGTGAAGAACTTCCGAAAGTAAAACACTACTATGATGAACCTCATCCTTATTTCGGTCAAAAGATCATTGTAGTAGGAGCCGCTAACTCCGCTGTGGACGTTGCGCTAGAAACTTTTCGTAAAGGGGCGGAGGTAACAATGGTTATCCGCGAACCTGCGATCTTAGAAAGCGTAAAGTATTGGGTAAAACCAGATATTGAAAACAGGATTAAGGAAGGATCTATAAAAGCTTATTTCAATTCTGAAGTCAGAAAAATTGACAATATCTCGGTAGAAATAGAAACACCCGACGGTGTTCGCATTTTGGAAAACGATTTTGTACTCGCCATGACTGGATACCAACCACCCTTTGAATTTATGGAGGCCTGCGGAATAAAATTCAGGGATGACGAATTCCACACTCCTGTGTACAATGAGCAGACAATGGAATCCAATGTTCCCAATCTTTATCTCGCAGGCGTAGTATGTGGCGGACTAAAAACAAACAAATGGTTCATCGAAAATTCCAGAGTTCATGCCAGCATGATTGTGGACTTAATAAAGAAGAAAGCTTCAAGGTAAGTCTACAGTGACCCGCTAAACAAAACGACTGAGAATACCTGTAATAGGGCTTCTGTATTGTGCTCCAAAAAGATTCAGATGAACAAGGAGCGGATAAAGGTTGTACAATTCAAACCGGTCTTCATAGCCAGGCAGCAATGGATGCTTATCGATATATGTATCATAAAACTCTCCCGGAAAAATACCAAACAACCTTGTCATGGCCAGGTCTAATTCTCTACTCCCAAAGTACACTGCCGGATCAATGAGACAAGGTTCTCCTTTATGCGTGGTGATTATATTACCGCTCCACAGATCTCCATGCAACAAGGCAGGTTTTTCTTCGGGGAGCAAAGAGCCGAGTTTTAGATATAATGTTTCAAATGACTTCATCAGTTGGCTTCCCACCAACCCTGCATCCACAGATAGTTTCAATTGAACACTTAGTCTTCGGTTGATAAAAAAGTCAATCCAGGTTTTGCTGCTGTCGTTGAATTGCCGAAGTGATCCGATGTAGTTGTTGTGATCCAGTCCGAAGAAATCATTGGTTGCTTTGTGCATTGTGGCAAGCCCTGAACCAAGATCTTTCCAATAAGATTTGCTCTGAGGACCCTGTTCTATAAACTCCAGAAGGATGAATTGATTTTCGCTATCCTCGTTTACTCCGATAACCTTTGGAATTGTAATAGCTTGACCTTTCCGAAGCAGCGTGAGACCTTTTGCTTCG
>Ga0111538_10005939_pt1 | contig 16599 bp, 16 predicted proteins | sample SoiMethybrSBSTD1_FD_79669 | JGI IMG/M metagenome (GOLD analysis project Ga0111538, IMG submission 79669) | Bulk soil microbial communities from a Populus tree surrounding site in Tennessee, USA - Soil MetaG P. TD hybrid SBSTD1 (version 2)... | ecosystem: Environmental > Terrestrial > Soil >...
CGAACTGGACATGGTCGAGGACGACGAACATGTCGGACTTCGCCATCCGGTCGAGGTAACCGAGCCACGGAAAGTAGAGCGGCTGGTGGATCGCGACGAGCATTCTGAATCCTTGCTGAATGGATTGGGTGAAGTCTGTCGTGGGATCTTTTCGGACTTGGTCCCGGGGGATGGGCCAAACGGAGCAGGAGGAGTCCGATTCTCGCCGCAAGGAATGTTGCGTCGCGCCCTTAAGGTCTCGCCGTGGACCTCGATTTCTCCCGCTTCCGACCCGAAAGACCGCCGGTGGTGCTGGCCGGCGGGCTCAACCTCGTGCGCGCGCTCGGACAGGGGAACCTGGAGGCCATCGTGGCCACCTGGGACCCGGACGAGCCCGCAATCGCCTCCCGCTACTGCGCCGGTCGGGTGACGCTCCCCCGCCCCTCGGCCGACGGCGCAACCGTCGACGCGCTGGTCGCCATGGGCGCCGCCCTGGCCGGCCGGCTGGGCCGCCGCATCCCGCTGGTCTACGGCAGCGACGACACCCTCACCCTGGTGCACGCAAACCGCGCGCGCCTCGCCCGCCATTACCTTTTCCTGCTTCCCGACCCCGAGGTCGCGACCGCCCTCGTCGCCAAGGATCGCTTCGCCGCCTTCGCCCGCCATCGCGGGCTGCCGGTACCGCGCTCCCTGCGCTGGCAGGGCGACGGGCCTGGGAGTGTCCGCGGCACGGCAGGCCCGGTGCTCGTGAAGCCGAGCGAGAAGCTCGACTGGCACCACACGACGCTCTGCCATCGCCTCTTCGACGGAGACGGCAAGGCGCGCGTCTTCGCTTCGGGCGCGGAGGCCGCGACGCACCCGCTGGTCGACGAGTACCACCGCCAGCTCACGTTCCAGGAATACGTCCCGGGCGGCGACCCCGACCACTGGTCGTTCCACGGCTTCGCCGACGAATCCGGGCACGTGCTCGCGTCCTTCATCGGCCGCAAGGTCCGCACCTTTCCCGCAGGCGCCGGCGAGAGCGCGTTCATCGAGTTGGCGCACGACGAGGGGCTCGAGGCACTGGGGCGCTGGATCGCCGGCCGCTGCCCGCTGCGCGGATTCTTCAAGATGGATTTCAAGCGCGACCCGGGCGACGGTCGCTGGCACCTGCTGGAGATCAACTCGCGCGCGAGCCTGTGGCTGAACCTGGGCGCGGCCAACGGCGTGAACCTGGCGCGCGTGGGCTACGACTATCTCGTGGACGGAACGCGCCCGACGCCGGTGCGCGCGCGCACGGACTATCGCTGGATCTCGCTCGCCCTGGACTACAAGGCCGCGCGCGAGCTCGGCCGCCGCGGCGAGCTCGGGCTGGCCGCCTGGATCGGCTCGATCCTGGCCTCGCGCAACATCTATAACCTCTTCTCCTGGTCCGACCCGGGTCCGTGGCTTGCCACGTGGAAGCGCCGCCTGGTGCGGCGGCTCGTCCGGGCGCCGCGCCGCGTCGTCTCTCTCCTGCCGCGATGGCGCTCTACGGCGTCCTAGGCGACATCCACGGCAACCTCGAGGCGCTCGAGGCGGTCCTGGAAGCCCTCGATGCGCGTGGCATCGAGCGCATCGCATGCGTGGGCGACATCGTCGGCTACAACGCCGATCCCGACGAGTGCGTCGAGGCCCTGCGACGCCGCGGCGCGATCGCCATCGCCGGGAACCACGACCTCATCGGCACCGGGCTCCTGGGCTTCGAGCGCTGCTCCAACAAGGCGATGCATTCGTTGAAGCGCACGCGCCGCGCGATCGCACCGGAGACGGCCGCGTACCTGCGGGCGTTGCCGCCCCACCACTTCCTCGAGGAGCGCGTGCTGATGATCCACGGCGGCGTGCGCGACGTGCTGCAGTACATGACCCAGCCCAAGCACATCCTCGAGAACGTGGACTACCTGCGGCGCGACTTCCCCGGCACGCGCGTGTGCTTCTTCGGCCACACCCACGAGCAGCGCGTGTTCGAGGTCCTCGAGGGCAACGTCCGGCTGCTGCCCCCTTCCGTCGTGGACCTGTCGGCCCACCGGGAGTACTTCGTGAACCCGGGCTCGGTGGACGCCTCGCGCAAGCGCGGCCCCAAGGTGGCCGAATACCTCCTGTTCGACAGCACCGCCCTCACGCTCGACTTTGCGCACGTGCCCTACGACGACCATCGGTCCGAGGCACGCGCCGCGGCCGGGGGGTATCGCATCGCGCGCTGGCGTGACCGCCTCTACGACGTGCAGCGCCGCTTCATCCGCGCCTGATCCCTTGAAATAAAAGGTCATTTTGTAGGACTGGGCCGACACCCTTTCCCCTTCGGCACCGGGACAATGGAGCGGCACCCGGTACGGAAAGTCATCATGCAAATCAAGCCGAACGCGCAGCGGTGGCAGCGAAGCAACGCACCGCCGGAAGACTGGCGCAACCTGATCCTTGCCTCCACGCAGGAGGACGAGGTCCTCGAGCTGGTGCGCGACCACATGGCACGCTGGTCGCCCGAGGAAATCGCCCGGCTGCCCGAGGATTGCCGCCCGCCGCGCATCCGCGACTCCGAGGACATCTCGCGCTGGGCCTTCGACCTGGCCACGACGCATTGCGCCCAGACGACAGGAACGGACGACGACGCCCTGCTCGATCGCATGCTCGAGTTCGTGACGCAGGCGGCCGTTCGCCTGTCCGAGCTGAAGGCGTCGGCGAACCCCGCCGAGCACGCGAACTAGCCTCGCGCGCGAGCGCGATCAGGCCACCAACACGATCGTGAGGCCGCGGATGCCCTGGGCGCCGTGGATGAGGACGCCCTCGATGTCCGCGGTCGCCGAGGGCCCGGTCATGAGCACGCCGTAATCCGCGTCGAATTGCGCGCGCTGCCGGTAGGCGTCGTGCAGGTTGCCGACGACGAGCGCCGGATCGAGCAGCACCACCAGGTGCTGCGAGAGAAAGCCCAGGGCGCTCACGCCGAACTGCGCCGCGGTGATCCAGACCGAGCCCGTCTCCGCCACCCCGAAGAGCGCGCGCACGACGCCGACGTCGACGTCCTCGAGCTCGGCAGGCGGGCGCCTGGGATCGGGCCGGCGGGTGCCCTTCAGCTCGGCGCATGCCGAGCAGATCACCTTCGCCGCGGGGTACAGCGAACGCACCAGCGCTCCCAGGTCCGCGCCGGCCCGCGCCTCGACGAGCTGGCCGCCCATGCGCTCCACGCCGGCCCTGAAGCGCTCGAGCACCGGCGTCGCGGCATCGTCGAACACGGGAATGGGCGGCAGCGGCACTGGCGCCGGCTGGCACTTGCGGATGCGGGCCAGCATGTCGTCGCGCGTCGTCATTTCTTCGGCTTCCGGTTCTCGAGGTACCACTGGCGGAAGGTCCGCTTCGGCGCTCCGGGAACCTCGCGCTGGCGGCCCCAGGCGTTGAGCCGGTTGTACAGCACCACGCGGGGCAGCTTCGCGAGTGACAGGTTGGTCGCTTCCGTCGCCGCGCGGTAGAGCTTCGGGCTCGCCAGCACCTTGCCGGCCGCCGCCATCGCCTGCTGCTTCACGATCGGCAGCTGGTTGCGCTCGGCGATCACCTGGCGCCACTTGTAGATCTGCTCGTGGATGTTGATGCGCACCGGGCACACGCTCGTGCAGCTGCCGTTCAGCGTGGAGGCGAACGGCAGCGAGCCGTACTTGCGCAGGTCGAAGGCCGGATCGATGATCACGCCGATCGGCCCGGAGTAGGTCGAACCGTACGACAGGCCGCCGCTGCGGCGGTACACCGGGCAGGTGTTCATGCACGCGCCGCAGCGGATGCACTTGAGCGAATACCAGAAATCGGCCATCCCCAGGCGCTCCACGCGGCCGTTGTCCACCAGCACGATGTGCATCGCGGTGCCGGGCCGTGGCTTCCTGAAGTGCGACGTGAGCTGGGTGATCGGCGAGCCCAGCGCGCTCCTCGAGAGCATGCGCACGAAGACACCCACGTGCTCGATGCGCGGAATCACCTTCTCGATGCCGACCGAGGCGATGTGCAGCGTCGGCAGGTGCACGGACAGGTCGGCATTGCCCTCGTTGGTGCACACCACCAGCGTCCCGGTCTCGGCGACCGCGAAGTTGGCCCCGGTCATGCCCGCCCCGGCCCTGAGGAAATAGGGTCTTGTGTGACGCCGCTGGCTCTCGGCAAGGTAGTGGACATCGCTGTTCTTCGGGTCGGTGCCGATCTTGTCGGCGAAGACACGCGACACGTCGCCGCGCAGCTTGTGCACCGCCGGCACCACGATGTGGCTGGGAGGCTCGCCGTCCAGCTGCTGGATGCGCTCGCCCAGGTCGGTCTCCATCACCTCGATTCCGCGCGCCTCCAGGAACGGGCGCATCTCGCACTCGTCGGTGAGCATCGACTTGGACTTGACCAGGGTGCTCGCCCCGGCTTCCTGCAGGATCCCGAGAACGATCTGGTTGTGCTCGGCGGCGTCGCGCGCCCAGTGCACCCTGGCGCCGTTGGCGATCGCGTTGCGCTCGAACTCCTCGAGGTAGTCGGCGAGGTGGGTGAGCGTGTGTTCCTTGATCGCGGAAGCGAGCGTGCGCAACTGCTCCCACTCGGGCAGGCGCTCCACCTCGCGGTCGCGCTTGCCGCGCAGGTCCCAGAGGCGCTTGTCGTGGAACTCGAGGTGGTCCTTGGCCTTGATGAACTTCGACGCGGCTTCCGAGTGGTCGACGCGCTTGCTCACTTGCGCGCCCCGTTCAGCACCTGCGCGATGTGGATGAACCTGACCGGCAGCCCCATGCGCTCGGCGCAGCCCTTCTGGTGCATGAGGCACGACATGTCGCCCGAGACGATGTACTCGGCGCCCGCGCCCGCGTGGTCGCTCACCTTGTCGTAACCCATCTTCGCCGAGACCGGCTCCTCGAACACCGAGAACGTGCCCCCAAAGCCGCAGCACTCGTCGGGGCGCTGCGGCGCCACGAACCGGATCCCCTTCACCTTCGACAGCAGCGCCATCGGCTTGGAGAACGGCGGCTCGCGGATCTCCGAGGCACTCGCGGTGCGCAACGCGCGCAGCGAGGCGCAGCCGTTGTGCAGCCCGACCGCGTGGCGGAATTCGGCCCAGGGAAACTCGCGCACCGCGAGCACGTCGTGCAGGAACTCGACCAGCTCGTAGACCGAGCGGCGCACCTTCAGGACGCGCGCCGTCTGCGGGATGGCGGTCAGGTTCCCGCGCACGTGGTGGGTGCAGCTTCCCGACGGAGTGACCACGTAGTCGTAGCCGGCGAAGTTCTTCACGAACAGCGCCTCGGCGCCGGCGGCGTCCTTCTCGCACCCGCTGTTCGCCATGGGCTGGCCGCAGCAGGTCTGGTCGAGCGGGTAGTCGACCTTCACCCCGAGGCGTTCGAGCAGCTCCAGGGTCGCTATTCCGACCTCGGGGAAGAGCGCGTCCACGTAGCAGGGAATGAAAAGCGCCGCCTTCATGGATCCGCTCCACCGGTTCTTCGGACCCACGATAGCCCTGCGACGCGCACGGGTGTTGATCCACGTCATGCCGGCCCGGCGGAGCCATCCCAAGATGGGCCATCACCACCAGCAGGAGGGCAGCATGGCCGCGCCGGGACAGGAATCGGGCTTCGAGATCGTCGCCCGCAAGGACTTCTCCGACGCCACCTACCTGCTGGAGGTGCGCCACCCGATGATGGCGCGGGCCGCGCGCCCCGGGCAGTTCGCGATCGTCATGCCGCACGAGCACGGCGAGCGCATCCCGCTCACCCTCGCCGACTTCGATCCCGCGAAGGGCACGGTCACCTTCGTGATCCAGGCGGTGGGCAAGACCACGCGCGAGATGCAGCTCGAGGCCCGCGCCGGCTCGCGCCTCTTCGCGGTCGTGGGGCCCATGGGCATCCCGAGCCACCTCGGCGCCTCGAAGAAGGTCGTGTGCGTGGGCGGCGGACTGGGCGTGGCACCCACCTACCCGCAGGCGCGCGCGTGCAAGCAGGCCGGGGCGTATGTCATCGGCGTCGTCGGCTTCCGCAACAAGGCGCTCATGTTCTGGGAAGACAAGTTCCGCGCCGTGTGCGACGAGCTGATCGTGTGCACCGACGACGGCTCCGCGGGCATCAAGGGATTGGTCACCGCGGGCATCGCCCAGGCGATCGCGAAGCACGCGGACATCGACGAGGTGATCGCCATCGGTCCCCCGGTGATGATGAAGGGCTGCGCCGAGGCCACGCGCGCCAAGGGCATCCGCACGATGGTGAGCCTGAACCCGGTGATGGTGGACGGCACCGGCATGTGCGGTGGCTGCCGCGTGAAGGTGGGCGAGTCGGTGAAGTTCGCCTGCGTGGACGGCCCCGACTTCGACGGCCACCAGGTCGATTTCGACGACCTCATGGCGCGGCTCGCGCGCTACCGACCCGAGGAAAAAGCGGCCCTGGAGCGCTGGCAGGACAGCTGCCGTCTCGCCGGGCGAACGGAGGTTTCCTGACATGGCCGCACCCAAGCCCAAGAAGAAGACGATCCGCACCATCCCGCAGGCGCGCACGCCGATGCGCGAGCAGCCGCCGCTCGTGCGCGCGACCAACTTCGACGAGGTCACCCTCGGCTACTCGAAGGAGGAGGCGCTGCTGGAAGCCGAGCGCTGCCTCATGTGCGCCGACCAGCCGTGCCAGCGTGGCTGCCCCGTCGGCATCGACATCCCCGCCTTCATCAAGAAGATCACCGACAAGAACTTCCACGGCGCCTACGACGTCATCACCGACACCAACCTGCTGCCCTCGGTGTGCGGGCGCGTCTGCCCGCAGGAGAGCCAGTGCGAAGGGGTCTGCACCGTGGGCGAGACGCTCGAGCCGGTGGCGATCGGGCGCCTCGAGCGCTGGGTCGGCGACCAGGCGATCGCCGGCGGCTGGGCGAACGTACCTTATATAGAGCCCAACGGCTTGCGCGTCGGCATCGTGGGCTCCGGCCCCGCGGGCATGGCGTGCGCGGCCGACATGGCCAAGGCCGGCTGCGAGGTCACGGTGTACGAGGCGTTCCACACGCCCGGCGGGGTGCTCAAGTACGGGATCCCCGACTTCCGCCTGCCCAACGCGGTGATCGACGTCGAGATCGACAAGCTCGCCCAGCTCGGCATCAAGTTCGAATGCAACACGCTCGTGGGCCGCCTCTTCACGGTCGAGCAGATGGTGACCGAGATGGGCTACCACGCCGTCTTCATCGGCACCGGCGCCGGCTACCCCAGCTTCATGGGCATCCCGGGCGAGTCGCTGAACGGCGTGCTCTCCGCCAACGAGCTCCTCACGCGCTGCAACCTCATGCGCGCGCGCGACTTCCCCGCCTTCGACACGCCGCTCGCCCCCGGCAAGCGCGTGGCCGTGATCGGCGCGGGCAACACCGCCATGGACGCGATGCGCGTGTCGCTGCGCCTCGGGGCCGAGAAGGTGATGTGCATCTACCGGCGCACGCGGGCGGAAGCCCCGGCGCGCATCGAGGAGATCCACCATGCCGGCGAGGAAGGCGTGGACTTCCAGTGGTTGACCAGCCCCGTCGAGATCCTGGGCGACGTCACCAAGCGCGTGCGCGCGATCCGCTGCATCCGCATGGAGCTGGGCGAGCCCGACGCCTCCGGCCGCCGCCGCCCGGTGCCGGTCGCCGGCAGCGAGTTCGAGATCGAGGTCGACAGCGTGGTCTACGCCATCGGCACCAACGCCAACCCCATCCTCGGCCAGACCTCCAAGCTCGCCCTCGACAAGCGCGGCTACATCGCCACCGACGAGAGCCTCGCCACCTCCATCCCGGGCGTCTACGCCGGCGGCGACATCGTCACGGGCGCGGCCACCGTGATCCAGGCGATGGGCGCGGGCCGCAAGGCCGCGCGCGGCATGAAGGCCTGGCTCGGACTGCGCGACACCGAATCGATCTATGCCGAACCCGGCGAAGCCGCCGAGGGACCCTTCGGCATCCACCCGCAGGAGCGCAACCATGCACGCGTCCGTATCGCCTAGGCCCCCGCTGGAAAAGGAAGCGCTCGTCCTCGAGGAGCACATCGTCGAGGTGATCAGCGATTCCGGCGAGGGCGCGCAGCGCTGCGGCCAGTCGCTGGGCGCGATCGCCGCGAAGATGGGCAACGGCATCTGGACCACCGAGATCATCCCGGCCGAGATCCAGCCGCCGGCGAGGAGCGTGGCGGGCGCCTCGGGCATCCGCATCCGTATCGGCTCGGGCCCGGTCACCAACGGCGGCGACGAGACCGATCTCGTGGTCGCGTTCAACGAGCAGGTGCTGCTGGGGCGCGTCTCGGCGGGAGAGTTGAAGCCCGGCGCCACGATCCTGCTCGAGAACTCGTGGCGCGAGCATCGCGACCCGAAGGTGGTCGCTTCCTACCTCGAGACCGTGAAGATGTTGAAGGAAGGCGGCTTCCGCCTCTACGAGCTGCCGCTCGAGGCCGCGTGCTCCAAGCTCGTGACCGACCCGCGCCGCGGCAAGAACATGTTCGTGCTCGGGATCCTGTGCGAGATCTACAGCCTGGACGCGAAGACCGCGCACGACCAGGTCGCGCTCACCTTCGGCAAGAAGGACGCGAAGGTGGTGAAGGTGAACCAGGGCCTCGTGGACGCCGGGCGCGCCTGGGCCGCCGAGCACATCGACTTCAAGTTCCGCATTCCCGCCCCCGCCGTGAAGGAGCCGCTCGTCGTCGTGAACGGCAACACGGCTCTGGGCCTGGGCGTGCTCGCCTCGGGCATGGACATCTGCTCGATGTACCCGATCACGCCCGCGACCTCCACCTCGCACTACCTCTCGGAATGCTTCGAGCGCGTGGGCGGCATGGTGCACCAGGCCGAGGACGAGATCGCCGCGTGCGCCTTCGCGGTCGGCGCCTCCTACGCGGGCCGCTGCGCCGTCACCATCACCTCCGGTCCCGGCTACTCGCTCAAGCAGGAGGTCATCGGCCTCGCGGTCATGACCGAGATCCCGCTGGTCGTCATCAACGTGCAGCGCGGCGGCCCCTCGACCGGACAGCCGACCAAGGCCGAGCAGAGCGACCTCCTCGCCTCCACCTACGGCAGCCACGGCGACGCCCCCAAGGTCGTGATGGCGGCCTCGGGCATCGAGGACTGCTTCTACTCGGTGATCACGGCGCGCAAGATCGCCGAGACCTTCAACACCGTCGTGGTGCTGCTCTCCGACGCGAGCCTCGCCACCGCGCAGCAGCCCTTCCCGCGCCCGAAGTTCAGCGAGGACTGGATGGCGCCCCCGATAGACCAGACGCCGGTGCCCGAGGGCATGAAGCCCTACGACTGGGACCCGGTCACCGGCATCGCCCGGCGCTTCGTGCCGGGCCAGCCGGGCGGGATGCACACCTTGACCGGCCTCGCGCACGACCGCGCGAGCAAGGTCGCCTACGACGCCACCAGCAACGAGGAGGGCCTGCGCCACCGCAGCCTCAAGCTCGCCGCGCTGCAGAAGACGCTGAAGACCCCCGAGGTCTTCGGCGATCGCACCGGCGAGCTGCTCGTGATCGGCTGGGGCAGCACCAAGGGAACGATCGAGGAAGCGGTGGCGCGCGCGCGCAAGGAGGGGCTCGCCGTCTCCTCGATGCACATGAAGTACATCCAGCCGATGCCGTCGGGAATTCGCGAGATCCTCAAGGGGTTCGAGCGCGTGATGACGGTCGAGACCGCGTGGTCCGACCTGCCCGAGGACGAGCTGATCGACGAGGACAACCGGCGCTACTCGCCGCTCGCGTTGATCCTGCGCTCGCGCTTCGTGGTCGACATCGACTGCTGGGGCCAGGCGCGCGGGCAGCCGATCAAGCCCGGGGCGCTGCTCGAAGTGATCCGCAAGAAGCTGCAGGAGCCGCCGCGATGACCATGCCCGTCACCCAATGCATCATCAAGCTGCACGAGGAGCGCCACGACCTCGAGGACTACCAGGGCGGCGTGCCGCGCTGGTGCAGCGGCTGCGGCGACAACGCGATCCTCACCGCGGTGCAGCGCCTCTGCCGCGACGAGAACCTCGCGCCCGAGCGCACCGTGTTCGTCTCCGGCATCGGCTGCTCCAGCCGCTTCCCGCACTACATGAAGACCTACGGCTTCCACGGGCTTCACGGGCGCGCATTCCCGGTCGCCGAGGGAATCAAGATGGCGCGTCCCGAGCTCAAGGTGTTCGTGAACACCGGCGACGGCGACTGCTGCTCGATCGGCGCCGGCCACTGGATCCACGCCATCCGCTACAACATGGACATGGTGGTGATCCTGCACGACAACCACGTGTACGGGCTCACCAAGAAGCAGGCCTCGCCCACCTCGCCCATCGGGTTCAAGAGCAACACGACCCCGCGCGGCTCGTACCTCGAGGCGTTGAACCCCCTCACGGTGACGCTCGGCGTGCAGAACGTGTCGTTCGTGGCGCAGGCCGTGGACTGGGTGCCGGAGCTGCTCTTCGACATCATCAACGCCGCCTACCACCACAAGGGCTTCTCCTTCATCCGCATCATCCAGCGTTGCCCCGAGTTCCTGCCGAAGGTGTTCGAGCCCTGGCTCGCGGACCCGGCCAAGACGCTGATCCTCACCCACAAGGACGGCCTCACGCTCTCGCCCGAGACCGCCCGCACCTACAAGAACCAGCTCGCGCACGACCCGGCCGACATCGACCGCGCGCGCGAGATCGCCTCCAGCGAGGATCCCATCCCGGTGGGCATCCTCTACCGCAACCCCGACGTCCCCTGCTACGAGGAAGTGCGCCACGCGGGCGCGATGCGCACCGCGGCGCAGCTGCGCGCCGGCCTCGATGCCGAGCTCGACCGGGTCACCGTATGGCCGCGGAGCTGACCATGGACCGAGCCACCCGATTCGACGCGCACTTCGCATTCGTCGCCACCGGACGGCGCGAGGCCGAGGGCCTCGAGGCTGCCGACGGGCTGATTCCCGCCGCGTTCGCGCCCTACCGCGACCTCGCGCGCCTGCGCCACGACTATCCGCTGGTCCTCACGCGCGAGCCGCGCGGCCCCGGCCCCGTGCATTCGCTCTCGGGCCTGGTCGATCGCGTCTTGCGCGAGCTGGCACCGAAAGGCATGGCGGGCGAGCGGCTGAGGAAGCAGGCCCTGCGGCTCGAGCGCGATATCCGCGCGCGGGCGTTCCATGGCCAGCACGGGCTCCTTTCGGAGCTGTGGGAACACGCGGCCGCGGCTACGGGCACGCACTCCGGCGACAACTCCGAGGAGGTGCTGCGCTACACCGCGAGCGCCCTGAAGCTCGACGGCGACACGGTGGCATGCGACGCGGCGATGCCCGCGCGCCTCATCGCGCACGCCTGGGAGGAAGGCCACGCCGCCAGGGCACGGGCTTTCCGCAAGCTCTGCGACGCCCTGTGCGTGCGCCTGGCCGACATCCTGCGCGCAGCCTTCATCCACTCGGCCGCGGGCATGACGGCGGAGGCGCTGCGCGCCTCGGTCGGATCCCCGCATGGCGACGAGTTCGACTTCGCCGCGATGTCGCGCCTGGTCTCGCGCCGCGCGCCGCGCGACGAGTTGCCCGCCGCACGCCGCGGCCGCATCGAGTCCGCGCTGGCCACCCTGCGCTCGCAGCGCTTCTATCCCGATCCCAGGGCGGCCGAGGGCGAAGCCGCCAGCGCGTACGAGTTCCGCTTCGCCGATTGCGCCGCCGCTGCGGCCGCGTTCCGCGAGCGGCTTCCCGCGATGGTCGAGACCGTGAAGGCGATCGCCATCGCCGAGCTCGAGACCGAGGGCCGCTACGACCCCGCGCACCACGACGGCTTCTTCGAGGAGTTCGCCTCGCACAGCCTCAACGCCGAGGACCTGGCGCTCTTCCCCGACTACCTCGTGTGCATCGAGCCCGGCCGCAACGCCGATCCCGCGAACGCGAACCTGATGGAGATGCTCTCCTCGGGACTGCCGGTGAAGGTGCTGGTCGAGACCGGCGACGCGCTCGAGGAGGCCACGCTCGGGTCCGGGCACTTCGCCTTCGGCGTGCGCTCGACGCGCCTCGCCATGACCGCCACGTCGCTGGGCGGCGTCTTCGTGCTGCAGGCGCCGGGATCCAACCTGTACGCGCTGCGCGAGCGCATCGCGGCGGGCCTCGCCCATCGCGGCCCCACGCTCTTCAGCGTGTTCGCGGGCTCCGACGAGCCGGCGGCGGGACTCGCGCCCTACCTCACCGCCGCCGCCGCGATGCAGTCGCGCGCGTTCCCGAGCTTCTCCTACGACCCGCACGCCGGCGGCAACATGGCGGCGCGCTTCTCCTTCGAGAACAACCCCCAGCCCGAGGCCGACTGGCCATGCGCCGCGCTCGAGTACTCCGACGAGCAGCTGCAGCGCGAGGTGGCGCATCCCGCCTTCACCTTCGCCGATTTCGCGCTCTGCGACCGGCGCTACGCCGCGCATTTCGCGCGCGTGCCGCGCGACCATTGGAACCTCGCCATGGTCCCGGCGGCCGACTGGCTCGCCCTCGCCGGCGACGCCGCCGCCCAGCACGTGCCCTACCTGCTCGCGGTGGACGCGGACAACGTGCTGCACCGCGTGCTGGTGGACACTCGCCTCATGCAGGCCACGAGCCGCTGCCTCACGCTGTGGCACCGGCTGCAAGAGCTGGGCGGCATCCACAACTCGCATGCCGAGCGCCTGCTCGCGCGCGAGAAGGCCGCCTGGGAAGCGCAGAGGGCGGCGGAGCTGGAAGCGCTGAAGGGATCGGTCCCGCCCGAGAGGGGAAAGGGCGAGGACGAAGTCGCCGCCACGGCAGTCCCCGCGGCCCAGGTCGCCGCGGCCGCCGTGCCGGAGGCCCAGCCCGAGCCCGCCCGCGATCCCGCCGTGGCCTGGATCGAGACCGCCCGCTGCCCCTCCTGCAACGAGTGCCAGCTCATCAACGACAAGCTCTTCCTCTACAACGCGAACAAGCAGGCCTACATCGGCGACCTGAAGGCCGGGACCTATCGCCAGATGGTCGAGGCCGCCGAGAGCTGCCAGGTGTCGATCATCCATCCCGGCAAGCCGTGGAACGCGAACGAGAGCGGGCTCGAGGAGCTCCTCGAGCGCGCGCGACCCTTCCAGTAAGGAGCCGACATGAACACCCGCGTGCTTCACCCGACGCCCCTGAACCCGGTGGACCTGTGGCACGACGAGCACGCTTACTTCTCGCGCCTGCTCGCCCTGCTCGGCCGCCAGCTCGCCGTGTTCGAGGCCGGCCAGCGCCCCAACTACGCCCTGATGCTCGACATCCTCGACTACCTGCGCGGCTATTCGGACCGGTTCCACCACCCGCGCGAGGAGGTCGCGTTCGACATCCTGGGGCAGCGCTGCCCCGACCTCGCCCCGATCCTGGCGAACCTGCGCCAGGAGCATCGCGTGATCGCTCACGCGGGCGAAAAGCTGCTGGCCCTGCTCACCGCGATCACCGACGACTCGATCGTCCCGCGCGCGGAGGTCGAGGCCGCCGCGGCCACCTACCTGGTGTACTACCGCGCGCACATCGACGCCGAGGAGCGCTCGGTGCTCTCCCGGGCCGAGGACAACCTCACGCCGGAGGACTGGGACGCCGTGAACGCGGTCCAGCCGGTCGGCCTCTATGCCCGGTTCGGACCCGATCCCGAGAGCGACCTGCGCGACCTGCGCCACCGCATCGCCCTCGAAAGCTAGGCCCGTGGCCGGTACCTTCCGCATCGCCGCGGCCGCTGCCCTCGCGTGCGCCGGGGTGCTCGCCGTCCCGCTCGCCGCCATTCCCGCCGACGTCTCCCGCGGGCGCGCCCTCTACGAGCTGCGCTGCCAGGGCTGCCACTCGGAGAGCGTGCACGCGCGCCTCAATCGCAGCGCACGCGACTTCGACGAGGTGCGCCGCTGGGTCGAACGCTGGAATGCCTCGCTGCAGCTGCGCTGGGATCCCCAGGAAGTCGAGGACGTCACCCTCCACCTCAACGCCACCTACTACCGCTACCCCTGCCCGCCGACCACCTGCAAAGTCGTCTCGCTGAAATAACCGGGGTCAGACTCCAATTAAGTTGATCGACGAAAATAATCGGGGTCAGACTCCAATTAAGTTAATCAGGCGTTTTCAGGGAGAAAACTGCACGATTAACTTAATTGGAGTCTGACCCCGATTATTTTCGTCGATCAACTTAATTGGAGTCTGACCCCGGTTATTTCCCCGATCATTTTGCACACCCTCTTCGAGCTGAGCAGCCCGAGGTGGCTGGTGGCGTAGGTGATCGACTGGCGCTCGGCGGGGAAGATGTCGGCGCCGGAGGGGCCGGCGCCGCGCCCGAGGGCGCTATCGAGCGGAACGAGGCCATCGCCGAGGAGCCGTTCGCGCGCCTCACCCGCACGGCGCGCGATGGAGCCGGCGATGGCGTGGCAAGCCACGCCGCGGGGTAGCGGCATGTCCAGGCCGTGGCGCAGGTCGGTGATGCCGGCGCTGCGGATCCTCCCCAGCTGCGCGAACGCCGCCGTGTACGGACTCGCGTCGAGGACGGCGTCCACCCAGTGGCCGCCCCGCTCGAGCGGCGCGCCAGCGTGGGGTGTGCCGAGGAAGACGATCGAGCGAAGCAGGCGCAGCCAGGCGTGGCGGGCCGCGGCCGCCTGGGCGCAGGCGCTGCGCGCCACCAGCCCGCCCATGCTGTGGGCGACGATGGCGATCTCTTCCAGCGGTACCGGCCACGCCGGCACCAGCGCCGCGAGGATCGCGGCGAGCTCGGCGCCGTTGTCGGCGATGGCACGCCCGGTGTTGTAGTGCAGGTAGAGGACGGTCGCGCGAGGCTCGGCCCGCGCGAGGACCGCCCCATGGTCGTGGCCCTTGCGGCGCCATTGCAGGTCGTTGCGGCAGAGGCCATGCACCATGAGCACCACCCGCCGCGCGGGACGTGGGATCGCCTCACGCAACCCGGCCGGCGTGAGCTCCAGGGCCGAGCTCCCGCGCCGCAGCCTCATGGGGATGGCGAGGGGATTGCCCGTGGCCGCGAGATGGTCGCCGAGCACGCCGTTCAGCGCCGCCAGCACCGCCTCGCGCCGCTGCGACGACGGTTCCTCGGCGAGCCGGGGCGCCAGTTGCCCGAGGGCAAGATCCAGGCCGCCGCCGACCACGCGCGTGACGCCCCGGATGGAGCGGTAGACGAGGCCCGAGACCCCACGCATGGGCGAGCGCTCGACCGTGCCCAGCGGGCCCCGGGCGCGGGCGATGTTGTGGTGCAGGTTCTCGACCACGTGGGTGAGCCCGACGACCCCCGCCACCGCGAGTTTCCCGGCTCCGCGAAGGTCCGAGGCCGTGTTGCGCGGCACTTCCTTTGCCATGGCGCAAGGTAGCGCCGCGACGCCGCCTACCGTTGATGCACATCAAACCCGACGGCCGCCGCACACCCTACCTTGGGCGTCAATGAACCCGTATGTCGCCTTCCTCCTCTACCTTGGCGCGATCCTCTCGTTCGTGGCGGTGACGCTCGCCATGAACCGCTACCTGGGCCCCAAGCCGGTCGCCTCGGCGATGAAGCTCGAGCCGTTCGAGTGCGGCGCGACCCCGGTGGACTCGCGCAACGTCCGCCCGATCGCGGTCAAGTACTACGGCATCGCGATCGCCTTCGTCCTCTTCGACCTGGAGACGATCTTCCTGATCCTCTGGGCCCTCGCCGCCAAGCCGCTCTCGGACTTCATGGCGGCCACGTTCGTGCTCTTCGCCGTGCTGCTGGTGCTGATCCTGCTCTACATCTACAAGGCGCGACTGCTGGAGGCGGTGTCCGAATAGCCATGGCTACGGTTCCCACGACGATCCCGATCTACCCCGCCGCAAAGGCCGGGCACACGAGCTTCGAGTACCTCACCAGCAAGAAGGACGAGCTGGTCGGCTGGGCGCGCAAGTTCTCGCTCTTCCCCTACCCGTTCGTGACCGCGTGCTGCGCCATGGAATTCATGGCGGTGAGCTCCACGCCCTACGACACCGACCGGTTCGGCGCCGCGCTCCCACGCTTCTCGCCGCGCCAATCCGACCTGCTCATGGTGGTGGGCACGGTCACCCACAAGCAGGCGCCGATCCTGCTCAAGGTCTACGAGCAGATGTGCGAGCCCAAGTGGGTCATGGCCTTCGGCGCCTGCGCCACCAGCGGCGGCTTCTACCAGAACTACGCGGCGGTGGCGGGGATCGACAAGATCATCCCCGTGGACATCTACGTGCCCGGCTGCCCGCCGCGGCCCGAGACGGTCATCGACGCGATCATGCAGCTGCAGGCTCGCATCGCGGGCGACCGCCACCCCATCCTCACCGACAAGTTCTGATGACCCACGAAGCCACCCTGCCGACGCCGCTGCCGCCGACCCTCGAGATCCCGGCCGCGGAGCTGCTCGCCACGGCGCGCGCCTTGAAGGCGCAAGGCCGCTTCGACATGTTGCTCGACGTGACGGCGGTGGACTGGCCCGGGCGGAGCTTGCGCTTCGACGTGGTCTGGCACTTCTACTCCACCGTCACCTTCGCGCGCGTGCGCGTGAAGACGCGCGTGGCCGAAGCCGAGCCCGTCGTCGACTCGCTCCTGCCCCTCTATGGGTCGGCGCTCTTCATGGAGCGCGAGTGCCACGAGATGTACGGCATCGACTTCCGCGGCCATCCCGACCTGCGCCCGATCCTGCTCTACGAGGGCTTCGTCGGCCATCCGCTGCGCAAGGACTACCCC
>Ga0111538_10005940_pt1 | contig 16598 bp, 12 predicted proteins | sample SoiMethybrSBSTD1_FD_79669 | JGI IMG/M metagenome (GOLD analysis project Ga0111538, IMG submission 79669) | Bulk soil microbial communities from a Populus tree surrounding site in Tennessee, USA - Soil MetaG P. TD hybrid SBSTD1 (version 2)... | ecosystem: Environmental > Terrestrial > Soil >...
CGCCCAGGTGCCGACGTACAGCGACTGGTCGGCGGCGACGGTCGGCACGTTTCACACCTGCGGCCTCCGCCCCGGCGGCGAGATCTGGTGCGCCGGCCGCAACACCGAAGGCCAGATCGGCGCACCCGATTTCGTCGACGCGCTGCCGAACATGATGCGCGCTGACCCGACGAACGGCTGGATCGAGGTCCGCGCCGGCCGCTTCTTCACCTGCGCGCGCAAGGCCGACGATTCGGTGTGGTGCATGGGCCAGAACACCGCCCGCCAGCTCGCGGTCGACCCGATGACGCTCGACCGCAGCGCAGCGATGGTGCGGATCCCGCTCTGAACCCGGCGGCGCTGGACGTCAGCGGCCGCGCCGCCCGCCCCCGGGCGAGCCACGCCACCCGCCGCCGCCGCCCGGCCGGGACCCCGACGGCGGCGACCCGCGCCATCCCCCGCCCGACGGCGGCGTCCCGCGCCACCCGCCGCCCGACGGCGGCGTCCCGCGCCACCCGCCGCCCGGCGGCGACGTGCGCGGAACACCCCGCCAGGGCCCGTAGCTGCGTCCCCGGATCGGCGGGTAGTAGTAACCGCGGATGATGGGCGGATGGAGGTGGTGATAATACGGGCTGTACCACCACAGCGGTCCCCACCCGAGCCCGATGTACACGTAGTCGGGATAGGCCCCGTAGGTGGCCGGGCGCTCCTCGAAGCGCTGGAACGACGTGCGCTGCGCGGTCAGCTGGGCGCCGACGCCGACGTACCATTCCAGCTCGAACCACCCGACCTGGCGGGGATCGTCGAGCGGCGGCGGCACCTGGTAGTAGAAGTCGAACGTGCGCCGGCTCGCGGGCGGCACCGTGTAGACGGGCCCGGCCCCGGCGTCGGTGTTGGCGAACGCAGGGCGAAGCGGCGGCTGCCCCTGCGCGATCAGAAGTTGTTGCTCGCGCCCATCGACCGTCCACGCTTCGGGCCCGTTGTTGACCGTCACCAGGCGCGCGTGCAGGAGCTGCGCGCCGCGCCCTTCGTCGACTTCCATGTCCGTGTACCCGAACGAAGTCACGTAGACCTCCCCGTGAGGCGCTTCGGGCGGAACCGGGTAGCGCGCCGCCGGACCGTCGCCGGCGCCCGCGCCGGCGGGCCAATACGTGTACTGGTGGGCGCAGCCGCCAGCCGCCAGCAACACCACCGCGACGAGGACCAGGCGCGACATGCGCTTGAAAGCTAGACCACGTATCGCGGATTGCCAGAGGCGCGCGTCGCGCGCGTGTGGCCGATCACAGACTGGAAAGGCCCGCCGCGCGCGATACTCGTCCTCGGATTCCGCCGCCTCTTCCAGCCACTTGTCGATCGCCTTCTGCCGCCGATCGAGCTCGGCCCGCAAGGCCTGCAAGGGCGCGCGATCTCCCGCGATGAACTTGATCCGGGCCGCCGGGTACGCCTCGGCCAGTTCGTTCAACATCGCATCGTAGTCGGCGAGCAGGTTCGAATTCACGCGCCAGTGATCGATCCGGTCGATGCGGCGGCGGACGGCTTCGGCGGTCTCGGGCAACCGTGCCTTGATCGCAGTGACCGCGGCCTCGCTTCTCGCGCGTTCGTAGCGGGCCCGCGTGCCGATCAGGATCTTCAGCACGGCGCGATGGTCCTTCATGCGATCGCGATCGTAGCGGAGCTTGCGCTCGCGCTCCTCGAACGCCAGGTGCTCCCGCCACTGCGCGGTCGACCTGGCGCCCAGCACGGGATCTTCGGGAAGCGGAGGTGGAGGTGCAGGTGCAGGCTGACTCTTCGCATCCGCCGCGACGGCAACGGACGCCCTCCGGCAGCCCGAGACCGACGCCGCCAGCACCATCAGGGCGACGGCGACGGCGACGGCCGCCAGCGGACGACTCAAAAGGATGTGCCGACGCCGCCCAGCGCGACAGCGCCGACCCTGATGCTCTCGCCGACGCGTCGGATGACGGACAGTCCGCCGTGGGCGATGAGGGCGACCGGTCCCAGCGGCAACGCCGCCACCGGTCCGACGTCGAGATCGAACGTGGGCTCGCGCGCCGCCATCAACTTCGCCGCGTCGGAGCCGAGATCGAACCGCCAGCGCCCGTCGATGCCCACGGCCGCGCGTTGTCCCACCCGCACGAGCGCGGCCGCGCGCACCTCGCCGTCGCGCTCGCGCGCCTCGGGATCCTGGCCGTACGCGAGATTCGCGAGCAGCATGGTCCGGCCGAACCGCTTGCCCGCCGACAGCACCAGCTCGATCTCCCCCTCCGGCTCGTTGAAGCCCTCGGCCTTGTACAGAACCGCGACCGCGCCGTCCATGCCGTGGCGGCCCTGCGACAGCAGCTGTAAGCGGGCGCCAATCGACGGCCGCAGCCGATGTGCGGTGTCGCTCAGCTCGGCCGCGCCGCGCACCGCCAGCGGGCCCCACACCCGAACGTCCGCGTACGTGATCATCACCGCCGCGCCGCGCGCACCGTCGTAGCCGGCCTGGCTGGCGGCGACGGCGGTCGGGCCGGCGGTGGGCGCCAGCGTGAGCGGCAGGTACTGCCCGTCGGCGGCGCTGCGCTCGACGGCCGTCGGCAGCGGCCCCGCGACGAGATCCGCGGCGGGCTCGTCGGCGCGGGCGGCGCCGATCCCGGCGGCGGCCAGCGCGCACGCGATCGCAATGAAACGTCTCGGCATCACACGGTCCTCCTTGGTTACGGCCCCGCGGCCCCCGGCGCCCGCGAGAAGTAGATGTCGCCGCCGTCGCGGCGCGTATCGTGCCAGACCACCAGCACGTCCGGGCCGGATACGGCGATTCCCTTGTAGTCGCCGAGGAAGTCGGTGTTGCCGCTACCGCGCCCGTCGGTGACCTGCAGGTTGGGTTCGAAGCCCTTGGTCGGATCGGCGGAGCGGGCGTACCAGGTCTCGTTCTGTCCGCCGTTGCGGAAATCGGTCCAGGCGACGTGGACACGGCCGTAGTTGTCGACCGCGACCCACGATTCGAACTGGCGGGACGCGGCGGTGTTGTCGTTGACGCGAATCGGCTGCGTCCAGGTGTCGCCGCCATTGCTCGAGTACAGCAGCCACACGTCGTCATCCGCCTGTCCGCCCGGCATGCGGCTGGCCCAGGTGATGGCGACGATGCGGTCGGTGGGATCGGCGCTCGCGCCGACGATCGGGTGCTGCCGCGGGTTGCAGCTGAAGCAGAACGTTCCCATGTCGGGGATCAGATCGCGCGTCGCCTCCCAGGTATCGCCATTGTTGCGGCTCCGGAGGTAGCGGAGCTGGTTGCGGTTCGAGTCGAGGTTGTAGGGGACGTGGACCAGGCCGGTCGTCGCGACGGTGATGGCGGTGCCGTGGATGATGTTGCCGAGCGACTGCGTGGTTCCCCAGGTGACGCCGCGATCCAGCGAGCGCTTGATGCCCCCCGGATTGCCCAGCCACGACACGAACACCGTCCCCTCCGTGATGCCACCGCCTGCCCAGGGCTTGTCGGGCGCGCCGCCGATGGTCCGGATCGCCGACCAGGTCACGCCCTTGTCCGTCGAGGTCATCATCCGGATGTTCCCGGTCGTGCCGACGTTGAGGTACTCCTGGCAGACCGCGTACATCGTGCCGCCAGCGTCGATCGCCACCGCCGGATCGCCGACGAACATGCCGGTGGCGTTGGGAATGGAAACGTTTCGGCTCCAGCTGACGCCGCCGTTGGTGGAGAACGAGAACGCGCACACGCGGGTCGAGCGCTCGTCCATCCAGCCGGCGATGGCGAGGCCGCCGGGACCCGTCGCCAGCGCGACCTCGCTCTGCCGTCCGTTGCCGGTGTCGTCGTTGAGGCGGATGTTGGGCGTGAACATGACGACGGCGGGAGTCGGCGTGCCGCCCGTTCCCGTGCCGGCGCCCCCACCGCGGCCGGCCGCTCCCGCGCCGCCACCGGAGCCGGCTGCAGCCCCGGCGGTACCGCCGCCGCGGCCCGCCGCGCCGCCGCCGCTGCCTGCGCCGCCGCCGCTGCCCCCACGGCCCGCCGCGCCGCCGGTGCCTGCCGCGCCGGCAGCCCCCGTCGTGCCGGAGACGCCCGCCGCGCCCGTCGTGCCGGCCGCGCCTGACGCGCCGCCGGTGCCCGCCGCGCCGCCCGTTCCGGAAACGCCGCTCGCTCCTGCGGCGCCCGTCGTCCCGGCGCCGCCCGATCCCACGGACACGCCCGTGCCACCCGTGCCCGCGCCCCCGGCGCTGCCCGCGGCCCCGGAAACGCCGGTACCGCCCTTACCGCCCGGCGCGCCCGAGTCTTCGAAGTCTCCGTCCCCTGTGGGGGCGCACGACCAGACACCAGCACCCAGCAGCAGCGCAGCTACCGCAGCACAGCGGAAGGGTTTCACACCCCTCTAATGTCCAGGTAGGTGGCGGCGTGTGGGCCTACTTGCGCGGCCGCGCTTCACAGCCGGCCGGCCGGGCTCATGCGGCCCGCTGGATGCGAGGAGAAACCATCGCCACATTTGGAGGAGATGATCTCCGCGACGCGCGGCTTCCGGGTGGGGCGGATCTCCGGGGTCGAGGTGCGCCTCGACTGGAGCCTGCTCATCGTTTTTTGGCTGATCGTGATGAACCTGGGCGGTGGGCTGTTTCCCATCCGGCACCCCGAGTGGTCGCGTTCGCTGAGCTGGGGCATGGCGGCGATCGCTGCGGTCCTGTTCGTGCTCTCGATCCTCGCCCATGAGCTGTCGCACGCCCTGGTCGGGCGCGCGAACGGCGTCGCCGTCGCCGGCATCACCCTCTTCATCTTCGGAGGGGTTGCGCACATGCGGGGCGAGCCGCGCTCGCCGCGCGCGGAGCTGCTGATGACGGTGGTCGGGCCACTGACCAGCCTGGCCATCGGCCTGCTCGCGACCGCGGGCGGCGCGTATCTGGCGACGCCCGCGGTCATCGACGCCGCGAATCCGTTCCGCGCCTTTCAGCACGTCGGCCCGTTCGCGACCGTGCTGCTGTGGCTGGGCCCGATCAACGTCATGATCGGCCTCTTCAACCTGATCCCGGCGTATCCGCTGGACGGCGGCCGCGTCCTGCGCGCCGCGCTGTGGGCGGCGACGAAGAATCTCGCCAAGGCGACGCGCTGGGCGGCGTTCGTCGGCCAGGCGTTCGGCATGTTCCTGATCATCCTCGGCGTCAGCATGGCGGTCGGCGTCGCGATTCCCTGGCTCGGCCGGGGCCTGATCTCGGGCGTGTGGACGGCGTTCATCGGCTGGTTCCTCTACGGCGCGGCGGCGTCCAGCACCTCGCAGGTCATGCTCTCCGAGCTGCTCGAGGGTGTCCTCGTTTCACGCCTGATGAAACACCAGCCGGCGACGATCGATGTCGACCTTCCGGTGGCGAGCCTGGTCGACGACCACTTCATGTCGACATCCGAGCGGGCCTTTCCGGTCGTCGATGGCGACCGCCTGGTTGGCATCGTGACGCTGGATGACGTCAGGAAGGTGCCGCGCGAGGCGTGGCAGACGACGCGCGTCGGCGACGCGATGACGGCGGCGCCGCACCTGGCGGTCGCGGCGCCCGACGAAAGCGCGGCGACGGCGCTCGGGAAGCTGACGAACCGCGACGTCGAACAGCTTCCCGTCGTCGACAGCGACGGGCGGCTTCTGGGCATGCTTCGCCGCCGCGACATCCTGCGCTGGCTGGAGCTCCAACCGCGCCGCGGCGGCACCCGCGTCCGCGAACGCCACGCCTAGCAGGCTGCTGAAAAACGCAGCCTGCGGGCCTCGGGCCTCAGGCTTCGGGCTTCAGGAAACATCTCCCGAGGTCCGAGGTCCGAGGTCCGAGTCCCTTTTTCAGCAGCCTGCTAGGGCGAAGGGCCCGCGCTGTCGTCGACCTCGTCGCTGTCGTGCCGCGCCCACGGGATCGCGTGCAGGCGCGCGTACGGGATCGGATCGCCCGACACCTCGCTGATGCCGTACAGGCCCGTCGACATCTTGTGAATCGCGTGCTCGATCTCGCGGAGGTGTTCCCGGTCGCGCTCGACGAGCGAGATCGCGTCGTCCTGCTCCCGCGTCTGTTCGGCCGCCTCCAGCGGTTCGACGAACTTCTCGGCCTCCCGCGGCACCGCCGATTCCTTCGCGATGCGCGCGCGCAGCTCCGCGCGTATGCGCTCCAGGCGATCGCGCAAGATCTCGAGTTGTTCGTCGCTCAAACCCGCGGCGTTCCGAACGTGCTTCGCGCCCATGTCGTCACCTCCTCGTCGCGTATTCGAAGCATCGGCGCGCAGGACGACATCGGGCCAGCCCCGTAAACATCGCCCGCGGCAGTGACCGGGCGCATACCCGTGCGCCGGCGCCATCGATGTACCATCGGCACATGTCGCGAATCGCTTTCTTACTCGGCCTGGTCGTCCTGGCCGGACTGGGTTCGGGTGCCGCGTGCAACGGGAAGGGCAAGTCGCCGGGGGATGCTGGCGGCGGTGCGTCGGGGTCGGGCGGCGGCATGGCGGGGGCGGGCGGCGGCGCGCCGATCACGAGCTGTCCGGCGTCAGACCCGCATGGCCAGCTCGCCTGCACCGGCCAGTTCGGCTGCCAGTTCGACGCAGGCTGCACCTGTCACGGCTGCTGTTTCGCCGTCTATCTATGCCTCGACGGACGTTTCATCCAGACGGACTTCAACGACGTCTGCGGCCAGGGCCCGCCCTGCCAGGACGGGGGCGCCGGCAGCGGCGGCTCGAGCGTCGCCGGCAACGGGGGCGCCGGTGGTCGTGGTGGAGTCGGCAGCGGCAGTGGCGGTGCGGCGGGCACGGGCGGCGGCGGTACCGGCGGCGCGTCGATGCCGATCACGACCTGTCCCGCGTCACGCGTGACGGTGGGAACCGCGTGCATCGGCACGTTCAACTGCAACTACGACGACACCTGCCGCTGCGACGTCTGCTGCTACTCCAGCTATCGCTGCACGAACGGAAGCATCGCCTTCCTCGGCAACAACGACGGCTGCATGCAGGTCACCTGCGACGCCGGGACGACCGCCGCCGTCTGCACGTTCGGCGCCGACCAGACCTGCAACGACAACCCGATCGTGTCTTCCATCCACGGACGCTGCACGGACGCCGGTGCCTGCGTGTGCAGCGACGCCGGGACGAACCCGGACAGCGGCCGCTGCCTGTGATCGGCCGCTAGCCGCTCTCGCGCGAAGCGCGAGAGTGCGGCTACCTGAAAAACGTAGTCGCACACCGCGCCTGCGGCGCGGAGCGACTAGGCCTTCAAGAACGGCAGCCAGTCGCTCGCCGCCTGGAAGTAGCGCGACGACGTGTCGCCGTAGTGCTTCCCGAACGGCGGCGTCCAGCTCTCCTTGGTGATGTACGGATAGCCGTAGCCCTTGGTCCCCCAGCGCTCGTATTCGTTCGGCGGCACGCCCATCGCCTGCAGCACGGTCGCCAGCCACTGGCTGTACAGCATGCCCAGCGTCTGCTTGCCGCCCGCGCCCGGATCGAATTGCGAGGCCGTATTCCCCATGCGCCGGTAGTCGACCAGCATGCCGGTCTTCATGCGGCCGGCGGCGCTGCCGAACGTCACGACCGGTATCGACACCGAGCCGTGCGTCTCCATGCCGCTCTCCTGCGTCCACACCAGCAGCGAGTGGTCGAGGAACGTCAGGCCCGGCGCCTCCTCGACGCTGTCCAGGCGCCGCGCCATGTCGACGAACGTCGACGCAAAGAAGCGCTGGTACGACTGCACCAGCAGCGCTTGCGGTTCGGCCAGCTGCCACTGGTGCGCGACCTCCTGGTGCCAGTCGCCGCCGTACGACACGAAGCGCGACGTGTCGCCATACGCGAGCACCCCGATCCGGCTGGTGCCGCACATGAACGCCGCCGCCGCGACCTCGTTCCACAGCTGCAGCTGCTTCCCGGCGTCCTCGGGCGTGTTGGCGTTGTGCTTGTTGGCGTTGTCGGCCGGCGTCGTGACGCTGGAGCACGACGCGCCGCTGACCACCGTGGTCAGCTTGCGCTGCAGCTCGGCGATGCGCGCGACGTGATCATCGAGGCGCTGCTTGTCGGCCGCGGACAGCCGCTTGTTGCTCTGCCGCAAGCGGTTGTAGTTGGCCAGCACCTTGTCCACGATCGGCGCGCGCGGCGCCGGCCCACCGGTTGGCACGAAGATCTTGTTGAACAGCTCCAGCGAGCTCGAATAGCCGCGCACGTTCTGGATCGCGCTGGATGTCATCGCGGGATCGCTGTAGTTCCACGACACCGGCCGGCCCGACATGACCATCGCGCGCTCGCGGATGCCGGACAGGTTCGAATAGAACGACGGCGACCAGGCCATGATCTGGTCGATCGTCGGACGCGGGAACGCCTGCACCGCCTTGCCGTCGCCGCCGTTGCCGTCGTTGCGCGCGTAGTTGCCGAGGTGCAGCCCGGTGTTGTGCGCGATGTAGAACGGCACGTCGAGGCCCCACAGCACGTTCATCTTCTTGACCAGCGCCGCCGACAGCGACGACGACGGCGCGCGCAGCACCGGCGACACCACCGTGTCGCTGCCCGACGTCGTCGGTACCAGCGCGCCCGAGCGGACGGTGTGATCGGAATACAGCGCCTGGCTGGCGGTCAGCAGCGACGTGCTGGGGAACATGCTGGCCTCGAACGCACCGCCGTGGTCGGTGGTGACCCAGTAGAGGCGGGGCGGACGCGTGAACAGCGGGTCCGCGCCGTAGGCAGTCCGGCTGAGCAGCGACGGCAGGATCGGCAACGCGAGGGTGGCGCCGCCGATCCCCCGCAGCATCTGCCGTCGCGATATGTCGATCACCTGTCGGGCCATATCTCTGCTTCCTTTTACTGGAACGTGCGCCGCTTGAACTGGGCCGCCTTCACCGCGGCGGCGGCGAGATCCTTGACGTTGCCGCCGCCCATCAACGCCTTGCGCGCGTCCTCCAGTGCGCAGCCGTCGGCGGCCGCCTCCCAGCGGCCGTAGGTGAAGCGGAAGAAGTTGCGCGACAGGCAGGCCTCGACCTTGCCGCTGGCGACGATCAACGACATCAGCTCGGACGGCGACGTGACCGCGGTCGGATCCCCATAGACGATCTGCGGGACGGACATCGTGTTCACCGGCTTCGTCCCGGTCTCGGCGCCGGCGGCGTCGAACAGCCGCTGCGAGGTCCGGAAGCGTCCCAGCGCATCGAACCCCTCGGTCGCGAAGCCCAGCGGGTTGATGGCCGTCTGGTGGCAGCCGGCGCAGACCGTCCCGGGCATCTCGGTGATCGCCTCGACGCTCTCGCGCGTGGTCATGCCCGGGCCCAGCTCGGGCGGCTTGGCGTTGGCGCCCGGCGGCGGCGGCGGAATCGTGTCGCACAGGATGTTCTGCCGCATGAACACCCCTTTCATGATCGGGCGCGTGTTCGCGCTGCCGGACGCGAGGAACAGCGCGCGCGTCAGCAGGCCGGGTCGCTGCCCGGCCGGCAGCGCGGGGGGCGTCCCGGTGCCGTTCCAGGCGGGCGCGCCGTACAGCTTCGCCAGACGCGTGTCGCGGGCGAACGCGAGATCGCTGGTGAACAGCGACGCGATCCCGGACGGGGCCGTCCAGGTGTAGTAGTCGAGCATCCCGACCACGTCGTCGATCATCGCCTGGCGCAGCTTCGCGTCAGGCAGATCCGTGCCCGCGAATGCCTTGAACACGACGTCCGCGTTCTTCGCGTCCATCGCCGGCAGGTCCTCGACCTTCGTCCAGTCGGCGAAGAATTCGTCCAGGGCGGGACGGGCGCGGGCGTCGCCCAGCAAGCGCGTCACCTGCGCGCCGTAGACCGCCGGGTCCAGCAGCGTGCCGTCAGCCGCCGCTGCCAGCAGCGCGTCGTCGGGCGCGGTCTGCCACAGCTGGTAGGACAGGCGTGACGCCAGCTCGTGGGGCGACAGATCGTAGACGCCGGTCTGGCCGGACACCGCGGCGGCGCCGTGCTCGACGAAATACATGAACTCGGGCGCGGTGACGAACAGGCCGATCAGATCGGCGTACGCGGCCGCCGATAACGTCGTGCCGGTGGCCGTCTTGTAGAAATCGACCTCGTCGGTCGCGAGCGGGCGCCGCAGGGCGCGCGCGCCGAACTTCTTGATGAACGCGTCGAGGCAGGTGGCGTCGTTCGACGTGGTGGTGTCGGTGGCGCAGGCGCCGACGACGGTCCCGAGCCGCGCCGACGTCGTCAGCGCCGCGCCCAGCGCCACCGCCACGTCGTAGGTGGCCTCGACGTGGATCTGCTGAAGTGATTGATCGAGGCGCCGGTAGCTGCCGTGCAGATCCTGCGGCACCGCCTCGCGTCGATCCTCGGGCAGCGCGGCGAGCGGCGCGCCGATCTCGGTCAGCACCGTCTGTCCCGCGCTGGCGCCGCCGACGGCCCAGGTGACCAGATCCGCGATCGTGTTCCGGTATTGCGCCATCGTCAGCCGCCGGAGCGCGGCGACGGGGGCCTTGGCGGTGGCGTCGCAGGCGAACGAGAGGTCGGGCGGGACGACGCTGGCGCCGCCCGTGCCGGGGCCGCCAATGCTGCCGACGTTGCCGCTGCCGCCCACGCCCGGCCCGGGGCTGTTGCCCGCCCCCGCCGACCCGGACGAACCGGCGCTGCCGGAGCCGGAGCCGGTGCCGGTGCCGGTGGCGCCCTGGCCGTTCACACCGACCTGGCCGGTGCAGCCCGCAACGGCCAGCGCCAGCAGGAGATATCGCGGCGCGGCGCGCATCCTGCCAAGTACGACCCCCGGCGACGACGAAACGGTCCACCTCAGGGAGGGGGGCCCCGCTCTCGCGCGAGCGCTCCCTCAGGCGGCTTGCCCTCTCCCCGACCCTCTCCCGCAAGCGGGAGAGGGAGATCAGATTCCGGTCCCCTCGCCCCGCGCAGCGGGGAGAGGGCCAGGGAGAGGGGCCCCGGCTCCCCCGATCGGCGCGATCGCCGTCCGTGGACCGCCCACGCCCGGCCGGGGCTCATACGCCCCGGATGTTCGCCGCCAGGGTGCTCGTGCTCGGCTGTCTCGGCCTCGTGGCCGCGTGCACTGGAGCCGTCGGCGTGAATTCGGACGGGGGAGCCGCCGGAGCGCCGTCGGGGGGTGGCGCGGCCGGCGGTCCCCTCGCTCCGGATGACGCGGGCGCAGCCGGCGCCGGTGGCGGCGGTGGATCGCCGGGCACGGCCGGCGGCGGCGGCGCCGCCGGTGGAACCATCGCGACTGGTGGCGGTGGCGAGGCCGGCGCAGCTCCCGCCGGCGCCGCGGGCGTCACGGGCGCGGCCGGAAGCGGCGCTGGCTCCGCCGGACGCGGCGGCGCCCAGGGCGTCGCCGGCGCGGGCGGCTCGGCATCGGCGGGCGTGGGCGGCGGCGGCGCGGGCGGGCGCGGTGGCGGCGGCGCGGCCGGCACGACCGGCGCCGCGGGCGCGACCGGCGCCGCGGGCACGACCGGCGATCCGGCGGGCTGGGTGCCGGGGCTGATCGGCGTCGGCTACGGCGGCCTCCGGATCGCGTCGCGCGACGGCGGCAAGACCTGGGGCGATCGCGCCTACGAGACGACCAGCGGCGGCGACGACGACGTGCTCCTGCGCGCCATCGTCTACGGCAAGGGCATCTGGGTCGCCACCGGCTGGAAGCTGTGGACGTCGACCGACGGCATCAAGTGGACCGACCACGGCAGGCTGAAGGACGGCCCGGTCAAGGCCTGCGCGATCATCGAGGGTCTCGCCTACAAGGACGGCACCTTCTACGGCGTCTGCGACGGGAAGGTCTTCCGATCCACCGATGCCCTCACCTGGACGCAGCACTCGACCATCCCCAACACCGGCTCCCACGTGTATCTCATCTACCGCGGCGGCAAGTTCGTTGCCTACGGCGACACCAAGACCAGCTACGAATCGCCCGACGCGCTCACGTGGACGGTGATGGCTGGTATCGAGCAGGCGACCTACTGCGAGAACAGCTGGAAGAGCCAGACCGACTGCAAGGACTCATCCTGGTACGACGGCGCGTATCTGCGCGCCGACTGGCAGGGGAAGATCGCGCGGTCGACCAACGGCACCAGCTTCTCGACGGTCTACAACGACGACCAGAAGAACACGCTGTACCAGAGCCGCGCGATCGCGGCCGGGTACGTCGCGCCGAAGTAGTCGAGGACGATCAGTCGGTGCCGCCGTCGACGGGGAGGGGGATCTCCACGGCGGTGATGGGGCCGTTCGGGTCGGTGGGGAACATGATGCTGTAGCGCTTGGTGGCCGCGGCGGGGCCGCAGGCGAAGTCGACGTCGACGAAAAGCGTCCCGGGGGGCCCGCTGTCGCGGGCAATCGTGATCTGGAATTCGGTCCTGCCGCCGCCGCCGGTTTGGCTCAGGTCCTCGACGCTGACCAGCGTACCGCCGGTGACGCGGACGGCGTCGATGCGGTAACCCACGAAGTTCGAGGGCGGGTACCCGCTGGTCACCAGCGCCATGACGACCGGCCGCGGAAGGGTGGTTCCGGTCTCGTACACCTGGCCCGGGTGGATGCCCTCGAACGGGATCGGCTCGCTGGTGCATTGCATCGGCGGCGGCGGGATCGGATCGACGACGGTGTAGCCGCTGCCGCTGCACTGCAGGCTCAGGATCGCCGCGCCGGCCGCCGGGCCGAGGCCGCGCAACCTCTCGAGCAGCAGGCGCGCGCGTTCGGCGACGCGCTCGCGCGGGCTCTGCGCGCCCCCCCTGATCGGCGCGGGCAGGAACTCGGGCAGCAACGTCTTCTTCATGGCGACACCGCCGTCGCGACCGCCCGCTGCAGGGGCGTCGCCACCCGATCGCCGACATACGTCAGCGGCACGCCGCGCCCGACGCGCGCGTGCAGCTCGGCCGCTATCTCCATCATCTCGCCGCGGACCGCGGCCTCGACGGCGCGCGCCCGCGCGGCCAGGCGCGCGACCAGCGCCGCGTCGTTCTCGGCGCCGCCCGACGTGACGTGATCCACCAGCACCCGCAGCGTGGCGACCGAATCCAGCGACAGCCGTCGGCTGAGCGCGGTTCCCGCCTGGTAAAGCCGCCGGTCGTGCGCCTCGGGATGGAAGCGCCGCGCGACCTCCAGGTCGAACCGCATCCCCTGGATCGTGTTGGCCAGCGCGTCCTCGCCGAAGTTGCGCGGCATGAAGCAGCCCATCGCCAGCTCGTAGAAGCGCTGGATGTCGGGGTCCTTGAGCCGGTAGTCCCACTGCAGATAGTCGCCGCTGCAGCGCCCCTCGGCCAGCATGCGCGCGAGCAGCGGCGTCCCCGCGTACAGCTCGACGCGGCCGAAGTTGAACGGGTAGTCGGCGGCGTATTCGATGAAGTCGAGGTTCTTGCGGACGCTGTCCAGCGTGGTGTCGGGGTCGAACATCAACATGTTGAAACAGACGAACAGCCCCAGCGATCGCGCGACCTCGATGGCCCGGTGGTTCTGGCTGGACTGGCCCCAGCGCCGCAGCGTGATCAGCCCCTGGTCGGCGTCGGTCTCGATACCCACGTAGCAGCGGATGCAGCCCAGCCGCTCGACCAGCACCTTGAATACCGCCGGCGTCACGTCGCCGGGCCGCGCCTTCACCACGGTCGCGAAGTCGCGCACCCCCGCCGCCTCGATCGCGTCGGCCAGCGCGTTGAGGCGGGCCAGGCTCTTGCCGTGGTTCGGGATGAAGAAGTTGTCGTCGTGGAAGACGAACACCTGGATGCCGCGCTCGCGCTGCATCGCCGCCATCTCGGCGGCCACGTCGCCCGGCTCGCGCAGGCGATAGCGCTTTCCGGGCTGCGTCTGCTCGTGCCAGGCGGCGATGCAGCAAAAGGTGCAGTTCGCATAACAGCCGCGGCTGGAGACGATCGGCGCGATCGCGTGATCGAAACAGCGCGCGGGCTCGCCCGTCCGAACCGGCCAGGGGAGCGCCTGGAGATCCGGCATGGCCGGCAGCTCCGAAAAGCGCGCGCCACCCCCGTTGCTGTCGTCGCGGCTGACCATGCCGGGCAAGTCGTGCCACGGGCGTCCGTCGACCAGCGACTGACACAGGGCGACCACCGTCGCCTCGCTCTCCTGGCGGCAGATCGAATCCAGCGCCGGAAAATCGCGCAGAAGCTCGGCCGCCGCGAAGGTCGCGAAGTGGCCGCCCGCGGTGATGTGCCCACCATATCCCTCCTCGCGCAGGGCCACGGCCAGCGCCAGGAAGTCGGGCGCGCGCCACTGGAATGCCATCGACAGGCCGACCGCGAACGGCGGCTCGTCGGCGGCCGTGATCGCGGTCAGCACCGACCCGAAGTCAGCGTCGCTGTTGTAGGCGAGGATGCGGCTCTGGAACCCGGCCGCCGCCAGGCTGGCGGCGAGGTAGCGCAGGCTCAGGTTCTCTTCCAGCTCCGGTCCGACCAGGGCGACCCATCGCATGCGGTCCTTCTTTGCACATGCTGGACCGACGGTCAGCCGCAGAAATTGGGAGCCCGCGCGTCAGTTTACGGATGGGGTCCCGCCGGACCGCGACAGGTCTGTCATGGTCTCGGCTTGCCCTCACCGGGTAGGCTCTCCGGAGTGACCGCGTCCGCTCCCGAATTCGAATCGCGAGAGAAGGTGCTCGCGCTGGTGCGGCGGCACGGGTGGAACGCGACCTCGTTTCAGGTGCTGGAGCCCGACTTCCACTACCACTTCGTCGATGACGACGCCTGCGTCGCATACGTCGATACCGGGCGCGCCTGGGTGGCGGCCGGCGCGCCGCTGGCCGACGAAGCGCGCTTCGGCGAGATCGCCGCCGCCTTCGCCACCGCGGCGCGCGCCCGCAATCGTCGGGTCAGCTTCTTCGCGACCGAAGAGCGCTTCGCCTCCGTGTGTCCATTCCGTTCGCTCCTGATCGGAGAGCAGGCGATGTGGGATCCGGCGGGATGGGACGGCGCCCTTCGCGACAGCTCGAGCTTGCGAGAACAGCTCCGGCGGGCGCGCGCCAAGAACATTCGCATCCGGGCTCTCGATCCCCGCCAGGCAGCCATTTCCGTCGGGCCGATCGCGAACCTGATTGATCACTGGCTCCGGAGGCGCGAGCTCGCCCCCCTCGGCTTCCTGGCGCGCGTGGAGCCGCTGGCGCTGCGGCCCGACCACCGCCTGTTCCTGGCCGAACGCGGCGACACCCTCGTCGGCCTGCTCTCGGTGGCGCCTATCTACGGACGCCGCGGCTGGTTGCTGCAGAACCTGCTGCGGTCGCCGGACGCGCCCAATGGCACCGCCGAGGCGCTGATCGATCACGCGATGCGGAGGGCGGTGGATGAAGGCGTGAGGCTGGTGACCCTGGGTCTCGCACCGCTCGCCGGCGACGTGCAGGCGCCTCTCCGCCTCGCGCGTGCCGTCGGGGCGCCCTTCTACAACTTCGAGGGCCTGCGCTCTTTCAAGGCCAAGCTGCAACCTGCCCGCTGGGACCGGATCTTCCTTTCGTTCCCGCACGAGACCGCCCCGATGCGCGCGGTGCTCGACGTCCTGACCGCGTTTGCCCGCGGCGGCCTGCTCCGTTTCGGGTTGCGGACACTGCTCCGGGGGCCGGCCGTCGTCGTCGGCCTGCTCGCGGTCCTGTTGATTCCCTGGACGCTGTTGCTCGCGACCGTCGATCCACACCGCTGGTTCCCCCACCCGGCCGTCAAGTGGGCCTGGGTGTTCTTCGATGCCGCCCTCGCCATCGGGCTGTTCGCGCTGCGAGCCCGCTGGCGGGACCGCCTGGCGCGCCTGCTCACGCTCGCCATCGGCGCGGACGCGATTCTCACCGCGATAGAGGCCTTCTGGTGGAACGCCCCGCGCGCCCAGAGCCTGTCCGCAAGAGTGATCCTGGCCGTCGGTGTGACGGCGCCGGCGCTCGCCTATCTAGTCGTCTCCCGTGCCACCGTCAGGCGTTCACCCGACACGTTCCGACCGATGCCGTCCCGGACGTAGCGCCCCGAGCCACGGAAACGCACGTCCGCCGACATTCACCGTGCATGAGCCGCATTCGCCCCCTTTTCGCAATGTGCGCGCTGGCGCTGGCCGCCGGATGTGCCCCCGCTGACGGAACCTCGCCGACGGGCACCGGAACCGCCGGCCAGTCCGGAACACCTGGTAGCGCAGGGACAGGAGGAACGACCGGCAGCGCGGGAACGACCGGCGCCGCCGGGACGGGTGCCGCGGGAACCACGGGCGTGGGCGGGACGACCGGAACCGGGGCGACCGCCGGGACAGGCAGCGCAGGCACGGCCGGAACCGGAACGGCCGGCAGCAGCGGCGGAGCGCTTGCGGGCACGGGTGGCGCGGTGGGAACCGGCGGCCGCGCTGGTACTGGGGGCGGCGGCGCCGGCCGCGGTGGCAGCGGTGGCAGCGGTGGCAGCGGTGGCAGCGGTGGATCGACGGGCAGCGCCGGCCGGGGCGGCTCCGCGGGCGGGGGGGCGGGCACCGGCGGCAGCACAGGCACCGCGGGAACCGGCGGCACCACGCCGCCGGAGCCGCTCGATTGCGGCCCGGATGGCTGGGTGATCGAGAACCACGGTCCCCCCGCGAACCGCATCAACTTCGTCATCTACGCCGACGGGTACAACGCCAGCGAGGTGGCGCCCGGGGGCCTGGTAGAAACGCACTTCAACAAGATGTTGCCGCGTCGCTGGAGCGAAAACGCGCAGCCGTACCTTCGCTACCGCAACTTCGTGAACATCTGTGTTCTCCGGCCGGCGAGC